>Ga0315281_10003477_pt1 | contig 23039 bp, 22 predicted proteins | sample YL17G07_0_MG_FD_204540 | JGI IMG/M metagenome (GOLD analysis project Ga0315281, IMG submission 204540) | Sediment microbial communities from Yellowstone Lake, YNP, Wyoming, USA - YL17G07_0 | ecosystem: Environmental > Aquatic > Freshwater > Lake > Sediment | place: USA: Wyoming | collected... | reverse complement strand
CACACACGCCGCAAGCCGCGCAATATGATCATCGCCGGTCTCGTCCGGCATATAAAAGGCGCCATCCACCACGCCGGGAATGGTATTGAGCAGGTGGTTGAGACTCGCCAGGGAATGTCGTTTTCCTGCGATATTGATCATATCGGCGGCGCGCCCGTGCAGCAAGAAATACTCCTCGGTAACAGGTTCAATCATGTCGTTCATGAGACTCGATGTCTCGACGTGACCTCCGCAGGCCCTCACGCAATTGCCCTCCACGACGAATCTTATACCGGGAAACAGCTGCCATTCTGCCGCCTGGGTGGGCCGGCGGCTGGCAATCTGGCCGGTTTCGGTGCTGCCATAGATTTCCATTAGTGGCGCATGGCAACGCGTCTCGATCCGTTGCGCTAATTCGATAGACAGCGGCGCAGTGGCGGATAGCACCTGCGTGATCTCGGGCAGCGCAAGCCCCGCATCCAGCAAGGCGCGCAGATGCACGGGCGAGGACACCAGCATCCGCGGCATGGCCACCGCCGCCAGTGCCTGGCAAATGTCCGCCGGGTAAAACGGCTGCGCATGGCTGAGCGCGTTGCCGCTCTGCCATGCCATCAGCACCGTGGATTCGAACCCGTACATGTGTTGCGGCGGTACGGTGCCAACTATGGTCCAGGGTGGGTGGTGCAGCAGCCCCAGGCGCAATGCTTCGGCCTGCACGCAACCGACCAGCGCGCCCCAGGTTTTTGGATGGGGCTGCGGGGTGCCGGTCGAACCCGAGGTAAATACCACCGCGATGCGCTGCTTGCCATCAATTTGCGGAATTGCACATGCGTCCGCCTGGCCAACGCGCATGACCGGGTATTGAAGTTGGGGCAGGTCCACTGTGCATGGGACGCTGTCAGTCAAACAAAACACATCTGGCGCGAAAACCTTGATCTGGCGCACGACTTCCGTCGTGGGTGTGGACGGCAGCAGGCTGACTTTGCCCGCGACAATAGCGGCAGCCAGACCAACGCTAAAACGGTAACGATCGCTGCACATATTCAGCAGATGACTCCTCGCCGGAAACAGAGCGACAAGCTGCCGGACCTCGGTCAGGAACTGGCGCAATGTGACCGCGCCATCGGCGCGCCAGGCGATGATGCTATCCGGTGAGACGTGCGATACCAGCGGCAGGGAGGGCATGTTTAGGGCTGCAGCAACTAGTGTGGGCGCTCCGAAGTGTTCCTGAACGCCCGCACCGCATCGAGGATATGCGTATGTTGCGTATCGGGCAGTTTCCGTCTGCGTATCCAATATTCGGCAATGAACATCAGGCCGACCAATGGCAGCGTCAGAAAATTGGCAAAAACCGACCATGCGGCCAGCGGCGCCAGAAAAAAGAGCACAGTGGACATCAGCGCCATGGTGAAAAAAAATAAGGTCCAGGCGATCGTGACCTGACGTGCGTAAATTTCATGCTGCGGCGTAAGCAGTGCGTGCAACGCCTCCGCGAAGCGAGCGCAGAGCGGTCGTCGCCCAGCGATCAAAGTACGACCAAAGGTGAAAAACAGTATTAGCTGAAGACCCACATGTTGCAACCAGTAAACCAGCCCAAAATGTTGCTCAAGCGCTGACCATCCAGCCCACAACGCAATACACGATAGCCCCAGGGCGCCCAGCATGATAAAGCGCCTGGGCGATCGCCAGGCCAACGCGAGCGCGATCAAAATCACGGGCGCAATGGCCACCCACGCGCCCAAGTTGCCGTTGTACGCCGACTCATTGGTGTAATGCGCCAGCAGCGGATAGCCGATCACCAGCGCAGCAATGCCCAGCCAGGGCACGATGCGGCGCGCCACTAGCGCGTTCTCTGCGTCGCGATGTAATCGGAGAGGCTGCGCAACGAGCCGAAGATGCGCTTGTTGTCTTCGCTGTCGCTACGCAGTTGCAGGCCATAACACTTTGAAACCTCTAATGCGACTTCCAGTACATCAATCGAGTCCAGGCCCAAGCCTTCGCCATACAATGGTGCGTCAGCGCTGATTTGATCTGCGGTGACTTCGAGGTTCAGGCATTTGATCATCAATTCAACGACTTCACGCTGCAAATCCGCAGTGCTGGAGACAGCGGGTTTCTGGTCATCTTGCATGGTGTTCATAGGGAAGGTCCGAGCAAGTGAGTAATAAAGGCGCGTTGAGGTTCCGGGGCGATGCGTTGGGTTCTGGCCTGCCATCGCGGCCCGTTCGTGCCCAAATTGTATCGCTTTACTGCTCATCAGGCGCGCTTGTCCGGCCCAACCCAATGGGGGCACTCCAAACCCGGCACAGAACTGGGTTAGAGATCAACCAGACGAGAAAATCGTGGAACCTAACTCAGTAAGGTAAGCCCCCGGCTGCGTTTGACCAAGGTCAATGCGCATCCTTGTTGGCCGGTTAGGATGGGGCAGGTGGCGTGACCTGACAACATCACCGCCTTCTCCGTGCACATTCACAGGCTCACCGCCGACGAGGCTCTCGCAAGTCTGAAAACGTCCCCCGCCGGCCTCCTCCCGGCCGAGGCCGCGCGCCGGTCGCTGGAGTTCGGGCCAAACCGCGTCGAGGAGATGGGACGCGAGAATCTGTTGTTCAGCTTCGCCCGCGAATTCACCCACTTTTTTGCCATCATCCTCTGGGCCGGCGCGTTGCTCGCGTTTCTCGCCGAACATTTCGACCCGGGCCAGGGCATGGCCCGCCTCGGCGCCGCCATCGTCGGCGTCATCGTCATCAACGGGATTTTTTCTTTCTGGCAGGAATACAAGGCCGAACGGGCGGTGGCGGCGCTGCGCCAGTTGTTGCCGCAGAAGGTGAAGGCACGGCGCGGCGGCGAGATGGTGGAGATTCTCGCCGCGGATCTCGTGCCCGGCGACATTGTGCTGCTGGAGGAGGGAAGCCTGGTTCCTGCCGACTGCCGTGTGGTCGAGGCGTTCGGCCTGCGCGTGAACACCGCGACCGTCACCGGCGAGTCCCTGCCCAAGGCGCGCAATTGCGAGCCCAGCATGGATGAATCGCCGTTGTTCGCCAAGAACATCGCGCTCGCCGGCACCTCCGTGGTGTCAGGCCAGGCGCGCGCGGTGGTGTACGCCACCGGCATGCGCACCGAGTTCGGCAGGATCGCCCACCTCACGCAAACGGCGGGCGAAGCGAGCTCACCGCTGCAGCGCGAGATCGCGCGTCTGTCGCGCATCGTCGCAGCTCTCGCCACCGGCCTCGGCATCGTGTTTTTCTTCATCGGCGAGGCGCTGGGACTGCCGGCCTGGGAAAACCTGCTCTTCTCCATCGGCATCATCGTCGCCAACGTGCCTGAAGGCCTGCTGCCGACGGTGACGCTGTCGCTGGCGATGGCGACCCAGCGCATGGCCAGGCGCAATGCCCTGGTGCGCCACCTGCCCGCGGTCGAGGCGCTCGGCTCGACCACCATCATCTGCTGCGACAAGACCGGCACGTTGACGCAGAATCGCATGTCGGTCAAACGCCTGTGGCTCGGCGGCGGATTCGTCGAACCGGCCGATCTCGCCGCTCAGCCGCGCCTGGTGCAGGACAACCGACAGCTGTTCCTTGCCGCCGCGCTCTGCCACAACCTGAATGAAGTGGACGACCGCGGCCAGCGCAAGCTGCTGGGCGACCCGATGGAAGTGGCGCTGGCCGGTATGGGCCGGCAAGCCGCCGGCGGACTCGATGGATTTGCGCGTATCGACGAGATTCCCTTCGACACCGACCGCAAGCGCATGTCGGTGCTGTGCGCGACGCCGCAGGGCCGCGTCCTCTACTGCAAGGGCGCACCGGAGACGGTGCTCGCGGCCTGCGACCTGGTGCAGTTCGACGCCGGGATTGCGCCGCTCGATGTCGCGGCGAAGACGCGCCTACTGGCGGCGCAGGACGCGATGACCGAGGCCGGGTTGCGCGTGCTGGCTTTCGCCCATTGCGCGGTCGAAGACTGCATGCCGGGGGAGGAGCGGGGCATGACGTTCACCGGGCTGGTCGGCCTGGAAGACCCGCCGCGGCCCGAGGTGTCCGCGGCCATTCTCCGCTGCGCCTCGGCCGGCATCCGCGTCATCATGGTGACCGGCGACCACCCGCGCACCGCCCTCGCCATCGCGCGCGAGATCGGACTGGTGACGACGGAGCGGCCGGTGGTGGTCGGCGGCGACGAGCTGCGGCGCATGCTCCCCGCGCAACTGCAACTGGTGCTGGATGCGAAGGAGATCATTTTCGCCCGCGTCGCAGCCGAGCAGAAGATGCTGATCGTGCAGGCGCTGAAGAAGAAAGGCGAGATCGTCGCCGTCACCGGCGATGGCGTGAACGACGCCCCGGCACTGAAAGTCGCGGACATCGGCATCGCCATGGGCATCGCCGGCACCGACGTGGCCAAGGAAGCGGCCGACCTGATTCTGCTCGACGACAATTTCGCCAGCATCGTCGCGGCGATCGAGGAAGGGCGTGCGGTGTTCGAGAACATCCGCAAGTTCCTTACCTACATCCTCAGCTCGAACATTCCCGAACTGGTGCCCTATCTCGCCTTTATGCTGTTCCGGATCCCGCTGCCGCTGACGATCATCCAGATCCTGGCGGTCGACCTCGGCACCGACATGCTGCCGGCACTGGCGCTGGGCGCGGAGAAACCCGATCCGGGTGTAATGAGCCGTCCGCCCAGAGCGCGCGGTGAGCGGCTGCTGTCATGGGGCCTGATCGCCCGGGCGTACCTATTCCTCGGTGCGCTGGAGGCGGCGGCGTCGATGGCGGTGTTCTTCTTCGTCCTCGACGCGGCCGGCTGGAACTACGGCGACCAGCCCGGCAAGACCGACCCGGTCTACCTGCAGGCGACCACCGCCTGCCTCGTGGCGATCGTGGCGACCCAGGTGGCAAATGTGTTCCTCTGCCGTCACCCTCTGAAGTCGTCGTTGTCCTTCAGCCCCTTCGGCAACCCGCTCATCCTGCCCGGCATCGCGGCGGAGCTGGGCATGATCCTGTTCATCGTCTACACTCCGGCCGGCAACTGGCTGTTCGGCACAGCATCGATCGGGCCGGAGGTCTGGTTGCTCGCCGGCTTGCTGGCGATGTTTATGTGGGCGATCGAGGAAACGCGCAAGGCGTGGTTGCGCCGTGCCGCTACCTGATTGCGAGCGGGCTGGACAGGCCCGGCTGATCGATTCCGCTGCGGCCGGTCAACGCTGCCCTAGAACCGCCAGCATCGCTTCGACATCGACGATTTTGTCGCGCGGTGCGCCGCGGCGTGCTCCGCGCGCCACTTCCGCGTCGTCGAGCCGCTTCCAGTCGCTGAACGAGACCGGCTGCACGCCACGCTCGCGCAGCAAAGACACGATCGCATCGCGCACGGGCAGCTCGCGCGGCGTGAGGCCTGCTGCATCGGCGACCATGTGCGCAACCACGTGCGCGGACGCGCGCTTGTGCTCGCCGATCAGTCCCTGTGGTCCGCTGCGCGCCCAGCCGACGACGTATTCGTTGGCGATCACGGCGCGGCTGGCGGGATCGACGACCCGCCCGTCCTCATTGGCTATGATCCGGGCTTTTTCGTCGTAGGGCACGCCGGCGATGCGCTCGGCGGCATAGCCGATCGCGGGCAGCACCATTCCGACCTCGAGCAGTTCGATCTCGCCGGTGCCGCGGGCCGCGATCGTGCCGTCGGGCCGGGCCTCGAGGCAATTCTTCGCAAGCAGCAGGCCGGCCACGTTGCCCTCCGCGTCGGCGATCACTTCGGTCGGCGACACGAGGAAGCGCAGGTGTAGCCTCTTCGCGTCCGCGCGTGGCTGCCGCTCGGCGAAGGCGCGCAGAATCTTCAGGTTCCGGTCCGTCTCCGCATTGCCCGTGGATTCGGCACAGCCCGCAAGCTCGCCCGGGGCGACGATGGGGTCCGCGGCCTCCATCGCGCCCAGCTCCTTGAGTTCGGCCGGCGAAAACGCGGCTTGCTCCGGCCCCCGCCGTCCGAGAATGAATACCTCGCGCACCTGGCTGTTGCGCAAAGCCTCCAGTGCGTGCGCGGCGATGTCGGTCTTTTCGAGCTCGGCGGAAGTGCGCAGAAGAACCCGGGCGGCGTCGATCGCAACGTTGCCGTTGCCCACTACGGCGACGCGGTCCACCGACAAGTCGACCTTCGCATGGCGATAGTCGGGATGCCCGTTGTACCAGCCGACGAAGACCGTCGCCGGCGTGCAGCGCGCGATGCCTTCGCCCGGAATGCCGAGGCGGCGGTCGGCCTCGTTGCCGGTGGCGTAGACAATCTGATGGTAATGCCGGCGCAATTCTTCCACCGTGATGTCGCGCCCCAGCTGCACGTTGCCGAGAAACCTGAATGTCGGCCGCGCGGCGGTGCTCGCGAAAACGCGGATGACCGTCTTGATCTTCTGGTGATCCGGCGCGACGCCTCCGCGCACCAGCCCGTACGGGGTGGGGAGGCGGTCGAACATGTCGACATCGACCGCCGCGTCGGGGCGCTTCAGCAGTGCTTCCGCGGCGTAAAAGCCGGCAGGTCCCGAACCGATGATTGCGACGCGCATGAACTACCGCCACCACGAACAGAAAAAATGTGCCTCGCATAGTACCTTATCCGTGGCGCGCGCATCGTGTTCGATCGTGATCTTGGTCAAGGTGCGATTGCGTGCCGGGGTTAGCGTATCCCTGTGTTGCGCGAATAGCGGTTTCAGCGCGGCAGAGTAAGGGACGCTGCCGCGCAATATGCCGCGCGCTCGGCGTGCGCTCCCGGCATTGGCGGTTCCGGGAGTGCAAAGCTCGTATGAACGGAGGGACTGCCATGAATACCTTGACCAAGCTTGCGCTCGGCATGATGGGGCAGTTGCGGCCCAAGCCAGCCGCGGCAGACCCGGCAACTTCGATCTCGCTGCCCGCGGTGGAGAAGCACGGCGGCCTTCCGCTGATGGAAGCGCTGGCCAGGCGCCGTTCAAGCCGCGATTTCGCGCGCGATGCGCTGCCTTTGCCGCTGCTTTCCGGCCTGCTCTGGTCCGCGTATGGATTGAACCGCGAGGATGGCGGGCGCACCGCCCCTTCGGCAGTGAACGCGCAGGAGATCGACGTCTTCGTGGCGCTGCCTTCGGGGGCCTACCGCTACGACGCTGCGGCACACGCGCTGCACCTGGTAGCGGCGAGCGATCTAAGGCGCGTCACCGGTTATCAGGACTTCGTGGATGAGGCGCCGATGGATCTGGTCTATGTGGCCGACCACACGCGCATGGGCATGGTGCCGGTGGGCAGGCGCGAGTCCTACGCGTCAGTCGCGGCCGGCGCAATCGCGCAGAACGTGTACCTGTTCGCCGCCGGCAACGGATTGGCGACTGTGATCCGCGCCTGGATCGACCGCGCGGCGATAGCCGACGCGCTCGGTCTGACGCATGATCATCAGGTGCTGCTGTCGCAGACCGTCGGCTATCCGGTGGCGGTGCACTGAGGCTCGGATTTGACGGCGTTGCCGCGCGGCCGCGCCGGCCGAAGACCATTTGCCGCCAATGCCGAGCTCGCGTAGCCTATGCGGGCACTCGCTGCCGCCAAAAGGAGGAAACAACGATGCGCAGACCCAAGCTGGAGTTGATCGGTATCGCCCTCGCCGCGGTGCTCGCGTCCGCCGCGGCTCAGGCGCAGACTGGATATCCGTCGAAACCGATCACCCTGATCGTGGCCTTCGCCGCGGGAGGCGACTCGGATCTCTCCGGCCGCAATCTTGCGCAGCATGCGCAGAAACACCTCAACAACCAGCCGATCGTGGTGGTGAACCGCATCGGCGCCTCGGGCCAGAACCGCTCGGCGGCGGATACTGAGAAGTTCATGCACGAGCAGTACGAGCTCTACGAGAGAATCGCGATCTCGCTGGGAGTACGCCAATAGCGCATTGCGGCATGGCGGCATCGGTGTGCAGGCGCAAACGCGCGGGTCCAGTCCGATGAGCGCGCTGCTGCAGGTCGAAGGCCTGCGCGTAGACATCCCGACGCCGATGGGTTTGCTGCACGCGGTGCGCGGCGTGGATTTGGCGCTCGAGGCCGGGGAAACCCTGTGCCTGGTGGGTGAATCGGGCTGCGGCAAGTCGCTCAGCGCACTCGCGCTGATGGGCTTGCTGCCGCGCGCCGCGCGGCGCAGCGTATCGCGCTTCAGCTTCGCCGGGGAGGACCTGCCCGCGGCGAGCGAGCGGCGCATGGCCGATCTGCGCGGCAACCGCATGGCAATGATCTTCCAGGAGCCGATGACCTCGCTCAATCCGTCCTGGTCGATCGGCAACCAGCTCGAGGAGGGATGGCTGCGCCACCGCGGCGGCCCGGCGTCGGCGGCGCGCGAGCGCGCGCTGCACCTGCTCGATCGCGTGGGCATCACCGGCGCGGCGAGCCGGATCGGACAGTACCCGCACCAGCTCTCGGGCGGCCTGCGCCAGCGCGTGATGATCGCGATGGCGCTCATGTGCGCGCCGGCGCTGATGATTGCGGACGAGCCGACCACGGCGCTCGACGTCACGGTGCAGGCGCAGATCCTGCACCTGCTGAAGGAATTGCAGCGCGAATTCGGCATGGGCCTGATACTGATCACTCACGATCTCGGCATCGTGGCCCGCGTTGCCGACCGGGTCGCGGTCATGTACGCCGGCGAGATTGTGGAGGAGGGGCCGGTGGCGCGCCTGTTCGGCCGGCCCGCGCATCCGTACACGCGCGGCCTGCTCGATTGCATTCCGGTGCCGGGGCGCCTCGCCCACGGCATGCGGCTGGGTACTATCCCCGGCGTGGTGAGCCCGCCGATAGGCGCGCTTGCCGGCTGCCAGTTCCGCAACCGCTGCAGCTACGCCGAGGAGGCATGCGCCACGCGCGCGTTCGGGCTGCGCGAGTTGGGCGGGGGCCAGCGTCTGCGCTGCCGGTTGGAGGAGGCGACAGCGGCATGAACGCACCGTTGCTCGAACTGGTGGATGTGCGCCGGCAGTTCTCCGTGAGCGCGGGTCTGTTTCGCGGCAAACGCACGCTGCATGCGGTGAACGGCGTGTCGCTCGAGCTGCGCCGCGGCGAGGTGCTTGGGCTGGTGGGTGAATCCGGCTGCGGCAAATCCACCCTGGGCCGGATGTTGCTCGGCTTGCTGCCGGTCAGCGCGGGTGAAATCCGGCTCGAAGGCCGGCCGCTTGCCGCAACCAGCACGCGCGATTTGGCGCGGCGGGTGCAGCCAATTTTTCAGGACCCGTATTCCTCGCTCAATCCGCGCAAAACCATCGGCGCGATCGTCGGGCTGCCGCTGGACGTGCACAACATCGAGCCCGATGCGCGCGCGAGGACCAGGCGCGTGAAGGAGACGATGGAGCGCGTGGGCTTGCCGGTGCGCTTCTTCCACAACTATCCGAACCAGCTCTCCGGCGGCCAGCGCCAGCGCGTGGCGATCGCGCGGGCGCTGGTGATGCGGCCGGAGATCCTGATCTGCGACGAGCCGACTTCGGCGCTGGACGTCTCGGTGCAATCGCAGATCCTGAACCTGCTCGAGGACATGCGGCGCGAGTTCAATCTCACCTACCTCCTGATCAGTCACAACCTCGCGGTGGTCGAGCACATCGCGACGCGCGTCGCGGTGATGTACCTGGGGCGCATCGTCGAGGAGGCGGAGACGGCAGCCTTGTTCCGCGCGCCGCGCCACCCGTATACGCGCGCGCTGCTCGCGTCCGTGCTCACGCCCGAGCCTGGGCTCGGCGTGCCGGACACGCATCTGGGCGTAAGCTATCCGAATCCGATCGACCCGCCACCGGGTTGCACTTTCCACCCGCGTTGCGCGGCGGCGATGCCGGTGTGCCACGCGCGTGCGCCGGTTGCGCTCGGCGATACGCTCGGCCGGGTCGAATGTCATCTCTACGATAGTGGGGTAAGCTAAACTATATTGGGCGTCGTGAATACGGCGTTTTGGGTACTTGGCGCCGGCGGACTTGCGCGCTGCGCGCGCCAACCGTGTTTTCTGTGCGGATGAAAAGCGCATCCGCACAGAAAACACGGTTATTGTTAACAACAAGGACAGTGCGGGGGGTTATACAAGATCGTCGATCGCGCGCGGATGTGCTTTTCATCCGTGCGCAAGCGACGATCCGCGCGGACGGTTTCTCGTCCACGCAACATCGCAATTCTGCAACGCGGGGCGTGATTTAGATCGTCACACATAGTTAATCAAGGAGGAATTACACCATGTCTAATTACCGCACCCTGTTCCATACGGCAGTGCTCGCCGCCGCCGTCGCCTTCACGCTACCCGCGCAAGCCGGCAAGCGCGACAACTCGGTCAAATGGGCATCCAACCAGGTGCCGGAGAGCCTGGATGCCTATTTCAACAACGTGCGCATCGGCGTGATCCTCGCGCACCACATCTGGGACACGCTGGTCTACCGCGACCCGAAGACCAACGAATACAAGCCTTCGCTCGCGACCGGCTGGCGCTGGGTCAACGACACCACGCTGGAATTCGATCTGCGCAAAGGGGTGAAATTCCACAACGGCGAGGCGTTCGACGCCGACGACGTGGTGTACACGCTCAATTTCGTGTCCAAGCCGGAGAACAAGTCGACCACGCAGCAGAACGTCAATTGGATCGCGTCCGCCGAGAAAATTGATCAGTTCAAGGTGCGCATCAAGCTGAAGAAGCCCTTCCCCGCGGCGCTGGAATACCTCGCCGGCCCGGTTGTGATCTACCCGAACGAGTACTACGCCAAGGTCGGCCCCAAGGGCATGAGCGAGAAGCCGGTGGGCTCCGGGCCCTATATGGTGGTTGAGAACCAGCCGGGGCGGTTGGTGCGCATGAAGCGCAACCCTGACTATTTCAAGGACAGCCTCAAGCCGCAGCCCAAGATCGAGACGCTCGAGCTGCGCCTGGTCCCTGACCAGAACACACAGACCGCCGAATTGATGGCCGGGGGCCTGGACTGGATATTCAACGTTCCGCCGGACCAGGCGCAGCAGTTGAAGGGCGTGCCTTCGCTGCAGGTGAAGGCGGGAGAGACCATGCGCGTGGTGTTCTTCCACATGGCCACGGATGAGAAGACGCCGACCCCCATCTTCAAGGATATTCGGGTGCGCAAGGCGATCATCCACGCCATCGACCGGCAGGCGATGCTGAAAACCGTGGTCGGGGAATCGGCGCGGGTGATCCATACGCTGTGCTTCCCGGCGCAATTCGGCTGCACCGACGAGGGCGCGCCACGCTACGCCTACGACCCGAAGAAAGCGAAGGCGCTGCTGGCCGAAGCGGGCTACCCGAACGGCTTCGAGATCGATCTCTACGCCTATCGTGAACGGCCCCAGACCGAGGCGGTGATCGGCTACCTGCGCGCGGTCGGCATCAAGGCGAACCTGCGCTTCATGCAGTACGCGGCGATGCGCGACGCGATCCGCGAGCACAAGGCCGGCTTCGCGCACCAGACCTGGGGTTCGTTCTCGGTGAACGACGTCTCCGCCAGCACGCCGGTGTACTTCAAGTTTCTCGCCGACGACGTCACGCGTGACCCGGAGGTGCGCGATCTGCTCGACGCCGGCGACACCTCGGTCAAGCCCGCGATGCGCGAGGCCGCGTACAAGAACGCGCTGAAGCGGATCGCCGAACAGGCCTACATCGTGCCGATGTACTCGCTGCCGGTGTATTACGCCTACGCCAAGGACCTGCAGTTCCAGCCGTATCCGGATGAGCTTCCGCGCTTCTGGGAGTACCGCTGGAAATGAGTGCGGCGGATTCTTAGCGGCCGATGCTGCAATACGCGCTCAAGCGGGTGGTGCTGGCGCTGTTGGTGGCGCTCACCGTCTCGCTGGTGTGTTTCCTGCTGGTGAACCTTTCGACCGACGTCGCGACGGCCATGGCGGGCGAGGGCGCGACCGCGGAGACCATCGACGCGATCCGTAAGCAGTACGGTTTCGACCGGCCGCTCGTTATCCAGTACTTCGAGTGGCTGGGGCGCGCGACGTTGGGTGACTTCGGCGATTCGCTCTACTTTCGCACGCCGGTCGCGTCGCTGGTGCTCGAGCGCATGCCCACCACCATGATCCTGGGCGCGAGCGCGCTCGCCTTTGCGCTCGCACTGTCGATTCCGCTCGGCGTGGTCGCCGCGTTGAAGCCCAACAGCTGGGTCGACCGGCTCACGCTGACGGTCGCTGTGGTCGGCCAGGCGATGCCGACGTTCTGGTTCGCGCTGCTCCTGATGTTCCTGTTCGGCGTTACGCTGCAGGTGCTGCCGATCTCCGGCGGCGACGCCTGGGAGCATTTCATCCTGCCCTCGATCGCGCTCGGCTACTACGCGACGCCGGCGATCATGCGGCTCACGCGTTCGGGCATGCTCGAAGTGCTTGAGTCCGACTACATCCGCACGGCGCGCGCGAAAGGCCTGAGAAATACGAGCGTGCTATTCAAGCACGCGCTGCGCAATGCCGTGGCGCCGGTGGTCGCGCTGGCGGCAGTGCAACTGGGGTTCCTGCTCGGCGGCTCGGTGGTGATCGAAACCGTGTTCGCGCTGAACGGCCTGGGCTATCTCGCCTGGGAAGCCATCAGCCACAACGATTTCCCGGTGGTGCAGGCGGTGGTGCTGCTGATCTCGCTGGTGTACATCGTGCTGACCTTGCTCGCGGACGTCGCCAATGCCTGGCTCGATCCGCGCATCCGCATAGGCTGAGAACCGTGGTTCCTTGCAAGCAATGTCATTCCGAGGCCAGGGGCCGAGGAATCTGCTTTTTGCCTTGCATGAAAAGCAGATTCCTCGCGTTGCTCGGAATGACAGCGTCGGGGAGCGCGAGAGGGCAATGAGCAACCACGCTGCGACATTCGAGGCGACCGTAGCGGAATCCTTCGCCGGCCCCTCGCCGGGCGAACTGCTGCGCCGGCGCATACGCGGCCACGCCGGCCTGTTGATCGGGGCGGGCGTGCTGGTGCTGATCGCAATGATGGCGTTCGCCGCGCCCTGGCTCGCGCCGCAGGACCCGTTTGCGCAGGATCTCTCTCGCCGGCTGATTCCGCCGATTTGGCACGAGAGCGGAAACTGGACCTATCCGCTGGGCACCGACATGCTCGGCCGCGACTACCTGTCGCGCGTGATCTACGGCTCGCGCATTTCGCTCCTGATCGGCTTCTCGGTGATGCTGATCTCCGGCGTAATCGGCGCCGTGCTCGGCATCGTCGCCGGCTATTTCGGCGGGCGCACCGACCTGGTCGTGACCTACCTCATCACGGTGCGCCTGTCGCTGCCGGTAATCCTGGTCGCGCTCACCACCGTGGCGCTGGTCGGTAGTTCGCTGTGGATGGTGATCCTGGTGCTGGGGCTCCTGAAGTGGGACCGCTACGCCGTGGTGCTGCGCAGCGCCACGCAGCAGGTGCGCAACCTTGATTACGTGACCGCCGCGCGCGCCATCGGCTGCCCGAGCTGGCGCATTATCGCGGGCGAGGTGCTGCCGAACGTTTCCAGCCACCTGATCGTGGTCGCCACGCTGGAGATGGGCAGCGCAATTCTGCTCGAAGCCGCGCTCTCCTTCCTCGGCCTCGGCGTGCAGCCGCCGCTGCCCTCCTGGGGTCTGATGATCTCGGAGGCGAAAGGCTACATGTTCTTCAGCCCGTGGCTGATCACCATCCCGGGCCTGGCGCTGTTCGCGCTGGTGCTCGCGATCAATCTGCTCGGCGACGGCGTGCGCGACGTGACCGCGCCCGAAGGCCGTAGTTGAGGGTTATAACTCTGGGGGAAATGCTATGAGCCGAGCCGAAGCGATTTTGGAGAGCGAGCGTTATTTCGACGGCGGCGGCTTTTTTGCCGACCTCGCCCGCCGCGTTGCGATTCCGACCGAGAGCCAGAATCCCGCGCGGGGCGCCGAACTCCTCGCCTACCTGGAGCAGGAAATGCGGCCGAGCCTGGAGCGGCAGGGTTTTCGCTGCGAGCTGCTCACGAATCCCGCTGCGAAGGGCGGTCCGTTCCTGTTCGCCGAGCGCATCGAGGATGCGGCGCTGCCGACCGTGCTCAGCTACGGTCATGGCGACGTGATCCGCGGCCAGGAGGAGCAGTGGCGCGCAGGGCTCAATCCGTGGACACTCACGCGCGAGGGCGACCGGCTCTACGGCCGCGGTAGCGCGGACAACAAGGGCCAGCACACCATCAACCAGGGCGCGCTCGAGGCGGTGCTGAAGGCGCGCGGACGCCTGGGATTCAACATCAAATTTCTGATCGAAACGGGCGAGGAAACCGGATCGCCCGGGTTGAGGCAGATGTGCGCGCAAAACAAGGAGCGCTTCGCCGCCGACGTGCTGATCGCATCGGACGGGCCACGACTGCAGCCGAGGCGTCCGACGATTTACCTGGGCACGCGCGGCGCACTCAACTTCGACTTGAGCGTGGATCTGCGAGCGGGCGGCCATCACTCCGGCAACTGGGGTGGGCTGCTGAGAAATCCGGGCATCGTGCTGGCGCACGCGATTGCGTCGATCACGGATGCGGGCGGCGCGATTCTCGTGCCCGAGTGGCGGCCGGACTCGCTTACGCCCGCGGTGCGCGCGGCGCTTGCCGACCTCGTGATCGAAGGTGGCGAGGACGGACCGGGCATAGACGCGGACTGGGGCGAGCCGGGGCTCACGCCGGCGGAGCGGGTGTTCGGCTGGTGCAGCTTCGAGGTGCTCGCCTTCGTCACCGGCAATCCGGACAAGCCCGTCAATGCGATCCCGCCGCGCGCGTCGGCGCACTGCCAGCTGCGCTATGTCGTCGGCGTGGACCCGGCCGACATCGTGCCGGCGCTGCGCCGGCATCTGGATCGCAACGGTTTCGCCTTGGTGCGCGTCGCGGCTGCGCGCGATGGCTTTTTCGCGGCGACGCGGCTCGATCCGGACCATCCCTGGGTGAAATGGACTGCCGCCTCGATCGAGCGCACGGTGGGCGCGAAGCCGGCGATCCTGCCCAACCTCGGCGGCTCCCTGCCGAACGACGTGTTCGCCGATGTCCTCGGCCTGCCGACGGTGTGGATTCCGCATTCCTATGCCGCCTGTTCGCAGCACGCGCCGAACGAACACCTGCTCGCGTCGGTGGCACGGGAGGCGCTTCGGATCATGACGGGCGTGTTCTGGGACCTGGGCGAAGCCGGCGGCACGCCGCGCTGAACCATTCGTGGAGCTGAGAGGATGGGCAAGACCATAGCCATGCTGCATCCGGGCGAGATGGGCGCCGCCATCGGCGCCGGACTCGTCGGGCGCGGACACCGCGTCGTGTGGGCCTCCGCCGGTCGCGGTGCTTCGACGCGCAAGCGCGCCGAGCGTTGCGGGCTGGAGGACGTGGCGACGCTTGCGCGCGCCGCGCAAGCGGCCGATGTCGTTTTCTCCGTCTGTCCTCCGCACGCGGCGATGGAGGTGGCGCGCGCGGTCGCCGCCTGCGGTTTCGGCGGCGTCTATGTCGATGCCAATGCGGTCTCGGCGGAGACGACGCGCGCCGTGGGGCAGGCGGTCGAAGCGGCAGGCGCGACCTACGTCGACGCCGGCGTCATCGGCCCGCCGCCGGTCCCGGGTGCGAGCGTCCGGCTCTACCTCTGCGGCAGCCGCGCCGGGGAAATCGCGCCGCTGTTCGAGGGCTGCATCATGCAGGCGATCGCGCTCGATGGGCCAGTGGGTGCGGCCTCCGCACTCAAGGTGTGCTACGCCGCCTGGAACAAGGGCGCGACCGCTCTGCTCGCCGGCATACGCGCGCTGGCGGCGCAGGAAGGCGTCGACGCGGCGCTGCTCGCAGAGTGGAAAATATCGCTGCCCGAGATACCGAAGCGCTCCGAAATGATCACCGTGAGCGCGCGCAAGGCCTGGCGCTGGATCGCCGAGATGGAGGAAATCGCAGCGAGTTTCGAGGCGGCAGGACTGCCCGCGGGTTTCCATCTCGCCGCGGCGGACATCTACCGCAGGCTGGAAGGATTCAAGGATGCGGTCAAGCCGCCTGCGCTGGCCGAGGTGACGGCTGCGCTCTTGCGCCGAAGCTAGGGCCTGCTGATTCCGCAGTGACGCAGTGTGGTCGGCGGGCCACCGGTTCAAAATAGCCTCGCCATGAATCCGGCGTCTCGCTATAATCTTACCTATTCTATATCGATAAAGTAAAGGTACGACAATGGCCGCCAGCGCAACCCTGTCAACCAAGTACCAGATCTCCATTCCAAAAGCCGTCCGCGAGCAACAGCGTTGGAAGGCGGGCCAGGAGTTCGTCTTCATCCCCAAGGGCAAAGGGGTCCTGGTCATGCCCGTGCCTGAACTGAAAGAACTTGCCGGAATGGCCAAGGGCGCCAGGCCGGACGGCTACCGGGATCGCAAGGACCGCTTCTGATGCGGGTTGTCGATACCTCGGTCTGGATCGAGTGGCTGATCGGCAGTCCGTTGCACAAGGTATTGATGAAGGAGTTTCCGGAAAAGGCGCAATGCGTTGTGCCCACGATCGTTCAACTGGAATTGGCAAAGTGGCTTGTCCGGGAAGTCGGCGAAGAGCAAGCGGATCAGGCGATTGCCTTTACACAGAAGTGCGTGGTGGCGCCGTTGGATACACGCATCGCCCTGCACGCTGCCGACCTGCATCGTCAGTACAAACTGGCGACCGCCGATTCGGTGGTGTATGCGACAGCGATCGAATATGGCGCAGACTTGCTGACTTGCGATGCGCATTTCGAAAAATTGCCGGGCGTTCTCTTGGTTAGAAAGAGTGCCTGAGGTGACATTCGTGCGCATGGCGCACGCTGCGTCTCTTTCGACCGCGCCGGCGACTGGGACCTGGTGCACTGGGGCCACTACCATTGGCCCAGAATCACCCAAGTCGCAAACGTCAGCAGGCCATGACCGGACGGTCGTGCTCCTACTCCAGAGCAGCTGCGGGCCGAATGTCCTGGATAGGGCGAACTATTCGATTACCTGGTCAGCGCGTAATAGCAGCTCGTGCGGAATCTTGATGCCAAGCGCCTTGGCGGTTTTGAGATTGATCACAAATGCTAGAATGTGCAAGACATTTACAAGCTCGGAGAATTCATGGCCCTGATTCAGTTCACCAGAAATCATACCGACCATTCCACCGACAAAGGCTACCAGTTCGAGTTCTTCTGTGACCGCTGCCATAACGGATCCATGACCGAATTCAAGCCGTCGGTGGCAGGTTTTGCCGGAAGTGCACTGCGGGCGGCCGGCGGGCTTTTCGGCGGCATCCTGGGACAGGCGAGTTCGAGCGCCTACGAGATCGAACGCCTGGTGCGCGGGCCGGGCCACGACAAGGCCTTCCACGAAGCGGTGGAAGAGACGAAGCCGAACTTCCGCCAGTGCCCGAAATGCACGCATTGGGTGTGCAAGGCAACGTGCTGGAACGACAAGCGTTCCCTGTGTTACGACTGCGCGCCCGATATCGAGACCGAACTCGCGTCCGCGCAGGCGCAATCCACGGTCGAGCAGATGAAGGAGAAGGTACGCGCCCAGGATCTGACCAAGGACCTCGATGTCACCAGCGAGGCCGCGGCGCTATGCCCATCGTGCGGCGCGCGCACGCAGGGCGCGAAATTCTGTCCCGAGTGCGGCAAACCGCTGCGCCCAAAAAACGAATGCTCGCGCTGCGGCACCAAGTTCGAGGCGGGCACGAAATTCTGTCCCGAGTGCGGAAACAAGACCGCCTAGTAAAAGCGGGATGGTACGCGCGGCGGCGGAGCGTTGACAGGGGCGGTGGGGGCGAACAGGATCGACAACCCAGCTTAGCCGGATGAACCTGCGCACGTCCGCCGCGCGTGCGCTGAATGTCGTTCACCGACCTCAGGCGAAGCCGTATTTCGCGAGCGCCGCCCGCCACGGTCCCGTGGCCAGCTTTTCGAAACCGCCGGAATTGGGGTGAAGTTCATTGTCCCAATCGCTCGCGCAATCCAGGCAGCCGCGACTGTCCACCAGATGCACCCGGCGCGCGTCGTCGTCGTACAACGCCAGGGTATCGTGGATCCGGTCGATCAGCAGATTCATCGCGGCCTGGCGGAAAACGGGGTCGTCGCGCACCCGCGCCCGGTCCATCGCGGGCTTGAGCCAGGGGCCGAGCGGCAACGGAATTCCCGCCAGGCGGGCGCCTTTGCCGTTCGGCGGGGCGTAGTCGTAGCAGTGGACGAACACGTGCGGATGCCGCTCGGCGGGCTCGCCGCGCCACGCCCAGCGGATGTCGTGGATCATTCTCCCCAGCCATCCGCTCAGTTTGCGCATCAGACCATCGAAGCTTGCGTGGTCGAAGCATTCGCCGGGGGAGCCGATGCCGGCGCAGCTATTCTGCAGGGCAAGCGAATAGTCCACGGCGTCGTTGCCTGCGCCGCTGATGAACACTGCCGAGTAATAGCGGGCATTGATTGGTTTGAGTTCATTCTGAAAATCCTCGGCGAATTTGCCCTCGACGTAGTCTTGGAGTCTGGCGCCGACGTAGCCCAGTGAAAGGATATTGGCGTAGGCAGGCTTGAGCACCCGGTGGGATAGTTGCTGCAGCAGATTGTAGCCCGCGGGCAGCGGATACCAGAACCAGGAATCACCGATGGCGAGAATCGAGGGAAACGCGCCCGGCTCGATCGCCGTCCCCCTTCCGTAGTAGACCGGCATGGAGTTTCTCCTTCAAAGCGCACGCAACAAAGGTAGTATGCTCCCCATTTTCGCAAGACTTGTCGCGATGACTTATTCGGTCAAGGAAATCTTCTACACGCTGCAGGGCGAAGGCGCCAATGCCGGCCGGCCGGCCGTGTTCCTGCGCTTTGCCGGCTGCAACCTGTGGTCGGGGCGCGAGCCGGGCCGCGCGGATGCCGTGTGCCGCTTCTGCGACACCGAGTTCGTCGGCACCGACGGCGACGGCGGCGGGAAGTTCGAAACCGCCGAAGCGCTTGCAACAGCCGTCGCGGCGGCCTGGCTGGCGCCCGACCCAGTCGGGCGCTTCGTCGTCTGCACCGGTGGAGAGCCGTTGCTGCAGCTCGATTCCGCTCTCGTCGCGGCAATGCGCGGACACGGATTCATGATTGCGGTGGAAACCAATGGCACGTTCGCTCCGCCCGAGGGCGGACTGTGGCTGACGGTGAGCCCGAAGGCCGGCGCGCCGCTCAAGCTCAAGCGCGGCGACGAGCTCAAGCTGGTCTATCCGCAACAGGGGACGGAGCCGGAACACTACACACAACTGGAATTCAGGCATTTTTTCCTGCAGCCCATGGACGGCCCGGACAAGGCGCGCAACACGCGCCTCGCGACCGAGTACTGCCTCGCGCACCCCGCCTGGCGCCTGTCGCTGCAGACCCACAAACTCATCGGAATCCGTTGATGGAAATCTGGAAAGCATTCACCCTCGAATCCGCGCACCGCCTGCCCAATGTGCCGCCGGGGCACAAGTGCGCGCGCGTCCACGGCCACTCGTTTCGCATCGAAGTCCATGTGAGCGGCGAAGTCGATGCGCATATCGGCTGGGTGCAGGACTTCGCCGACATTTCGGTCGTGTTCCAGCCGCTCCACGAGCAACTCGACCACCGCTACCTCAACGACGTGCAGGGATTGGAGAACCCGACCAGCGAGCATCTGGCGCGGTGGATCTGGGAACGGCTCAAACCGGCGCTGGCGCTGTTATCGAAGATCGTGGTTCACGAAACCTGCACCTGCGGCGCGGTCTACTGTGGCGAAGACGGGAAATGAATGCTGTCTGCGACCGGTTGCAGAATGAATTTTGCAGCGATCCGGTCTAAGGGAGCATGAGGGGAAGCATCCGCCTCGCGCAGAAACCACCTGAGTATGCGCGGGCAATCGACAAACAGGAGAGCAGGCCGATGGATCTGGAACTGGAGGACAAGGTCGCGATCGTTACCGGCGGTTCGCAGGGCATAGGCAAGGCGGCGAGCTATGTGACCGGCACCAGCATCAATCTGGACCGCGGCACCTCGGCCGTGTTGTAGTCGCGACACCAACGGAAATCTCAAGGAGAACACTGCATGAGCGCATCATTCGATCTTAGCGGCCGGGTCGCGATCGTCACCGGCGGCAACGGCGGCATCGGCCTGGGCATGGCGCAGGGGCTGGCGCGCGCGGGGGCGGCGCTGGTGATCGCGGGGCGCAACGCGGGCAAGAGCGCCGCCGCGGTCAAGGGGCTGCAGGCGCTGGGCGCAAGAGCGGCCGCGGTCGAGGCCGACGTGACCCGGCAGGGCGACTGCCGGGCGCTGGTCCAGGCAGCGCTGGATCAATTCGGCCGCCTGGATATTCTCGTCAACAACGCCGGCATCAACATCCGCAAGCAGCCGCAGGACTACACGCCGGAAGAATGGAAGTCAGTGCTCGACACCAACCTCACCAGCGCATTCCTTTGCAGCCAGGCCGCCTACCCGGCGATGCTGAAGGCCGGCGGCGGCAAGATCATCAACATCGGCTCGATGCTGTCGATTTTCGGGGCGGCCTTCGCCGGACCTTACGGCGCGAGCAAGGGCGGCATGGTGCAGCTCACCAAGTCGCTCGCGAGCGCCTGGGCGAAAGACAACATCCAGGTGAACGCGGTGCTGCCCGGCTGGATCGACACCGAACTTACGCGCGCGGCGCGCAAGGAGGTCGCGGGCCTGCACGAACGCGTGCTCGCGCGCACCCCCGCCGGCCGCTGGGGGGACCCCGCGGATTTCGCCGGCATCGCCGTGTTTCTCGCCAGCGGCGCGGCGGATTTCGTCACCGGGACGGCGATTCCGGTCGACGGAGGGTATTCGTCGCAGGGTTAGATAAGCCTCCGGTCGCCGCCAGTAGCGGACGCGATTCTGAGAGGGCAACTTGCAAACCGCCAGGAGATCGTCTACCAGAGCCGATCTTCTGGCTTTTTCGTACATAACATGTGTGCATCGGAACAGCTCATCAGGCGGTGCGCTGCGCGCTGGTACCTGCCCGTGAAATGAATGTTCGACCTAATCCAAAAGACATAGCTCTTTTCCGTGCGCTAGTTGTAGTGTTTGCTGCGCAGCGTGGTGTGTACCTGATCGAGCAGACCCGCGCTTGCCCAACCGCCTGTCCTTAGGCTTACAATCGCCACAACCACCGCCACCTTGGCGGTTTAATCTAACGAGGTTTATCCGCCGCCATCGCCGCCGCGGCAGGATTCAACGTTTGTGGGGCGGCGGATCGACGCTATTCGTGAGCCGGCAAGGAAAACCGTGGCCGATCTTGGCGACATAAATATCGAGATTTTGCACTGGACCATCGAATCAATTCGCCTAACTCTCGGATCGATTGAAGATCTTCCAGATGAACTGGCCAATGCTATTGCAAACATCTATTACCGATCTGGACAAATTGTGTTTGAGGACAAATTGCGTGGCTCCGCAATGCAGTCGCTTAAGGACGCGCGAAATATCGATGAGTTGGTGAGCAGCTATGGTATTGGAGTGCGCATACTACAGAAATTGCAAATGACGCCGAAGTTGGTTGCCGGCATTCGATCCGTAGACAAAGAGTCCCAACCAAATCTTTATGCCATGACTCGAGGTGTAGCGCTGGATATCCTCAAATTCGATATCCCAAACGCAATGAATAAGCCTGAAATGTGGCGCATGGTGGAGCGGCTTTTTCGACGAAACGAGATTAAGGAATTTCCTAACCTCGCTGAGCTTGTCACAAGAGCACTCAAAGCGACCGATGGTCCGAGTTAATCATGGCTGGCCTGTGCTACCTTTCTGGGAAGCACCGCGAAAGGCGTTCGATGAACTGGCAGGTCGCCCTTGACCACCAAAACTGCCCTTAACGCGGTCGTTTCCGCGCTCAGTCGCATCGACGTCCGAATATCAGGCGAGGATTCGCCGTTAGCGAATCCGTGGGAGGAGATAAAGGAGCAGCTTCAGCATGAGCAGTCAGCAAACTGGCCGGCTTACGTCGACACAATGGGTCAAACCATCGTCGGCTATATCGCTGAACTCGCCACGGGCGAATTCGCTGAATTGTGCACGTCTTTGCAGTGCTCAACTCGAGAACGGGCAGAGAAGGAACTATTGCGCCGCTTGTTGGTGCGCGGAAAGAAAGAAAAAATCAAATATGCTCCTTTTGATTTCACCTACTTCTACTACTCCATCCTCGATTTCACGGCTTACGGTCAGGTAATTGAAAGAATCGGTCTAAATCGCTGCAAGGCGAAGGTTTTCAGTGTCGCAGCACCGTTTGGGGAGGAGGGCGAGGTTACTGTCTCGCGGCTTAGCTACGTTCTATCCCGTGAGCAGTTCGAATCCGCACGCATCCAAGGGTGGCCGGAATCATGGCGCGGTAATGACTAGCTCTGAGCCGAAGGTGACCGCCTCCGGTGGCGCCTTAGCTCGACGTTCAGACGGCAAGAGGTATACACGTGTACGAAAAACTTGGATCTCCCCACCATCTTATATGGCAGTACTACGAATGCCTGCATCGGCAAATACGCCGTGTGCCCGTTTACGAAGACGGTACCCAGAAACAGGAACTCGTTCTCGTTGTGTTCTTGGCAGTTACCGTAGTCGAAACTTTCATAAATGCTTTCTTTCGCGTCCTCATCGAAGAAGCGCAGTTCGCGACGCATAGGGAAAGAATCATTCGTGATTTGGCGAAGCGTGTGTCGCTAGATGAAAAAATTAGAAGATGGCCGAAACTTATATTTGGAAAACCCCTTGAGCCTGCTAACAATGATATCCGTGCTTTCTTTGATTTGAAAGATATTCGCAATTCTTTAATGCATTTCGTGTCATCGCACGAAACCGTAGAACTTCCGGGCCCGATCATTCTTCGTGGGATGGCTGATGTAACGGCATACGAAAGCCTTTCACCACGCTACTGTCGAGAATGTCCTGCGGTAATAAGAGCCTTTGCGTATCAGGTTTTCATATTGCGGGGGCTTGAGACGGAACTGTTACCTCATGCATTTCATAGTTGGTTTGGTGAGCCGCCGTCAAACCGTCCGAAGAAGCCAACACCCGTGCGCGAGCCCGCTTAGGTCGAACGCCGGAAGAACGGAAGTCCGTGCTCGACACCAACCTCACCAGCGCCTTCCTCTGCAGCCAGGCCGCCTACCCGGCGATGCTGAAGGCGGGCGGCGGCAAGATCATCAACATCGGCTCGATGCTGTCGATTTTCGGG
>Ga0315281_10003476_pt1 | contig 23040 bp, 11 predicted proteins | sample YL17G07_0_MG_FD_204540 | JGI IMG/M metagenome (GOLD analysis project Ga0315281, IMG submission 204540) | Sediment microbial communities from Yellowstone Lake, YNP, Wyoming, USA - YL17G07_0 | ecosystem: Environmental > Aquatic > Freshwater > Lake > Sediment | place: USA: Wyoming | collected... | reverse complement strand
ATTGTAGAAGCGGATAAGCCGGCGGCTCAGACCACCGCCGAAGAACTTGCTCTTGATCTGCACTACGGTAGCCAACGGTCCGCTGGTGACGGTGATGGCGGGCTTGAAATCATTCGAGGAGGCAAGCCTAGTGCGCTCGGGCCGTGGGAGTATGAAGTCGCCCGGGTCACCCTTTTGCGATTTCGGTTTTTCAGCCACCAGCACGTTCGCAGGGCCGCCCAGAACCTCACGCCCCGAGGGCTTAAGCTTCAGGCTGACCAGTGCACCCGTATGCGGGTCTACGCGCACCGCGTAGTAGCGCGTATCGATAGTCTCCGGGAGCTCGGTTTTCTTCGACGGTTCAGGATTCTTTGCAGTGACTCCGAGACCAGTGACCCCTGTTGATGGCAGGCGGGGACTGCACAGCGTTTTCCCGTTGCTGCTCTGGCAGTCGAATCCCTCCAGACTCTTGCCCTGGGGCACATCCAGAATCACCGGATCGTGACGCTCCCAGTTGAGCGGGTTAAACAAGGCCACGCCTTCTCCTCCTGGAGTCAAGGCGCTCAGCGCTGCGGTGTGCACCTTCTTATTCGTACCTGCAACGGACTCCATTCGGTCGCGGACATCCCACGACTTATCGTTCTCGAAGACCATTCCTCCCGCTGAACCCCAGAGCGTGTTGCGATCCATGTTCAGGAGCATCAGGATCCAGGCTTGGTAAAGCGTTTCCACCGGATATGAGAACTTGGACTCGAGACTGGCGATCGTGGCCAGGGATTCGGCCGCTTGCAGTCCGTGTTCGTTCTTGCGATACCAGGTCTTGACGCGGGGATTCTCAATCCAGAACGAATCGAAAGTGTAACCGGTGCCACCCCTCATGGTAGGGATTTGGATCTTGCCTGACTTGATGCCCGGAAGCACCGCGTCCAGATAATCACCGGCGGTCGCAATCCGGATCTTGGTTTGTGGATTCACTTGCTTCCACTGATCGAGAAACTCCCGAGGATACTCCTTCCTGCGGGGCGCGGTGTTGTAATCTCCGTACCCTCCCAAAATGAGGACTGGGGCCCCGGCAGGCGTCGTCTTAGCCTTCTCACGTAACGAGTCCTCAAGCTCCCGGAGTTGGTCTGGTGTCAGCGAGTCCTTGGTGCCGAACAGCGGGCCAAACTCCGCATAACTGCCGGGACACAAGGCCAATATCCGTGAACCATCGGGCGACTCCGCCCAGTGCATGGTGCTTCCGGTTCGATTCATGCGAGTGTAAACCATCGCCTCCAGCCCGAGGCCTGAACAGAGCTGGCCCATCTGGTCGTGTGTGCCGCAAACGTCGATGGTCCAGGCGAACCGGGGGCTCGCGCCCATCACCTGTTCCTGCCAGCGCAACCCTTCCACGCCTTGCTTGATCAGAGCTTCCCCACCCGAGAGATTGATGGTCATCTCCAGGAAAGTTGCGTTGACCAGCTCAACGCGGCCCTCCTTGGCTCGCTGTTTGATCTCCTCTATCCGCGCCGGCTGGAAATTCATAATGGCGATCAGGTTGTTCACTTCGGAAAGGACGAACTTGTAAGTCGGATCGTCGCGCACGCGGTCCAGATGATCCAGATAGGTATTGGCGCAATAAACGCGCTCCTTTGAGAAATTGGTCAACCACCCGCAACTCGCCGGATGAAAGTTGGGCACAATATAAGCTTCCTTCGGCGCACCAGCGGATGTCCCTTTCGTTCTACAGCCCGAGGCCAACGCGAGGCTACCTGCCGCAGTTCCGGCCAGACCGGCTAGAAAGCCTCGCCGGCTTACAGAGTTCTGAAAAGGATTTGCCATGACGATGCCTCCTCCGCGTATCATAATCTTAGACAGATTTCGAATCAGAGTCATTTTCAAGTGCCAGGGCAGCGGAGAGCTGCGAACCGAGCTTTCATTCGAAGATCACCATAACGTGTGGACCACCTTCCGGGATGGTCACCACGCGGGCGTCACCCTGGGTTCCGGTCTGGAGAAGCTGATGTCGGGGCCAGACCATGGTGGCTTTCCGACCTGCCCCGGTGCTTTCTCGGATGCTGATTTCGACGTCACGTGCGGGAAGGTCAGTCTGCCAGTTGACCAGGTGCAACACATGGCGTCGCTGGGCCGGCTGATTGTTCAGGCCCGCCCATATTCTTTCTGAACCCTTCAGGGTCCAGGGTGCGCGGGGCGCGAGATATCGGACCGTTTCCTGCACAAGCTGTCCGACCCATCGCACTCCGGCAGCGTCGCCCATTTGCCAGGCTGAGCGGGCAAATGCCGATCCACTGACGTAAACGCTCCGGCCTTTCCCGAATTCGTTCACCTGGAGCGCAGCTCGGTTGGTCACGCTACCTGGTGAATTCATAGGTGTTCCCGCGTCCATAATCAGGGGAGAAGTCGGATGCCCACTGGCTGCGAGTGCATATGTCGAGTCTCCGGGAAGGATCAAAGCCGTGCGAGGCAAGGAGCGAAGAACCGGGTGTGAAGAACGGGAGGGATCAAGGTAAATAGGCTTCTTGGTGTCTCCGGTCTGCACCGCGTCGGTAACGGTCTCGTCAAGATGCACACCGAACACCTCCGCCAGGGCGAAGTCGCGGCGGGGACTGCCGTCGATATCGAACAGCGACGCCTCTGCCGTGGCAAGCAGGCTTCCGCCCTCACTCACGTACTGGCGGACGGCAGCGACCTGCTCGTCGCTCATGCAAGCCGTGTTTGGCAGGATGAGCAGCGCGTAAGGCTTCAGGAACGCCGATTTGAGATTCCAATCGGCAATGACCTCATGTTGAATGTGCAGCGCGTCGAGCAGCTTGAGAGCGCCGAGCATATCATCCGCATGACAACTCTGGTCCGAGCGGCCGCGGTAGTACATGGTCGGCTCGCTGGAGACGACGCCGACGTACTTCAGAGGCTCCGCACCCTCCACGTACGGTAGCTTCTCCTTGACTTCTTCAAAAATGGTGGCCCAATGTTCACGGAAATAGTGATCTGGCTCTCCGTTCACCGAAGTCCGGTCATAGCGATAGGGCATCCCGCCAATTCCCAGCGTCCGGCCGATTCTGGCTCGGATCTCATCAGGATCGAAAGGATCGAGGATGGAAAACGGGTTATTAAAAGTTACCCTGAAGGGCCTTGGGTATGAGATGCCTCTCGTCCAATCAGCATGTTCACCTGCGCTACCGGCCTCTGTGAATGCATAGTCGGTCTGCGGATCCAGGTGTGGCGGCTCAGGAACAAAGCCGCTCCAACCGATGCGGCCCGGCATGGCGACATCAGGCCCCGGCCCGTTGAAGGTGACTTCGACACGAGGATCACGCTCCTTGACGGCGTTACGGAGTTTCTGCCACCAGTTGTCGATCTGCCTTATCTCCCATCGCAGCGTGGCTCGCCAATCCGGGTCCTTCGCCAGAGAAGTGGGGTACTCCCGGTCCATTTCCTGCTTGAACTTCTTCACCGTGTGTTCCGACTGCCCATACTTGATGAAGGTGATTCCGTCGGCGAAAAACGCATCGCCGCCGTAGTCAGGAACGAGTTCACGAATGACCTCGACATACCAGTCCGCAGCGGGGGAGTTGGGATCAGGGTGGTATCCTCCATAAGCAGCAGTGAAGACAGTTCCATCAGGGTTGCGCATACCCCAATCGGGATGCTGCTGGATGAGATAGTCGGCCCACATCGTGGGAACGTAGAGCTCCATCGCAATCCCTCTTTCCTGGCCTAACCGGATCATTTCTTTCAAGTAGTCATATTTCAGTGTTGGGTGGCGAATGCCCACCTTGCTGTCGTAGAACATGTATCCCGAGATCGACATGCAGAAGACCATGAGCGCGTCGGAGTTGATGTCCAGGAGATCCTGTATCTGCTGCGGGGCGCTGAGTTGCGCGTAGTCGGCAAGAGGTTTCACATGCTGGTCGAGCTTGTCGACCCAGTTGAAATCAAAGCAGTATTCGCGGTAGGAGCCAGAAAGCCGGGGTGTCGGTGGGTTCGTTTTTCCTGCCTCTCGTGTGACTCTTGCAGGGGATTCTGCCTCAGCAAAGTTCGGCACTACGGCCAAGCCTGGCAGGCCGAGCGAGAGCTTCGAGAATTCCCTTCGATTCATGAACAGCTCCTTCTGCCCGAACTCTCTACGTAATGGTGGGCTTCCGAGGTTTTCAAGCCTCTCTGAGTGAAACGCCAATTGATACGCCCCCTTGTGGGCCAGGGGGTTGCACATCTTGTATTCAGACAAGACGACAAGCGGTAGAAGTCTTGGCAACAAACTAACTGAATCCGCAGTGCCGCAGAAGCGCACGGGCGGGATGATCCGGCCTTCCCGCGATCTTTCCGAGCTTTGTTTGCCCCAGGTTTTCCCTTAAAGTGCGACCCCGTTGCCGTTGGGCACCCCACGGTTCGCAGGTCCATTTATGGCCCATCCTCTGTAGCGCCGCCCTCCCGGCGGCATCCGGTGGTGTCGGCAATGACCTGCCCCCTGTCCATATTCCCTGCCAAACCTCTGTCACACCACTTCAAAGCACAAAACTTCGTGAATGGGCACGCGCGGGACGGTAACTTCCGCACCTCCTGCTTGCGCCCGTTTCACAGGCAACGCGGCACCGGAAATCACGGCCCGCGCTGATGTGGCGTGAATCGGCAGGTTCACTCGTACCGTCACATCGGTTAACGCAATCGGGTCCTCGTGATAATCGGGATGGCTGGGGGTGTGGCGCAAAGGCGAGAAATTCACGATGTGGACGAGATACCGCTCTTTGCGTCCGCTTACCTGCCAAGCCGCTTGATGAGTCAATGTGATTTCTGTGCTCAGCGGAGCGTTGCTCTGGACAAGGGGGGCAGGAAGCAATTGGGCAACGGCCCGCTGGAAGGCGCGCCGGTAAATCCAGTAGCCTTGCTTGTAATAGCTCAGGCCCAGTGGAAACGCGATCAAAGCCACCCGCCCGCTCTGCGCCAGAACCGCGTATTGGGTTGTATGGTCAAAAGGAGTCTGCCCGTGGCTGGTGTAATGCTCGGAGCTGCGCTGGAACAACGGCTCGCCCAGCAAGGCCAGTGTGACCGCCGGAGACTGCGCGCGCCACTGTGAAGCCCCTTCGTATAGAGCGTATTCGTAGGAGGGGATGTCCCCGGTCATGTTGGTCTGAGGAACCAGGTAGGCAGGTTTGAAGGGCGACATTCCCGCGTAAGAGAATCCGTACCGTTCCAGCCAGCTCTTTTCGCTCCCGGCAATCAAGCCGCTCCGATGGACGGCCACCAGAGCGCCACCCTGGTCCACAAAATCGTGCAATCGGGAGGCCAGGCGATCGTCTACTGCAAGATCATCCGGCAGCACCACGAGAGGGTAACGCTCCCAGCCTGCTTCGGGCTCGAGCACGTCAAACTGCAATCGCGACTCGATCATCAGCTTCACTAAGCCGTAATTGGTCTCCGTCCCCGGCGACTCGAGCGGCAGACCACCTGTCAGGAGTACAGCTTCTGTCACCGGCGCTGCCTGGTCCAGATAGGGCTCAATGCTTTTGATGTGCCCGTACGCCTTGCCAATCACGTGGTAAACAGCAGGGTCCAGACGGCCACTGGGGGGCATTTGGTCGCCAATATCGCATCGCGAAGCGTTGGCCACGATGCTGGCGACTTCAGTTTCGAGTTGCGCCGGTAATTTCAGGCCGCCGAAGTCTCCCCAGAGTGTCTCGAAACGACCCGTGAGGCCGTAGGTGGGGACTCCAAAGTTGCGAGTGTAGCGGACCAGGGTGGGAAAGTAGTAGTAACCCCAAAAGGCGGTTGGCAATGCTTCCATATCGAGGCTGTCCATGAAGGCCACTCGTTGGCCGAGTCCGTAGACGCACTGCCCGTTGAAATCCACCAGGCAGTTCGCGCGCGCCGCCTTCACGGTGTCCCAAATCCGCGCGATGAAAGCTTTGTGCAACACGTGCTTGTGCTCATGCTGCACTCGAGTGTCAAACGGGTCCAAACCCTTAGCGCGCAACTGGCGAAGGCACTCTGAACAGAAACACTCGCCATCGATCGGGACGGGCATATCAAAACTCGCGCCATCGAGTTCGTAGCGGGAAACATACTCCTTGATGTGGTTCAGCATGAGCTGAACAAAATCTTCGTGCGCCAGACAGAGCGCCGTCCAATGCGGAGTGGCATCGAACTTGGCCAGGTAGGTTGTCCGGTCCCGCTTGAAGACCAGCCATTCGGGGTGGTTCTCCGCCAGGTAGTTGTCCCAGGTGGTGCAGTAATAGGCGCGAACCTGAATATTGCGTTTCCGGCAGGCAGCCACCTGCGCTCCCAGCAGGTCAAACGATAGCCCCTTGTGCACTGGCCCATAAGCACTGGGATAGTAAAAGTAACCGTGCATATCTTTGGCAAAAACTACGATGGAGTCGACATTGCCGGCCTGCAAGCGATCACCCCACTCGTCGGCGTTGAACTTCTCGCCGATGCTGGGGATGTGCTGCGAGTTGTGAAAATCCAGCCAGATTTTCCTCCAGCGGCCCGAAGGCAAAGCAGCGATCTTCGGGTCGATCCAGAATTTCTCAGCAATCCCGGCCGAACCTAAATCAACCGAGGGAGAGGCCGGGGGCTTTGGGTTTTCCTTGGAGGTCTTGCTGGTTCCCTGTGCTGCAACATTTTTTCCTGACGCAGCGCCCGCATTGGTTTTAGTCCCCAAAGCTGCGACACCCGTGGCGAGACTCGAAATGAAATTCCGTCTATTTGATCCAATCACTACTGTTTCCCTCCTGACCGTGAATCTACAGCTTGAGGCAGCATGCGACGATGACAACCAGTGCGCGCATAGCACCTTAGATTTGCACGCCGACTCTTATGATTCCCCTCCGGATTAATTCGCCTTCGATGACTACAGGCGCGCGGCCAACAAGCGACTTGAACCGAACTTGTGGGCAAACGAAAACGTTCAGTTGAGGTACAATGTCGTAATCGAATCACTGACCACGTCAACAGACTTTCAGTGTCCTTCTCCCTTCCACGAGCCAGCGGCCGCCCCCGGCAACGGTTTCGGACTTCTGTTCAGGTCACCTGCAATCGAGCTGGACCGAAGCCAGCAGATCCAGGCGTGGCACGGTGAAGCGCACCCTGCCATCTGCTTGGGTGAACCGAAGCGCCGTCCCTTCGGGATGCAAATGAATTGCGCGCACCTTTTGTGGAATGCGGAGACTAACCCGGAGGTCGGTTACAGGACTGAGTTCTTCGACGTGCACGAAACGCGTGGATTGCTTCTGAATCGCCGAATTGATCAGGCTCACCAGGTAACCGTTCCGGTTTCGCATCAAACTGACTTCGACTCGCAAAGGCTTGTTCTCTACCCACAGCACTTGCTCCCTCTCCGGAAGAAGCGTGGAAGCGAATGCGACCAGCATTTTCCGCACGGCCGGGTTGCCCTCTGTTCGATAGGTTGTAAACCAGTTCCCGGCCACGTATAAGACTTGTCCCTTGCCGACACGAGTGAGAACTGCCGCCGGTCCGGCTGGGGTGCGGTTGGGCGGCATGGCCCCGGTCACGGTGTACTGGCGCCAATGGCCATTTTCGTCCCAGGGGTCGTCGCGCGGCTCAAGCGTGTGCGCCAGCAGCCGGGAGTTGTCCGCTTCGAACTGGTACATTGGCCCCCGGACCATAAAGGGCAACGACGGCAGACGGAAGGAGTTTCCGAACTCCGGCGAGAACTCGAGGTAATTGAGCGGAGCGCGTCGATCGCCCTTGAGCCGCACACCCAGCAGGCGTGCTACCTCCTCCTGCGCGCGTGGAGAACCATCCTCCCTGAGCCGACCGGATTGGCCAGTCACCAGCAGTCGTCCGCCCTGCTCGACGAAGTTACGGATGGCGTTAAGAGTGTCCTGAAGCAACATGACCTGCTCAGGCACGACCAACACTTTCAGGTGTTGCAGGGCCGTCGGGAGTCCCGTCTCCCCAACGATCTGGAATTGGAAGCCCTCTTGCACCAGGGCAAGATGAGCTCCGGCGACTGCATCATCGCTGCTGGTGGCCGGCGTCAGCCATTCTGGGTTTCGTGCCAGCGTGCCATGGCTTTCGGCGGAGAGAACTCCGATCTCAGAGATAACCTCCGCGCCCTGGTAAGCATCTTCGCGGGCTCTGACGAAATCGTATGTCTCCTTAAGGCGCCGGTAGACTTCGGGCTCCAACGTCCCATCAGGCCACGGCTGATCTGCGAAGAAGCATCGGCCGCCGTTGGCCATGATCGTGGCGCACTCAACTTTGAAGTCCGTGGTTTCCCGGATCGTCCATTCCCCCCAGCCCTGGAAGCGCTCGTTTGCGTAGTCAAATGGAATCCCTAGCGTGGATTGCTGGCGGCCTTCTCTGCTCAGGACGACGGGGTGGTCTCCTCCCATGGGCACCGGATCGCAGGAGAGGAAATCGAGGCCCAACTCTTTCGGCTCAGCCCAGCGCACTAATCGGCCGCCTTCCACGATGGGGATACCCAACTCGTTACGTCCCACGTTGTTATCGGTGACCAGGATATCCGGCTTGAGCTGGTGAATGTACCTTGTGATCGATGTCAGGTAATCGTAGATCTGCGAGCGTCGCCAGACCACCCAGCGCAGCCACTTCTGCCAGGAGGCATCGTCCGCGCCCCTTTGCGGTGGGTCGGGAATCTCTTCCCCGGAGAATGCCCGGTATTTCGTCCGGCAGAATCGGCAATAGCAGGGAGTTTCCACGAGCCAGCTTCCGCCATCAAGCCAAATCGCGTCAGGGCTGTAGCGGGTGATCAGCTCTTTCAGAAATGGTTTGTATACCTCTTCGAGGAACGGCGACGAGGCGCAAATCTGGGACTTGTCCACCGGAAGCCAGGATGCGGCGGCGTATTTCGTTCCGGTTTTGTCGACGATATACCAGTCCGGATGTTTGGAGAAGAGATACATGCTGCCGAAGACGTTCACATAGGCCACGGCCCGGATGCCGTTCTCGCGGGCAGCCTGTCGCATCTTGCCGAAGTAGTCTTGACGGAGGTTAGGATGGCGCGGCATTACGTCGGAAGGGTAAAAGGCGTTCCCGAAGTGGTCGTAGGCGAAGAATTCTACCGATTCGACGCCCGCTTCCTTCATCAGCCGCATCTGCCGGCGGGCCTCGTCGAGCGTCAGCGAGGCTGCAGCGTCACGTATCCAGGGATTGAGGTGATAATCAAGGTGCAGCTTCCGGAAGTAGGCGCCGTACCAGTTGTCAGCCGTGGCGCCGGGTAGGGCAAGAACCGCAAGAAGGAAAACGAGGCCGCAGATTCGTTGCGGTCGAAGGGGCTTGTTAGCTAGGATTTCCATTCTGGCCTCCTGGGCGGCCCCCGAGTATACACCAAGCCGCCTCCGGCGCTTTGCCGAGATCACGTCCGTATGATGATTGACCATTCCCTGCCCACCACCGGCCGCTCGTCAATAACTCTTACATAAATGCCCGATGCGCAGTAGATTTCTCCTGACAAGCTACTTGAAAAGTTGTAGCGGTGAGGCAGCGTCGAATCAGGTTAGAGTTCCATGCTGTTTGCCCTGCCGGTAGTCACTGGCTGCCCCAGAGGTACGCCCTTGTTTTCGCCAGAACTTGGTTTCTTGGCCGCAATTGCGGCCGAGGAGGAGGTGTAAGACGATGAGACGCCTTATCAAACCGAAAAGGCTACGTCAGCTTTTTTCACGCCAGGGCTCGATTGGGTGCGCGCCAATTGCACGGACTTTCTCCGCGATGCGGACGGTCACGGGGAGGTTCAAAGCGGGAGTGATCTCATCCACGTGCATGAACCGCGTGGATTGCTCCTGGATCGCCGAGTCGACCAGGCCTGCCACGCAGCCGTGCCGGTTCCGCATCAGACTAGTTTCCACCCGCAAAGGTTTGTTCTCAACCCAGAGTAATTGCTCCGGCTTCGGCAAAAGCGTGGAAATGAACCCGGCCAGCATCTTCCGCACGGCCGGGTTACCCTCTGTTCGATACGCCGTAAACCAGTTGTCCGCCCCATACAAAATTTGCCCCTTGGCCACAGGGGTTAGCACCTCCGCTGACTCGACTCGCGCACCACAAGGTGCACCGGAATAAGCATGCGTTTTGGGCGACACGACGTCTCCGCTTCCATATGCTGCATGATTAGTTTGGCCGCCGTTTCTCCGATGGCCGAGCTACCCTGGTCGACGGTGGACAGAGGGACACGAAGAAGGTCGGAGTAATGAACGTTGCCGGCGCCAACAATCGCGACGTCATTCGGCACACTCAACCCTGCTTCGAAAACTGCCTTGATAGCACCGGCCGCCACCGGATCGTTGTAACAAAAGACGCCATCCGGCGGGGGGTTAAGACGCAGCAGTTGCTGCATCGCGTCGTAGCCGGTGCTGTCCTGGTGTTGGCTGCTGACGACGTATTCGGGCAGCGCTTTCAGACCATGCTCGGCCAGTGCGCGGCGGTAGCCCCGCAAACGGCCCCGGGCAGTGGAAATCGCCGATCCTCGAATGTGCGCAATCCGCCGGCAACCTTGCTGGATCAGATGTCTAGTCGCGAGAGCGCCGAGTTCAGCATCGTCAACGCCGACGTAACACTCCTCGAGGCCGGCTAGCACCCGGTCGATCACAACGTAGGGGATCCTGTGGGGTCGCATAGTTCGGCGGAGCCAGCGGCCGTCCTTCTGAGCGGAGGCCACGATCAATCCATCGACGTTGCGGGCAAGCAGGGCTTCGATCGCGCGCATTTCAACTTTGGGGTTCTCTTCCGAGTTCGAGATAATGATGTTATAGCCCCGCGGCTCGAGCATCCTGGCCACGCCTTTCGCCACCTCGGCAAAGAAAGAGTGCATCAGGTCCGGAATGACTAGCCCGACCATGTACGTGCGCCCGGTTACAAGGCTGCGAGCCGCCCAGTTCGGCTGATAGTCCAACTGCTGGGCACGCTTCAACACGCGGTTCCGCGTTTCCGCGCTGATGTCACTGTGATTCCGGAGGGCTTTGGAAACCGTCATCAACGAGATTCCCAAATCCCTGGCGATGTCCTTCATTCGAGCGACCAAATTGCCCTCCTGGCAACTACGTCCGTGCAGCTACACTTCAACCCCGGAACCCGGCCGCCGTCAAGGGTCGGTCGGGTTCCCGTCTGCCAGTTAATACAATTATAGCGCTAAGGTTATCGATAAAACAAGGAAATCCTGCAAAAAACTCTTGACAAGATACTCAGAAAGGTGTAAATGACTCTTTTGCGTCGGGTCGGGGGTAGATTCTCCTAATTGTACATAGTTCATGAACTGGCAAGGGGAAACACCAGAGGAAGGCGTATCCCCCGCCAGGGAGGTAAGTTTCCTCGGCCGCAACCGCGGATCGAGACAAGGAGGTGCGATGTAATGAGAGTCGTTTTTGAACTGCGAAGACTGCGGGTGCTTTTTTCGCGACTATCTCCGACTGGATGTGGACTGCTGTTGGTTGCTGTTGCTCTGCTAGCTTTCTCACCAAGACTGCTCGGGCAGGGCGGAACGGGAGCGATCAACGGCACGGTCGCGGATCCTACTGGAGCCGTTATTCCAGGGGCTAAAGTGGTCTTGACGAACGTCGCGACTGGTGTGGCGCGATCAGTGCTCACCAACGAGACGGGTAACTATGTAATCCCCGGGGTCATTCCCGGCGACTACACGCTGGAAGTCACGGCGGCGGGATTTGCCGCCGCACGGGAAAGCTCCTTCACGCTGATGGTTAACCAGACGGCCACGCACAACTTCGCGCTGACCGTCGGGGCGCAAGTGCAGGAAATCACGGTGACGGGCGCGGTGACACAGATTCAAGGCTCCACGGCTGAACTGGGAACCGCGATTATGAGCACGGAGGTCAACAGCCTGCCCCTGAACGGGCGGAATTTTACTCAGCTTCTGGCTTTGACTCCCGGCGTGTCTCCGATAAGCACGGCTCAGAATGCGGGCGGCGGAGGCGGCTGGGCAGGCAACCAGATCGGCACGTTCACTTTCCCTTCGGTCAACGGGCAGTGCAACCGCTGCAACTTCTTCGTGCTGGATGGACTTAACAACCAGAACGCCTTTATTTCCACCTTCGGTACTACGCCGATTATCGATGCCATGCAGGAATTCAAGGTGCAGTCCCACAATGATAGTTCGCAGTTCGGCGGCGCCCTGGGTGGAATCGTCAACGTGGTTACGAAGTCGGGGACAAACGAATACCACGGAGACGTTTGGGAGTTTCTGCGCAACAGTGCCTTGGATGCGCGCAACACATTCATCTACAACAAGAAGGACTCGTCAGGCAACGAGATTCCCGGAACGGCGGTGACTCCATACAAGCAGAACCAGTTTGGGGGAGTCATCGGCGGGCCGCTAGTCCCGGGCCATTTCCGGAAAGGCGCGGCCAAGACGTGGTTCTATGCAGCGTATGAGGGTTTCCGGAGTGTTAAAGCGCGGCAGTATCTGGGGCTGAGACCCACGGCCGACCAACTGGCCGGAGATCTGAGCACGCTCCCCGGGCAGATCTATAATCCTTGGTCGACCCGAGAGGACCCGGCAAAGCCCGGCACGTATCTCAGGGATCCCTTCATGTGCGATACTAACGGCAACCCGTTGGCGGTTGGTGCTGACAAGCTTCAGGCTGCCGGCACCCCCTGCAACAAGATCCCGACAAGCCTGATCGACCCGAAGCTGGTAAACTATTACTCGTACGATGCGCCGCCTATCGTTAATACCGGCGTGTCCGGGACCAACTATATTAATTCGGACCCGAACCGCATGCGCCAGGACACGGCCTCGCTCCGCTTTGACCGCCAGTTCACCGAGCGGACAACGGCGTGGCTTCGTTACACGGGGTTCACCCAGCCCGATTCCTCGGCCAGCGGTTGGCCCGGCTCTACCAGCAACACCTATTTCCACGGATACCAGGCCGCTGTCGCCCTCACTCACACCTTCGGCGGCGGGTCTAAGGTCATCACCGCGTCGTTTGGGCGGAACAGCGTTCGGAACAACTACGTCGCCAAGCTCGGCGTACCGGACGACCTGTGGTCACAGACCGGTTTTGTGCCTCTCTTTGCCTCGGGGTATAAAGCGAGTGGTTCCCTCAATCCCTCGGCCTGCTTCAGTGGTTTCGATTGCAGACCTAGCGGTCAACGCCAGATTACCGATATGGCCGATATCTATGAATGGAAGGTTGACTTTACGTTAGTCCGTGGAAGACATACCCTTCAGGCTGGCGTGGACCTCAACACCAACAGCACCAACTCCCCCATCGAATACGATAACGTGAGCTTCGGTGCCTATCAAACCTCGAACCCGGCGACGGGACTAGGCGGCCTGGGAATTGCCTCATTCCTTCTAGGAGTTCCCGACAGCGCCAATCGCCGCAATGTGTTTGAGACAACATACGGTGGTCGGGTTTACGGGTTCTACGCCCAGGACTCCTGGAAAGCGACCGACAAACTGACCATGAACTTTGGCTTGCGCTACGACGTCAGCCTTTGGCCGATTTACGGAAGCGAGGAGAATGGGAACCAGTTCGTAGGCAATATGGATTTGGACAATGGGGTATACATTCTGGCCCGTGTTCCCGGGAAATGCGACGAGGCCAACGGCGTGGGCGCGCCTTGCATTCCTACGGCCGACGGGAGCCTACCTGAGCACGTGATTCCAACTCCCCACAAAAACCACGCCATCTATAACAACACTTACGACAACTGGGGACCGAGAGTGGGGTTTGCCTACAAGCTGCGGCCTACCACGGTAATCAGGGCGGCGGGTGGCAGATTCTTCGACAACTGGGGAGCCGTAACGCAGCTCTCCCAGAACTACGAGGGTACCTGGCCCGACGTTGGGCAACAAATTGCGAACAACCTCAACTATCCAACGCCGGCCAAGCCGTTGCCCACTATATCTGCTTATGATCCGTTCAATACAGGTGCTGGCGCTCTTCCCATGCCAGCTCCCACTCCCTTCAACCAGGTCCAGTGGTTCATGGACCCGAGGACCCAAAACGCTTACTCTTTGCAGTGGAACCTCGGCGTTCAACAATCACTCGGCGCCAACACCGTGCTGGAAGCCGATTACGTAGGATCGCACAGCCTTCGGCTGAACAGCGGCGGATATCGGAACGTGGCGACGACACCGGGGCCTGGCGATCCTGCGCTTCGCCGTCCTTGGCCGTACATCACTCCGACCTTCTACGATAAGAGTATCGGGAAGGGGAACTACAACGCTTTCCAGTTCAAGTTGCGGAAGAACTTCAGCCAAGGGTTGTCGTACGTCATCTCCTACACCTGGTCCAAAGCGATGAACACCGGGTGTGACGGGTACTTCGGGGCGGAGGGATGCGATATCAACCAGGTTTACAACCTGGGGGCTGATAAGAGCGTGGCCGGGTTCGACGTCCCCCACATGTTGAATGTTTCCTGGGTTTACGAACTTCCGTTCGGAAAGGGCAAGAAGTTCTCGAGCGGAAGCAAGCCGCTTGATTACGTGCTCGGCAACTGGGCCGTCAACGGTATTTACATGGTCAGGTCCGGGGAACCCTTCTCGGCGCACATTTACGAGGACATTCCCAACACGGGCCAGACCCAGACACGCGCCAACATGGTCGGGGATCCGTATCCAGGAACCCGGACCAGAGAGCAATACATCAACCCATCCGCGTTCACGGTTCCTGACATTTACACTTATGGCACCTTGGGGCGGAACGCGTTGAGGCATGTGGGTGCTCCGAACTGGGATCTCTCCCTCTTCCGAGACTTCCCGCTTGGTTTGACGGAAGCCACCAAGCTTCAGTTCCGGGCGGAATTCTTCAATGCGTTCAACCAATCTGTCATCGGTGGCTGTCTTAACGACAACGTCAAGGACGCGAACTTCGGGAAGGCCACCTGCACGCGGAACACAGAAAGGCAGATCCAGTTTGCCTTGAAACTATATTTCTAAGCCTCCAAGCCAGTAGTTGAAGGCTTGGGGGTGTTTTCCAGAACGGCGGGAAAGTCTGAAAGGCAAGGAGGGTGACCTCCCAGAACAGCACAGGTTCTGGGAGGCGCCCTCGGTAGCTTTAGCGTGACGAGTCGGGGTGTGGCCCCACGGGACGCGGCAGCGGCGCAGTCGATGAGGGTGCGCTTCTCCTGTCACTTGCTAAGATTCCATCCACTCGAAACCCATTGATTATTTAGCCTGTTGCTGTTAAACCGTGTTGATCCCGCTCACGCCGCAGGTGCAGGAATCCAGTTGCGGGGCACACCTCATAGTAAAACCAGATTCCAAGATGGAGTGCATGTGAGAATCACCCGCAGAAGGGTGTTGCAGTCGGTCGCTGGCCTTAGCTGCCTGCGAGTATGCCTACGCGGCTGAGGATTCGCGCTCCGGGCGCAGCCGTACGCCCTGCTTGGCCCCAGCGCTTGCCGGCCCCCAAGCGGGTTCCGTCGTCGAGCAGGATTTCAGTGGCCACCCGCCGCGGAGGAGGCAAATCGAATGAGGCGAGGTGAAAAAATGATGCGGAGAATCCTCTGGTTAGTGCTTCTGTCATGTTTGGCTACACCGGGTTTCTGCCAGACCGAGTTCCAACCCACCGGCTTCAAGGCTATCCCTCCCCAACCGAAAAGCACGCTCATTGTGGACGTAGTTTGGGAGAATCACCGCTATCACAAAGGCAATGGTGACATGTGGCCGATTACCTGGGCGGCGGACGGTGACCTTTATGGCGCTGCCGGCGACAATCAGGACAGCCCCATGAACTTCTGGAAGATCACCGGCGAGCCGATGTGGCATTCCGTATGGCTGATCGATAATCTGCCCGTCGCCCCGGCCGTCTATTGCCAAGGGCCAAACGTTGACCACAAAATGGGGATCAAGCCGGCCAGCCTGCTCAGTGTGAACGGCGTGCTCTATTTTGCTGTGGAGACCATCAACTACGGCGATAAACCTGCGTTCAACCGACAGCACAACATCAACGGCTGGATCATTACGACTGCGGACTTCGGCAAAACGTGGAAGCGCGACGCGACGCCCACGGACTTCTTCAGCGGGCGGCTCGCCTCGGCACACTTCATTCAGTTCGGCAAGGACTACGCGGACGCGCGCGACGAATTCGTGTACGCGTACTTCCCGGCGGCCGACGACGGGAATAGCTACTGGGAAAACGGCGACTACCTGCTGCTCGGCCGCGTGCCCAAGGACAAGATCCTGGTGAGGTCAGCCTGGGAGTTTTACACCGGCCTCAGTTCGTCCGGCCAGCCTGCGTGGAGTAAGGATGATCAGAAAGCCGACGCGGTCTTCCGCTACCCGCGCATGACCGGCGAAAACCACGTGAATTACAACCCCGCCTTGAAGCGCTATTTCATGGGCAATTACGGGTTCCACGACGGCAACCTGAACCCGCGCCCCAACCATCAGCTCGAACCCTGGCCGGCCTCCGCCTGCCCGAGCCAGTTGACGCTGTATGAGGCGCCCGAGCCGTGGGGGCCCTGGTCGCTGTTTTACCGTGACGATAACTGGGGCACCTGCGGTGACTATCAGCCGAGCTTCCCGGCAAAATGGATGAGCCCTGACGGCAAATCGATGTGGATGGTCTCCGCCGGTTGCTACGACGATTACAATCTCACAACCCAGAAGCTGACGTTGGTCCTGGCAAAATGAGATGACCTTGGCGGTGGGAATCCCGGCTGGGTTATTATTAATGGGCAGAATGAGAAGAGAGAAGCGAGCGGGCTTTTGGAGGAGTTCCCTTCGCAGTTCAGCCTGCCCAAGGACTCGAGTGCCGGTGCACGGAGCCGAGGACAAGTTGCGGAATGCACGAGCGACGTGTCCTTTGCGTCTTGGACTCTGGTTTCTCTCCGTCGTTTCACTGGCGAGCGCCTCTCTGCGTCCGGCACAGGAAACCAAAGCCCGGAACCTTCCGGGCCTCCCGGCGGCGTGTCAGGATCACGTTGAATCGATCAAGGGAATCGCAGACCTGCTGCAGGCAGTCGAACGCCGTCCCACAGCCGATGCTTACAATACGCTAGGGGCGCTATATGCCCAGCACGGCAGATTGAATTGCGCTATTCCCACCTTCCGGGAGGCTCTCCGCCTCGACGCCGGAGCCTGGGATGCCCGTTACAATCTTGCGCAGGCGTTGATCAGCACAGGCCAGCGGGCTGAGGCTGCTAGCCAGTTACGTGCGCTCATCCAGCAACGGCCCAATTCCGCACCCGTGCGCAATTCGCTCGGTACGCTTCTGGAAAGCCAGGGCAAACGGGAGGAGGCTGCCAGCGAATTCAAGGCCGCGCTCGCGAGCGACCCTCACTTCGCTTATGCTGCTTACAATTTGGCTCAGGTGTTGATTGCCCAGAAAAGATATCCTGCGGCGATTTTCTACTTGCAGAATGCGTTAAAGTCGGCTCCTCCGGCGGACCTGTCTCCTCAGCTCCAGGTGGCATTGGGAGTAGCTTACGCCGAGAGCGGAGACTCCGACCAAGCCATCGCCACGCTGCGGGAAGCAATCAAGTCGCACCCTAACCTGGCTGAGGCGCACTTCAACCTTGCCGCCCTCTATGCGAAGAGAGGTCCCGCCCTCGGGTATCAGCCGGCCATCGCCGAATACCAGGAAACCTTGCGTATCGATCCGCGCGACGACGAAGCACGCCTCTCGCTTGCCAAGGTGCTGATCAACCTGGGTAAGTTCGCAGACGCCGTTCCCTACCTGAAGGAGTGCGTCCGTCGCAATCCGCGAGGTTCCGAGGGGTACCATCTGCTGGGCAGGGCATACGCGGGCTCAAACCAATTGGACCAAGCGGCGGAGACGCTGGAGCGCGCGCAAAAGCTGAATCCCCGCGACTATGATATCCGCTACGACCTGGGCGTCGTGCTGGCACGGATGGGAAGAACCGCTCAGGCAATTGAACAGCTCGAGTCCGCCGGGAAGCTTAATCCCAATGCTGCGGAGGTGCATTACCAATTGGCCTTGGCCCTGCGGAAGAAGGGTGACGGGACCCGCGCGAAACAGGAAATGCAGGTTTTCCAGAATCTGAAAGCAGGCGAGACTCAGGAGACGACAGCCGGAAACTTCAATAACGAAGGTAATCGGCTGATGGCTGAGGGGCGAGTCGGGGAGGCTGTCAAGGCTTACACGGAAGCGGTGCGACTGGACCCCACCAATGCGCAGTGGCACTACAACCTCTCGCTGGCACTCTCGAGGTTGGGAGACCGGAACGGCGAACGCACCGAACTTGAGAAGACTATCGAACTCGATCCCAATATGGCCACTGCTCACAACCAGCTCGGCTTGGCTTACCTGGCAGCGGGCAGGGACGCCGATGCGGAACGCGAGTTTAGAGTGGCTCTGGAGATTGATCCGAGATTTGCCGAGGCCCAGAACAACCTGGGTGTGATCTACAGCCGGCAGGGGAAGGACCCGCAGGCGGCTGAGCTGTTTCGGCAGGCGGCGGAGACTGACCCCAAGTACACCAAGGCGTTCGTTAACCTGGGTCTCACCCTAGCAAGGCAAGGAACCTACTCGGGCGCTCAGCAACGACTCCAGGAAGCACTCAAGCTGGATCCTAACGACATCAGTGCTTTGACAGCTCTCGGTATGGTGGAAGGCAGGATGGGCCACCGTCAGGAATCTGTTCAGATCTTCAAGAAAGTAATCTCGCTGGATCCTGAGTCTGTGGAAGCTCACGTCAACCTAGGAATTGCTCTGGCAGACCAATTCGATCTGAAAGGCGCGCGGGAAGAGTTTACAGAGGCGGTCCGTCTGGGGCCGGAATCAGCCGTCGCTCGATACAATATGGGCCGCGTGCTTTACGATTTGGGCCGACGGCAAGAAGCGCAGCCGTTCCTCGAGAACGCCGTCCGCTTATCTCCGGATTATCCGGCCGCACTCTACTTGCTTGCTGTGGTCTTAGGGTCTTCTCCCCGCTCTACTGAGCTCTTGGAACGGCTTGTAGCACTCGAGCCCAGGAATGCCGATGCGCTATACCTGTTGGGTCAAAACCTGCTCCATCAGGGAAAGACACAGGAGGCGATCAGCCGTTGGAAAGCTGCGGTCGCGGCCGATCCTGAGAATTCATCTTGTCTGTACAACCTGGCTCGGACGCTTACTTCCCTGCACGATCCGCAAGCCAAGCAATACATGGCGCGCTTCCAGGCGCTTGAACGGTCTCGACACCTTTCCGATCGGGTTCAATCGTTGAACAACTTCGCTCTGGAAGCGGCGAACGCTCGCAATTGGCCACAAGCCGTGGAGCAGTTGCATGAAGCCATCGGCCTTTGTGGGACGTGCAAACAACTCCCCGTATTGCACCGAAACCTGGGATTGATCTATGCGCGGAAAGGCGACATCGAAAACGGAAAACGCGAACTCCGGCTTGCACTCGAACTAGACCCGCAGGATGCTGACGCCGCGAACGCTCTGAGTATTCTCGATCACCTGCAACCGGCCTCTTCGGGTTCGAATTGAATTGTCGGTCTTGATAGGGAAAACCGTCCGAAGCGCAGCGCGACCCCTGGAACCACAGCCGCGCCGGCAGGGCCCCTCGTCGTACGATCAGTCGACGTGAAACACTTCTGTGGCATTAGCCCACCATTCGCCTTCGGCACGGGTTGGAATCGGTTCCTGCATGGGCATCATGATGGCCCACCATTCCTGAGTTTTGGGGTCGGCTGCCATTTTTTCCATGTCGGCTTGGAAGTCATCGCCCCCATACTCGAAGTAGGCAAACAGGGTATCGTCCTTAAGAAAGATCGAATAGTTACGGATGTTGCAATCATAGATTGTTTTCAGTACCTCGGGCCAGACTTTCGCGTGGTACTGAATGTACTTTTCCTTGAACTCAGGCCGAAGGCGTAAGATTTGGCCGTATCGTTTTAGTTTCTTCGCTTTCATAATGCCTCCTCATTTTCCGACTCTTCTTCTGCCTTAAGGAACTAATTGTAGTGCACTCCTCAAATCTGGACACTCAGGGCCTGGGTTTTGGGGTCACTTTCACAGCTGACATAGCCCCTCGAGGAGTGCGATTCCGCAGCCCGCGAGGGGCCGGTCGTGATTGTACTCTCCCAAGTAGCGCCCGATGCTTTCCCGTGCTTCCTCCAGGTGTCGATACTCCGCCAGTCCAACTTCTTCCTCCTTCAAGCTCCCGATGGAAGCGCTCGGTGTAGCTGTGGCCCTCCGGGTGATGGTGCCGTGCGCCGACGGATGATCTCCAACCACGCCAGGGTTTCCAGGAAGCGGGTGGAGGTAAACTGCGTGCCATTGTCTGTGGCAAGGGTCAGGCCTGCTCCGCGACTGCCCGCCGGAAGGCGCTCCAACACCGCCTGTTCGACGGTCGTCAGCAACCCCTGTTCCCGCATCACCCGCAACACGCGCTTCCGATTCACCAGCAACCCTTCCTTCCCGGCCAGCACGTCACGCGCCGGTAACCGTAGGCCGGCTTCGTCCCGCAGGCCGCGACAATTTTCTCCGTCCGAAATCATATTCCATTTCGTGCGGATTCAGGGGAGCAGGTCACTTGAATGCCTCCGTTTCATTCGAATTGGCTCTCTGGAGTCGCTTTTTTGCAGGCATGGTGTATAGTTGTGCTGGCAATCTGCAAAGTAAGATATCATGACGCACCTTGGGAGGTATCGAAGTGGACAGGAAGAATAGGAATGACTCCGGACGTTTCCTGATGAGCGAGTTCAGCAAGCCATTGGGTGGTGCGATTGTTACGCAACTGTTCTCTTTGTTTTTCATGGTAGTACTTCTTTCGACTCATGCGATGTGCCAGTGGCCAGACACGCCACCCGCAAAGTATGACCCCGACTGGATGAGTATCAGGCGCCACCCGGTGCCCATGTGGTTTAATGACGCCAAATTGGGCATTTTCGTTCACTGGGGGCTTTACTCTGTGCCGGCATGGGCCCCCACCCTCGGCAAAGGAAGGAAGCCCGTAAGCTGGGAATTCCCGATGCAGGAGATCGACCGGGCCCAGTTCAGCGCTGATCCCACCCTTTGGTTCAAGAACAACCCGTACGCTGAATGGTACCTGAACACGATGAAGATCCAGGATTCGCCCACCTGGAAGCACCACGTGGAAACCTATGGGGCGAACTTTGATTACCTCCAATTTATCGCTACGTTCGATCGCGAAGTGCAGAAGTGGAAACCCGAGGAATGGGCGGAGCTTTTCAAAGAGGCGGGCGCCCGTTATGTAGTCCTCACCACGAAACATCACGACGGATTCACTCTCTGGCCAAGCAGCGTTCCCAATCCACACCGCCAGCCCGACCAGCAGGGTGCTCGACGTGACATCGTAGGCGACCTGACAAAGGCCGTTCGAGCGCGGGGCCTGAAGATGGGCCTCTATTATTCAGGAGGCCTGGACTGGAGTTTCGAGGGCACTCCAATCCGCACCTTCGAAGACCTCATGCGGGATGTGCCGCAAAGCGAAGAATTCGCCCGCTATGCGGACGCCCATTGGCGGGAGCTGATCGAACGCTACCAACCTTCCGTGTTGTGGGATGATATCTCTTATCCCAAGAAAGGTGACGTTCTTCATCTGTTCGCCGAGTACTACAACCGGGTTCCCGAGGGGGTCATCAACGACCGCTTTCAAGTTGAGCACGCTGACTACACGACCCCGGAATACGCGAAATATGACAAGATCGTCGAGAAGAAGTGGGAGTCCTGCCGCGGACTTGGGTTCTCCTTTGGCTATAACCAAAATGAAGGGCCGGAACAGGTACTCCCGCCCGACGAGCTAGTAAGGATGCTTGTGGACATCGTCAGCAAGAATGGGAATCTTCTCCTGAATGTGGGCCCCAGGGCTGACGGAACCATCCCTGAGATCCAGGTGGACCGGCTGCGCGCGCTGGGTCAATGGCTCCGTATGAATGGCGAAGCCATCTACGAGACCCGCCCCTGGGTTCGCTCGGAGGGAAAGACACGTGACGGCGTCGGCATCCGGTTTACTCAAAAGGGCAACACCGCTTACGCGATTCTGATGGACAAGCCCAAGGCTCGTGAGATCACCATTGAGGACCTGTGGCCGGCTGACGGAACAACCATCGAGATGCTCGGGGATGGCGGCGAGTTGAAATGGTCGCGGAACGGCAGGGATCTGAACTTGACCCTACCTGAGCACCTGCCAGGTTCCTACGCCTACGCCCTGAAGATTACGCCCAAGCCTTGGAAGTTGGTCAGGGAGTGATCGGTACTGTGCCGGATCGGCACGGTTACAAGTGTGCCGAGGAATGCTCTGGACACGGGAGAAGGATGTGCCGTGCATTCATGACTCGATTTGGATGCCGTCTGAGGTGGAAGACTGCCTTCCGATGGCGTGCTGAGGAGGAATGAACAATGTTTGAACTGACGCGGCGATCGTTCATGAAATCTCTGGGTGTGAGTGGCGGGCTCGTCTCAATTCCGCCCCTGGTGGGTGCAGCGGGGCCGAGTGGCGCCCCGGAGGTGCCGATGCCCCAGGCCGCTTCAAACGCAGGCGAATTGCGCTTCCGGCAGATCCACCTCGACTTTCACACCTCCCCGCTTATCACCGACGTAGGGGCCGAGTTCGATCCCGACGAGTTTGTGCGGGTCTTGAAAGAAGCGTCCGTCAACTCCATCAACATCTTTGCCAAGTGCCACCATGGCATGTCCTATTACCCGACGAAGGTCGGAGTGATGCATCCCCATCTAAAGTTCGACCTCCTGGGGAAGATGATCGAAGCCTGTCACAAGGCGGATATTCTCACACCTGTCTATATCACTATCATGTGGGACCAGTACGCCGCCACGCAGCACGCTGACTGGCGCGTGCTGGATGAACACAGCAAAGCCGATGGTGCAGGCCCGCTCGATGCCGGTTGGTCAGGGAGTGGCTGGATCCGGCTTTGTCCCAACACCCCTTATCTGGATTATGTTGCCGCTCAGTCTGAAGAAGTGGCCACGAACTACGAGGTGGATGGTTTCTGGTTCGACATCCTGGAGTACTCGAGCTATGGCTGTTTCTGCCCCTATTGCATGCGGGAACGGGAGAAGATGGGGCTTGATTCCAGCAAGGCTGAAGATCGCGCCAAGCATGCGGAGATGGTCCTGGCGCGGGCGCTCGACCGGCTCTCATCCGCTGTCAAACCCTGCAGGCCGAAGGCGACCATCTTCTTCAACG
>Ga0315281_10003475_pt1 | contig 23040 bp, 20 predicted proteins | sample YL17G07_0_MG_FD_204540 | JGI IMG/M metagenome (GOLD analysis project Ga0315281, IMG submission 204540) | Sediment microbial communities from Yellowstone Lake, YNP, Wyoming, USA - YL17G07_0 | ecosystem: Environmental > Aquatic > Freshwater > Lake > Sediment | place: USA: Wyoming | collected... | reverse complement strand
CAAGGCGGCAGGGTACCGCGCACTACTTTCAGCGATCGCCCAGCAACCGGTGAGCGGCGGAGGCGTTGAGGGTGGGGCCCTTGGGAACCTGCACCTGGTCGGCGGAGTCGGTGCGGGCGGAGAGGTACCAATTGCCGGCTCCTTCCAGTCCAAGCTCAAATCCCTGGCAATTGCTCCGGTTCGACACCTCGCCGGTGAAGTCCCCTTGCGCCGTCGCGATGAAGTACGGGCCCTGGTGGACCCCGACATACAGCGCGCCGAACCACAATCGGGCGGCCAGCCCGACGGTCGAAAGCTTCATGTAGGACACATTCGGGACAACGGCCTGTGACAACGCCCCGCCGAACTCGCCCCCTTGGACGGCGACCGAGAACCAGGAACCCAGCGCCTGCTGGTACTCCAGCAGGCCGCCAATGGAAGACGGCTGGAACCCCCCGCCGGACTGCGGGCCGGAGTAGGCGACGCTACCCAAACCCAGGGCCAAGGCGAATCCGCTCCTGGCCCCAGCCCAGGCGCCGCCCGGCAACGCCAACAGGAGCTAGATGGCCAAGGCAAGGCGAGCGTTCATGGGAAATTTGGCGGCGAACGGGGTGTCGAGCATGCGCCGACGGGCCGGCTAAGGCGGCGGTGGCAAGGCCCTGCGGTGGGGCGTCCGCGCCAAGACAAGCCGACGGGGTGCGCGACCCCGTCTGGGGCCGGCCAGAAATACGGTGCTGGCTCTGAAATGGGCGGTACAGGGATCGAACCTGTGACCTACGGCTTGTGACGCCGTCGCTCTCCCAGCTGAGCTAACCGCCCGCATGCCACGGGGAGACCCGCGGCTGGGGACACTACTGGTAAAAGGCCGGCGCCGCAATGTCAAGCGGCCCGGGTCGTTCAGGGGCTGTGAGCTCAGGCCGCGGAGGCGGGCCGGATGCGGTTCTTGTCCATGATCTCGTCAATGATCCCGTAGCTCTTGGCCTCCAGCGCGTCCATGAAGTGGTCGCGCGAGGTGTCCTCCTCCACCTGGGCCAGGGTCTTCTTGGCGTGCTGCGCCAGGATGCCGTTGGTGATGGACTTGAGCCGGATGATCTCCCGGGCGTGGATGTCAATGTCCGAGGCCTGGCCGGAGAAGCCGCCCCACGGCTGGTGGATCATGATGCGGGCGTGGGGCAAGGAGAAGCGCTTGCCGGGCGCCCCGGCCGCCAGCAGGATCGCCCCCAGGCTGGCCGCCTGGCCCAGGCAGATGGTCTGCACCAGGGGCCGGATGTACTGCATGGTGTCGTAGATGGACAGCCCCGCCGTGAGCAGTCCGCCCGGACAATTGATGTACATCGAGACCTCGGCGTCCGGGTCCTCCGCCTCCAGGAAGAGCAGCTGGGCGATCACCACGTTCGCGACATGGTCGTCCACGGCCTGGCCCAGGAAGATGATGCGCTCCTTGAGCAGGCGGGAATAGATGTCGTAGGCCCGCTCGCCGCGATTGGTCTGCTCGACCACCATCGGTATCAGGGTCATGCGCCTTCTCCAGCTCTGGGGCTTCCGCCGCGCGCCGCGCTACGGATGCGAGTGGTCGTGGGTGTGGTCGTGCCCATGCTCGTGTTCATGGTCATGCTCGTGGTCATGCTCATGGTCGTGTTCATGCGTATGGGCCGGCGCGGCGGGCTCCACCCAGGGCTTGCCCAGGATCTGATGCGCCAGGAAGCGCAGGGTCTTGTCCGTCAGCAGGTCGCGCTGGATCTGCATCAACATGCGCTCGCCATGGGGCGTGTTGATCAGCTCCCGCGGGTTCTGGCGGATCATGTACGCCTGCAGGAAGAAGCGCTGCTGCACCTCCTCGTTGTCGGTCTGAAGGTTGTTGCGCCGCGCCACTTCGTCCAGCACGAAGCTCACCCGCAGGTCGCGCACGATGTCTTCCTTGCGCTCCGCCTTGAGCGTGGCGAGCCGATCCGGGTCCTTCAGCGCCTCCGGGTCCTTGCGCTCCAGGTCGTGCTCGTACTGGTGCAGCAGGTTCTCCACGGCCGATTCCGGCACATCGAACTCGTATTTGGCGCGCAACTGGCGGGCGAGTTCGGTCTGCAATTCCCGCATCTGGTCGCGCTCGCGTTCCGCCCTTAGCTCTTTTTCGGTGCTGGCGCGGAAGGCCTCCTCGGTCTCGAACTCGCCGAACTGCCGGAAGAACTCCACGTCCATCACCGCCGGGACGTGCCGCTCCACTTGCTTGACCTTCACGGCGAACTGCACCGTCTTCCCGGCCAGGGACGCCTCGCCGTAGTCCTCCGGAAAGGTCACGTCGAAGGACTTGTCCTGGCCGGCGGCCATTCCCGTCAGATTGCTTTCGAACTCGGGCAGGTACTGGCCCTTGCCCAACTCGATCTTTTGGTCGCTGGCGCTCCCGCCCGTGAACGGCTGGCCGTCGCGCGTGCCGGTAAAGTCAATGGTGAGGACGTCGCCGGCCTCCGCGGGCTCCGCTCCCTTGTCCTGCAGCGTGGCGCGGGAGCGGCGCAGCGAGGCGATCCGCTCCTCCACGTCCTCCGCGGATAGCGCTACGGGCTGCTCCGCCAGCGTGAAGGCCGTGGGCTCCAGCAGGTCGAAGGTCGGCGCGATCTCGAACTCCACGTCGAACTTGAGGGGGCTGTGCTTGTCCACGTCCACGTTCTGGAAGTGGGGCTCGGTGGCGGGGCGCAGCCCCTTCTCCTTCAGCGCCAGATCGTAGTACTTGGGCACCAGGGTCTGGATGGCCTCCTGGGCCATCACGGTGCGGAAGCGCTTCTCGGCCAGGGCGCGGGGGAAGCGTCCCGGCCGGAAGCCGTTGACCCGAACGTTGGTGCGGATCTGGACGTACACCTCCTCGTAGGCGGACTGGACATCCTGAAGGGGGATTTCCACCGAGAGTTTTCGCTTGAACTTGCCCTGCTCTTCCACCGTTACTTGCATGAAGTCATTCGTCCTTGTGCTTGGGGTGCGCGACGGCGCGCCACGCGTCGTACCCGCCGACCCCGCGCGGCGGCCGGGTGGGGTGGGGCCATGCGAGAAGGGGGACTCGAACCCCCACACCCGAAGGTACTGGATCCTAAGTCCAGCGCGTCTGCCAATTCCGCCACTCTCGCGGACCGGTTCACCGGGCGTCCTGCTGGGGACCCTCCCCAGGTCCGCCGGCCGGTCCCGGGGTGGCCTGCGCGGCCGGCGGCGCGCTCCGGCCGCCGCTCGCGTCTTTGGCCCGGCCCGGTAGGCGGCGGGATGCCGCAACGTCTTACCCGCGCACCGGTCGCCGCCGAATCGTCCATTAGACCGGGTTCGCCGGCAGGCGTCAAGACCAAGGCAACCCTGAGCGCTCCTCACTTGTTCCCAAGTCATGTCAGCCACCCGAAGTTGCGGGTTTGGGTGGGTAGCAAAAGAGACTGGATCTGCCGTAGGGCAGCATCGAGGAGTTGGGAGAGCAGGGCGGTTTCCACGCGGCCGATATGGACCAGGGATCGGCGCGCGCCGCGCGCCGAAGAGAAGAGACACAGGCTGGGGTCGCGGCGCAGCGCCAGGGCGCCGGCGGCGGTCCACAGCGCGACCGCCACCGCGGCGAGCAGGAACAGGCGGTCGAGTTGCTCCGGCTTGGCAAAGCGAGTCCAGAACCGTTGCATGCCGAAGCGGGTGCCCTTGCTGTCGCGGAACATTTCCTCGACGGTCATGCGGCGGTCGTAGCACTGAACGACGGCCTTGACGCGGTGGGTCAAGGAGGTGGTCGCGATGGACAGCGCCCGCGCCAGCACGGGCACCGCCCGTTTGGCACACGCCGGCCGCCAGCACCCGCTGTCCGCTGTGCCACTCGGTCCAGTCCACCGCCACCACCACCCGCCGCCCAGCGGCCAGCAGCAGGGGCTCCGCGAGGTGTCGCCAGACCTTGGCGGGATCGATTCCCGATTTGCCTACCCAGCGGTAGTACCGCTGCAACCCGCTCTTGAAGCGCGTTCCGGCGTGGCGGGACAATTGCCGGGCCACGGCAAACGATCTGGCTTCGCCACCCAGCACGAACGCGCCGCACACCGCCACGAACGCCTTGGCCTGTGTCTTGTGCAACCCCTGGGCAAGCTTCCGCAACAGCTTGTATGATCGCTCCTGGAACCTGGCGACGCACCTCCCTGTGCGTGAACCGCGCAACGTTCAACGCCATGTTCCACCAAATCATTGAAAACGAAAAACTTTCCTCCAGAAAAATGAGGAGCGCTCAGGGCGAATTGGCTCTTGACACGCCCCGCCCGCCCCCCGCATACTCAAAAGCTGGGCGGCAAGCCGGGGCAGGTGCCCGGGGCGCCGCCGCACGGAGGGGCATGACATGCGGGAATAGCTCAGCTGGCTAGAGCATCAGCCTTCCAAGCTGAGGGTCGCGGGTTCGAATCCCGTTTCCCGCTCCATGCACCCGCCACGACGCGGGGTAGAGCAGTCCGGTAGCTCGTTGGGCTCATAACCCAAAGGTCGGAGGTTCAAATCCTCCCCCCGCTATTATCCGAACAAGCGATTTGCAGGACGGCGGCCAGCGGCGCGAGGCGTGGCGGGCTGCGGCAATAGCAATCAAGCCAATGCGTCAAGATAGGTGGGGGTCACTTGACGTTTTGGTCAAGCTACGTCAATGGATGCACCCGACGTACATTTCCCCAAATGTTCGACTCACCACTTCGCGCAGCTTCAGATCAAGATTCGGAGAAACAAGCAGCCCGTAGCCCGAAACATCGATCACTGCATTTTCCGATTGGGAGGCATTCTCGTCAAACTGTCTTTCCTTCCCGAAGAAGTTGTACCTAAGCCTTGCCCATAATTCGAAGCCCAGATTCATCTCGAATTCAGGATCGTCTGTGTACCCAGGGACTCTTACGATTTTCTTCTGTCCGGTGTGTCGTTCTTTTAGAATCATTGCACAAGTATGAGCGCACAGGTCGGCAAGCTGTATCCCACGAATGACCTTCGAGTTACAGTCTGAAAAAGCCGCAACACTACGAGAATCCTCAGTGAATGTCTCGGTATCCAACTTGATCCCCTCATCAACGTAAAGTGCAAATTCTGCTTCTCGGCTGCGGGACTGTCTGAGAATCTGTTTCACGAGCTTTACTGCATACGACCCCAATTGCTCTCTCTCGTTCAAGCTCAAGACCACGACCCCTATCCTGCATGAGTTTCGGATGATGCTATATAGACTGAGCCGCAGCTGACGGGCCTTCTCATCTCCTTGAAAGCGGAAGCGGCTCTTAAATTCGTCACGCTCAGGATCTAGACCGAATTCACTCAACGCCTCTCCAACGATGGGTGTCAGATCAAGTTGGGAGAATACCACGCAGCCAACAATACATCCGAGACCGGCGTGAATGCTCTCATCAAAGTAGAAGTTATGCATTCCTGCGTCCTTCCGCCCGTAATTCCACGTCATTTGAAGTGGCCCCCTGCTGTTGGACAATTTTACACTCGGAGCAAGCTACCGTCCACGGGTAATCTCCGGCCTTGCGCCGCCCCCGCCTCCGCCCGCGTAGCGCCTTGCTGCCTTTACACCGCATATCATCCGTTCCCGACAAATGTAGATCTTCTCCATTCCCCACAACTCCCCGTTTCCCCGCTGAGCCAGAACCGGCGCCCAGTGGATTCCGGATACAAGACGTGATACCCGTCTCGGAAACCTTCCGGCAGGTTCCGGCGGTCGCCGCGGGCCGTGTCGGATTGAGCCAGCGGCGGCCCTGGGGGCGGTCCTGCCCCTTTGGCTTCCGCGGCAGCGCACCTCGACGGAGGCACCATGCAAGACATTCCGATCAACTGGTGGGCCGTGTTGGCCGTAGTGGCGCTCAAGTTTGTGCTGGGGTTCGTCTGGTTCGGATTGCTGTTCGGCAAGCAGTGGCAGGCGCTCTCCGGGCTCACGGAGGCGCAGATGAAGGCCGGCATGCCCAAGGCCATCGTCACCGATGTGGCCATGAACTTCGTGATGGCCTGGGTGCTGGTGCATGCGGTGCGCTACGCCGGGGCGACCACCTGGCCGATGGGCGCCGGCGTGGGCTTTTTCAATTGGCTGGGCTTTGTCGGGGCGCTGAGCCTGTCAGGCACGGTGTACGGGAACCGTTCCCTCAAGCTGTGGGCACTCCAGAACGCCTACGAGTGCATCGCGCTGGTCGCGATGGGCGCGATATTGGCCGTCTGGAGCTGAGCCGCCCCCCGCCTCAGTTCCCCTCGAACGCGGGCTTGCCCTTGGCCACGAACGCCCGATAGGCGCGGCCGTAGTCCTTGGTCTGCATGCAGATGGCCTGCGCCTGCGCCTCCGCCTCGATGGAGTCGTCAATGGACAGGCTCCACTCCTGGTGGATGCAGCGCTTGGTCATGGCATGGGCAAAGGTGGGGCCGGCCGCGAGGCTCTCGGCCATGGCCTGCGCATCGGCCAGCACGCGGTCGGGCGGACTGAGCCGGTTGAAGAAGCCCCAGCGCTCGGCCTCCTCGCCGGACATGGAGCGGCCCGTGTAGAGCAGCTCGGCCGCGCGGCCGGCGCCCACGATCCGCGGCAGGATGTTGCAGGCGCCCATGTCCGCCCCGGCCAGGCCCACCCGCACGAACAGGAACGCCACCTTGCTGCCCGCCGTGCCGAAGCGGAGGTCCGCGGCCATGGTCAGGATCGCCCCCGCCCCGGCGCAGATGCCGTCCACGGCGGCGACAATGGGCTGGGGACAGGCCCGCATCGCCTTCACCAGGTCGCCGGTCATGCGCGTGAAGTCCAGCAGCCCGCCCATGTTGCCGGCCTCTTGCATTTCCACCAGCGGGCCGATGATCTCGTGGACGTCGCCGCCGGAACAGAAGTTGCCGCCGGCGCCCGTCAGCACGACCGCCTTCACGGCGTCCCCATAGGCCAGCTCGCGGAAGGTGTCCCGCAGCTCGGCGTAGGACTCCAGCGTGAGCGGGTTCTTGCGCTCCGGACGGTTGAGGGTGATGGTGGCGACCTTGCCACTGAGCGACCACAGAAAGTGCTTGGGGCGATAGGCGGCGAAGTTGACGCGGCTCTTGTCGTGGGGGAGGGCCATGGCGGATCCTTTCTGCCGGGGTGGGGTGAGTCGGCCAAGAATGAACGACTGCTCATTCATATCCCATTCATGGCCCGATCTGCCGCCGCTGTCAATCGGGTTCGTGGCCGGCGAGAGGCGCCTTGCGGCAGAAATGTCCCGCCAGGGAGCCTCATTGGCCGCAGGGACGACCGGCGCACGTTCCGGCGGAGCCGATAACCCCCTCACCGGCTTGACAGATTCGCGGCGTCTGGGCAGCATGGCCCTAGAATGAACGATCATTCGTTTTACCCTGCGGCAACCCCAAAGCCGCGGCCAGACCCCGCCGGTCCGTTCCCACCGGGCCAGTGCTTGCCGCGGCGGAGGCAGCGAGGAGCACCCGGTGGCCGACCTCACTTTTCTCCAATGGCCCTTCTTTGACGAGAGTCACCGCGCACTGGCGGCCGCGCTGAACGCCTGGGCCGCTTCCGCCCTCTCCGCTCCCGATGACGAGGAAGACGACGTGGACGGCCAGTGCCGCCGCCTCGCCGCCCGGCTCGGCGGGGCCGGCTGGCTGCGCCACTGCGTGCCGGCCGCCTACGGCGGGGCGCGGGAGCACCTGGACGCGCGCAGCCTGTGCATCGCGCGGGAGACGCTGGCCCGCTGCTCCGGGCTGGCGGACTTCGTCTTCGCCATGCAGGGGCTCGGGTCCGGCTCGATCGCCCTGTCCGGCACGGAGGCCCAGAAGCAGCGCTACCTGCCCGCCGTGGCCGCCGGGCGGCAGATTGCCGCCTTTGCGCTTTCCGAGCCGGAGGGCGGCTCCGACGTCGCGTCCCTGCGCATGACCGCGCGCGCCGAGGGCGACCACTATGTGCTCGATGGGCGGAAGATGTGGATCTCCAACGGGGGCATCGCCGACCACTATGTCGTTTTTGCCCGCACCGGCGAAGGGCCGGGGTCGCGCGGCCTCTCCGCGTTTGTCGTGGACGCCGGCACGCCGGGGCTGCGCGTGGCGGAGCGCATCCGGGTGATCGCGCCCCACCCGCTGGCGCTGATGGCCTTCGAGGACTGCCGCGTTCCCCGCGCCCAACTCATCGGCAAGCCGGGGGAAGGGTTCGGGATCGCGATGGCGACGCTGGACATCTTCCGCGCGACCGTGGGCGCCGCGGCGCTGGGATTCGCCCGCCGGGCGCTCGACGAGGCCGTGGCGCGCGTGAAACAGCGCGAGGTGTTCGGCAAGCCCTTGGCCGAGTTTCAGGCGACGCAACTGAAGCTGGCGGAGATGGCCACCGAAATTGACGCGGCCGCGCTGCTGGTCTACCGCGCCGCCTGGAGCAAGGATTGTCTGGCCGGCCGGGTGACCCGCGAATCGGCCATGGCGAAGATGTACGCGACGGAGGCGGCGCAGCGCGTGATTGACGCCGCCGTCCAGCTTTGGGGCGGCATGGGCGTCGTGCACGGCGTCCCGGTGGAGCGCCTCTACCGGGAGATTCGCTCCCTGCGCATCTACGAGGGGACGACCGAGATCCAGAAGCTGGTGATCGCGTCCCAGGTGCTGCGCTAGAGGGCTGCGGAAATTCGCGGCGCCAGCGCAAAGAACGACTACAAGCCACCGACTACACGGATTTCACGGAGGATGTATCCCGCACCCGTTGCGTGCGGGTTTTTCGACAAGCCATTCGCTGAAACTCTAAGATTTTCATTGAAGGCTGCTCCCATGGCGGCTCATGGCGAAATTGGGGACAAGCCTGCGAACCATTGTCCGGGCTCCAAGCCTCCCCGCCTTCATTGGGTGCCGGTAAGCAGTCCATCCGTGAAATCCGTGGCTGCGCGGTTCTTCCGCAACCTGTTGGCGGCGTCTCAGCGGCGCGGCGCGGAGGCTCCGCCGCCGGACTCCCGCAACTGCCGCTCGCCCCGCGCGGTCAGCACCGCGTTGAGCAGCAGGCGCAGGCCCCGGTCCACGTATTCGTCCACGCCCATCAGCCCGCGGAAGCGCCACGCCTTGAGCACCCAGGCGTGGCAGAACATCACCACCTGATACGTGAACAACTCCAGGTCCACGTCGTCCGCGAACAGACCGGCCTCGACGCAGTCGCGGACGCAGGCCTTGATGAGATCGTTGGTCTGAAGCTCCTTCGCCTGGATCGCGCTGCGCCGCTCCTTGCCCAGCGATTGGGTCTCGCGATACGCCAGCAGCGTTGCCTGGCCGCTCGCGTCGTTGACCTTGCAATAGGCCCTGACGGCGGCGCCGAAGCGTTCCAGGGGTTCCGTCACGCCCTCCAACGCCTGGGGGATTTGCCGCCGGTAGGACTCCAGCACCTCCAGCAGCGCCAGATAGAGCAAGTCCTCCTTGTCGTGGACGTACTGGTAGATCAGGCCGACGCTCACGCCGGCCCGCTGCGCGATGTCGCGGATGGTCGTGGTGTGGTAGCCCTGCTCGGAAAAGGCCGCGATCGCCGCCGCGGTCAGTTGCGCACGGCGCGCCTCGATCCGTTCCGGGTCTTCGACCTTGCTCTTGACGTTCAGCGTGGACATGGTTCCCCTCTGCGCGGCCCGGGCCGGCCCGGGCTTCCCCCCCGGCTCAACCGGCCATGGTCAGGCCGCCGCTGACGCTGAGCACCTGTCCGGTGATGTAGCCGGCGCCTGGCCCGGCAAAGAAGGCGACCGCGGCGGCGATGTCCGACGGCTCGGCCAGGCGCTTCATGGGAATGGCCTTGGTCAGGGCGTCAATCCGCTTGGGATCCTGCACCAACAGCATGGGCGTGGCGGTGGGACCCGGACACACGCAGTTCACGGAAATCTGGCTGCGGGCCAGTTCCCGGGCCAGCGACTTGCTGAACGCAATCACGCCCCCCTTGGCCGCGGAGTACACCACCTCGCCCGTGCTGCCCACCCGGCCGGCATCGCTGGCCACGTTGATGACGCGTCCCCGGCCCGCCGCCAGCAGGTCATCGAGGAAGACCCGCGTGACGGCGATGGTTCCCATGAGGTTGATATCAATGGCCTTCTTCCAAAATTCCGCGTCGTTTTCCAGAAACGGCTGAATGACGCTCCACCCGGCGCAATTCACGATCACGCTGGGCGGGCCGAGCTCGGCCAGGATGCGTTGCCGCGCCTGCTGAAGGGCGACCATGGCCGACACGTCCACCGGATAGGCCCTCGCCCGGCCCGGTTTGGAGGCGAGTTCGGAAGCGGTCGCCTGTACCGTGTCCCGGTTGATGTCCAGCAAAGCCAGATCGAAGCCATCCTGAGCCAGCTTGGCGGCGACGGCTTTCCCGATGCCAGAACCGCTGCCCGTGACGACGGCGATGTCCGCCATTGGTGTTCTCCTCTTGTTGACGAAGGCAATTATCTGCCTTGGAATGGTCGTGGCCGCGCCCCCGCTTCATTGTGCCGATCGAATGCGGGAAAGATGGAAATGAATGAATACTCGTTCAGAATAGCCAGCCTGGGACAGAAAGTCGAGCCCAACTTGCGAGGGCTCCCGGGTGCTTTCCCGCCCCCCGCCTAATGCGGTGGCTCCGCGGCGCCGTAGTAGCGGGGCTGCCAGCGCAGCAGGTAGGCCTCCACCCGCCGCACCACCAGCGCCAGGGCAATGCCGACGGCGCTACTACAACGCACCCTTGGAGGCCCTTGCGGGCGAGGCGAGGACTTCGGGGTCCGAGCGATTCGCAGCAACGATAGCCCGCGAATCGATTGTCGCAGTTACCTAGTCGTGAAACTCCGCGATCGTGAGATGGCCTTCGGCCAGGGGCCAGGTGCGCACGGTCATGCGCTCCCCATTGAGCATGGCGGGAACGGCGCGGCTGGCTCCGGCGGGGTAGGTCTTCACGCCCGTGGCCGTGCCCGGCACGCCCGGGTTAACGCCGTCGGGCGCCACACCGTCCAAGGTAAACGTGTCGCGGCCGTGACCGAGATAGCCGCGCGGCCGCGCCAACATCACCACGCTGCCCGCGCCTTCCAGCTTCTTGTCCTCGGGCGCGAGCCGGTAGTGGACATAGCGGCTCGAGCGTGGAAAGGGGGTGCGGTAGACGTGGGTCGTCGGGTAACCCGCCGCCGAAATCTCCCACTCGTAGTAGGCCGTAGGGCTGGCCGTGAAGGGGCCCCACTGTCCGGTCGGGCCAACCTGCGCGTTGTGGACGGCGGCGCCCTTGCGTTCGCCCGTGGCGGGGTCCACCTCGTAGACGTTCACCGTGGCGCCCACCAGCGGCAGATTCGTCGGCGCCCCCGCCTCGAAGCCGCTCACGATCCCGTTCAGCACCGGCCGCTCTTGCGGCTTCACGTCGAGCGTGACCGGCTCCCGGCCCGTGACGGCGAGGTACATCTCCCGGAATGCGCGCTTGTGGAAGGCGACCTCCCGGTGGTCCAAGCCGTCCAGAACGATGTTGCGCGCGCCCTTCAGCTCGGGCGCGTCGTAGCCAATATTCGTGGGCTTTCCGGGCATGCCCAGGAACTCGCCCGTGGGCTGGGCGTACTTGTCGAGGCGGTCGCTGCGGAGGGTGACGTACTCCACGCCCGGCACGACCTCGCTGCCCGCGTTGAGCTGGGTCAGGAACGGTCCGCTGCCGTTGAACTCGCTGTTCAGATTCACGGGCAGGGCGAAGACCCCGTGGTTGGTGGCGCCGCCGAGAATCACCAGGGACACGTGAGCCGCGCCGCCCCCGTTCTTCACGTAGTTGCGGATCGTATTGCCGCCCCGGGAGGATCCGATCAGCACCGCCTTGCCCTGCGTAGAGGCGCCGAGGATGCGGCGCATCTGCGCACTCAGCTCCCTCAACTGATCGTCCGCCGTGGAGCGGTTGGGCGTGGGTTTGGTGTTGTCGGAAGGCGCCGTCGGATGGGGAAAGTCGAGGGCGAACAGGAGTGCCGGGTCGTAGCCATTGGACTCGAAGCGCCAGACCGTCGTCAGCCACAGGGCCGCGCTGTCTCCGTTGCCGTGGACGAAGACGATGGGGCGCGGGGCCAGATCGGCCGCCTGGGCAGAGGCGGGCATCCAGGACATTGCCGCCAGCAGCGAGATCCCGGGTACCAGGACGAGCCGCAGAGCCAGCCCGAAGAACCGTTGCAACAAGAGCGTCACGGAACACCCCCAGGTCGGAGGGAAGGGTGGACCCGCGATCCGGGTCATGCGCTCACGGAGCCTACCCGGCGACGACGCGTTAGGCAAGCGACAGCGTGTTCCTTCAGTCCGTTGCGGGGTGTGGCTGCGGCTGTGCGGCAACCCTGGGACGGCGCGCCAAAGCGTCGGCCCAGGAGACCCTTGGCCCACGGGCGGCTTGGCCAACCGCTGGTCTGCAAGACCCAGCCGTCCCGTTCGCGGCCCCGCGCTGGCCGGATAGCCCGGGGGAATCTGGGGCTTCCCGGCCGGCCTTGGCGACTCCTGGATGCGGGTCAGCGCCTGCTGGATCCGAGCGGAGACCGCGCCCGCGTCACGCTCCGCCGCCGGATAGCTGCGCGATCACGGATGCCGGGTGCCCTCCATACGTCGGTACCTTGGCGGTGACGGTCACCGTATTGGATGGGGGGCTCGTTCGCCCGACAGCGTCCTGGGCCCGGACGTGGAAGTCGTAGCGCGTGCCGGCGAAGACCGTGCGATCCACCCAGTGGGTGCCCTTCAGGGCCTCGATGCGGCGCGCCGGGCCACCGTCGTCGGTCCGGTAGATGTAGTAACACACCGGTTCACCCTGGGACTCATGCCATTCCAGCCGCGCCGCTCCGTCCGCCAATTCGACACTGAGGCCCCCTCGATCCGCGCCCCAGGCCGGTGCCGCGCCGGCCGGCTGGTCGGACGGGGCTTGCCGCGCCCCTTTGGGCCAGAGCGCGCAGATGACCTCCTTGTGATCCCCATCCAGTTGCTTGCACACATTGCAGTAGTCGCAGTGGACGATGCGGTCCGCTTCGCCCCGGCGCACCTTTTTGGGCCAATCCGGATCGGCCAACAGCCCGCGGGCGATGGCGACCAGATCCAGCTTCTCCTCGGAGATGATTCGTCTGGCGTCGTCCGGATCGGCAATCTTGCCCGCCCCGATCACGGGAACCCGGTATCCCTTCGCGTTGATGAAGGCCTTGATCTCCGCCATCATGGCGATGTGGGGCAGGGCGGGATAGCCGATGCCCGGCATGCACCGGTCCCCGGAATAGCCGGTGTAGCCATGCAGAACCTTGCCCGGCGTGTGGACGGCGTCCTCGAACTTGCCCCCCACCGAGAGGGAGATGAAATCCACGCCGAGTTGCGCCATGCGCAGGGCCATGAGCTTGGAGTCCTCCACGGTGTATCCGCCCCGGATGAACTCATCGGCGTTGAAGCGCACGCCGACCGGGAAATCCGCGCCGACCTTGCCGCGGACGTTCGCCATCACTTGGCCAAACATCAGCAGCCGCCCCTCCAGGGAGCGCCCGTCGTAGGCGTCGCGGCGCGGATTCACGCGGGAAAGGGACGTGGAGAGCGTATAGGCATGGGCGGCGTGCAGCTCGATCCCGTCGAACCCGGCCTGCCGGGCGCGCACCGCCGCATCCCCGAATTGCTCGATGATGAGCTCGAGATCCGCCTCCGACAGCATGTCGAAGGTCTGACGCCAGCCGGTGCGCGCCACCTTCATGAAATGAATGATCTGCGGCACGATCTTCGAGTCCGAGGCGGCATGCACCCGGCGCGCGAGTTCGGAGAGGCCGGGGATGAAGCTGTCGTCGCTGATCCGCAGCAATGGCCCCGCCTTGCCGCCATGGATCGCCATGGCCTCAGCGACGATCAGTCCGACCTCTCCCTGAGCGTAGCGGACGTAGCGCTCCAGGATGCTGTCATTCACCTTGCCGTCCTCGCCCGAGAGGCGGGTGACCATGGCCGGCACCACCACCCGGTTGGGCACGGTCATGCCGTTGATGTCGAGGGAATCGAAGAGATCCATCTTCTTGCTCCGTGTACGGGGTGCATGCCCTGCGCCCGGCCAGCGGTGAAACCGCCCAGGGCGTCTGCGCTGGTCTTTCGCCGCCGGCTGGGAGTTTTCCACGGACGGCTCCGAACCACCGTCACCGCCCGGCTTCCGGCGCTTCCGTCCGGACGAGGCGGGATCGCCCGCGCTTGGGAAGCCGCGGGGGAGCCCGCTTCCCGCGTTCCGGCGCGGGCGCCGCGCCGCCCGCCGCGGCCTGAATCAGCCGCTTCAACTCGCCCAGCAGCGTGTAGAGCCGGGACAGTTCCTCCGGCTTCAAGGCTCCGATCATCTCGGTGATCCACGCATTGTGGGCCGGGATCATGCCACCGAGCGCCTTTCTGCCCGCTCCGGTCAATTGCACGTGCTGGACGCGGCGGTCCGACGCGGAAGGCGAGCGCTTCACCAGTCCATCCCCGACCAGGCGGTCAACGAGCGGGGTGAGGTTGCCGTTGGTGACCATTAACCGCTGCGACAATTCGCTCATGCTGTGGCCGGCCGGCATCCGTTCCAGCTGCGCCAGGACGTCGAAGCGGGCCAGGGTCGTATCGAACCGGTCGCGGAAATTCCTGCGCAGGCGGCTTTCCGCCAGGTTGACGCAGGCCAGCAGCCGCAGCCAGGCCCTGAGCTCAAGCAACTTGTTGCCTTGGCCGTCTTGTTCGTCTTGCATCTTGCCCGTCCAGGGTCGGGGTCCGTGCAACGGCGCCAAATGTTATATGCATATAAACTTCATGTCTGAACTATTTGAGCCTATAACGTAGCGACGCAAAATGCAACCCCGCATCGGCTCCCTGGAGCGCCCACCGTGGCGATCGGAACGGCTGCCGGCTATCGGCCGCGCCTGGCCGCGGGAAGCGGGCAGGGACGGCCCGAACCACCCGGCGCAGGACCGGGCCGCCAGGGGGTCTGCCGGCCAAATGGGGGGATTTCACGCCGGCGCGTTGTACCGGATCCGTTGGCGCAGGAGCTGGACCATTTCCCGGCCCCCGGCGAAGACCGGCTCCGGAACCACGCGGCGATTCATCAACTCGGAGATGTCCACGGGCCGCCCGGAAGCATAGACCAGCACGGCGCCGGTGCGCTCCAGGAAGATGGACGGCAGCGCCAGATCCCACAGGTTGATGGCGGGGTCAAAGAAGAACCCCGCCGCGGACCCCTTTGCGACGAGGCACATCTGATAAATGGGTGCGCCCAGGCAGTAGATGCGGCCGGGAAAATCGGGCCGGAACGTGCGGTGATAGTTGGTGGGGCCCAGGATGCAAGTGTTGGGCTTGAGCTCCGCCGGCAGGGAGGGATGCAACGGCTCGTCGCCGCAGTACACGGGTCCGTATTCGTCCGCCCAGAACAGTTCCTGGGTGACCGGATTGATGGCGGCCCCGGCAATCGGCCGGTCTCCCCGCAACAGGCATACGGCCGGCGTCCAGAGCGGCAGCCGGTTGGCGAAGGCCCTGCTTCCGTCCAGGGCATCCACCACCCAGGAGTGATCTTCCCCCGGCGCGGGGTCGAGGGATTCCTCGGTTTCCTCGCCAATATAGCCGTAGCGGGGCGCGAGGTCGGAAAGGGCCTTCTTGAAGAATACCTCCAGGGCGGTATCGGCTTCCGTGACGACACTCAGATCGGCCTTGAGCGCGTGGGAGGACTTGCCGTAGTAGCGCAAGGCCAGCTGCCCCGCCTCCACGACGATCCGCTTGACTTCATCTATGTTGACGGCCATGGTCGCGCTCGAATCCGTGGCGCTCCTGCTCGATGGGGCCCTTCGTCGCGCGCCCGGGAGCGGCGGCGCGGATCAAGCCGAAGCCCGGCCAATCCGGCGGGCTCCCCGGGGGCTCAAGACGCCCGGCGGACGATCTCGACGATGCCGTCGTCCCCGTTCAACCGCACGAGGTCTCCATTGCGGATCGAGTTGGTGGCGTTCCAAGTTCCCACCACGGCGGGAATGCCGTACTCCCGGGCCGCGATGGCCGCATGGGTCAACATGCCGCCGGTATCGGTGATCACGCCGGCAATCTTCAGGAACAGCGGCGTCCACGCGGTGCTGGTGTAGGGGCAGACCAGGATCTCCCCGGCTTGGAGGAAGGGGAACTCCTCGAAATTCCGGATCACCCGTGCCTTCCCCTCGACCTTCCCCGGCGACCCCGGGAAGCCCGACAGCCGCTCTTCCACCACCTTTTCGCCTTTGGGGTGCAGCACATTGTCAACGATGCCGAAAACCTTGATGGCGATGGGATCGGTCATCGTGGTCGGGACGTTGCCGATGGTCAACGGGGCGTCCTGATTGCGGGCGCTTGCCCAGTCTGCCTTCCTTTCCTTCACCAGGGACGGCACGAGCGCCAGATGGTGATAGGTGGCGATGGTTTCATCCCGGGCCAGGTCCTCCAGGATTTCGACCAGTTCGCTGAATGTGAGAAAGAACACGTCCGCCGCCTCTGCGAGCAATCCGACGCCTTGCAGCCTGCGCCCGCAGGACATCAGCGTGGTGTGCAGGGCTGCGGTGGCGCCCTGGTCAATGTAGAATCCGTGATCCTCCTGATAGGCATAGATCTGCCGGGCGTTCTTGAGGATCTTCCTGAAGCTGGCCCGATCCGGCTCGGGCAGCGTTTTCTCGAAAGCCTGGGCCGCCCGCTGGCTCTGCTCCAAGACCGCTTTGCGCGCCCCGTGAAAATCCCAGCCTTCGTCCATGCGCCGAAAATAACTGCGAATGGTGTCCAGCACGGGCGCGGGATCTTCCTTCCAGGTGGAGAACAGCACGTCCAGATGCGCGGCGCTGATCCGATTGCCGTGCACCGCCATGAATGCTCCCAGTTGCTTCAGCCAGGCCCGGCCTTTCGGCAGGGCCTCCAGCGCGGCGGTCAACGCCTCCGTCCCGGTGTCCAGGAGCAGGGCGCGGAGCCCCAGTTCCTCTGCCAATTTGGCCAGCTTCCACAAGCCCTCGTCCGTGCGCGCCGGCATGCTGTCGAATCCTTTGAGCATGCCGACGAAGTCTTTTTCTTGCAGGCCGTGACGCTGGCAGAAGGCCTCGAACTCCAGGTAGATGGCGTCGGCCGGATACATCAGGATGAAGTGGATCTCCCATGCCCGGCGGTTCAGGCGCTCGCTGTTGCGCAGGTGCTCGAGCAATGCCGGGAGCGCCAGCCTGTCGCCGTCCACGGCCGCCATGGCATTCAGGTTGGTCACCACCTCGGCGATGTAGCCGTTGTAGTAGTCCTCCCAATGCTCCTTGCAGTGTTCGAGCAGCTTGCCGAAAGACTGCGCCCGCTGGGCGACCTCCCGCGGGTCGTCAATCAGGGCGAAGCCCAGGTAGACCCGCCCCTGATGGACCTTGACATAGGCCCCCTTGGACGGCGGCAACTGCGTCTGCGCCGCCGCGACCTGATACCCCCAGGCATGGTGCTTTTGCAGGGTGGTCATGCCCATTGGGGAGATGGGGTAGGGTTGGTGCAGGTCATCCCGGAACCAGAAGATGCCCTGATCCGATTCGGGCCTGAGCGTCCGCAATGCGGACATGCTTCTGTCCATCATGGCTTTATCCCCCAGTAGCGGCCGACCCAGCGCCGAATTCCGTTCCAGCGGAGCCCGGTCGGCGGTTTGCCTGCACCACCCAAGCCCGCGCGGGCGCTCGATTATTGTCTTGCCCGCACGGCGGTCTTGGGCATTGGCGGAAGGTTGAACAGCTTCTCGGCATTCTTGCCCAGCATCAGGTCGACCGTCTCCTGCGGGAGATTGAGCTCCTTGCCCAGATCGATGATGCTTTGGATGGCGCCCTCGGGATCGCCGACCCGATGCGCGTAGTCGGTCCCGATCACCATGTGCTCCGGCCCCACCCATTCCAGACAACATTTCATTGCAGGGAGGTAAAAGGAAGTGGTGTCGGGGTAGACTCGCTTTCTGTAGGTCTCCTCCGGGTGCTCATCGAGTTCCAGTCCCCATTCCTTGGCATACCCTTTCCAAGAGTCCTGGAGCCGGCGCACCAGATAGGGCGCGATGCCGCCCAGGTGGGCGTGGATCAACTTGAACTTCTTGTTGCGCTGGAACATCCCGGTGAAGATGAGGCTGATGACGGCCAGGGTGGAATCCACGGTATAGCCGTACAACTGGTACGGAATCATGCTCTTGTCCATCGCGGCCGATGTCATCGGGATGGTGGGGTGCATCAAGATGGGAAGATCGTATTCGCCCGCCATGTGGAAGATCGGATCGTACTTCTTGTCATACATCACCTCCCCCTGGCAGTTTGAGAACATCTGGATCCCCTTGACTCCAAGATCCTTGTAGCAGCGCTCCAACTCCTTGCACGCCGCATCCGGGTCCTGATAGGGCAGGGCCGCATACGCATACAGCCGGCCCGGATAGTCGCGCACGGCTTCCGCGTAGGAATCGTTGATCTTCTTTGCCCAATAGATGCCATCCTCCCGTTCGAGCAATTCAGGGCCAGGGATGGTCTTGCTCATCACCTGGGTATCCATACCCGCGGCATCCAGGTCCTTGATCCTCGCCTTGAGATCATAATGCCCGGGTCGGTCAATATGGGCGACGATGACATTGCCGGCCTTGCAGACATAGGAGTTGGGTCCGGTCTGCTCGGCACGCACGGACTTGCCTTTTCGGCTCACCAGATAGTTGAGGTAGTCCTTCGGGTAGTAGTGATTATGCACGTCTACCGTTCTCTGGAACATGGTCTCTTGCTCCTGGGTGGTGGCCTTCTGGTTCTTGGAGACGATTCTCCCTATTGCCGCGTTGAATATCGGCAAGAATCAGAGTGTTTCCGGCCGGGGTGCTCTCTCGCAATCCGGTTTGAATCCGATCCGCCCTGCACAACGCCTGCGCGCTTCCCCGGCCGTGACCCCACCTGCCAGGTGCCGCGATCCGGGCCCGGCTCTCTTGGAGTAGGGCCTTACACGCTCCCGCGGACTGCACTGGGCCGGGGGGCGAGGTGAAACATCCTCTCCGCATTCTTGCCCAATATCAGATTGATGGTCTCTTGGGAGAGCGCGACTTCCTCGCCCATCTGTTTGACGCTCCGGATTGCCCCTTCCGGGTCACCCACCCGGTGCGCGTAGTCGGTCCCCAACACCATGTGCTCCGGACCAACCCACTCCAGACAGCATTTCATCGCCGGCAGGTAGAACGAGGTGGTGTCCGGATAGACGCGCGTCCGATACGTCTCGTCGGGCATCTCATCCAATTCGAGTCCCCATTCCTTGGCATACCCTTTCCAGGAATCCTGGAGCCGGCGCACCAGATAGGGCGCGATTCCACCCAGGTGGGCATGGATCAACTTGAACTTCTTGTTGCGCTGGAATACGCCGGAGAAGATGAGGCTGATCACGCACAGGGTTGAATCCAGGATGTAGCCATACAGTTGGTACGGGATTCTATTCTTATCCATGACCGATGCGGTCATTGGAAGCGCTGGGTGCAACAGGATGGGCAGCCCGTATTCTCCCGCCAATGCAAACAGCGGCTCGAAGCGCCTCTCAAACATGGGCTCGCCCCGGAAATTCGAGAACATCATCACCCCTTTGACGCCCAGCTCCTTGTGACAGCGCTCCAACTCCCGGCATGCCTCGTCCGGATCCTGGTACGGAAGGGACGCGTAGGCGAAGAACCTGCCCGGATATTCGCGCACGGCCGAGGCCAGGGCGTCGTTGATCTTCTTGGCCCAATACACTCCCTGGTCGCGGTCGAGCAGTTCCGGACCGGGAATCGTCAAGCTGATGATCTGGGTATCCATGCCCGCGGCATCCAGGTCCTCGATGCGGGCCTTCAAGTCGTAATGGCCCGGCCGATCAATATGCCCGACGATGGCCGCGCCGGACTTGCAGACGAAGGAGTGCGGTCCGGTCTTTTCCGCCCGTACGGACTCTCCGGCTCGGTCCAAAAGAAACGCGAGGTACTCCGGTGGAAAGTAGTGGTTGTGGCAGTCCACGGTTCTTTGATTCATCCCCTGGTCCTCCGCGCTGGGCTGCGGTTTGCGTGCCTATGCCTTGAGGCTCCGCACCTTGCGGGCTTGCAGGATATAGAGGGTCTCCCCCTCATAGGCCCACTCGATGTCCGCGGGATAGCCGAAGTGCCGCTCGATGCGCTTGCCGGCTTCACCCAACTCGATCAACTGCTTGTCGCTTAAGACGGGAATTCCGGCGCGGTGCCCCGGAACCGGCGTTTCTTTCCGCCCGGATCGCTGCTGGTCGTCCCGGGTCACCATGATGGTCTTCTGGGCGATCTTCTTCTGCTTGATGGCGCCGGTTTCCTTGTCGAGCACGAAAAAGTCGTTCATCGACTTGCCCGAGACGACCGATTCACCCAAGCCCCAATTGGCCTCGATCACGATTTCGCCGGTGTGCTGGCTGATGGGGTTGGCGGTGAACATCACGCCGGCGACTTCGGAATTAACCATCAGCTGCACCACCGGCGCAATGATTCCATGCTCGAGCGGGATGCGTTTCTGGAAGCGGGCGAACGCCCCACGCGCGGACCACAACGACGCCCAGCATTCGCGGAGCTTCTCCATCACCTCCTCGTCGCCCAGGACATAGTGATAGGTGTCCATCATTCCGGGAAACGACGAGACCTCCGAATTCTTCACGGCGACCGACGACCGCACGGCGACGAATTGTCCATCGGTCTCAACCAGCGCCCGGTAGGCCGCGAGAATCTCTTGCGCCAAGTCTTCCGGGATGGCCGCCGCGGTGATCAGGGACCGGATCTCGGCCGTCTTCTCCGCCACGCCCTGGTAGTCCTCAAAGTTCAAGCTGGCCGCCACGCTGGCGATCCGCCCTCCCAGCGAGTTGGCATCCATGAGGTAGGACAAGGCCTCGTTCACGACGCAAAAACCAGGCGGCACCCGGGCGCCCATCCGCAGCAGCTTGCCCAGACCGACGGCCTTGCCGCCACAGCGCTGGACGGCTGAAGGGTCCTCCCCGATTTCCTGGAGCGGGGATACGTAGCGGGTCATGGTCTCCCCTGCAATGATGCGGTTGACCCCCGCCGTGACACGTGAGCATCTGGTGGTGTCCGTCCTACCGGATGACGGGATCGAGGTTCACCCCGACACCATGGAGCGACTGCTGCGGGTGCCCGTCGTCGAGCGCGATGCTGCTCCGGCGCAAGGCGCAACCGATGCGCTCATGCACCTTGAGGAAGAGCGCCAGCGCGAGCTACTGGTGCAGGCAGAACGGCAGAATTCGGAATGGCTTGAAGCCGAGAGCGAAAAGCTGGATGGTTATGCGGACGATCTGGAGCGTGCCTTCGAAGTGGAGCTGAAGGCGCTGGAAGCGGAATTGCGCGAGGCCAAGAAGGCATTGCGCGGCTCCGACCTGCCCATGGCCGAAAAGCTGGCGGAACGGCGGCGCATCAGCGCCTTGGAAGCCAAGCGGGACCAGATGAAGGCCGAGTTCTTCGACCGCCGTGCGACCCTCCGTGCTGAGGTTGAGACCATGCTCGACAGTATCCAGGAAAGTTTGAAGATGCAGCCGACCCTGGCATCCCTGTTCACGATCCGGTGGGAAGTCGCTTGACGACAGCTTTTCCGTTGACCGCGATTCTTTTCGCTGTTTGTCGTTGGAGTCTGCATGAGTGACCGGAAGCAGCGTCTTGAGCTGACCTGGATCGGCAAGGACGCGCGGGCGCATGTCGAGCCGCGCATCCTCATCGAGGACCCGGAGCGCTCCTACCACGCCAAGTCGCGGGTCTCGGACGATGACACCTTCGACAACCGAATAATCTTCGGGGACAACCATCTCGCACTGAAGGCTCTCCAGGCCGAGTGCGAGGGTAAAGTGTAGTGCGTCTTCATTGATCCACCATTCAACACCCTTCAGGCCCTAGAGCACTACGATGACGGGCTTGAACATTCAATCTGGCTGAGCCTAATGAAGGCCCGGGTTGAGCTTATTCGAAGCCTGATGTCGAGCGATGGCACACTCTTCGTTCACATTGACGACAATGAGTTGGGGTATCTGATCTGTCTTATCGATGAAATTTTTGGAAGGGGCAATCGCATTTCAGTTGTGACGTTCAAACAAGGTGCTGCGACTGGCCACAAGGCGATCAATCCGGGGGTTGTCAGCACTTCAAATTTCATCCTGATCTACGCCAAGGACAAGGCATCTTGGAATCCAAATCGTGTTTTCGCCACTCGCCCGGAGCGAGACAAGCGCTACGGGCAATACATTCCAAACATCGGAGAAAGCCATTCAGGATGGCGTTTTGGGAAGTTGTCGCAGGCATTTGCAGCAAGTCTTGGAGTGCCGGAGAAGGGGCTCAAGAAGGCACTTGGAGATGAGTATGAAGAAAGACTGCACGAGTTTGTAGTGGCCAATGCGAAGAGCGTCGTTCGTTTGGCGCGACCGGACTATGACGCAGTGGGCGCCGAAGCGCGCGAAGCAATCGACAGGTCACGGGCCAACCCGGGATCGATTGTCCTCCATGCTCGAACTGGTTTCTCAGACATGTATTTTGTGAATGGCGAGCGAATACTATTTTATGCGGACAAGCTGAAACTTATTGACGGGATGTACGTCGCCGCCGAGCCACTAACGACAATTTGGGACGATCTCCTATCAAACAATCTCCACAATGAGGGTGGGGTTGAATTTCCAAAAGGCAAGAAGCCGGAGGCATTGATCAAGCGTTGTCTCGACCTTTCAACTCAACGCGGTGATCTCGTCCTCGACTCGTTTGCAGGTTCGGGCACAACGGGTGCCGTCGCCCATAAGATGGGTCGTCGCTGGATCATGGTGGAACTGCGAGAGCATTGTCACACACATATAATTCCCCGGATGACCAGAGTCATTGACGGGTCAGACCTTAGCGGTGTGACTGAGGCCGCGGGCTGGAAAGGCGGTGGTGGGTTCCGCTACTACCGGCTCGCTCCGTCGCTGCTCGAAAAGGACCGCTGGGGGAATTGGGTCATCAGCCGGGAGTACAACGCGGCGATGCTGGCCGAAGCGGTGTGTAAGCTGATGGGCTTCACCTATGCGCCGAGCGAGACAAGTTACTGGATGCAGGGCAGGTCTTCCGAGCGCGATTTCATCTATGTCACCACGCAAAGTCTCACGCACGATCAGCTCAAGGTCATTTCCGAGGAAGTGGGAGAAGAGCGCTCCCTTCTGATCTGCTGCAAGGCGTTCCACGCCAAGCTG
>Ga0315281_10003474_pt1 | contig 23046 bp, 19 predicted proteins | sample YL17G07_0_MG_FD_204540 | JGI IMG/M metagenome (GOLD analysis project Ga0315281, IMG submission 204540) | Sediment microbial communities from Yellowstone Lake, YNP, Wyoming, USA - YL17G07_0 | ecosystem: Environmental > Aquatic > Freshwater > Lake > Sediment | place: USA: Wyoming | collected... | reverse complement strand
GTGCACGCGATTCTCGATCGCGAATCGCTGCGGCAGATCGCCGCGGCGGGCGGCGGCGAGTACTTCGAGATCGGCCACGAGCCCGATCGCGACGTCGCGTTTCAGATCATCGAGAGCGTCCGGCGCCGCGCGGTCGCGAGCATGGAGGCTCAGTCCGAAGAAAGCCGCGAGGAGCTCTACTGGCAGTTCCTGTTCTTCGCCGGCGTCGTCCTGTGCCTCGGGACATTTGTCCTGAAAGAGCGCGCCGAGCTCTGGTGGCAGGCCGCCGGAGCCGTGGTCGCGGTTCTCCTGATCACCAGCGCCATCCGCTAGCGCCGGCGGCCATGCCGAGCCGAGGACATGGAAAACTTCATCAGCATCACGTTCGACACGAAGAACGAAGACGTCCCGTTGACGCCCGAAGGCGCGGTGATCTTCCGGAACAACCTCGCCGGAAACGGCAAGAACGATCCGGGGGCCACGTGTCATCCGACCGGTGTGCCTGGCATCAACACGGTCCCCATCCCGTACAAGATCGTGCAGACGCCAAGGCTCGTCGTGATCCTGTATGAGGGCGACACCGTCTACCGGCAGATCTTCAGGGACGGACGCAAGCACGCCGAGACGACGATCCCGCGTGGATGGGGTATTCAGTCGGCCGCTGGGAGGGCGACACGCTCGTGGTCGAGACCACCGGCTTCAACGACAAGAGCTGGCTCGATCGCATCGGCCACACGCACAGCGAGGCCCTGCGCATCGTCGAGAGGCTTCGCCGCAAGGATCTCGGTCACCTGGATCTCGCGATCACGATCGACGACCCGAAGACGTTTACGCGCCCTATCAGCTTCACTCAGACGAACACGCTGACGCCGGACGGCGCCTTGCTCGAGTATTTCTGCACGGACAACGAACAGGACTCCGCGCATTTCAAATAGCCGTCGCGCCGTAGGCCGCTGGCCGTTCTTTCGGCGATCCAGCCAGTCGAGAAACACGATCACGGCTCCAATGGCGACAAATCCCCATATGACCAAAATCGCGTTTTCCATTACCGGTCTCCTGACAGGCGAACCGTGAACAGAATCAAAACGAGCCAGGCCATTAGACCTGCAAGCAATACCCAGAACGATGGAGCGGCCTGGCCGACGAACTGACCCAGCACGAGTGCGCCGGCAGTGAGGTTTGCGAGCTCACGAAACGCCTGACTCAGCGTCTCATGCTGTTTCGGTTTCAATCCTAGCATCGTCGACAACACGACGAGCAAGATTCAGTCCATTGCGATTCCCGAATAAAACGCAATGAAACGCACAATTGTTTTGCAGGTTCTGCTTCATGGCGCTAATACACGCGTTGCAGAATCTGCGTGCCAGCTAGACGAACGCGATGGCGGGAGCGATGCGGTGTTCGGCGACGACGAGCGGGGCGCTGCCGTCGTTCACGAACGTATAATGCGCGCCCGGCGCGATGAGGAAGAGATCGCCGGCCGCGGCAGGAAGCGCCGGCGGCGACGGGCGTCGGAGTTCGTCCGACGTCCCGAGAAGGAGCCGTCCGGATCCGCTCGCGACATGAAGGGACGTCGCGCGATCGGCATGGCTTCTGACGTCACCTTGCCCGCCCGTGTCGAATCGAAACACCGCCGCCGAAAACCTGTCGTCGTCTCCGAGCGTCGTCCGGCGTCCGCCGCGGATTGCCCGCGAAGGAATCTCGGCGCGCGACCATCCTGACGGCCCGGGTGTGACGGCATACGACGTCTCTGGCCAGACGAGGCGCCGAATCAGCTGTTCGGAATAGTCTCGTGTGAACTCCGGCGGAATCCGGCGGCCGTCGTTCCGGTCGTGCAGCCGGTCGACCATGTCCGTCGACACGGTGGCAAACTCGACGAGCACGCAGCCGACGACAGAGTGCACGACGCTGAGGCGGTCGATGACGACGACGTCACCGGGCCGCGGCACGAAACGGAACCGTTCGTAGCGTTCGTCCGGCGCGCCGTTCAGCCATGCCAGAAAAGTATCGCGCTGGTAGAGGCGTCGCCAGTCGGCGAAGTCGCACAGAAACACGAACCCGCCAGGAAGCACGTCAAGGATGTAGAAGATTTCCGTCTTGTGCGTGACGTGCTGCTGGAAGCTGAACCCTTCGCCCGGCCGCTGCAGGAACACCGAGTAGCCGAGCGGGCTGGCGGCTTTCACCGCGTACGACTTGTACTTGAGCAGAAACCCCAGATCCCGCTGAAACGACGCGAGCGCGCGGATGCGCGGGCCCTCGGGCGGCGCGGCCAGCTCGCGCGTGAGGATCTCCTTGAGCTGTCGTTCGGACTGTTCGAGGACGGCGATGGGCGACTCGGCGCGCAGCGCATCAACCAGCGACGCCCACGGCGCTGGCGTGTCGGCACTCACAGAGGTGATTGTCTCATAAAGAAATCGCGGGTACATCCGGCGCAGGGGAGGTGTAGCATCGGCACTAGTGACATTTCAGAGGGGCGTTGCTCTGGCACTGATTGTCCTGGGGGTGCCTGCCCTGGCCGTGGCCCAGACCGCGAGCGGCGTGGTCGTCGACCAGACGGGGTTGCCCCTGCCGGGCGTCCAGATCGAAGTCACCCGGGGAGCGAATGTGGTGGCGACGACGATGTCCGGAGCCGACGGCACCTTTTCCATTGAGGCCGGCGCCGCCGACGACATCATCAACCTGACGCTCGACGGCTTTGAGCCCGCGCACATTCCGGTCAGCCGCGCCGCGCGCATCGTGCTGGAAGTCGCGCACACGACCGAGTCGACGACCGTCGTCGCGTCGGTGCTCACCTCGTCCGGCGCGGCGATGGAGACGCTCGGCAGCCGCATGACCGCGCAGCTCGCCTCGCGGCTTCCCGAGCCCCGTCCCCGTATCCTGCAATCGCTGCCGCTGCTGCCGTCGGTGGTGCGAGGTCCTGACGGACTGCTGCGGATCGGCGGCACGCGCCCGCACGAGTCGTCTCTGTGGATCGACGGCTTCGACGTCACCGACCCGGTGACGCTGACGTCGACGATCGACATGCCGAACGAAAGCGTCAAGGGTATGGCCGTCCTGCGTGAGCCCACGGCCGCGACGTTCAGCGGGGCGATCGGGTCGCTCGCGTCGATCGAGACCGCGCCCGGCGGCGACAAATTCACCGCGGGCCTTCAGGGCTTTATCCCTCGTCCCCGCCTCAGCAACTACGGGCTGGGCCGCATCGAGGCGTTCTTCCCTCGCGCCTATGCCGGCGGCAAATGGAAGCGGCTGCACTATTTCGGATCGACGGAGTTCAACTTCGAACGCATAGTGGTTCCGGGCGTGACCAATCGCTCCGGCAGCCCGTCCACAGGCGCGACCGGCACCTCGTCGTTTTTCCGCGTGGACCTGCCGCTGTCGCCGGCCAACATGCTGACGTTCGAGAGCATCGTCGCGCCGGCGCACACGACGCTTGCGGGCCTCAGCCCGCTTATCGAGGCAGCCGCGGCGCCGGATATTCTGAGTCGCGATCTCTTCTTCGGCGTCGTCGATCACATCGTCATCGGACCGTCGACGCTGCTGACGCTTCGGGTCGGCGTCGCTGAACACAAAACCGAAGTCCAGTCGAGCGGAACGAGCAATGCCATCTTCGCGCCCGACGGCTGGCATCAGAACTTCTTCGCCGAGGTGCGCGACTCCGGCGTGCGCCGCTCGGCGTCGGCCACGCTCGATCGGACAGGCCTGACCGCCGGTGGCTCACATACGGTGTCGTTGTCGGTGGATCTGCGGCAGAAGTCGATGTCGGGGTCGATCGAGACGCATCCGATCGACATCCAGGACAGCGAAGGCCGGTTGGTGCGGTTCATCAGGACGGCGCAGGTGCCGTCGATCGAGGCCGCCGACACGATTGGCGGCTTCGGCGTCCGCGATCTCTGGGCGCCAACGTCGAGGCTGCAGCTCGACCTGAACGTGCGAGCGGACTTCCCGACCTTCGGCGAAGCCGCATTCTCACCGCGCTTCGCGCTGAGCTACACGTTCGACGAGGCCGCCCGCACCTCGATCAAAGGCAGCATCGGGCGGTTCGTCGGGCGGCTTCCGCTCGGCGCGCTCGCGTTCGGCCAGCTTGGATCGCGCACCGACATCTCCTTCGTCCCCGGCACCGGCTTCGTGCGTCGTGTGTACCGTCCGTCGCTCGGATCCCTGAGCCTGCCGCACGCCGACATGATGTCGATCGAAATCGAGCACAGGCTTCTGCGATCGCTCGAATTTCAGGCGGCATTCCGCCGGCGGGCCGGGTTCGAGCTGCCGACCGTCGAGGTGTCGCCGCTCGGCGGCGACACCTCGCTCACGAGCTCGGGGACGAGCACGTATAAAGAGCTGGCGGTCTCCGTTCGACAGACCTGGAGCGCGAACCGCGAGCTGTTCGTGAGCTACGTGCGATCGAGCTCGATCGGCAACGTGAACGACTACGGCACGCTCGTCGCCAATCTGGACGCGCCCCTCTTCGAGCCCGCGGGCGAGGCGGTGATGCCAACCGACAACCCGCACCGGCTCCGAAGCTGGGCCACGTTTCAATTTCCCCGCGAAATCGTCGTGTCTCCCGCGGTCGAATGGCGCTCGGGATTTCCGTATTCGATCTTCGACATCTACCGCCACTACGCCGGCAGCGCGAACAGCGAGCGCTTTCCAAACTACTTCGCGCTCGACATCACCGCGTTCAAGACGTTCGACATCATCGGCCGCAAGTGGGACCTCGGCATGCAGTTCTTCAACGTGACGAGCCACTTCAACCCCCGCGACGTCATCGCGGTCGTGGGCACGCCGCAGTACGGAGAGTTCACCAACAGCTTCGGCATTACGCTGGGCGGGTACATGCGCGTGCGCTGGTAGGTCGTAGCGGCGGCGGTCAGGCCTGCCCTAGGCCGTGTCGCGACGGAGGAAGTGCTGCTCGGCGGAGATGCGGAAGAGGACGAGCGTCGCATGCATCAGCAGCAGCTCGGCGAACTTCACGAGCGCCCGCGGCGCCGTGGACGCGAACTCGATGCGATCGGAGTCGTCCGCATAGATTACCGCGGCGACCACGCCCTGAATCGAAATGGGCAGCGCCACGGCGCAGCCCGGCTCGCCGCCGAACGGCATCCCGGTCGATCCGTTCCCGACACCGGCGAGCGAGCCTTCGATGCGCGTCGAGGAGACCGCACGGCCCAGCAGCGTGTCGGATGACAGCGGAATCACGACCTTCGAGATGTCGTGCTCGAACTCGAAGCCGGCTTGCTGCACGCCTTCGAGCCGGCCCGCACGAACCGCGAACATCGCGACGCGCGAGAACTCGCGGACCAGGCCGTCAAACAGCGACGTCAACGCTTCGGCCAGCGTCGTCGATCGCTCGAGCGTGTTGAAGACCGTGAGGAGCTCGTCGAGCGGCAGCGTGATGCACGACAGCGCCTGCTCGCGAATCGTCGTCGCGTGCTCGCGGCGCAGCTCGTCGAGCGTGCGCTCGAACTGCGCGGACAGCTGCGACGCCTCGGCCTCGGCCGTCTCGACGCGCTCGCGCGCCTCCTGCACCTCCGCCCGCAGCGCCTCGTTCCACGCGCGCGTCTCGTCCAGCTCGGTGCGCATCGACTCGGTCTGGGCGCCGACGACGCCCACGAAGCGGGCGGCGAGCTCCGCGCTTTCGGTCGCGGCCCACGCCTGCAGCGCGGAGAGATCCTTTTTCGGAGCGCTCATCAAATCAGCCCCGACAGCTCCGACGAGATCGGGCGCTCGCAGTCGGGGCAGACGATGACGTAGCCCTTGCGAGGAAGAGTCGACGTGAAGGAGACCTGCGCCCGGAGCAGCCGGAACACCTTGAACGTCCCGATCTCCTGGGCGCAGTGCGGGCACTGCACGGGAAATTCCAGGTTGTAAATCGCGCCGTCCATGACTCGTTTTTGAGGGAGAGGTGTCGTGTCCACAGATCACCTACAAGGGCAAGGGCTGTTCCAGCTCTGGTGCACGACACTTCGCGGAACGAGCGGACACGAGCGTCCATTCGCGACACACGCAGTGTCACGAAATGGCCACGTGTTACAGAACTGAGGCTTTCCCTGGCGAGGTGTCTTCGACGGAAAGCGCGATGCGCGAGGCCAGTCCCGCGAGGACGTACGCGAGGCATCCAAGCAGCATCGCGGCCTGAAATCCCCACTTCAACGCGACGAACACGGTCGTCACCGATCCGATGACCGACATGACGCCATTGAGTCCCCAGAAGAACGGCGGTGCGGGCAACGCGCCGCGGCCCGTGCTCTGCAAGCCGCGCGGGAACGGCATGCCCATCACGAATCCGAGCGGCGCGACGAGCGCCATGGCGATGACGATGCGTGCGGCGACCGGAAACGGCAGCAGGAACGGCACGACGCGCGGCAACGCGACGGCTTCGATCGCGCCCAGGGCGGCGACGACGAGACACGCGCCCCGCGGCGGAACGAATGCGCTGACGGCGCTGCCGAGGCCGCCGGCGGCGAGCAGCGTGAACAGCAGAATCGCGAGCGTGAAAATCGGGTGCCCGAGCAGGAGCGTCAGGTTCTGCAGCAGCGCGAGCTCGACGCTGATGAAGCCGAAGCCAAGACACGAAAAATACGCCACCGACGCGGCGTACGGAGCCACGGGCTTCTTCTTCGGCTTGCCGAACGCCGCGAACAGCGCGAGCAGCACGAGGTTTGGCGCGAGCAGCCACTGGAACAGCCGTCGCGCGATGGCCGCCGGCATGCCCCATGGGCGCTCGACGGCAAAGTAGAACGGGCTGTCGTCGAACACGGGCCCGACACGCGCAGACGACTCCGCTTCGTACGTCGCCATCGGCTTCTTCCCGTTCAGCAGATCCGTGTACGGCGGCGGAACCGGATACCCGGGAACGATCAGCGGGCTCCCGAGACTCCAGGATTCGAGCTGCGCCGATTCCTGCGCCGTGAACGGGCGCTTGCGCAGCATGAAGAGCATCTGCGGCGGGTCGGTCGAGGAGCCTCGCTTTTCGCGGATCGCGGCGATCCGCTGGGAGGCGCCGTCCGCGCCAAGCAGCGCGACCGCGTTCGACACGAGACGCGGAATGTCCGAGTCCCAGCGGAGAATCACGAGGACGCCGTCCTCTTTCAGATGGTCGAAGTACGCGCGGAAGGCCTGCGTCGTATAGAGGTAGTTCTCCGACAGCGACAGACCGCCAGACGCCACCGACGCCCACGAGTCGACGAAGCCGAGAAAGATCGTGTCGAACGTGCGATCGGTCCGGCTGATGAAGTTCCGGCCCTCGCTCTGCACGACCTCGACATCGGGCCGGTCGTACAGACTGCCCGCCTGCGCGCCGTAGTGGCGCACGAACTGAATCATCAGCGGGTTCATTTCGACGGCGGTCACTTTGCTGCTGCCGGAGGCGAGCGCGGCGACAACATCCGGCCCGCCGCCGGGCCCGATAATCAGCGTCTCGCCGCCCGGGTTGAAATGAAACGGGAGCGCGCGATACGAGTCGCGCATGTCGTGGACGCTGTCGAGCCGGCCGTCCCACGGCATGACGCTCGTCCACGCGTCGGAGTCGATGTACAGCCGCGCGAGAAACTTCGGCGAGATGCCTTCGACCGCATCGATGCGCGAGTAGGCGTTCCACCCGCTCTGCGCGATGCGCGAGCCGGGGTTCTCGTCCATCTGGCGGCGCATCGCCTTGATCGTGCCGGGGATGACGTGAAACAGGCCGGTGTCGCGGTTGGTCGCCGCGAACACGAGCAGGACGGCAGCCAGAACGGCCGCGGGAATCCGCAGGCGGCGCGCCAGCCATGTCGACGCGACCATCGGCGCGACCGCGGCGAGGAGCAGCGACACTTCCCCGCCGACCAGCTGCAGCATCACGGTCACGGACACGGCGCCGATTGACGCGCCGACGAGGTCCGCGAAATACAGCGATCCCGCACCGGCGCGGTTCAGATCGAAGATCATCGACAGCGCCACGCCGCCGAGGAAGAACGGCACGAGCGGCGTGATGAAATACAGCGGCAGCCGCGACAGCTCGAAGGGATACTTGACGAGGATCCAGAGACAGCCGGGGATCGCGAGACCGTAGAGCATCGTGAACACGGCGGCCTTCTCGTTTGAGGGCGGCCACGACTTCTTCAGCAGATACACGGCGAGGCCGCCGAGTCCCCAGCCGAGCAGCGCCATCGAGATCGCGACGAATGCGAAGTGATACCAGATCGTCGCCGAATAGATGCGCGTCAGGCCGATTTCGAAGACAAGTCCGGAGAGCGTGATGAGGAAGACGGCGGCACGAATGCGCATGAAGGGATTAAGTTATAGCATGTTCGACCGCGCCGTCGGCCTCGCACGATCGATCGCGATCTACCACGCGATTCCGTTTCGCCAGCGGCGGCTCCGCCGCCTCTACAGCCGCTTCGTCGCCAGCGGCGACCTCGTCTTCGACGTGGGCGCGCATGCCGGCAATCACGTCCGCGCCCTCGTGGCGCTCGGCTGCCGCGTGATCGCCGTCGAGCCGCAGCCGGACTTCGCGCGAGTGCTCCGGCTGCTTTTCGGCCGCTCGCCGGCGGTCACGATCCTCGAAGCCGCGGTGAGCGACCGGCCCGGGACGGCGCGGTTGTCGATCAGCGAACGGACGCCGACGGTCACGAGCCTCGCGTCTGACTGGCGTGAGGCGCGTGCGGGCGACGCCGACTTCGCCGAGGTGCGCTGGAACCGCAGCGTGGAGACTGAGGTCACGACGATCGACGCGCTGGCCGTCCAGTACGGCGCACCGGCGTTCGTCAAACTCGACATCGAAGGCAGCGAGCCCGCCGCGCTGGCCGGCCTCAGCCGTCCCGTGCCGGCGCTCGCGTTCGAGTATCTGCCGCGCGCGCTCGACCGCGTCGGGGCCTGCGTCGATCGCCTGGGGTCGCTCGATCACTACGTCTACAACTGGTCGCCGGGCGAGTCGTATCGCTTCGCGAGCCCGTCGTGGCTCGAAGGGCCGGCGCTCCTGGCGTCGCTGCGCAGCCCCGACGCGCAGCGGCGGTCGGGTGATGTCTACGCGCGACGGCGGCCCTGAAAGGGCCGCCCCACAGTCGGGAGGCCGGGCCGCCCCACGTACGGTCCGCCTGAAGGCGGACACTACGTACGGGGAATGCCGGCGACGTCGATGTGACCGACGACGATCCGCGATCGGCCCGCCTCGATGTGCGCGAGCCTCCGCGCCTGCCACGCCGCGATCGACGCGCTCCTGCCCGGCGCCATCGCTGAGGCCGCGCTGGCCCATCCACGCACAAGCGGTTGCTGAAGATCGCGTGCGGCTGGTGCGAGCGTCCAGTCGCTCCGTTCCTGCTTTGTCGTGTATCCCGCCGCCGACAACAACACCACCGCTCGAGCCGCGGCGTCAGGGCCCAGGGCCGGACCGAATCCCTTGTCCGTCTTCTGATGCTCGTTGACCAGCCGCCGCACCTCGTCGTCTTCCGGATCCTGGGGACTGCAGTCGATGCGCCCATCGTAGCTGACGGCGAACAGCACCGCCGCGTCCGCGGCGCGGCATCGCAGAACCAGTTTCGCGAGCCATGGCTCGGACACGAGATCCAGCAGCGCCGAAGCCGTCACCAGCGCAGCCCCGCGAAACAGCTCGTCGTCGTCCACGATGGCGTTCAAATCGGCGCAAAGAGTCGCGACACCAGCCGGCGCGCGCGCGAGCAGTGCGGGATCGTTGTCGACGAGAAGCCAATCCTGTGGCGACGGAAGTCGCGACGCGAGATAGCGGACGTTGGCGCCTGTGCCGCCGCCGAGATCGATGAGCCGACCCGGAAAGGGCCGGCCTGCGAAGAGGTTCGATCGCGCGGCCGCATCCGCGGGCTCGCGAAGCGCGAGCCACTCCGCGCTGAAGCCGCTCATGTCGCCGCCACCTTGCGAACGACCGCAGCCATCTTCCGAACCGCCTGCGGCCACGTCTGCAGTCGCCGGCGCCTTCGCAGGGCGCCGCTCCGAAATGTCTTTCGCGCATTCCTGTCGACCAGGACGCGCTCGAGCGCCGCCGCAAGCGCGGCGACGTTTCCCGGCGGCACGAGAATCCCGGCCTCCGTGCCCACGAGCGCCGGAATCGCGCCGGTCGGCGTGCTGATGACCGGCAGGCCGCTCGCAATCGCTTCGGCCACCGCCATGCCGTAGCCTTCGTACTCCGTCGGCAGCACGAAGACGTCCGCCCGCGCGTAGTGCCGCTCGAGCTGCCTGCGGCTGGCGGTCTCGCCGGCAAGGGTCACGCGCCTCCCGAGGCCGGCCTTGCGGATTTCCGCGCGCACGCGCTTCACGGTCCTCAAATCGCGATCGAGGCTGCCGAGACAGGTCAGATGCCAGTCCAGATGTTTCAGGCGCGCGAGCGCCCGGACGAGCGTGACGTGGCCCTTGCGCGGCGTCAGCGTCGCCACGCACAGCAGCGAGTTCCCGCCCGTGCCTCGCGCGACTGCCACGCGGTGCGTGCCGGGTTCGATGCACGCGATGCGCGTCGCGCCGATTCCGTACTCGCGCACGAGCAGCTTCGCCGTTCCCGGGCTCGTGACGACGACATGCCGCGCACATTGCAGCGTCCGCCGTTCGCTCCGCCACAGCCGCCGCGCATCCGCCTTCGACAGACCGGTTTCGTGCGCCAGTGGATGGTGTACGAGCGCGACGAACCGCAGACGCGCCGCCTCGCGCTCGATCTCCCCCGGCAGCACGCCTCCGGCGAGCCCATCGACGATCACCACGGCCCCGTCCGGGATCGACGCCAGAACCCGGGCGGCGTCGCGACGCGTGATGTGTTTGACGACGAGCCGATGACCGATCCGCTTCAGGCCGCTGACGATGTGCCTGTCGTAGATGTAACCCCCGGTGAGCTGGGTCAGTGCGCCGGGGACGAGAAACACGATCAACTACAGGCGTCCCTCGTAGGACGCTGACGCGACGTGCGACTCGTTAAGCGTCACTCGCAGGCTCTCGACCGCGCGGCCACTCGCGCCGAAATCGCCTTTGCCAATGGCCGCGGCAATTCGGTCAAAGACCGCCCGCGCGAGCACTTCGGTCGTCGTGTTCCGTCCTTTGAACGACGGCTCGTCGTCGAGGTTCCTGTAATTCAACTCGCCGAGGATCCTGCGCACGGCCTCGGTCGCGAGGCCGATGTCGATGACGATGCCGTTGTCGTCGAGGCTGGTGCTGCGGAACTCGACGTCGACGACGTACGTCGCCCCGTGCAGCTGCTGCGCGGGGCCGAAGACCTCGCCGCGGAAGCTGTGGGCAATCATGATGTGGTCGCGAACCGTTACCGTGTACATCAGTATTTGATCCTGTGACAAATCGTGTCGCCCGGCGACGACGCCAGCCTGGCCATCGCCAACGGCAGCTCGTCGAACGGGCTCTCGCCGGTAATCAGCACATCGAGCTCGTCGTTTGCGAGCAGGGTCAGTGCAAGCGCCATGCGGCGGCGCGTGTCCCAGCGCGCGCGCTGCGAGGCGGCGACGTGCCCCACCTGCGACGACTTCAGCATCAGCCTGCGCGCATGAAATCCGCCGCCAAGCGCCACTGGTACGTTCTGATCGCCGTACCAGCTCAGCTCGACGATTGTCGCCTCGAATCCGGCGACCAGCATCGCCAGGGCGAGGCCGTCGGCCGACCCGCTCGCATGGATGACGACGTCGGCATCGGCGCCCGCGACCATCGGACCGGAGAAGCCGACGCCAATGGCGCGCGCGACTTCTCCGCGCTTCGGATTCGCGTCGACAAGCTGGACGTCGCAGCCGGGAATCTTTCCCGCGAGCCACGCCGCCAGACAGCCGACGGCGCCGCCCCCGATGACGATCACACGGTCGCCGGGCTTGATGCCGGCATCCCAGACGCCGTTGATCGCCGTCTCGAGATTTGCGGCAAGGACCGCGCGCGATGCGGGCACGGACGGCGGCAGCACGTGGACGGCATCCGCGGGCACGACGTACTGCGTCTGATGCGGATAGAGGACGAACGCGAGCCGGCCTTCCAGCGCGCGGGGACCACGCTCGATTTCGCCCACGCTCGCGTATCCGTACTTGACCGGCGCCGGGAACTCGCCCGCCTGAAACGGCGCGCGCATCCGCGCGAACTCGGTCGGCGGCACGCGTCCCTGAAACACCAGCGCCTCGGTCCCCCGGCTGATTCCGCTGTACAGCGCGCGCACGACGACATCGCCCGCCGACACCTCTGGCAGCGGCTCGGCGCGAATCTCGCCGCGGCCGGCCTCGGCGATCCAGAACGCGCGTGCGCTCTCCGTCACGGGTAACATTCTGGCATGCTCGCCCTCAAAGCCGCAGCCTACCTTGCGGTCATCGCCGGCATCGTCCTCACGCGGATGTCGAAGGCGAATCATCCGCATGCGGCATTCGGACTTGCGAACCATGTCACCTCGGTGCGGGCGCTCCTGGTCGCCGTGATCGCTGGCGTCATCGGCGAGCCGCGCACGCCCCGCCTGGCCGCAGCCGCCGCGGCGGTGGCGGTTGTCGTGACGATGATGGACGGCATCGACGGATTCCTCGCGCGGCGTTCCGGCATGTCGAGTGCCTTCGGCGCGAGATTCGACATGGAGGTCGACGCGCTCCTCATCATGGCGTTGTCGATCCTGGCGTGGACGTACGACAAGGCGGGCGCCTGGGTGATCGCGTCGGGACTGCTGCGTTATCTGTTCGTCGTCGCCGGATGGATCTGGCCGTGGATGGAGCGCCCGCTCTACCCGAGCCGGCGTCGGCAGACGGTGTGCGTCATCCAGATCATCGCGCTCATCGCCATCGTCTCTCCCGTCGTGACGCGGCCGGCGAGCACGGCCGTCGCGGCCGTGGCGCTGGCGGTCCTGTCGGCGTCGTTCCTGGTGGACACGCTCTGGCTGGTACATCGGCGGCCCTGAAAGGGCCGCCCTACACGAACGAGAACAGATGCTCACACGCGGATTGGCCTTCGTCGCGGCGGTGCTGCTGCTCGACGTCTCGCTGACCTTCCACAACATCTGGCCGACACCGGCGATCAGCTGGCGCGGAGAACTCTCGGTCGAACTCGCGGCGTATGTGCTCGTTCTGATCGCCGCCAGTCGTGCGCGCCCGATGTCCTCCATCGCGCTGCGAGTCATCACCGTCGTCTGGATGCTCTTCGTGCTCGGCCGGTACGCCGACGTCACGGCGACGGCGCTGTTCGGCCGCGACATCAACCTCTACTGGGATCTGCGGTTCATTCCCGACGTCGTCTCCCTGCTCGCGAAGGCGGCGCATGCGCCGCTTGTGCTCGGCGCCACGCTCGCGGTCGTCGTCTTCGCCGCCGTGTTGTACGTCGTGCTGCGATGGGCGCACGGCCGCGTCGCGCTGGCCGCGCACGACAGCCGCGAGCGTCTCGCGGTCGCGGCCGCGGCGTTCGTCGTGCTTGTGCCAGGCGTCCACATCGCGCGCCCGGTGACATTCACGTACGCCCGTCAGTTGGGCGTCGCCGTTCGCGCGATGGCGGGATCGACCACGGTGCCGCCGAGTCCGGCGATGACGTCGAATCTCGCGAAGGTGAAAGACGCGGACGTCTACCTGATCTTTCTCGAGTCGTACGGCGCGGTGACGTTCGATCGCCCTGAATTCGCGCGCGGGCTGGCACGGTCGCGCGAGGCGTTCGAGAAGGCCATCCACGACACGAATCGAGACGTCGTGTCGGCGTTCGTCGAGTCGCCGACGTTCGGCGGCAACTCGTGGCTGGCGCACATCAGCCTGATGTCAGGCGTCGAGGTGCGCGACCCGGACGTCAACGCGATGCTGATGGCGCAGACGCGCGACACCATCGTGACGAACTTCAGGCGCCAGGGGTACCGCACGATTGCGCTGATGCCGGGGCTCTGGCAGGCGTGGCCCGAAGGCGGGTTCTATAAATTCGACGACATCTACGGCGGCGAGCGGCTCGACTATCGCGGTCCGCAGTTCGGCTGGTTCGACATCCCCGACGAGTTCGCGCTGGCGAAGTTCAACGCGCTCGAAGCGGATACGCCGGCGCGGCCGCCGCTGTTCATGTTCTTCCCGACCATCAGCACGCACACGCCGTTCCGGCCGACGCCGCCGTATCAGGCCGACTGGACGCGGATGCTCACCGGCCAGCCGTTCGACCAGGCCGAGCTCGACCGGTCGTTCGACGAACAGGCCGACTGGCTGAACCTTGGCCCGAGCTACGTCGACGCCATGGCGTACACGTATTCAACGCTCTCGGGCTACCTGCGCGCGCGATCCGATCGTGATTTCGTCATGATCCTGCTCGGCGATCACCAGCCGCCCGCGCTCGTCAGCGGCGAGGGCGCGCCGTGGGATGTTCCCGTTCACGTGATCGCCAGCCGGCCTGGCGTGCTCGACGCGCTTGTCGCGAAGGGATTCCGCCGCGGCCTTGCGCCGGCGCGTCCGGTTCTGTCCCACATGCACGCGCTCCTGCCGATTCTGCTCGACGCTTTCGCACAATAGCGAGCCGCTTCACGCGCGGCCTGCGCGTATTGGTGTATAAGCTCGCCATGGCCGCGACATTCCAGCACCTCGTCGTTCTCATGCTCGAGAACCGCTCGTTCGATCACATGCTCGGGTTTCTCCGGAGCCCGACGTACGACATCGAGGGGCTGAGCGGCACCGAGAGCAATCCCGGGCCGAATCCTGGCGATCCGCCCGTCGTTGTCTCGCGCGACGCGCGAACGGTGAACGATCTCAATCCCGATCCCGGCCACGGCTTCGTCAACACCAACATGCAGATCTTCGGGAACTCGGACGGCCGCGTCACCGGTCCGCTCATGCAGGGGTTCGTGAAAGACTACGCGCTCGTCAGCAACCACGCGAGCCACGGCGCGAACATCATGAAGTGCTTCACCGAGCAGACGCTGCCGGTGCTGTCGACGCTCGCGAAGCAGTACGCCGTCTGCGACCACTGGTTCTCCTCCGTGCCGGGATCGACGATTCCGAATCGTCTCTTCGCGCATGGCGCCACGTCGCTCGGATCGCTGACGCAGGACATCGCGATCGCGCCGAGCAAGCTCAAGACCATCTTCGAGGTCATGGACGATCGGAGAAACCGGTCCAACTTCCGCATCTATACCGACGGGGCGTCGGTGCTGCTCTCCAATCTCTATCTCCTGCATCATCAGACGCACTTTCACGACTACAGAGACTTCCGCACCGACGTGCTGAACGGCGACCTCGCCGAATACACCTTCATCGAGCCGTCGTACGACGACGACGCGCAGAACGGGAAGTTTGCGACGAGCCAGCACCCGGATTTTCCGGTGGACGAAGGCGAGGCGCTGATTTCCGAGGTCTACCGGGCGCTTCGCGACAGCGACTTCTGGGAAGATACGCTCCTGCTCATCGTCTACGACGAGCACGGCGGCATCTACGATCACGTCGAGCCGCCGTCGCTGACGCCGAATCCCGCACTCGGCGTGGTGCAGCCGTCGACGGATCCGCCGTTCGCGTTCGATCGCCTCGGCGTCCGCGTGCCGGCGGTCATGGTTTCCCCGCTGATCGCGCCGGGAACAATCATCAAGCAACGATTCGATCACTGCTCCATCGTCGCCACCGTCCGCAAGATGTTCTGCCTCGACAGAACACCGTTCAACTGGCGCGAAGCGCAGGCGGCCACGTTTGACGAGGTGCTGAACCTCGAGCGGGATCAGGTGCGTAAGGAAGACCTCCAGCTGCCCAATCCGGTCACGGTCGCGCCGCCGGCCGGCGCAAAAGTGCCGCCGCAGACGCGCAAGCCCACGGACCTGTCGATGGACATGGCAAGGGCGATGGAGCACTCCATGAAAACGATGGGACTGGCGCCCGCGACGAACGTCAGTCAGATTTATACCGCCCAGGACGCGACGAACTATCTTCGCGCCGCCGCCTCGCTGATAAAGGACAAGGCATGACCGGCCGAACCCGCTTTCGCGTCCTCCTGCTGTCGTCCGCGATCGCGCTCGCCGCTCCGCGCATCGCATCGGCGCAAAGCAAATCCGAGTGCAAGCAGTTCACGTCGGGTTCCGCTCACACGAAGCTCGACTGCATCGAGGGGCTGTTTTCGGAGCAGCCGCTGCATCTCACGTTCTCCAGCCTTCCGCCGGGCAACGGCCTGCCCCTCGGTCTCGTGTACGAGCAGCCTGAACACGTGCTCGGCGGCGACGGCAAGGCGCTGACGGATCCGAAGCTGATGATCGTCGGCGCGCGTCACGGATGGTACGCGACCGGATCGTTCGACTGGCTGCCGCCTCTGCCCTATCAGCTCAAGGTTGACTCGGCGGGTACACGTTGCCATCAGCTCGGCGCCATGTGTACGACGAACGTCTTCTCGATCGGGATGTACGCGAGCCACCGCGCGGTGACGCGTCTCTCCTTTTATGGCCTCGGCGCCACGGCGCCGGACACGCCGCATTTCTTCGAAGCCCGTGAGAGCTGGGGCGGTGTCGCCGCGAGGATGCCGCTGACCAACTGGCTGCGCCTGGACGGACAGATCGAAGATCGCCAGCTGACGCTGCCGTCGAGCGACGTGACCGCGACGTTCACCGAGGCGACGGCGCCCGGCGTCGCCAGCCAGCCGAATTATCTTCATCCGTCAGTCGCGATCCGCACCGGCGTGCGGCACATCAACGAGTTGAAGACAGGCCGCACTCCACCGCCGGGAATGAAGATGAAGTCGCGCACGGAGCTCGAATTCCGGAACGAGGCGAGCTATCACTGGTACAACGACCTGACCACAGGCCGCTATTCGTTTCAGCAGTTTGTCTTCAACGGCGACGAGTCGTTTGACTTCCAGGCGGTCATCCTCGACTTCTTCGAGCCCGGCAGCTCGTGGCTGGTCGAACATTTCTGCGGCGGCAACAAGAGGAATGACACGTGCGAGTTTGGCCGGATCGACGTCAAGACGCTCGTGCAGCTCGCGCGAGTCGACCCCGCAAACGCGATGCCCTTCTATTTCATGCCGACCATCGGCGGGTCCGACGTGGAATCGCGGACGTCGCTCCGGGGTTACGACGACTATCGCTTCCGCGGCGCCGACGCCGCGGTACTGCAGGTCGAGTACACGCGGACGTTTGAGAAGCTCGATCCGCTCGGGATGCTGGTGTTCTACGACGGCGGCCTCGTGGGCGCGACCGCGTCGGACATGTGGAACTCGCGCTACCGGCAGGACGCCGGCGTCGGCCTCACGCTCCGGCTTCAGCACAAGCTGTTCGCCGAGATGTACGTCGCCGCGGGCAACGGCCTGAAGTTCGGCTACAGCTTCGGAAAACTGTTCTAGCTATTTCGTGCTTTCGCAGACGCCGTAGTGCTGCGACACCGACGGCTCCGACTGATAGCCCGGCAGGTTCATCGGCAGGTAATCGTGACGCGCGTGGACGGCGCGGAAGGTCTTCGCGCCTTCGGCGCCCGCGAACACCGTCGTGATGTTGAGCGTGCCGGTGACGCTGCGCTCCATGAAGTGCAGGCTGCTCAGCGTGAGCAGCGCCGTGACGTCGGCGGGACCGGCGGTGCCGGTGACGCGCCCGCTGCCGCTGTCGGTGTCGATCTCATCGATCTCGAGCGACAGCATCTCTGGCTGGCGCACCTGCGCCTGCGGCTCCTGCGTCGTTTTCGTCCACGATCCAGACGCGTAAATCGAAAAACGGCACTTCAGGCTCTTCACCTGCGCCAGCGGGTTCCTGTCGGTCGTCTGCGCGCCCGCTCCGTGCGCGAACGCCACCGCCATCAGCACTGCTGCTGCACCTTTGATCATCAGAGTGTCTCCGGACAGCATTGTAGCTGGTGAGCGAGGCCCCAGGGCCGGCGCGAACTCCTACGGCGCGTCGGTCGGCGGCGCGAGCAGGATCAGGCGGTCTTTCAACCCCGACGAAATCGAGATCTCGTTTTTCGCGCTGACGATGACGCCCTGGACGCCGGGCGTGCGCTCGATGAGCGCCATGCCGGCATCGGGTCCGAGAATGAAGACGCCTTTCGCAAGCGCGTCGGCGATGACCGCCCGCTCGGTGACAAGCGTCACGCTGCGGCACAGCCTCGCAGGCTCGCCCGTGCCGAGGTCGATGATGTGGTGATAGCGCCGGCCGTCTTTCATGAAGAACCGCTCGTAGTCGCCTGACGTGCTGAACGTGCCGTCTGTCAGATCGAGCGTCGCGAACAGGCGGTCCGCCGGCCCGCGCGGATCGCGAATGCCGAGCCGCCAGGGCCTGTCGCCGCGTGTGCCGGCGACGTACATGTCGCCGCCGGCCTGGATCATGAAATCGTGCAGTCCGCTTCGCCGCATGATGTCCACGGCGCGATCGACGGCGTAACCCTTCCCGATTCCACCCAGGTTGACGCGCATGCCCTTGCCTTTCAGCGACGCCGTCCCCGCGCGATCGTCGACCTCGAGATCGCGATAGTTGATGAGCGGCAGGCGTTGTGCGATGTCCTTCTGATCGGGCACCGAGTTGTCCTTGTCCTGGTCGTCGAACTTCCAGAGCCCGGACAAGGCGGCGAACGTGACATCGAACCTGCCGTTCGTCTGCTCGCTGATTTGACGCGCGATGTGCAGGACCTCGCGTGTTTCCGCCGACACCGGAACGGCATGATCACCCGCCGCGGCATTGAGCCGGGCGATGTCGCTGCCGTCCTTCCACACGCTCATCATCGCGTCGAGCCGATCGAATTCGCGGAAGACCGCTGACGTCGCCGTGTCCGCCCGCGCCTCGCCGGCGGTCCACACCGACACGCGCACCTCCGTCCCCATCGTCTGATGCACGCGTTCGACGAGACGGCTGGCGGGCGGCGGCGCGGGACGCTGACAGGCCGTCAGCGTCAGCGCGAGGACGGCGGCAGGCGCCCATTTCGGCATTCCGTAGACGCTACGACGCGCGGCGCGTGCGCGCAACTAGAGTCAGCTAGTCGTCCGCGCCGGCCATCGCGGGCGACGGCAGGCAGCGGGCGGGCACGGGCGGCAGCGGCATGGGCCGCGCGCCTGCGGGCTGATCGGGCGTGCTGAGAAAATCAAGGATCGCGCTCATGTTGGCCGAGCTCCGCTCGAGCGCCCATTGACTCTCGATCGCCGCCTTCTGATCCTTCGTCATGTGCCACGAGAGCGGGGGCGTGTTTCTCCACGTCACCTCGCCCGCCGTGCAGAACTGGAGCGTCGCCGTCGTCACCGCGACGCTGCCTTTCCACGCCTTGCTGAAGAGCGCGACGTCCTGGTCGTTGCGCGCCAGCTGGCCGGTGTCGCGGACGCTGAGCAGCGTGGCGAGCGGCGCGTACGCCTGGTAGAACCACCCGCGCCGTTTGCCGCTCGTCTCCTGTTCCGGGGGAGCGCCGCGCAGCTGAATGACCAGCACGCGATCGATCCGCTCGGGCGCTGTCCGCCGCAGGTTGTCTTCAAGCGCTTCGTCGAGCCAGTCGAGCAGCGAGGCGACGCCGTAGGTGTCGTAGTAGCCGCCGTCAACGAAGTGCAGCTCCCGTCCGCTGTCGGTGTCAGGGCGCGCCGCGGGAGTGACCCAGGGAAACGTCGATGAGAGGCGCGCAGCGGTCACGATGCTCACGTCCTGGAACTGATAGAGCGTGCCGCCGAGCGTCTGCCGGCCGGGCTTCGGCGCCGGCGGCGCGGTGCTCATCAGCAATCGCTCGCCGCTGTCGGTAATCGTCGCGTTGAAGATGGACGCCGGGCGCCGGCCCTCGCGCGCATCGCCGTTCCACGAGCTCAGCGGACGCTCGAGCTGATCGCGGTCGCCATAGAAATGCGCGAGCCACGATTCTTCGAGGGCGCTGCCGCGATCGTCGTAGCTGAAATGCGGTACAAACAGCCGCCACAGATCCGGATAGAGCAGGCCCCATCCGACGTTTTCGAGGCTGCTGGCCTCGACGCTCGGCGTGATCTGTTCGAGGATCTGGTTCGGCGGCAGCGCGCCGTTCGTGAACGCCGCCGTGAAGTACATCGCGCCCACGGTGCCGCCAGAGACGGAGCTGATCATCCGAATCGACGGGGCAAAACGGCAGCCGGGGCGCTGCCGGCACAGCTCTTCGATCCCCACGAGCACTCGAGTCGTCCAGGCCGCCGCCTGAATGCCGCCGCCGTTTGCCGCGATGACCACCGCGGAGCGCGACACGGGAGCGGCCGCAGCGTGCGTGTGAAAGACGTCGCCCGCCGACGCCGGCACCGACTCGGCCGGCTTCAATTGAAAGTAGTAATCCGAAATCCACGGCAGCCCGAATCCGGTCACCGCGACCAGCACGGCGAGCGGAAGAAGAACGGGCACGCGATACCGATCGAAGAAGAAAGCCGCGCTCGACATGCCCCAGCACGCAATCACAATCAGCAGCAGGACGTAGACGAGCGTCGGCACCGGAACGCCGAACACCTGCCCGCGCCCCTGGACGATGACACCGTACACCGCGGCCATGACGATCGACAGGCCCAGCGCGAACCGGTGCCCCGGCAGAACTTCTCCGGTGGCCGGGTCGGCGTAGCCCGCCCCCAGATGCTGGTGCGACGCGAGCCAGGCGCCAACAGCATCGAACCATGACTGCTGATCGATCCATTGCATGACGACGTGCCACAGCTCGAAAATCACCGTCGCCGTGGCGAGGCCCGCAGCGGCCCAGAGCGTACGCGAGAGGTAGTCGCCGTCGCCAACAACGTATGTGACGGCGATGGTCGGTGCGGCCAGCAGACCTGAGACCACGTACCAGATCTTCCTGATCGGAAACCTCGCTTCCACGCTCGGCACTCCACATCGTTCGTCGGCGTACGCGATCACCAGCCACCACGTCGTCATGATCGCCAGCGACAGCATGAACGCCACGGTCGAGACCGCCCACGTTTCCCGGCCCTCGACGTCGAAGATGCCGACCGCAAACGCGCGCAGCGGCGTCAGCAGCGCGGCGACTGGCAGGGCGACGAACACGATCGCGGAGAGCAGCGGCACGCGCAGCAGGTACAGGTACGCCCATTTCGATCCCGAGGGCGGCAGCGCCGGAGCCGCGACCACCGGGCGAGGCGCGGCAGATCGTACGAGCATGAGAACTCCTTCCGCAGTGTAACGCGCGCACCGTGCGGATCGAAGCTCAGTCTCGCCCGAGGGACGGGCAAACGCTACTTCGAGAGGAGATCGACGTTGAAGACGACCGGCTGCACGGTGGCGCGGACGCGCAGCCACCGTTCGTGCAGGGCGCCGCGGACCCTGACGTCGTGGACGCCGAGGGCGATCGACTGATCGACGAGCGGCGCCTGACCGACCAGCGCGCCGTCGATCCAGACCTCTGCAGGCTCGTTGGTCGTGAGGCTGAGCGTCGATGCGTGCGGCGTAAACGACAGCCTCGTCGTGTCGCCCGGCGTCACGACCACGCGGCGGACTTCGTGCACGCCGAGCGCGCGGTTGTCGATCTGGACGTCATGCGGGCCGGGCGGGAGCATCGCCCAACCGCGCTCGTCGCGTTTCAGCAGATGTCCGCCCTCGGTGAGGCTGACGTCGATCGGCGTCGACAGCGCGATCCAGCCGGGAAAGATCGCCTCGTTGAGTTCGGACGGCTCGCCCGCCTCAATTCTCACGGCGCGTTCGACGGATCCCTTGTCGCTTTTCAGCAGGACGCGATGTGCGCCGGCGGGCAGGTCGATGGTCACCGGCGCGGCGCCGCGCGGCGTGCCGTCGATCAGCACCTCTGCGGCGCCGTTCGCCGACACGACGCTCAGCCGGCCCGTTCCGCTCGGCGGCGCCGCGGGTTGCGGCTGCGTGTCCGGGTGATTCGTCGCGGCAATCACCATTGCGGCGACGCGATCCCAGCGCGCGAACAGCGGTCCGCGGTTGACTCCGGCAACCACCACCATCGACAGCGTCGACGCGACGGCGGCGCCGCGCATCAACCACCAGGCGGCGGGCTCGGTCAGCAACTGCACACGTTCGACTGCCGCGACCGCCAGTGCGCCGACGCGTGTCGTGCAGGCCTTCCACCTTCGCCATGGGCTTCGGCGGACCGCCGCAACTTCAGCGGAGGCGGTCAGGCCTGCAGGCGCGGACGGCTGCACGATTTCCCCGGCTGTCTGCGCGACAGCCTCGAGCGCGACGTGCTCGATCGCCTGGACCTCCGCGATCGGCATCGGCCGCACGTACGCCGGCAGCGGCTCGTCGCTCCACGCACGGCGTCGCTCACGCGCCCATTCGGCGAGTGTGTTCCCGGCGACGAGCACGGAAGTGGACTGCGGCATGACGCGCGGGTCGAAAACTGCAAGAGAGGGGCCGCGGCAAGCACGGGTAAATCCGGCCACACCACGGGTACGCACTGACAGATTCGCAACTGCGATTACAAAACCTGCAGTCGACGGGCCGCGGATCATAGGTTCCTCGGGATTGCCCCCCTCGCGCGCTGGCGTTCCGATTGCACTCTCTCCAGCGTTGACCGACCAGCTCCGCAGTGTCCGGCGTACGTTTGACGAGCGCCTCATCGCGCTCGAGGCGGGCCTCGCGGACCCTGAGTCCTCGCCTGCGCTCGAATCGCTCGTCCTCGACCTGGTCCGCGCGGCCGGCGACGAAGCCGAAGCCGCCGCCAGGGACGCCGTGCTTCATGCGCAACGAAACGCCGACGCCACGCTGGCCACGGCGGTGGCCCAGGCGCAGGCGGCCCAGGTGCAGCTCGACATCGAGCGCGAGCACGCGGCCTCGCTGCGCGCCGAGATCGCCTCGTTGAAAGACCAGCGCTCGACGATCGCCGGGCTTCAGCAGTCGCTCGACGAGGCGACGCGCGCAGCCGCCGACGCAGCCGACAGTCTGGCCTCCGCATCGGCCCGCGCTGACGCCGCCACTCGGGAGCACGACGCGCTGGCCGCCGATCGCGACGCGCTGGCGGCGGAGCGCGACGCGTTCGCGGCCGACCGCGACACGCTGCTCAGCGAACGCTCGCATTTCGTCCGCGCCCACGACGCCATGGTGCTGCAGCGCGACACGCTCGTCCACGAACGCGACGACATCGTGCGCGACCGCGATCGGCAGATTGCGCAGCTGCGCGAGGACCTCACCGCGCGCGAGGCTGCGCTGAAGGAAGCGCGAGCGAAGGCCGCGGCGGCGCCGGCGAAGAAGTCCTCGCCGGAAGCGCCCGCGGACGGCCCGGTGAGAAAAGCCGGCCGCCAGGC
>Ga0315281_10003473_pt1 | contig 23051 bp, 14 predicted proteins | sample YL17G07_0_MG_FD_204540 | JGI IMG/M metagenome (GOLD analysis project Ga0315281, IMG submission 204540) | Sediment microbial communities from Yellowstone Lake, YNP, Wyoming, USA - YL17G07_0 | ecosystem: Environmental > Aquatic > Freshwater > Lake > Sediment | place: USA: Wyoming | collected... | reverse complement strand
GGGCTCCTGGGCGTGGACTCGCGGGGCGAGATCGCGCTCGTGCTCGAGCGGAAGGGGGGACTCGGGATGCGGCGGGCGGGGAAGGCGCCCGGGAGCTGGAAGACCGCCGTCTGGAGCGGAGAGGGGGGGCCGGAACTCTTCCTTGCTGACGACGAGGGGGTCCTCTTCGAGGTCGCGCGGTCCGGCCGCGCCCGCCGGGTGGGGAAGGCGCCGCTGGCGCCCGTGACCTGCATGACTTCCACGCACGACGGCCGGCTCTTCGGATTCTGCGGGCGCGAGATCTCGCACCTGTTCGTGCTGGAGCCGGGGGGGAAGGCGCGCGACCTCGGGGTCGCGCTCTCGCTCCTGAACCGGCGCCGGTACGGGTACGAGTTCGCGTGCGCGGTCACCGACCGGGACGGCCACCTGCTCTTCGGAGAGAAGGACCGCGGAGGCCATCTCTGGATTTATTTCCCGGCCGTGCGGCGATAACGGCAAGGTCCGGGCACCATTCCGGCACCAAGGAGGAAAGAGACCATGCGCAAGGCCGTTCTGACTTCAAGGGCTCCCGCGCCGGGGGGCATCTACTCGCAGGCGATCGTGGGGAGCGGGCCGTTCGTCTTCGTGGCGGGGCAGGGACCGTCGAACCCGAAGACCGGGAAGATCGTGCCGGGCGGGTTCCGGGAGCAGGCCGTGCGGACGTTCCGGAACGTCGAGGCCATCCTGAAGGCGGCCGGGACCTCGTGGGCGCACGCGGTCAAGACGAACGTCTACCTCGCCGACCTCGCCGACTTCCCCGAGATGAACCGGGTCTACAAGCGGTTCGTCCGGAAACCGTACCCGGCGCGGACGACGGTGCAGGCCGGCCTCGTCAACATCCTGATCGAGGTGGACTGCATAGCCGTGGTTCCTCCGAAGCGCTAGCGGCATGCGACCGCGGAGTTTCGACGTCTGGAGAAACTCCGTGGCCGTCCTCGGCCTACTGACCATCGCCGCACTCGCGCGAGCGGACGGGGGGGCGGCCGCAGCAGACACCGCCGCGGTCCGATTCACGACAAGCTCCGAGGGCGATGTCACCGTGATCGCGGGGGAAAACACGAGCCCGTGGATTCCGTACCACGGGGTGGCCGAGTTCCCGCGGCTCGAGAATCTCAACCCCTCGGTGCCGGTCCCCGCCCGGTTCGTGATCCCGCCGGCGACGAAGATGGAAGTCCTCCGGCTGACTCCCGTCAATCCCAGGCGCAACACCCGGTTCAACGTCTCGTACCGGTACGCGCGCGGCGATCCCTCGGCTGCGCCGGACCTTTCGTTCGTCTACCTCTTTCCGTGGGAGCACGGCACCAAGACTCGCGTGGACCAGGGGTATTTCGGCCCGTCAACGCACCGGAACCTGCGTGCCCTGGACTTCGGGCTGGCCGAGGGGGCGACCATCTGCGCGGCGCGGGAGGGTGTCGTCATCGCGACGCGGGACGACTCGACCGTGGGCGGTACGGCGGCCTCGTACGAGACCACGGCGAACTTCGTCGACGTCCTGCACGCGGACGGGACATGGGCGACCTACGCCCACCTCCAGTACCGGGGGTCGCTCGTGAAGCCCGGCGACCGGGTGGCGGCCGGGACGCCCATCGGCCGGTGCGGACACACGGGCCGGGCGTCGGGGCCGCACCTGCACTTCGCCGTGTGCCGGGCGTCCTGGGATTCCGACGGCGGCGAGACGATCCCGACGTCGTTCCTGCACCTCGACGGGGGGGCCGAGGCGGCCCAGGCCGGGAAGACCTACTACGCCGTCCGGCCCGGCGGGCCGCCGTTCGACGTCAAGCTGGGCGAGCGGATGTCCGACGCCGACTTCGAGGGCGTGACGCGACCCGCGCCGGCGACGGGGAAAGTCGACGTCCGGCCGGAGAAGATGGATGACAAGGTCTTCTTCTGGTGCGTGAACGGCATGGACACCGCCCAGGAGGTCACGGTCTCGTTCGACCGGCTGAAGGGGTTCACGTCGTCGAAGCGCCTGCCCTACGTCCGCAAGGTCCCGGCGCGCACGGAGGTCTACCTCCTGTCGCTCTCGCACAAGGGGGCGAGCGGGGCGACCAGGTACGAGATCAGGTACGGCTGGAGGCCCGCGAAACCCTGACCGCCCACACGGCGCAGGCCGCGATCAGGGCGTAGCAGGCGGCGATCAGGAGCAGGGGCATGCGCGGGTGCACTTCCTTGTAGAGGGCGCCCGCGAAGACGGGGACCGGGATCATGACGAGCGTGGTGACCACCCACCGGAACGCGTCCAGCCGCGCCCGCTCTCGGTCGTTCATCTGGTCCGCCCAGTTCGCGTTCACGGACGGGTTGAAGATCGCGAACCCGATCGACCCGATGAACGAGCCCGCGAGCACGGCGGGCAGCCCGAACAGCGGAGCCGCCAGCAGCAGCAGGAGGACGTTGACGCCCATGAGCGACAGCCCCGTCAGCAGGAACCTGAACAGGCTTCCGGTCGAGACGTAGGGGACGGCGAGGAAGGTGGTGGCCAACACGACCGAGCCGCCGATGAGCGGCAGGATCGCGAGGGTGGCCTTCGGGAGCGCCACGCCCCGCTCGTCCACGAGGTAGAGGTTGGTGTAGGTGCCGCCGATGATGAGCCCGGCCTGGAAAAGGATCTGCATGAGGAGGGCGATCAGGAGGCCCCGGCGCCGGACGACGGTCTGGAGCGCGACCCAGTGGACGGTGAGGAACCGCTCGGCCTCGCGGAACGAGACGCGGATGGGTTTCGGCCGGGGATCGGGGTCGGTCAGGTACTTGCCCCGGTGCCACCAGCCGAAGGCGGTCGAGACCACGGCGGCCCCGAAGATCCAGCGGCAGGATTCGGTCACTCCGATCGCGCGGACGAGGAAGCCGGACGCCGACGCCACGATCGCGCCGATGAACCAGGGAATCTGCGCGATCGCGAATATGTGCATCCGCCTGCCGCGCGGGGAGCCCTGGATGAAGAGCGAGTTCCAGGCCGGGATAAGGAGCGCGACCCCGCCCACGAGCATCCCGCCGCCCGCGAACATGATGTAGCCGTGCGCGGCGGCGTAGAGAAAGTAGGCGAGCGGCCACGTGGTCCCGTCCACCCAGGTCACGGTCCGCAGGCGGCCGAACCGCTCGGCGGCGAACCCGCTCAGGAGGGCGGTCACGACCTGGACCGTCAGCGCGGCCGAGACCACGGACCCGATCTCGATCTCGGTGAGCCCCTGCTCCTTCATGAAGACCTGGAGGTAGATTCCGGAGAAGGCGCCGGGCAGGGTCCAGAAGATGTTGTACCCGGCCAGCGCCTTGGCGTTGGGGGACATGCTCCTCCACGCCCGCCGCAGGTGCCAGGCGTGCTCGCGCAGGAGCTGACGCGGGAAGGTCCAGGTGACCCACTCGGCGGTGAGGAGAAGCTCTTCCATGGCGGAATAGCTTACCACCCGGCGGGCGGATGGTAGAGTAGGCGAACCATGGAACACCTCAGGGAAGAAGGCAGAGAGCTAAGAGTTCGGGCGGAAGTTGACGTCCTCGTCGCGGGCGGGGGCACGGCGGGGCCCGCGGCCGCCATCGCCGCCGCGCGGCACGGGGCGAAGACGCTCCTCGTCGACCGGGCGGGATTCCTCGGCGGCAACCTCGTCGGGGGCGCCACCGGGTTCCACGCGTTCTGGAACGTCTACCACCGGGAGCCCGGCGCCCCCAAGGTCAAGATCGTGGAGGGCATTCCGCAGGAGATCGTGGATCGCGCGGTCGCGGCCGGGGCGTCGCCCGGCCACGTCGAGTTCGAGCGGAGCATCGGGTTCAACTCCGTGTTCACGGGGCTCGAGCCCGAGCGCACGCGACTCCTCCTCTACGACATGGTCACCGAGTCCGGGGCCACGGTGCTCCTGCACGCGTGGTGCGCGAACGCGTGGACGGCCGGGGACCGGCATGTCGTCGTCATCGAGAGCAAGGCCGGCCGCGAGGCCGTGATCGCGCGGCAGGTCATCGACGCGTCCGGCGACGGGGACGTGGCGGCGGCGCTGGGCGCGCCGTTCGAGAACTTCAGCGGCGAGAAGGCCTGGTTCACGTCGCTCACCTTCCGGGTCGCCGGGATCAGCCCCGAGGCGGTCTGCGACTGGATGGAGAAGAACGGGAAGGTGACCCAGATCGTGCGGGCGAAGAAGCCGGGCCGGTCCGTTTCCGAGATCATCCGGCTCTCGGTCAACCACGAGGGCTCCCTGCGCGAAGAGGCGGCCAAGCTCGGGATGGGGAACTGGATGGCGCTGACTTCGATGGGGCTGGACGAGATCACGCACGTGAACTGCACCGGGCGCAAGTACGAGAACAACCTCGACCCGGCCGACCTCACGGCCAGCGAGGTGCACCTGCGGCGGCAGGGGCAGGGGATGGCTGCGCTCCTGGCCAAGTACATCCCCGGGGCCGCCGATTGCCGGGTCGTCTCCCACTCGCCCACGCTGGGCGTGCGCTTGTCGAGGATATTCAAGACCGAGTACGAGATTCCGCGCGCGGACGTGCTCGAAGGCCGGCACGCCGCCGACACGATCGGGTTCGTCTCGTTCGTCGACATGGGAGACCAGTGGATCAAGGATGCCGGGTGCTTCGGGATCCCGTACCGGTCGATCGTGCCCTTGGGCGTCGAGAACGTGCTGGTGACCGGCCGCATGATCTCGTCGGACAACGTCGTCTTCCAGACCACGCGCAACACGGTGGCGTCGGTCGAGATGGGCCAGGCCGCGGGGACGGCGGCGGCGCTGGCGCTGAAGGCCGGGACAACCCCGCGCAAGCTCGACCCGCATGGGCTGAGGGAGGCGTTGCGCGCGGATGGCGTGAAGGTGGACTGCCCCGAGCTCGAAAGGAAACGGTGACCAAGACTCGGATCGGCACGCTCGAGGTAAGCCGGCTCGTCGTCGGCGGGAACCCGTTCAGCGGGATCTCGCACCAGAGCCCGGACCGGGATGAGATGATGTTCAAGTACTTCACGGCGGCGAACATCAAGGCCGCGCTGGCGGAGGCGACGCTTTGCGGCGCCTCCGCGCTGCTCGCGCGCGCCGACGCGCACATTACCCGGCTGGTCGGCGAGTACCGGGGTGAGGGCGGCCGGATCGCGTGGATCGCCCAGACCTGCCCGGAGTTCGGTGAGCCGGCAGCCGGGGTGGACCGGGCGTTCCATTGGTTTTCGCCGGACGCCTGCTACATCCACGGCGGGGTCATGGACCACCTGGTCGCGACGGGCAAGACCGACGAGGCGAAGCGGGGCATCGAGAGGATCAGGAAGGAGGGAGTCCCGGCCGGGGTCGCCGGCCACACTCCCCGGGTCTTCGAGTGGGCCGAACGGAACCTGCAGGTGGACTTCTACATGTGCTCGTACTACAACCCGACGCCGCGGGAGGCCGATCCCGAGCACCCGCGCGGGGCGGTCGAGATGTACCTCGAGTCGGACCGGGCGGCCGTGACGAAGACGATCGCGGCGCTGTCGAAGCCCGCCATCCACTACAAGATCATGGCCGCGGGAAGGAACAAGCCCGAGGAGGCCTTCGCCTATTGCGGAGCGCACCTGCGGCCGCAGGACCTGGTCTGCATCGGGGTCTTTCCCGGCGACGACGGGGACATGATCGCCAAGGACGCCGAGCTTTTCCGAAAGTACTGCGAGAAGTAGCGTCGCACCGCAGACGGCGCGCTAGCCAAGGATCTCGCGCTTGAGCGCCCGGCCGTCCACGGCGGCGGGTGCGCTTCCTGACTTCGCGCACGCGGCGGCGGCGGCGCCTGCGGCCTCGCCCAGTCCCGCCACCACGGGCATCACGCGCATGGACGAGTGCGCCTCGTGCGTGGCGCTAATGCACCGCGAGCCGACGATCAGGTTGTCCACTCCCCGGGGCACCAGGCACCGGTACGGGATCTCGTAGTAGTCCCCCTTGGGGACGTCCTTGATGATCGTCCCGGTCCCGGCCGGGTTGTGGATGTCCACGGGGTAGTTGCTGCGCGCGATCCCGTCGTCGAACTTGGCCGCCTTGAGAACGTCGCCCTCGGTGAGCACGTACCCGCCCATGACCCGCCGGCTCTCCCGGATCCCGATCTGGGGGGCCATCTTGAGGAGCCACGCGTTCCGGCACCGGGGCGACTTCGCCCGGAACAGGGTCAGGAGCTCCATCACCTGCCGGCGCCCCTCAGTCTCGGCCTGCGTCAGCGCGTCCGCGTCCACGCCGGACTTGCCCACGATGCGCGTGGTGTTGAAGTGAACGACTCCCGGGACCGTGGTCCTGAAGATGAGGACGTCCTCGCGGGGATTCGTGACCACGCCCCGGCGCCGCGCTTCCTGGTAGACGTCGTTCATCTCCTTGCGCATGGCGTCCCAGCCCTCGTCCCAGCCGTCCGGGTTCTCGATCCCGCCGAGCCGGAAGCACAGGGTCATGGGCTGGCAGGCCCCGTCCGCCGGCCGGCCCAGCTCCACGGTCGCGCCCGCGGCCGCCGCCACGTCGCCGTCCCCGGTCGAGTCCACGAAGACCTTGGCCTGCACGGTCTTCGGCCCGGACTTGCCCGAAAGATGCACGGCCTTGATGGCGGTTCCCGCGCGGTCGAGCCCCGTGAAATACGCGTGGAGGGCGACCTCGACCCCGTGGTCGGCCATCATCCCGTCGAGGATGATCTTCATGATCTCGTCGTCGAAGGTCAAACGATTGGGGGCGAGCCCGCCCGCCTTGTCCAGCCGGTCGAGCATCTCGTTGAACACGGCCGTCGTCAGGGGCTTGCCCTGGTGGAAGTACCACATGAACGGGTTGATCAATCCTGCAGTCGCCATCCCGCCGAGGAATCCGTACCGCTCGACCAGGAGCACGGCCGCTCCGCGGGACGCGGCGGCCACCGCCGCCGTCGTTCCGCCCGGCCCGCCCCCGACCACGACCACGTCGTACGCGTCCCGCATAGTCTGCCATCCTACGCCACCGGGCGTATTGCCCGCCACCATTCGTGAGGGGATTCCGTGGGGCGCGTCGAAGGCCTCCTGCTCGGGCCGTCACCTTCGACGGAGGCCCGTCCTCGGGCCTACAATATTGGCTCGTGGCAAACACCGAGTCCCTCCGAGGCTTCCTCCAGCGCACGATCGCGGACCTCGTAGCGATCCCGAGTCCCTCTGGTCAAGAGACCAGTCTGGCGGACTACGTCGCCGCCGCCCTCCGCGGATCGGGCCTCACGCCCGAACGCGACGGCGACGACAACGTCTGGGTCGGGATCGGGTCGGGCGACAGGTGCCTGCACCTGAACGCGCATCTCGACACCGTCGTTCCCGTGGACGGCTGGGTGGGGGACCCGTTCACTGCCCGCCTCGATGGTGCCCGGCTCCACGGACTGGGCTCCTCCGACTGCAAGGGGGGAGTGGCCGGGCTCCTGTGGCTGGCGCCGCGGATTAGCCCCAAGATCCGTGTCGTCGTGAGCTTCACGGCATGCGAGGAGGGCGTCGGGCTCGCGAAGCCCAACGGGTCCGAGCGGATGGCCGCCATGGGCGGCGACTGGGCGATCCTGTGCGAGCCCTCGTGCGACGGCGAGGGCCCCCGGCTCGGGGTCGGGACCCAGGGCCACGCCCGCGCCAACGTCCGGTTCAAAGGCAAGGCGGCCCACAGCTCGGTGCCCGAGGACGGCGTCAACGCCATCCACGCCGCGAGCCGGTTCTGCGCCGGGCTCGAGAAGCTCAACGCCTCGTTCCCGAAGGTCGAGCTCGCCCCCGGCGCGTGCTTCCGCGCCACGGTCGCTCCCACGATCGTGGCGGGGGGCAAGCTCAGCAACATCATTCCCGACGCCTGCGAGGTGACCGTGAGCCGCCGGCTCGCGCCCGGCGAGTCCGTGGCGACCTTCAGGGCCGAGCTCGACCGGCTGCTGGCCGGGGCCGACGCGTCGTTCACGGTCGCGAGCGACGGGCCGTGCGCGATGGCCGCCCGCGACGGCGCCCTGCTGGCCGCCGCCCGGGAGGCCTGCGCGTCCGTCGGGATGCCCGCGCGCGAGCTCTTCGTCCGCGGCCGCACGGACGCCGTCATCTTCGCCCGCCACGGGGTGGACACCATGAGCCTGGGTCCGGGCGAAACCGGCCAGGCCCACGTCGCCAACGAGTTCGTGAACCTCGACAGCGCCGCTTCCTGCGTGCGCCTGCTCGAGGCCCTGGTCAACTCCCTGGGCTGAGTCTGCTGCTGGAGGCGTCCGCCAGCACCTTGAAATCTCGACGTTGTCCATCGAGATTTCAAGGTCGCTATCCGGCCGGGCCGGTGAGGACGAGCTCGAGAATGCGGTCCACGCGGAAGACGCGGGAGGAGCGGCGGAGGTGGCAGAAGGCGCGGACGCCGATGAAGGGCTTCCCCCGGTAGTGCATCTCGCCGACCTCCTCGGGCGTGATCGTCCGGCGTGACCGCTCGTCCCGGGCCTTGAGGTACAGGATCGAGAGCGGGCGGTGGTCCCGGATCGCCTCACGGATGACCTCGAGCTTGGCGGCGAGGGGCATCTCGGCCTCCGAGTGCGCGTACTGCCAGCTCGTCACGAACTTCACTATCCGCCAGTCCACGAAGACGTCGCGCTTGCGCAGGGGCCTGCGGAGGGTCAGCCCGGCGAGCGTCGTGCACCGGGACATCGCGACGTAGACCTGGCCGGTGGCGAAGGCGCCGCGTCCCAGGTCCACGATCACGCGGTCGAAGGTCTTGCCCTGCGACTTGTGGATCGTGACCGCCCACGCGAGCCGGAGCGGGTACTGGGTGTAGGACCCCCGGGACTCGGTCTCGAGCTCGCTGGTCTTGCGGTTCCAGACGTACCGGAAGAGGTCCCAGGTGTGGGGCTCCACTTCCACCTTGCTGGCGTCCGTGAGCTCGACCTCGAGGATATCGGGCCCGTCCCTGGCCTTGCGGATCCGGACGATCCGGCCCAGACTGCCGTTGACCCATCGCTCCTCGGAGTCGTTGTTGACCATCATGATCTGGGCCCCGGGCTTGACCGGCAGGTCCTCGGGAGCCGGGAAGGCCCCTTCCGTGATCTCGCCGGCCGCCTTCCCGCACAAGAGCCGTTCCTTGCCCGGCAGGGCGGTCAGCCGCCGGGCGTTGATCTCGTCGGCTGCCCGATTCGTGGGCGTCAGGCACACGACCAGCTCCCGCGGGCCGGGGTCCGCCGCCGGGTCCACCCGCCGGTTGAGCACTTCCAGGTGCTCGTCCGTGACCGTGTTGTTCCGGATCGCGTTGAGCACCCCGATGAACCCCTCGTCCTTCTGCCGGTACACGCGCTCGAGCTCGACGAACTCGGGGGAGAGCGCGGCGAAAGCGTGCGCGGAGAAGAAGTACGGGGTCGTGTACCGGGTCCGGAACGCCTCGCGGTCCCGGGACGTGACGACCGGTGGGAGCTGGTAGAGGTCGCCGATGAGTATCATCTGGGTCCCGCCGAAGGGCTCGCCGCGGCGCTTCCCGTGGACCTTGAGGAAGGCGTCCACGCAGTCGAAGAGGTCGGCCCGGACCATGGATATCTCGTCGATGACGATGGCGTCGAGGTTGCGGTAGACGTCCTTCTCCCGGGGCTTCGCCTTCGCCGCCTTCTCGACCGTGACGTCGGGGCCGAACCGGAAGAACGAGTGCACGGTCTCGCCCTCGACGTTCAGGGCCGCCACCCCCGTGGGCGCCAGCACCGCCACGTTCTTCCTCGTGCGGTCGCGGAAATATCTCAGAAGAGTGGACTTGCCGGTGCCCGCCTTGCCCGTCAGGAGGAGGGGATGGTCCGTCTCCTCCATGATCTCGAGCGCGCGCAGAAACTCCGGGTTGAGGTCGAGCTGGCCGTTCAGAACAGGCGTGAGCGGCGGTGGACGAAGTCGCCGATCCGGCGGGCGCGGTCCATTTCGGCGGCGGAGAGCGGGCCCAGCGCCAGCGTCCGCAAGCCCCCGTCGAGCTCCCCCCCGTTCCGGGGGCCGGTCATGCAGAGGTCCACGGCCGGGTGCGAGAGCGAGAACCGGTAGCAGTCGGAGGCGGACAACGGGGCCTCCCCGGGGGGCATCTTCCGGGGATTGAGCAGGAATCCCCAGCGGGTGGCCGTGTAGGTCATGATCCCGGGCCGGCCGGCGGCCGGAAGCCGGGGGAAGACCTCTTCCTCGGCGCCGCGGTGCGCGGCGTTGTACCGAAGCATGAGCACGTCGAACGGCGTGTCCCGCCGCGCGGCCATCTCGCCGTGGAACGCCCGGCGATGACCCGAGAGCGCGAGGCAGCGGACCTTGCCCTCCGCCTTGAGACGCAGGCACGCGTCCACCATCCGGCGCACGGGGTACCGGTTGCACCAGCCCAGCATGAGGATGTCCGCGCGCTCGAGGCCGAGCGTGCGCAGGCCCCTTTCCACAGATCGGCGGACCCAGAACCCGGCATGGTCGTACGACTGAAGGATCACGACGAGCCCGTCGCGGTTCGTGCGGGATACGTTCCGGATCGCCTCCGCCATCGCCCGGGTGCGGATCGATCCCCAGTAGAAGGTGTTGACTCCGTGCTCGTGGAATGCGCGCTCGAGGGGCGCCACGCCGATCCCGCGGGCGCCCGCGATTCCCAGGCGGGAAACCGCGATTCCGCTTCGTCCCAGTGTCCGCCGTCCGCGGAAGTCGCCTGCCATGCCCGGTGCCGTTTCCCCGATTGAGCCGGGCGGACTATCCTTCGTGGCCCAGGTTCGCGATCTGGGCCATGAGCGTCGTCATGTTGAACTTGAGGCCCTCGAGGGCGGCCAGGAACATCTTCTTGTCCGGCGCCTTGATGTAGGCCTCCTTCGCCTCGACGATGCCCCGCTTCACGTAGTCCGCGAGGACGTCGGCGAACACGGTCATGCCCTCGCCCTTGGCGGTCTGCATGGTGCCCGGGATCTGGAAGGTCTTGTTCTCGCGGATCAGGTTCGCCATGGCCGAGTTGATGATCAGGATCTCGAGGGCCGCGATCCGGCCGCCGCCGATCTTCTTGCACAGCGTCTGCGATACCACGCCCTTGAGCGACTCCGAAAGCATGACCCGGATCTGCTCCTGCCGGTCCGACGGGAACTGCTCGATGATCCGGTTGACCGTGGACGGAGCCGTGGTCGTGTGCAGGGTTCCGAAGACGAGGTGGCCGGTCTCGGCGGTCTCGATCGCGATCTCGATCGTCTCGAGGTCGCGCATCTCGCCGACCAGGACGATGTCCGGGTCCTCGCGCAGGGCGGCGCGCAGGGCGTTCTTGAATCCCTCGGTATGGGTGTGGAGCTCGCGCTGGTTGAGCAGGCACTTCTTGTTCTCGTGGACGAACTCGATCGGGTCCTCGATCGTGATGATGTGGTCCTCGCGGGTCGCGTTGACGAGGTCCACGAGCGCGGCCAGCGTAGTGGATTTGCCGGACCCGGTGGGACCGGTGACGAGGACGAGCCCCTTCGACAGGGCCGCGAACCGGCGGACCGAGTCGGGCACGTGCAGGTCCTCGACGGTCAGGATCTTGGACGGAATGATCCGGAAGACCGCGCCCGGGCCCTTGCGGTCCATGAAGACGTTGCACCGGAACCGGCCCAGCCCCCTGATCTCGTAGGCGAAGTCGGTGTCGTGCGTGGCGTTGAACTCGGCCTGGTTGCGCGGGGGCGTGATCGGGGCGACGAGGGTCCAGACCGCCTGCGGGGAGAGCACGCCCTCGCCCTTGAGGAGCATCATGGAGCCGTCCACCCGGATCATGGGGGCGACGGTGCTGGAGAGGTGCAGGTCCGAGGCCTTCAGCCCGACCATCTTCTCGAAGAGCTTGTTGATCGGCGGAATAGTGCCGGGAGCGAGGATGACGGGCGGCAGCGCCGGGCCGCCATGGGCGGGCACGGCGTGGTGGACCGGGGTGCCGGGGACCCCCGCAACGGGGGTCCTCGGAGTTTCGGCGGACGCCGAAACTCCGGGCTTGGCCGGAGTCGGCGGCGGCGGCGGAGGCGGGGGAGGCGGCGGCGGAGGCGGGGGAGGCGGCGGCGGAGGCGGGGGAGGCGGCGGCGGTGGTGGCGAATCATCAATGGCGCTGAGTTCCACATCTGCGGGGGCCGGCGGCGGAGGCGGTTCCGCGTCGGGCTTCGGTGCCGGTGCCGCCGCCGCATCCGCTCCCTCCAGCTTCGGCTCGCCTAGCGCGGCCTTGCGGATGACGGCCTGGACGTTGCCATCGGGGGTGCGGAAGCCCAGCGCGATGAAGTGACCGACGCCGGCCGAGTACTGGAACCGGAACTTGGCCTCCGCGATCTTGCGGCTGGGGCCGACCTCGTTGAGCAGGGCATCGATGTCCGCGGTCGCCAGGTTGGCGCCGCCGAGAGAGGTCGCGGCGCCGCCGGCGCGGCTCTGGGCCGGATGGCCGGTCGACAGGTAGAGCTCCTCGCCGCCCTTCGCCAGCGTTTGCTTCAGCAGTTCATCGATCTTGGCCATCGTCCGGTCCTCCCGCCGGTTCCGCTCCTCCGGCGCAAGGCATTCTATCAGAAGAAGGCCCTAATATACTGTTGAACCGGTGACGACCCCTCTCCCGATCCTGTTCGCGTTGTGCATCCTGGGCGCGGAGGCTCCGGCCGCAACGGCCGTCGGAGTTCTCGGCGGTTCGCTTCCCGGCGAACCGCTCGGGGTTTCGCCCGGCGGCGAAACCCCGACAGCTCCCGTGCTGGCGGTCAACCTCGTGGTCGTCCCCGCGGTCGCGAGCGTCGGCCAGCCGGTCACGGTCACCCTCGCGGTCGCCAACTACGGCTCCGTGACCGTGAGCGAGATGACACCTCAACTGGCCATCGGCGGAAGCGGGAAGGGCGAGGTGGCGGCCGCGCCCGAAGCCGGGGTGCGGCCAACCCTGCTCCCGGGCGAGGAGGTCCAGACCGCCTGGGGCGTGATCCCCACGGCGCCCGGCACGCTCGTGCTGACGGCCACTGTGGCGGGAACCTGGGTCGTCGGGGGGAGGACGGTCACGGGCTGGGGCGTCACGGCCGCGAAGGTGAAGGTCCTGATCCCCCCGCGACTGGAGGCGGAGTGGAACGGCCCGCCGGCCGGCTGGTGCGCGCGGCGGCCGTTCGCGGTCACGCTCACGATCGGGAATGAGGGCGAGGCGGCCGCCGCGGGTGTCGCGCCGCCGGATCTCGTCGCCGCGGGCCCCTGCGGGGCGACCGTTCTCGCGGCCCCGCCCGCGGACCCCTGGGGCTTGAGGGGCGGGAAGGCTGTCACCTTCACCTGGACGCTCGTGGGAACGGGCGGCGGCATGCTCGCCGTCACGGCGACCGTGACGGGGTTCGATGCCGGCAGTCGGGTGCCCGTGACCGCGACGGCGTATGCCGATTGGACGCTGGCCGCGCCCGGGGCGGTCACGGCCGCGCTCTTTGTCCCGTCCGAGGTCTCGCGCGGACAGTGGTGTCCCGCCGTGCTCACGATCAGTAACACGGGCGGATACGCGGTGACGGATCTCCGTCCCGTGTTCTCGGGCCCGGCGGACGGCGGCACGCTTCGCCGCAGGCCCCCGCCGGCTCCCGACCTGGCGCTGGCTCCGGGGGCGTCGCGACATCTCGTGTGGACCTGGTCGGTCGCCGGGCTCGGGGATCTTCCGTTCGGCGTGCGCTTGGCCTGCGCGACCTGCGACGGATTCCTCGGCATCGCGACGGAGGTGTCCGCCACGGCGGTCGCCGTGCGGCCGGCCGCGCTCGAGGGCTCTCTCGCGGTCTCGGTCACCCAGATGGTCAGCGGGCAGAAGCTCGCGCTCGCGCTGACCGTGACGAACGGGGGGGGGGCGGCCGCCGAGCGGGTCACGGCACTCGTCCCCACGCCCTCGACCTCGCAGGCGAAGCTGACAAACGGCCCCGTGCGCGCGACGCTGGACCGCCTGCCCGCGGGATCCGCGACGCGCTTCGTCTGGGAGTGGGCGGTCACCGGCCAGGGCCCGGTGTGGTTCACCTCCCGGGTCTCGGGCCACGACGCCAACGCGCGTTGGGGCCTCTCGACCGGGGTGCTGGACGCCCCCCGCGTCCGGCTCCTGTCTCCGGCATCGCTCCTGATCGAGCGGTTCAGGCTCTTTCCGGCGCCGTCCGTCGTCTCCGGCGCCTTCGTCACCGCGAGCCTCGTCGTCACGAACAGGGGCGAGGCGCCCGCCCGGCTCACGGAGCTCTCGATCAAGGAGAAGAAATCCGAGGACGCGGTCCTGGGGCCGAAGTCGATAATCTCTCCGGGCCTGCCCGCGGACCTGCCGGGCGGCGACAGCGCCTCCCTGGTCTGGACCTACCGCACGGGCATCTGGGGCACCGTGAGCGTGACCGCGGCGGCGAACGCGGTCGAGCCGGCGACGGGGCGCAAGATCGCGCTCCTGGAGGCGGCCAGCAACCGGATCACGGTGACGGCATGGATGGCTCCGAAAGGCGTGGACTGAGCCTGCCTAGCGTTCCTTGAGATCCGCCACGGTCGCGCGGACCCGTGGGGCCATCGGCGAGTCCGGCGCGAGCGACAGGAACCGGTCGAACGCGCGGATGGCGCCCGCGCGGTCGCGTTCTCCCGCCGCCGCCTGTCCCAGGTAGAACCACGCCGGCGCGAGGCCGGGATTCCCGCGCACTACTCCCTCGAGGAGCACGCGCGCCGCGCGGAACCGGCGCATCTCGATCCAGCCCTCGGCCTGGCTGACCGCGAGCGAGGCCTCCCGGGGGTCAAGCCGGCGCAGGCGGGCGAGGTACGGCGCCGCCTCGTCGTACCGGGACCGCGCCTGGAGGGCGCGGATGATGTCCTTCTGCGCGTCGTCCCACTCGGGGGCTAGCCCGGCCGCCATGCGGAGAAGGTGGATACGGCGGGTCTCGGCCTCGGGGTTGCCGGGAAGGGATTCGGCCTCGGCGCGGGCGGCCTCGGCGAACGCGCGCCAGGCGAACGGCAGCGCCCCCTCCAGGTCCCGGGCCTCCAGCCGGTCGACCGCGCGCGCGGCTGCCGCCACGTGCAAGAACGGCGGCCGCGTCATCGTCCGGCGCAGGGAGCCGATGGCCGCGTCCACGGCACCCGTCCGGAGCTGGAGCCGCAGGAGGTCGAGATGGACGTCGATGGAGCCCGGATCGAGTTCGATCGCGCGCTGCCAGGACGCGACGGCGTCGCCCGGGCGTCCCGTGGCGGCCTCAAGCTCCCCGAGGGCGATCCAGGCCGCGCTCTGGTCCGGGATGATCCGGATGCGCCGGCGCAGGAGCTTCTCGCGCTCGGCCGCATGCCCGGGCGCCAGCGCGGCGCTGGCTCTCCAGAGCGCCTGCGCCCAGTTCTCGGCCACCACGACGTGGGCCGGCAGGGCCGCTTCCGGGGAAGTCCAGCCGCGCCCGCTCACGGCGCGCAGGGCGCTCTTGACCCGGGCGGCCCCGGCCGCCGGCCCGCACGACCCGGTTCGGGCCAGGAAGATGTTTCCGAAGCTCCGGAAGAGGTCGTCGGACGCGATGGCGTCCGAAAGCCCGCTCACGGCGAAGCAGAGCCCCGGGTTGTCCGCGATCATACGCCGCAGTATCGTGAACCCGGAATCCCCGTCGGAGAAGCCGAGGACCGCGCGGGGCAGGAGCGAAGCCGCCCACGACCGGTAGTGGCGCCGGACGACGTACTGGCCCGGGCCGACGAGGACCGGGGCCTGCAGGGGTACGAGGTCCTCGCGGAAGCCCAGGGCCTCCTGGAAGTACCGGCAGGCGAACATGTCGTAGTCGAAGCACGCGACGAAGACGGCGCCCGGCGGGGCCAGCGCCAGCCCTCCCCGGTTGAAGTCGTGGACGAGGAAGTGGCGCGACGCGTCGAGCGCCGGGGCCCGCCCGCGGGCGAGGACCGCCAGCCCGGCGGCGAGCGCCAGGGTCGAAGCGACCCTCAGGGTCGAAGCGACCCTCAGGGTCGAAGCGACCCTCAGGGCCGAAGCGGCCCTCGCGCCTTGCCGGCGAGCCAGGAGCCGCAGGACCGCGTCCACGGCCACGGCCGCCCCGAGCGCGAGGATGAGGAAGGCGTCCTGGTGGTAGACGACCGCGAGCGAGGGGGGAAGGATGAACCGGGCGTTGAACAGGGCCGAGACCGCCAGTGACAGGAGCAGGGCGACGCCGACGGCCCGGGACCTCGCGAGCAGGAGCAGGAGGCCCGCCACCCCGAGCGCCAGCCCGGGCCACGTGAGTTCGCGGGGATAGTAGCCCAGGTGGTCCCGCCACGTGGCCCGGGTGAGGTTCACGGAGGTGAACCGGGACGCGTAGTACCGGACGCGCAGGTAGTCGAGCAGGGGACCCGCGCGGTAGGGTTCGCACCCGTTGATGGCCCGGCTCCCCATGACCTGCGCCCGGCGCAGGGCGTCGGAGCGCATGGCGGTGTAGAGCGGCCGCACGGAGAGCGGCAACACGGCGAGGAGGACGACGACCCCGGTCGCGCGGGCGGAGACCCTTCCGCGCTCCCTCCAGGCCGGGAGCGCGAGCACGGGCAGGAGGAAGACGGCGATGGAGTGGTGGAGGAATGCCAGGCTCCAGCCGAAGGCGGCGCGGAGCGTCCCGCTTCCGGCGGGCAGGCTGAGCCGGAGCACGAGCGCGGCGAGGCAGAGCTGGAGGGAGTACTTCTCGAGCATTGCGGCCTGCGACCACGCCAGGGGCGAGAGGCCGAAGAGGGCAGCGGCTAGAATAGCCGCTGCTCGGGAAGCGCCCAGCTTGACCGCCGTGGACGCGAGCAGGGCGACGGCGAGGGCGCCCGCGGCGGCCGGGACGAGTCCCGCCCTGAACATCAGGGACCCGGCCGGGATGCCGGACGCGAGCCGGACGAGCATCGCGAGCACGGGGTAGCCGGGCGGGTGGGTCACGTCCAGCGAAAGGCCCGCGAGCAGGAACTCGGCCGTGTCCCCGGCCGTGGTCGTGGGACACAGCGAGACCAGGTACCCCGCGAATGCCGCGAGCCAGATGAGCGCGAAAGCCATGACCCGTCCATGTTACACTCCCCCGTGATGCCGAACTTCCCGCCCCTTCGCCGCTACGTCTTCTCCGTCGTGGACCGGTGGATCGACCGCCACGGGTTCGTGCCCCCGTTCCTCGAGGTCGGGTGCGGCACCGGCCTGCTCGCCGCCCACCTGGCGGAGAGGAGCTGGCACGGGGCCGCCCTCGACTCCTCGCCCGTGCCCCTGGCGCGCGCGCGGGCCCTGCTGGCGCCGCACCCGGGGGTCACGGTCCTCGACGGGAACCTCTCCGCCCTCGAAGGCAGGTTCTTCCAGTGCGCGTTCGTCATGGACGTGATCGAGCACGTGCGCGACGACCTGGGGTTGCTGCGCGCCATCGCGACCCGGGTCGCGCCCGGCGGCTGGCTCGTCCTCCTGGTCCCGGTGAATCCCGCGGAATGGCGGCAGGACGACGTCCTGTACGGCCACTACCGGCGGTACGCGTGGGACGACATCGCCAACAAGCTCGGCGCCGCCGGGTTCACGCCGGTCGAATCGTGGAACGTGACCGTGCCCGTGCTCTGGTGCCTGCGCCGGCTCTATCTCGCGCTCCTCCCGGTCCGGCTCGAGGGGCGCGGCCAGGACCAGCTCACGGCGGCCTCGTCCATCTACAACCCGTGGGACGAGCGGGGACTGCTGAAATGGGCGGGGCGCCTGCTCGGACTGCGGGTCTGGTGGTGGCTCCCGTTCCGGATCCAGGACCTCTTCGCCCGCAGCCGGCGCGGCCACGCCGCCATGTTTCTTGCAAGGAGGAAGTAATGCTGCTCGGACACTGCCACCTCGGGCCCCCGGGCTATTTTCGCGAGATGTGGGACGAGTGCCCCGAGCGGTTTGGATTACCCGAGCAGTTGCGCGCGTACATGACCGAGCTCGGGTTCGACCGCGCGGTCGTCTTCGCGCCGTTCCAGGAGTGGCTTGACGGCGACCCGAACGCGTGGCTCCTGAAGACGGTCCGCGGGGACCCCCGGTTCGTGCCCTGGATCACGGTCAACGGCACCGGCGAGCTCGCGCTGGAAACCCTGCGCGAGCACGGCCCCAAGGGCGTGCGCGGGATCAAGTTCCACCCCGCCGTGATCAGGGTCGCGATCAACGATCGTGGGCTGGAGCCGTTCTACGGACTCGCCGAGCGCTGGCGGCTTCCGGTCCTGTACCACACGGGCCCGCACGGCTGGGAGCTCGCCAAGTACTTGCCCTTGCTCGTGGATCAGGTCGCCCAGCGCCACCCGAACCTGCCCCTCATCGTCGAGCACCTGGGCGGGCGCGCGTTCGCGCACGAGACCTTCGCCGTCATGCAGAACAACAAGAACGTGATGGGGGGGCTGGCGACCTGTCTCACCGAGGACGCGGGCTGGCACGTGCCGGCAGAGCAGATCAAGGCCATGCTCGCGCGGTTCGGGGCCACGCGGTTCTGCTTCGGGTCCGACTTTCCCTACAACACCGCCGCGCAGGTGAAGAAGTCAGTGGCCGTGCTCAGGAGCTTCAAGCTCGCGGCCGCCGACCTCGCCCTCATCCTGTCCGGCAACCTCGAGCGCCTGGTCGCGGACGTCAAGGTCGCGGGGGAGTAGCCGCTACCAAAGGTTCTTGGTGCGCAAGGAATGGTTGTGCCCCCGCGCCTCCCGCGTCATGATGGAATCGCCTTTCCAGGCCGCCAACAAGCCTCTTTCCTCTGCGCTCAAATGCTCATGCTTCTTGGATGAATCCGCAAGACCGAGCCAAGGCGGGCAGCGCGTTTGCTATCATAATCCGCAAGACGTGGAGCAGATGAACACAGGGGTCGACAAGGCGCTGTCCTCGAATGGCCCCCCGAACCGCATGCTCGCCTTCCTTGCCCTTCTGCAAACGTCTGAACGGATCAAGCTTCTGAGTTGGCTCGCTTTGCTGGCGTTTGCCTGTCTGCGGGCTGGCAGCTGTTGCTCTCAGAACGTCCTCTTCTACGGGCCCACCTTTGCCTCTTCGTCGGGCGCTGCGACGACTCCCGGCATCACCGTGACCGTCGCGACCGCCGCGCAGTGGGCGGCAATGACGGTGGCGGACTTCGCCCGGTACGACGCGATCGTGATTGCTGATGAGGTCTCCAACTGCGGCCAGCAGGAATCCGACTGGGCGCCCGCTATCGCGAACGTGGCGACCTGGAGCCAAGCGGTTACGGGAAACGTCTTCATCGTCGGATCCGATCCCGAATGCCCCTGCCATGCCAGAGGGAGGCCCTTCGTTCAGGAGGCGGTTCAGTTCGTGGCGCGCGGACCCGGCACCGGGCTGTACGTGTCCCTGGGCTGTGATGGTTCCTCTTCTGGAGCTGAATCCCTTCTGTCCGGACTTGGGGCTTTCGGCTTGGCGTCCGCCTCCGACGACAGCGTGATAGTCCCTCCCCTGCCAGGATTCGTCACTGGGTTCACGACTCTGACGAGCTCCTGGCTGTCCAATTGGGGTTACACGATCCATGAGTACTTCACCGCATTCCCGGGGTTGTTCATACCGATCGCGCTAGACGGGAACGTGAGTGGAAGCCCGCCCTACATCCTGGCGCGCGGCTCCACTTTGCCGGCGAACGCCGCCCTCGACGCGGCGATTTCGACAAGTGCGACGGTAGCGTGTAGCGGGGACGCGCTTGTTGTCACGATGGAGGTGACCAACGCCGGCTCCGTTCTGCTGGCGAACGTGATGCCCAGCACGCTCGATGTGTTCGGAGACGCAACGTATGACACCGGGCCGGTGCCGACGATGGTAGCCGGTCTTCCGTCAGGGGGCTCCACCGCTTTTACCTGGACCTACACGCTTGGCTTTCCAGGTCCCTTGGCCTTTTTGGGGCTGGCTGTCGGAACAGCAACAGGGGTCATCGTCAGGAGTCAATACGTCGGTTCGCCGGACGTGGATGTCAGAGGGCTGCAGTACGACACCTTCATATCCGCGTTCCCCCCAGCCGTTTGCCTCGGAGGTAGCTTCCTGTTGACGTATACGATCACCAACACAGGATGTGGATCCAGCACGGTGACAAGCGCGGGGCCGATCACGACTTTCGGTTCCGGAGCCGCCTCCCGATTGGATGGGCCGGTGCCCGGCATGCCTGTGGCAATCTCCGCAGGGGGCGCCATGACTCTTACTTGGACGATGCAGGGAACCGTGGCGGGATCTGCGGGGGTGGCGATTCCGTTCACGATTACGGATGGTACCCAGACGGTGACGTCGACGGACATGAGGTCCAACGCGGTTAGCGTGCTGGGGCCCGGCCAGTTGGCCGTTGCCGTGAGTTCGCAGCCGACTGCCTCGACGGGGCAGTGGTTCGCCGTGACGCTTACGGTGACGAACACGGGCAGCTCGCCGGTTCTTGGCGTCACCGTGGCGTTAGCGGCGGCCCCGCCGAGCCTCGTTGCCTTAATCAGCGGTCCGACGCCTCCGGGACCGGTCAATCTGAACCCGGGAGGATTCCAGTCGTTCGCTTTCACCTATTCCGCCGCCGGGACGGGCGCGGTCTCCTTCACTGGAACTTCGACCGGAACCACGACTTGCTTTGCCGGAAGTGTCATGGATTCGGCGTCGGGCGTAACGGTTCTCCAGCGGCCCACCGAGCTTTCAGCGACGATATCGACCGTCCCGGCGGCCACATTGTGTGAAGGCCAGGCCTTCATGGTTGTCCTGGACGTGGCCAATACCGGTGAAGCGATTGCTGCGCAAGTGCGCGTCCCCGTCACGCCGTTTGTGGTGAGTGGAACCGGAACCGCGACCATCGTGGCGGGGCCGTCGCCATCCCTGCCGGCCTCTCTGGGGGGAGGCGAGCGGATTGTCTTCACGTGGACTGCTGCGGCTGGCATCGCCGGAACCGTTGAGCTCACGGCGACCGTCCTGGGGGAAGATGCAAACTCGGGTGCGTTCATCACGACAGGGCCGGTCACGTCCAACCCGCTCGCGATCCTCAAGGCTGGAGTGCTCGAGGCCGGCGGGTCGCTGCAGTCCGCGCTCTGCGTCGGGCAGCCGTTCACGGTCGTGCTGGGTGTGACGAACACCGGAGGGACGCCGGTGGCCGCGGTCTTGCCCTCGATCGCCGTGTCTCCGCCGACGGGGCGTGTCGTCGGCCCCATTGGCCCCGCACCTTCCATGGTGGCTTCACTGGGCATCGGCAGCGCGGCGTTCTTCACGTGGACGTTCACCGCGACCGGCACAGGGTTCGTGACCTTCTCGCTCACGGCTACCGGTACGACGTGTGGAAGCATGGCGCTCCTGGGCAACGCCTCGGTGGCGGCGATGATCCAGAACCCGACGACCTTGGCGGCCACCGCGGCCGTGTCGCGTCCCCGGATATGCAGTGGCCAGAGCGTTCTTCTAACGGTGACCGTGACGAACACCGGCGCATCAACCGCGGCGGACGTTCTGCCGCAGCCTTGGATGATGGGACCTCCGGGCGCACTTTCCTTTGTGGCTGGTCCTACGCCCGGAGTGCCCATGACCTTGGCACCCGGGGCTTCCCAGACCTTCACCTATACCTATACCGGCTCGGCCCTGAGTTCGGTTCTCCTCACGACCACGGTAACAGGGGTCGACGCCTTCTGCGGCCTGCCTGTGCAGGTTGGACCGGTCACCGCCACGCTCGCGGTCGGCAGCGGCGGCGTCCTTGCGGCGGTGGCTTCCGCACCCGCGTTCGCCTCGGTGGGGCAATGGTTCACCGTCGCGCTCACAGTGACGGACACGGGCGACGTGGACGTGGACGGACTGACCGCGACGGTCTTCGAGGCCACTGGCGGGGCGCTGGTCATGCGCGAAGCGGGGCCTATTCCGGGGGGACCTCTCTCGCTGGCCCCCGGTGTGGCGGTCCCCTTTCGGTGGACGTACTCGGCGTCCGGCGTGGGGCCGGTGTGCTTCACCGGGACTGCGTCGGGGGTGACCTGCAGCACGACCGTGCTCGCGGCGTCGGCGACAGTCTGCGTCACCGTACAGACACCCGCGAGCGTCTCCGGCATCCTCGCCACCGTGGGGACGCCTGTCTGCGTCGGCGACCCGTTCCTCGTGACCTTCACCCTCTCCAACTCGGGCGGCGCCGCGGCGACCGGGGTGAACGTGCTCCCGTTCCTGGCTCTGGGCGGGGGAGACGCCATTGCGGTGGAGGAGCCAAGCCCGGCCCTGCCCGCGACGATTGCCGGGGGGCAGGTCGTGACGTTCACCTGGACGTTCACCGCGACCCAGGCAGGGCCTGTCGCGCTGTTCAGTCAGGCGGGGGGCAGGGACGGCAACTCAGGTTTGCCGGTCTCAACGCCGCTCGTCTTCTCGCCGGTCTTCGCGGTTCGCATGCCGGGCGCGCTGGATTTCTCGGCGTCGGTCCCGTCCACCGTCTCGGTGGGGCAGCCGTTCGCCCTGGCCGCCACCGTCACCAACACGGGAGGGGCACCGGTCACCGGCGTGACCGCAACGTTGTTCGTGGGCCCAGGCGCGGCGTCCGTGACCCTCAGTGCTCCCGGTCCTGGTCCAGTGCCCTCGCTGGCTCCTGCAGTTTCCGCGACGTTCACGTGGACCCTCACCGCCGGGCCGAGTCCGGGCGGGGCGTGTTTCACGCTCACCGTGACCGGGTCGACCTGCGCGAATACCGCGCTCACGCGTACGCTCACGCTGTGCGCCCTCGTGCAGACCCCGGCGAACCTCATCGGATCCCCACTCACTATGACACCATTCCCGGCCTGCGCCGGGCAGACGCTCGTGATCACAACCACGGTCACGAACACGGGGGAGGCCCTGGCCCTCAACGTGACACCGACTCCGTTGCTTGCAGTTGAGGGGGTGGCGCTGCCCGTGACAGCACCGCCTCCGCTCCCGACCTTGCCGGGCGGCGCTTGGGAAACCTTCACTTGGACCTACCTCGCCCCGGTGTCCGGAACCCTCCGGTTCACTGCGACTGTGACGGGGGTGGAGGGGAACACGGGTGCATCGCTTTCCACAGGATCGCTCACGTCCTCCGCGGTGGCGGTAATCCCGCCGGGAGCCCTCTCCGGATCGGCCTCCGTGATCGGGTTGGTATCGCTGGGGCAGACCTTCAAGGTGCGGTTCACGGTCAGCAACACGGGGGCGGCCGACGTGGATGGGATCGTGCCCGTGCTCGGGATAAGCCCGGGGGTGCTGGTTGCGGTCGTGGGGGGACCTGTGCCACCGGGTCCGCTCACGCTCGCTCCGGGAACCAGCACGACGTTCGCGTGGACGGTCTCGGCC
>Ga0315281_10003472_pt1 | contig 23051 bp, 21 predicted proteins | sample YL17G07_0_MG_FD_204540 | JGI IMG/M metagenome (GOLD analysis project Ga0315281, IMG submission 204540) | Sediment microbial communities from Yellowstone Lake, YNP, Wyoming, USA - YL17G07_0 | ecosystem: Environmental > Aquatic > Freshwater > Lake > Sediment | place: USA: Wyoming | collected... | reverse complement strand
AACCGGAGGTTTTCCCGGATACATGGATATACATACACGATCCTGAAGTGAAAGTCGGTAGAATCCAGAACTTCAAAAACTGGAGCCCCTTCATGGTTCCTGAACCCAATAAGACGTGTTTGGGTTTAGAATATTTTTGCTTTGAAGGGGATCGCCTTTGGAACATGCCAGATGAAAAATTAATCGAACTTGCGAAAAGGGAACTGTCAACCTTAGGTCTGGTGAATCAAAACGATGTCGAAGAGGGTACGGTTGTGCGAATGCCAAAAGCTTACCCGATTTACGATTCCACTTACCAGAAGGCAATCGATGCGGTGCGGCACTTCCTCAATGAGTTTGACAATCTCCAACTGGTGGGCCGAAACGGCATGCATAAATACAATAACCAGGACCACTCCATGCTGACCGCTATGCTCTCTGCAGAAAATATTCTCGGGGCGAATCATGACCTATGGGCAATCAACGTGGAGCAGGAATACCATGAGGAAATGATCTTGGTACCCGGTGAAGAAGCTGCTTTAGACAAGCTCCTTCCAGGTGTGTTTTCCAGGTTGGATCAATTAGGACTGGCTACTGCCACAGGATCGGTTTGTGGTCTTCTCATTTTCTTTGCCACGATTGGGTTGGTGGTCAAGGGCGGAATTGGAAGTTTTTATCTCCAGCTTCTCAATCAGTACTTCTTCGGATACACGGTGACGGTGAAAGGGGCTTTTATCGGCATGGCTTATGGTTTTTTATGGGGATTCCTGTTCGGTTGGCTTTTCGCCTATCTCAGAAACTTTTTTATTGCTTACTATATCTATCGGATAAAAAGAAGAGCGGAATTGTTAACCTTCAGGGATTTTTTAGATCATTTCTGAGGTGAGGGGTGAGGAGGGAGCGTCGAAATGGGTGCTGAAAAAATTCAAAACGATGAGAAATTGCTGAGGGGTATCCTCCACCTGAATGTTAAGATTTTGGGATTGGTTCTCGGAATCCTGATGGGTCTTGTCATCTTCATCGGAACCAATTGGCTCTTAATCAAGGGTGGCCAGATGACCCCGGATGGAAAATATGTCGTGGGTCCCCATTTACAACTTCTGGGTCAATTTTTTATTGGGTACAAGGTCTCATTTTTAGGAAGCATCATCGGTTTTTTTTATGGTTTTGCTCTGGGGACATTATGCGGGACAACTGTTGGCTGGATCTATAACAAGGTTGTGGATTTCAGGACAAGATAGATTCTGGGGATTGCATTCGACAATGGCTACGTTTTCGCAAAAGGTAAATCTACTGAGAGGATTGCTGACCGGAGACCGGCCCTATAAAGGCCCTTTATATGTCACCATGGATATCACCCGGCGTTGCAACCTCCAGTGCGTGGGTTGCATTTATCATTCTCCTTATAGCAACTCTTTTTTGAAAGGTGATTCGAGTTTTCAGGATATTCCTCTCCATTTGACCGAACAGCTTTGTAAAGACCTAAAAGCCCTCAATACCCATACCCTGGTTATTCAGGGAGAAGGAGAACCACTTCTCCATCCTGACTTTCTTGCCTTGGTCACAGGTGTCAAAGGCGCAGGGTTTAACATTGTTCTATTAACCAATGGGACCTTGCTGGGAAAGGATTTGATCCATGCTTTTATTGACATGAAGCTTGATCTGCTCAAAGTTTCTCTATGGGCTGCTTCCTCGGAACGGTACCAGCAAAATTATCCCGGAACCAATCCGAATAATTTCCAGAAGGTGGTTGATGGAATGAAGCTTGTGGCCAGACTTAAAGATGAGAGGAAAAGCAAATTCCCCTCTCTCGTTCTTCATTCTCCAATCAACCAGAATAATTTTCGAGATATCAATGCAATGGCTGATCTGGTATTGGAAACAGGTTGTAACGGGTTGTCTTTCGCCCCAATGTATTCGGCTAATGAAATATTGGATTCTTATTTGCCACTACCGGAAGAAGAGAAATGGGTGCGCCGGGCGTTAATCCAGATGAAAGAACGACTCGATTCCTTTTCCCTGAACCACAATATCAATGAAACCCTTTTAAGGTATGAATTAGGGGAAGACGTCTGGAAAAAACTACCTTGTTATACTCCTTGGTATCATGCTCGAATAAGAACGGATGGGACGGTTCTGGCATGTGGTCGTTGTGATCTTATCATGGGAGATCTTCATAAAAACAGATTCGATGAAATATGGAACGGTTCAGCCTTCCAGTACTTTCGGCGAAAGATTTTCGAAAACAATAGTCTGGATTCTATGAGAGAACATTGTGATTGCTCCTTTTGTTGTTTCGTGGGTGATAATGACCATGTCCACCGCTTTTTCAAATGGTTCTTACCTTTTTTACGTCACTCAAAAAAGGGTGGGGGGTTCGCGAAATGATCTCCAATATTTCCAAGTGTATCAGGGCGTTACTCTTAAAAAAATCAACTTTGAGATAGACCTGATTCCCTTCGAGTTCGAAAATCTGCCGATGAAAAAGATCATCAACTGGATCTTTACAGAAGGTTCGGTCTTCTTTAAGCCTACCAAGCCTTGGGGATTCCCCACCATCCTCCAGATGGAACCCACCAGCCACTGCAATTTGCGCTGTCGTGTCTGTCCGGTGACCAGCGGGATGGACCGTCTTTCCGGCGATATGGATGAAGGTCTTTTCAAGAAAACGGTAGACGAATTGGCTGATTATCTTCTCCTTATCCTTTTTTGGGATTGGGGAGAGCCCTTCTTAAATCCAAACATATACGAGATGATCCGTTATGCCTGTAGTCGAGGGATAAAGGTAATGTCGACTACCAATGGCCATGTCTTTGCCACAGGCAACCATGCTCAAAACGTAGTTCAGTCGGGGCTGGATGTACTGGTTTTTTCAGTGGATGGAATCACCCAAGAAACCTACCAGCATTACCGGAGTGTCGGCAGACTTGATTCGGTGCTTGAGGGAATTAGGAAAGTGGTCGCAGAAAAAAAGTCCTTGAAGTCAAAGACACCTCTGGTCAATTTCAGATTCATCGTAATGAAGCATAATGAGGGAGAGATTCCTCATTTGAAGGAGTTCGCTCACTCGTTAGAGGTGGATGCCCTGACCCTCAGGAAATTTTACGCAATTCCAAATCGCCGGGAAGAGAGGATAGAGGCAAAAAGAGAATTGATGCCGAGCCAAACCAAGTTCCAGCTGCCCGAGCACTCCCTGGAGGATCAGCAACCCATACGCATTGCCAAGAACCCATGCAAAACCCTTTGGAACTGTCCCACCATTCACTGGGACGGAACGGTCTGCTCCTGTTTTGCGGACTTCAATGAAGAGCGCCGCCTCGGTTTTCTGGGACAGCAGCCTTTCAAGGAGATCTGGAATGGTCAGGCTTTCAGGAATCTGAGGCGAAATTTCCGAAAAGCCTGGCAAGAATTGCCGCTCTGCCGGGAATGCAGTTCCGGTTTTAAAGGGGGTGACATTGGCCGGGAAGGCAACGCAGAAGTAGTATTGTTTCATAAATAGAACGACAATGAATTCTGTTTGAAGGACATGAAATGTATGGAAATCAGCCCTCACTTGAAATTATCAGTGGTAATGGTAGGTTATTGCAGTTCAGAGAACTTCCGGATGGCCTTAGATCACCTCAGATCCCAAACCGTTTCCACCCTATTGGAGCTTATTATAGTAACCCACTCCAAGAAAGAGCTGAATCTAGCCTCGTCAAATTTGGAAGGTTTTTCCAATTATAAGATACTGGAGATAGGGGAGTTCGAAAGTGAAGGTGCAGCCAAGGCAGCGGGTGTGATGACAGCGAGTGCCCCTTTAGTCGCCTTCATGGAAGACCACTCTTATCCCAACCCTCTTTGGGCAGAAGCATTGATCAACGCCCATTCCAAAGGAAACTTTGCCGTGGTTGGGCCGATCATGCTTAACGCCAATCCACAGTCCAACATAAGCTGGGGAACCTTTTTGGTCCTTTACGGCCAATGGATGACAGTACAACCTCACAAAGAAGTCAAACATCTACCAGGAAACCACTCCTGTTATAAAATGGAGCTGCTTTTGAGTTATTGCTCTCACCTTTCAGAGATGCTGGCAACAGAGAGCGTCCTTCAATGGGACCTCTTCGGTAAAGGCCACCACCTTTATCTAGAGCCAACGGCAAGGGTCTATCATCTAAATTACTCAAGGCTTGGCCCGATACTCTCTGAATACTATCTTTACTCCCGCATCTTTGCGGCGAACAGAACCCATGGTTGGAATGGAATCAGAAGAATTCTTTATGCATTAGGCTCGCCTCTATTGCCATTGATTCGTCTACTGCGGATTCTCAAGGACGCAAGCCGCGCTCGATTACGAGTGGGCCTTATCCTCCGAGCTCTTATACCGCTATTTCTGACACTTTGTGCCGGGTCTGTAGGGGAGCTCTCCGGTTATGCCTTCGGTGTGGGTAAGGCTCAAGAACGCCTATTAGGAGTTATGGGTAAACACCACCTTTTTTATACCCCCCGTGATTTAGAGGCAGTATCTAAGCTACAGGCATGCGTCTGAAATATCCGTTTGATAAGTGCTTTATGAAAGGATATTTTATTTAATCCAGTGGTCTAAAGGCCAATAAATTTCTATAAGGAACAGAAATACCTCTCTGTTATAGTGGAACTATCAAAATAGTCATGTCAAATTGCTGGACGCCTTATTTCTCTGTCGTGATTCCCACCTATCGTAGACCCACACCTCTGTCTAATCTTCTTTCCTCGCTCACGCGCTTGAGGTATAGGCATTCAAGGTTTGAGGTGATTGTGGTGGATGACGGGGGTGACATCCCCTTGGAACCTATCATTTTCAAGTTCCATGACCAGATGAATGTCACATTGCTGAGGCAGGAAAACAGCGGTCCAGCAATGGCTCGCAACTATGGCGCATCGCAGGCCAAAGGGGAATATTTAGCCTTTGCCGACGATGATTGTTTGCCCGACCCAAACTGGCTCCAAGCGCTGGCCCATGGCTTCAGAGAATCGCCTTACTGCATCTGCGGAGGAAAGACGGTCAATGCCCTTATAGAAAATCATTACTCCACAGCATCCCAGTTGCTCGTAGATTATCTTTACGAACATTACAACCCAACCCAAAAGATCGGGGCCTTCTTTCTCGCCAATAACTTTGCGGTGGCCAGGGAAAGATTTCAAGAGATGGGGGGCTTTGATCCCACGCTTCGCTTTGGCGAGGATCGCGATTTCTGCTATCGCTGGAGATCGCGGGGCTACTCTTTTGTATTTGCTCCTGATGCTGTAGTATACCATGCTCATTCCTTGACTTTATTCTCATTTCTGCGACTCCACTTTCTTTATGGAGGAGGAAACTTTCAGTTCCTGCAACGATGTGGCGCTCAGGGAACGAGGGCCATAAGGTTGAGCCCACCATCGTGGTACATTGAATTGATGTTCTCGGGTATTAAGAAAGAAAGAGGTTTGCGGGGCTTGTTGCTAACTTTTCTTTTGATGACCACCCAGGGAGCCTATGCTGCCGGTTTGTTTTGGGAAGCGGTTAAAAACCGCCGGTTATAGATGCAGTCCCGCAATTTGGATTTTCATAAGGATGGATACCTGAAATAGAAAAGAGGCTGTCAACCACTCAACCCATCGAATATTGACTAAAAGACCAACAAAAAGGGATGATGCCATAGTGCCCGAACAGCCCTTGTGTAGAGTCCAATGGAACAGGAACAACCTTTCATCTCGATCATTGTGCCGACTTTTAACAGGCCAACCCAACTGGTGACCTGCCTTCAGTCTCTCGCTTGCCTTGGCTATCCCCGCGAACGCTTTGAGGTAATCGTAGTGGATGATGGCAGCCAAACACCTCTAAAGACTCTGGTTGCTTCCTTCTCCAATCGGTTAGACATTGTTCTAACCCCCCAATCCCATGGTGGCCCGGCAAAGGCTCGCAACATGGGTGCTAAAAAGGCCAAGGGTGAGTTCCTTGCCTTTACGGACGATGACTGTACCCCTGCTCCCAATTGGCTTCGAAGCTTAGCAGCGCGTTTCGCGACACTACCAGATCATGCCATCGGTGGTCAGACGCTCAATGCTCTGCAGGACAATCTATATTCCACAACCAGTCAGTTGATCATCAATTACCTTTATGCTTACTACAATGCTGACCCTCATCAGGCCCGCTTCTTCACCTCCAACAATCTTGCCCTGCCGGCAGACCTCTTTCGCTCCACTAACGGCTTTGATACCACTTTTCCTTTTGCTGCAGGAGAAGATCGAGATTTCTGTGATCGATGGCTTCACTTTGGCAAACAGATGATCTATGCCCCGGAGGTTGTGGTCTACCATGCCCATGTCTTGAACTTCCGTACCTTTTGGCGAAAGCACCTCACCTATGGAAGAGGCGCCTTCCGACACCACCAGGCGAGGGCCCACCGCGGTTCTGGACCATTCAGGCCGGATACCAGGTTTTATATGCGTTTAATTCTCAACCCGTTTAAGCAGAAGCAGAGGAAGCGAGCATTGAGGATCACAATGCTTCTGATGATTTCGCAAGCAGCGAATGCACTGGGTTTTTTGGGGGAAGCATTCAGCCAACACAAGAGGAGATAAATCGGAAGAATTGCTCTTATCTGGCTCTTCTCCATCAAGCCCGAGAAGGGAAAAAGGGGGAGTTAGGCCTTCGAAAGTTAATGAAATATGAATAAGTTAATAGAACGAACTATGAAATGCATCGAGCCTCTTGCATCCGTAGTCATTCCAACCAGAAATAGACCATATCTTGTGGCGAGGGCCGTACATAGCGCCCTTACTCAATCTTTAGCCGAGATAGAAGTAATCGTTGTCGTAGACGGTCCTGATGAGCCTACGCTACACGTTCTTCACCAAATAGACGATCCCAGGTTGGAGGTTTGCACGCTGTCACACCATCTCGGAGTCTCAAATGCACGAAATGCTGGCGTTCGCAAGGCTCGAAGCCAGTGGATTGCCTTTCTGGATGATGACGACGAGTGGCTTCCCCAGAAACTTGAAATCCAGCTTCAAACCGCTCACCTGTCAGCCCATCCCTATCCAATTATCTCTTGCCGCATCATTGCTCTTACTAAAGTGGGCGACTTTGTTTGGCCACTTAGGCTCCCAAGACCCAATGAATCCCTGAGCGAATATCTGTTTTGCCGGAGAAATCCAATCTCTGTAGAAGGATGGATAGCAACCAATACGATCTTGACAAAGAAAGAACTTTTACAAAGGGTTCCCTTTAAAAGTGATCTACGGTGCTATGAAGACGTCGACTGGCTTCTTCGTGCAAGTACCCAAGAAGGTGTTGGCGTGGAATTTGTATCCAGGTATGAGCCACTAGCCATATGCCATATGGAAGAGGATCATAACAGAATAAGCACCAGGATAGATTGGAATGATTCTCTTTCTTGGATTAAAGCAAGCCGGCATCTGGTTACACCCCGCGCTTACGCTTCATTTTTAATGACTCGGCCAGCCTTGTTTGCGTCACGACAGGGAGATTGGAAAGCATTCTTGCCACTTTTGAATGAGGCTTACCGGCATTACAAACCAGGCATATTCGATGTACTTTCATATTTAGGAATTTGGTTGATTCCTCAAAAAGTAAAGGGGCTTTTTGCCACCTTCCTCGCGAGAAGGTCAAGAAATGTAGTGTTGAAGAAAGGAAGCGGGTAGCTATTTTTCGTAGCAAAGCTGACGCATCTGTGGTCTTGGTTTACCACGCCCACAGGCTAACATTTTGTAGCTTTGCAGACAGCAATTTAACTATCGTTGAGGTGCTTTGCGCTTTCACGTACCTGCTGAGGCAGGCAGCATCTCAAAAGAGAACGTTTATCATTTTATTTGAATCTGTTGCGTTATCTGTTGTCACGAGCACAAAGGCATGTTTGCTTTTGACATTGACCATCCTGGCACAAGAGGCAAATATGTCAGGCCTCCTGTTGGAGATGGCGGGCACAGATTATCAGAGGGAACATGCACTCATAGAGAGAATATGATTAACGAAGCCCAAATCACGGTCCGAAATGCCGTCTTCCTTCTGGCTCAAAGAGGGTTCCATATCATCGCTGGTCTCTTATTCGCTATATGGGTACCTCGAATGATGGGCCCCAGCGATTATGGGCGATACGCGCTGATCACCGGTCTTTACCTCTGGTTCGTTGTGGGGAGTGACCTCGGCTTCACTCAAATCATGGGGCGATATGTTCCGGATTTCATGCTTCATGGAGAGAAGGAGAAACTCCAAAAATTCTTCAGCAACTTATGGGTAGTGAGTCTCTTGAGCGGGGCGATCGGCGCAGGCCTTTACCTTTCGTTCACCACTTTATGGTTAACCGACCTCGATCGATTCTTGTTCATGATCATGTCAGCCACCCTCCTTGTTCGAGGAGGATCCCGACCTTTCTTCACCCTCTTCTTAGGTCTCAACCAGGCGGCACGTTGGGGAATGGGTGAGACCTTCCACCATTGGTTTTTAATCTTTTTGGTTATCGTCGGTTTTTATTTGGGAGGTCTTCGAGGGGCCTTCATGGGACTATTCTTAACAGAGTGGCTCGTGCTCTTCATCGGCGCCTGGTGGGGGAAGTCCTATTTCTCTTGGAAAGACCTGCGTCTGGACTTACACTATCTCATCCCTTACCTTCGATTCGGTTTTATGTTTTTCGCTTTCAATCTCCTCGCCTCAGCTTTTCAACGCAGTGGAGAGGTGTTGGTAAGATTTTTCTATCCCGATTATGTGCAGGTCGGATACTTTGGATTGGCCAATAACGTCTACTTCACAATTTCAACGGGTATTCAACACTTTATTATTGCCTTCGCCCCATTGTTGATGACTCTACAAGCTAAAGGAGAATCAGAAACAATAAAACAATGGTTGGAGCACCTGATCAATTGGCTGGGTGTGGGCGCGGTGTTTGTGGTGTTTGGAGTGCTCTTTCTCGGAAATGACCTCGTCCCTCTCGTGTTGGGTACAGCCTATCGCCCTGTGGCGATCAATTTATTGCCACTCTCCCTGACACTGTGGGTCCAAGTCTTGGGGGGTGTCGCTGTTCTTCTCATCATCGTCTACAACCGTCCCAAGATAGCGTTAATGGCAGCGGGGATTCGGCTCATTGCCATCTGGGTCTTTGGACCTTTCCTGATTGCAAGATGGGGAAGCCTAGGGGGCTGTTTTGCATTCCTCGCGGCCTCCACAATCTACTCGGGTTATTTAACATGGCGCATGCAAGGGGTGATGACCTATTCATTAAAAAAGTGGGCATGGGCAATTGTTTTGGGATTCCCTTTTCTTCCCCTATCGTTCTTGAAGTCTTCTTGGTCAGTCAATGTCTTACTTTATTGCATTTTCGTGATAGGTTATTGTACTCTTTTAATTCTTTTACGGTTCATGACACTTTCTGAAGTGGTGTCTGTGTGGCGGGCCCTCCGTTCTAAGAGTGAGATAATTCACTGGTCAAAAAGTTAAGTGAGGAATATTTTGGTCGCTATAAAAGGGGAGGAATTCCCCGGAGCCTATCAAAATAAAGATTTCCAGAAATTGTGGCGGACCCATAGCGATGTGGTCAACCAGGCTCTCCTAACGCGTTGGTTGCTGAACGGTCAAATGGAGAACCTCCTCAAAACAGATCTGTTCGATGAAGCAGTCAGTGACGGATTGTCTTCCCTCTTGAACGTTCGATCAAAAAGGGTCTTTTACATCGACGCCTCCCTTGAGGTTCACCGGAGGGCAAAGCGTCGACATCCTAATCTGCAAACGGTTGGAACCGATGTGCGCTGTCTTCCCTTTGCTGATGGCACGTTTGATGGAATCGTTTCTAATTCGACGCTCGATCATTTCAAATCCCTCGATGATCTTGTCATCAGCCTGAAAGAACTCTATCGTGTGCTTCAACAGGGAGGACAGATGATCCTGACCCTCGACAATTTGGCGAATCCGATCATCCTATTACGCAATGGGCTTCCCTTTCATTTGTTATATTACATGAAGATCGTCCCTTATTACATAGGCGTTACTTTGGGGCCATATCGCTTACAACGCCTCCTGAAGGACGTCGGATTTAAAGTTCTCGAGGTGGACACCATCATGCACTGCCCACGTGTGCTTGCTGTAGCTATAGCTTGTTGGATGGAAAGACACGCTTCACCAAAAACACAAAGGGTTTTTTTGGACTTCCTGATGGCTTTTGAGCGCCTCTCCCATTTGCCTACGCGTTTTCTCACTGGCCACTTTATTGCCATCCGGGCAATAAAATGCTGAAATTTGTTGGACATAGACAATCGACTATTGTAAATTTGATTTATTATCGCTTTTCCGAACAGACGACGATGATCCTTGATCGGGTCCTAATGAAATCATTACAAAGATTTGCCTGGGACCCTTGGTTTTGCGATATTTTTCGCAAAAGGATGGAAGGGGAATTTTAAGGAGTATAAAATGGAAATAGACGAAACCATCAAAGGGAGGAGATCGGTCAGAAGATACCAGGACAGGGATATCCCGGATTCTATTATTAAAGAATTGCTGGATTTAGCCACCCATGCACCTTCTTCCATGAACGGTCAACCATGGTATTTTATTGTTGTCAGAGCAAAAAAGACAAAAGAACAATTGGCAGAAATCAAAAATAGATATTGTCCAGTAGAAAAACAGGACTACAAAGCTGATTTTTTACAGATGGCCCCTGTGATTATTGTCGTTTGTGTGGATAAACAGAAATCTTATGATCGAGAAATTGAAAATGGAGTCTTAGCCACAGCCAATTTAATACTTGGAGCCTACAGCAGGGGGGTGGGTAGCGTTTACATGTCAGCCTATCGATTGGGGGAAACAAGAATTTCGGAGGAAATCAGACAGGCTTTAGGTATCCCAGAAAATATGGCTCCCATTACAATTGTCCCGCTTGGTTATCCTGACGAGATTCCAGAACCTAAAATTATAAGACCCTTAGAGGATATGATTTCTAATGAAACTTTTAGTAGAGAATAAGATAGATCTTGATCGAGCGATTGACCCAGATTATGGAACTGAGACAAGCATCGTGCTACGATACAGGAATGCATTTCAGTTTGGAATGACCGCCGAGGAAGATTCGGAATACAAAAAATGGCTTCAGAGCACAAGCATCAGGGAAGGTGCGAGGATCTTCCCATTGTTGACCTACAAAGGAGTGGAAATCTTTATTTTAGATGAAACCTCCTTAATGCATACGAAAACGTTAAAGTCCATTGATGGATGCATCACAATCGCCAGATGTAAATTAAACGGTTATGAAAGGGTGGTATTCGAGTCCGGTGGCAATACTGGAACAGCTTTAACCCAATATGGTATCAGGGCAGGGTTAGAGACATTTATGGTTATCCCCGAAGAGAATCTTTCCCTGTTAAACAGCAGAATATTCAAACCGAAAAAAGCCCATCTTCTCTCTGTTGAAAAGCCCGGACTGGGTAAAGAGGCGACCCATCTGCTTGGAAAGTTGAATGGACTTAAACATATTCCTGAGACGGACTGGCGTTATGAAGCCTCCATGTTTAGAGGTTTCCTTATTCTTGAATATATGTTGGAAAAGGAGAAGTTTGATTGGTTGACCCAAACCATTAGTGCGGCTTTCGGACCCATTGGTATTTATCGGGTCTTAAGGAGTCTCAAAAAAGAGATGAATAATACTCCACGATTTCTGGGTGTCCAGCAAGAAGCCAATTCTCCTATGTACAATGCCTGGAAAAAAAAGAGGGCAACCGTAGAACCCACTGAAATAAATTCTACGAAAGAATTGTTGACAAGGGTGATGTATGACGTTAAGCCACAAACTTATGGAACTTATAAAGACCTGGAAAATATTCTCGTTACCGCTGGAGGAGACTTAACCACGGTCAATCAGCAAGAGTTTACCGATTTTTTGAAAGATGAATTCGATGGAAAAACTATTTTAAACTTTCTTAAAGATCACGGGATTGAAATAACGTTGAACAACGGAGAGGTAGTTGAAAAGACAGGTCTGATGGCTCTGACAGGGGCTTTAAAAGAAATAGATAATGGGATGATTGCTAAGGGGAGCAAGGTCTTATGCTGTCTCACCAGTGGCATCAGTGAGGCGGATGGCAAAGCAAAACCTGAAATTACAATTTCAAGTTTAGGGGAAATAAGTAAAGGGTTATTCAGAAAACCTGGATGGCTCAATGATTAGAAAGTCCAAAGCCGATAAAAAAACGATTATCAGGGACTCTACCTTAAGAGAAGGGGAAGATGTCGTTGGGGTTAATTTTCCACTGGAGAAAAAATTAAAGATAGCACAATACCTTGATAAGGCACAGGTTCCCGAAATTGAAGTGGTCGCGCCAGGCAAAGTTTTTGAAGATTTAGAATTTGTCAAAAGGCTGAAGGAAAAACAATTACAAATAAGAACTTCAGGCCTGGTGTATGCTTATCACCCGCGGTGTCAGGAAGAAATAGAGGAAATGAGCAGGTCCCTGAGTCGATTTGATCTACTCATGCCTGTTTCTCCAAAAAGAAAACCTTATGATCGAAACGGTAAAATCAAGCACCTCTTAAAAGCCCTTGCTTTCTCTTTACAATATCTGCCAGATGTTGGGGTGGGATTTCCCCATTCCACTCAGACGGAAATTAGTTTTTTACTGGAAATAAGTTTGGAATCCGTGAAGAGGGGTGCTAAAAGAATCACCCTTTATGACACAAATGGCATTTTTGATCCTTTTACTGTTTATGATTTGATAAAGCAATTAAAGAAGGGTTTAAGGGTTCCTCTATTTTTTCATGGACATAATGACCTTGGACTGGCCACTGCAAATTCTCTGGCAGCGGTTTATGCAGGTGCCGATGGGTTAGATGTAACTGTCAATGGACTTGGGGACAGGGCTGGAAATGCTTCTTTGGAACAAGTGGTTTTGAATCTATATGTTAAAGGGTTCGATACTGGGATTGTTTTACGAGATTTGAGGAAGTTATCCAAAACAATCGAAGAAGAAAGCGGCATTAAAGTTTCTAAACTTGCTCCTGTTGTGGGAGAAAAGATTTTTATTCATAAGTCACCCAGTCACCTTGAAAACCCAGAATTATTTGAAGCCTTTGACCCACAGATCGTCGGCTCTAAAAGAGAGCTCACAAATAAATAATTGATCCAAGGAGTGGCGGGAAAAGGAAAAGAAACATTTGTCTCCGCCTGAAGGCGAAGGTTTTATCCAATTCCCGAGGGAAACAATAATGATAAGAAAAGATAATTGCCATATTGTATTATTCCAACCATTACCCTTCGGCGGTTTGTATCAGTATCGAGTTACTCACCTTCCTCTAGGCTTATTGTGTTGCGCTGCTGCTTTGGAACATGCCGGGTATCGTGTGACTATTATTGACCAAAGTGTCGAGCCCCATTGGAAACAAAAACTCTTTTCGGCTTTGGTTGACAATCCTCTTTGTTTTGGGGTTACCTGTATGACAGGCCCTCAGATTCGTTACACATTGTCTGTTTGTAAACTTGTTAAAGATAAATATCAACATATGCCGATTATCTTAGGAGGAGTCCATGCAAGCCTTCTTCCCGAACAAACATTAGAAAATTCTCTGATAGATATCGTCGTGGTGGGGGAAGGCGAAGATACATTGCCAGAACTCATTGAAGCAATTAGGACGAACAGCCCTTTAAAACAGGTACGAGGCATTGCATTTAAGGAAGATGGTCAATATATCTTTACCGGATTGCGTCCTTTTGTAGACCTTGATGCCCAGCCGCCGCTGCCACTTCATCTTGTTGATGTCAATCGCTATCGAGAACATATGCTTGGCATAGATCATGCCCATTTGCATTGCAGTCGTGGCTGCACATTAGAATGCGCTTTTTGCTGGGATCCGATTATTCATAAAAGGCATTTTCGCAAAATTGCTCCTTCCAGAGTGTTAGAGAATATGCAGCGTTTTGCGCGCGAGTATGGAATACAAGGGTTTCTTTTTCACGACGACAATTTTTTTCTCGATCTTGCGTGGGCAAGAGAGGTGATGGAAAGAATAGTGCGGTCTGATTTAGGCATTTCCATTGGAAAATTGTTTATCAGAGCGGATACGCTTTGTAAAATAGATAAGGATTTTCTGAATCTTTTGGTTCGGGCTGGCGTCAAGCGACTCGTAATGGGTGTCGAATCAGGAAATCAGCGACTCGTTAATCTTCTAAAGAAACGAATTACACTCGAACAGGTCATTGAAGCTAATTGGAAATTGATTCCGTATCCGATTAAACCAGCTTACATGTTTATGATGGGTTTACCGACAGAGACTCCTGAAGAGTTTACACAGAGTATTCATTTTGCGGATCAGCTTATCAAAAAAAATCCTAAAGCCACTCGAACATTCAATATCTACACACCTTATCCTGGAACCGAACTTTTTAGGATAGCAGTTGAGCATGGCCTCCAAGAGCCCAAAACGCTTTTAGAGTGGGTGCGTTTTAATTACCAAAGTGTTTTTACAGAGTCTCCCTGGATTCTGCCTGAGACAAAAAAACTTTTAACAGTGATGAATTATGCTCTGATGTGTAGTAAGCACGACAACGCCTTGGGTGGTTTCAAAAGGCAGGATGCGGTGTCCATTTTGTTTACTAAGTTATATGCCCCTCTGGCTCAGTATCGGGTGAGAAATATGGATGTGCGCTTTCCTTTTGAGGTGAAACTTATACGTGCTTTACGTTTCTGCCTGAGGCGAGATTGAGATTGATTAAAGATTGCTCCAATGATTAAATGATATGATGAACATCACAAAAAGAGAAGAAATGGAGACAGTAGTCGTTGCCGTTCGAAGATGATTACTATTCATAGCAAGGCGTATGGCAAGTTTCTTACAAAAATATAGGCTTTTTCAGGGGCTATGTAACGGCGAACGTGCTTATACGGGTCCATTTTATGTAACGCTGGATTTAACACGTCGATGTAATCTTAGTTGTTTAGGGTGTCGTTTTCATTCTAAGGAGTCCAAGGGATCAGCCTTGAAAGATCAGGATATTATGGATTTTCCCTTTGATTGGGCAGAAAGACTTTTTTCAGAGTTCAGAAGTTTAAATACGCGAATGTTATTTTTAATGGGAGATGGTGAACCTTTTCTTTATCCACGGATATTCGATGTAGTTCATATGGCCAAAAAATTTGGATTACACGTTACTATTACAACCAACGGCACTTTATTGGACCAAGTCATGGCCGAGCATATCGTCAATTCAGGATTGGATGCAATGCATGTCAGCCTCTGGGCAAGCTCTTATGAAGAGTATCTAAAACAATATCCCGGCGTTGATCCGGTAAATTTTGAGCGCGTCGTCAATGGAATGAGGATTTTATCATCGCTTAAAGCCAAAAATCAGACCAAGGTTCCGCATATCATGTTAAGTAATCCCGTTAATCGCCTTAACTTTCAAAGTTTGGATAAGATGATAGAGCTTGCCAGAGAGGTTGGTGCTGATGCAATTGCTTTTACTCCTTTTAAGTCTAACCGGGGAAAACTAAGTCACTATGGGTTGACTAGGTGTTCGCAGGAAGATCTTTGTAATCGCGCGCCGCAACTGAAAAGAAAAATAAGGCAGTATTCTCTTGGGGATAATATAAACAGATTTATTCTGCGTTACAGATTTAATGATATTAGCGATAAGTTACCCTGTTATATATACTGGTTTCATTCTCGTATAAAGGTGGACGGGACAGTACTTTCTTGCGGGCGATCAGAATTAATATTAGGTGACTTAAAAAAAGAGAGTTTCTCTGATATTTGGAATGGTCAGGCATACCGCACTCTGCGTAATGAGACTTTATCGTCCTCAGGCTTTAAGCATAGAAATGAGATTTGTGATTGTGAATTCTGTAGTTTTGTTCAGGATAATATGAGTGTTCATAAAATATTCAAGTACTTACTACCGTTTAGAGGTTGTTATGCATGGCTATTAAGAAAGAAAGCGACCTAAAGGCTTTGAGCTATGAGTAAAAGAGACAACTCCTGCATCGTTCTGTTCAATCCAGCACCTCGTAGAGGTTTTCAGCCTCACAGGCGAGTGGAGTTGCCCTTGAATCTATTATATCCGGCAACAACGCTCATCCATGCCGGATTTTCTGTGAAGATCGTCGATCAATTTGCTGACCCGCACTGGGAAAGGAATCTCCGCGATGCTTTAATAGAGAGGCCAATATGTTTTGGGGTATCCTGTATGACAGGACCGCAAATAATACGTGCGTTGGCGGCCAGTAAGTTTTTTAAAAGGCTTTATCCAGATGTCCCTGTTGTGTGGGGAGGAATTCATGCAAGCATCCTTCCGGAGCAGACCCTAGAAAATCCCTATGTAGATATCGCCGTGATAGGAGAAGGCGAGGCGACGCTGTTGGATTTGGTGAAAGCGCTGGCAAATAATGATTCTTTAAGCCGCGTTGCGGGCATAGCATACAGAGAAAACGATCAGTACCATTTTACAGAACCGCGGCCATTTGTGGATTTAGATAAGCAACTTCCCTTGGCGTATGATCTCATCGATATAAATCTGTATCGAAGAAAAATCTTTGGTTCCGATCACTTGAGCATTAATTCCAGCCGTGGCTGTGTATACCGTTGTGGTTTTTGCTATGATTCGATCGTGCATAGACGGGTCTGGAGGTCTATGCAGCCAAAGACGGTGGTTGATCAATTCAGGCGCTTAATTCGTGATTATGGCATAAGCGGTTTCAACTTTACAGACGATAATCTATTTGCAAACATGAAACATGCTTATCGTTTGATGGAAGAAATAATCCGTGCTGACTTAAAGATTCGAATTGGCAAACTGCATATCCGAATAGATGCAATCCAAAAGATGGATCACGAATTTCTCCAGCTCTTAGTCCGGGCAGGTGTCGAGCGCCTTACGATTGGCGTTGAGTCCGGGAGTCAGCGGATTCTAAATCTGATTAAAAAAGACCTACGCGTTGAGCAAGTCATCGAAGCTTCCAGGAAGTTGAAGCTTTATCCAATTGTTCCAGTTTATTTGTTTATGATGGGGTTGCCCACTGAGACACCTCAAGAGTTAGCTCAAAGTATCCATCTCGCAGAACAACTCCTCCATGAGAACCCAAGGGCCAGCAAGAGTTTCAATATTTATATGCCCTATCCTGGCACCGAGCTTTATAATTTGGCATTGCAGCTTGGATTAAGGCAACCGCAGCGCCTGGAGGAGTGGGCCCCTTTGAACTACCGGTATGTTCCCAGAGAATCTCCTTGGATTATGCCGGAGACCAAGAAACTTATTTCGGGGTTAGATTTTCCTCTGATGTTCTTGGGTAAAGGGCATTTTTATAAAAAGACCCATCCCGTAGTGGTCGGGTTAGCAAAACTCTATCGTCCCATCGCGCGCTATCGCATTGAACATCTTAACGCCCATTTTCCAATTGAGACAAAATTGGTGAAAGCATTAGGATTATTTGGAAGACAGGATTAAACTAACTTCAACGTGGTTTATTCATAGTAATATGCATGTTCATCGGATATTTAAATGGCCCCACCATTTCTATCAGATACTCGTCGAAAGGAGAAGCTAAGGGATGACCAAACGTGTTGTCCTTGTTTATCCGCGCATCATTAAGGGCTGGCAGCCCTGGCCCAGGGTGGGGGGTCCCAATCAGTCTCCTCTGTATTGCTACCCCTGTCGTGAATGCGGGATATGATGTACGGATAATTGACCAGCGATCGGAATGCTATTATTTGGAGTCCTTGCCGTCCAGCTTTGGGACGAACTCTTTATTCAGAACTCTGTGGAAGAACGAATTGCATGACCCGATGGAATGGTCATTGTGAGATTTGGAGATGGATCTAATTTTCAAAGATGATGCCAATGCTCGTATCTTCACCGCGCTTCACGACAATCATGTCCTTGGATATGTGGCCATCGACTCAACCATTTATGGCCGCTCTTGTGGTGGATTGCGGATGCTCCCGGACATTGATGAGGCAGAGATTCAAGCTCTGGCCCGCTCCATGACACTCAAATATGGCTTTCTTGGTCTGCCGCAAGGTGGGGCCAAGGCAGGAGTCATCGGTAATCCAGAAGCGCCGGAACCCGAGCGGTTAAAGCGTCTGGTTGAGTTCGGGCATGCAATCGAGCCCCTGCTGCGTACCAAAACCTTCGTTCCCAACGCCGATATGGGAACACACAGTGCTGATATTCGTTACATGCTCAATGCAGTGGGCATACGTGTTGGCCGCCGGGAGTTGCAGGAGGACTCCTCTGGCTTTTACACTGCCCATTCCGTATTGGCAGCGGTTGTACAATCCGTTCGACATATGGGGTTGAATCTTTCTCAATGCACTGCTGCGATCGAGGGCTTTGGCAACGTGGGTAGACCACTTGCTAATCTTCTGGATAGTGCGGGGATTAAAGTTGTCGCAATCTCCACCTCCCGAGGGGGGCTTTACAATCCACGAGGGCTCGAGGTGGATCGGCTCATCCGATTGGCCAAAGAAGCTGGAAGTCAAGTCGTGGAGATCTACCGCGAAGGGCAATTCATTAAACATGAGGCTCTCCTCGAATTACCCGTTGATATACTCTGTCCCTGTGCCCGTTGGAATAGCATTCACTCCGGTAATGCAGCGCGCATTTCGGCACGGATCATCTGCCCTGGTGCAAATAATCCAGTCGCGCCCGACGCAGAGCGCGCACTGTTTGAACGAGGAGCGCTTTGTCTGCCAGATTTTGTAACAAATTGTGGTGGCGTGTTAGGGGGCACGATGGAATTCGCATCGATCAACCCCAAAAGAACCGCGGCTTTCATCGAACGCCACATAGGTGAACACATTTTCTGGCTGTTAAACGAAGCAAAGGCGAAGTCCGTTTTACCCCGTGACGTGGCAACACCACTTGCACTCCATCGTTTCGAAAAAGTAGCCCAAGGCGCTGCTCACCCCACGCCTCTCAGCCGGTTGTTTAACGTGGGGCTCGAACTCTACCGCCGCGGTTGGATCCCGGGCTCCCTAGTAAGCGCTTTATCCCCCCTCTACTTCAAAAGGACACTAGCAACCCCAGTTTGAATTCCTGGATGAAAATAAAATGACAAGAGAATAGCATGGTCACACGATGCGGTTTCTAAATGCCCTGATGTCTATCGGAAGAAATGATGGCGAAGCAATACGTCCTTTGATTCAGATATACAGGTTGAAAGCCAAGGAGCAAAGCTCCTTGATGCTATTTATTTTGAGAGCTCACGGACTCTCTTCTTTGCATAATTAATATAGGTTACATGTTGAGGCAAAACATTTTCTATAAAACCTCTGTAGGCCTCAATCGCCTCCTTGAAGTGCCCAATTTTCTCACAAGCCAACGCCTTGTTGAAATAGGTCTCGGCGTATCCCGGATTGATTTCAAGAGCTTTATTGAAATCGGAAATCGCCTTTTCAGGGTCTCCCTTGTAAAGATAGGCCGTCCCTCGGTTATGATAAGCATTTGCATCGTTTGGTCTAATCCTTAATGCCTGATCATAGTCAGCGATCGCCCTTTCATAATCTCCTTTCATGAGATAGGCCGACCCTCGATTGTCGTAGAGATTGTAGGCTTTATAAAAATTGGGATTAATTCTTAACGCTTGGTCATAATCAAAAATAGCCTTATCGTAGTCTCCCCTGCGAAGATAGGCTTCTCCTCGATTGTTGTAGGCTATCGGGATGTTTGGATAATTCTTTAAGACATTGCTCCATAAACTTATATTGTCTCTCCAAACCTGACATCTCTCCCAGGTTAAAAAAGAAAATGTACCGAGGATTCCGATCAAAAGGATGGCAAGAATGGGTTTCACTATTTTGATAGGTTCCAGCTTGCTTCGGTATAGCCAATCAAAACCCTCTGCTGCAATAAAAAATATTCCTATGGAGGGGATGTAAATATAACGATCCGCCACTATCTTTATGGGCAGAACGGGTAAAATGGTGATGAAGAAAAAGAGGGTGCCAAAGGTGATCGTTTTGTTATATCTGCCCAAAAGGATTCCTGCGATTAAAAATCCTATGATCGTCGTTAAAGAAACATAAAGCCATACGCCTCCGATCTCTTGAATGGATGGGTATAGACAGGAAAGTTTGATGGGTAGAATTAGTTTGGAAAAATAAGATGTCAATACTTCACTCATGATGAAGATATTTTTAAAAAACGAGAGTGAGGATTTTGAGTCCACCATTCCTGATGATCTCAGGGCGAAGGAAGCAATGATCCCAAAAATAAAGGCCATTGCCAAAAAGGGGATCTTCTCGATCAGAGACTTTCGATCAAATTTTCGATCAAGCAGATAGTCGCACAGGAACAATACGAGGGGGAGAGTCACCGCCATGGACTTAGACAAAAGGGACAAGAGAAATAGAAACAATGAAAGAAAATAGAACCTCCTCCCACGGGTCTTCAGATAAGTGAGATAAACGACCAGCGATCCCAAAAAGAAGAACGAGCAAAGCAGATCCTTCCTCTCAGAGATCCAGGCTACGGATTCCACATGGAGTGGGTGGATGCCAAAAAGAAGAGACACCACCAGGGAGGTAAACACTCCGCCTTTGAGCATCATCATCAGCCAGAAGACCAGCAGACCATTCATGAGGTGAAGGATCAGGTTTGTGAGATGGTAGGCAAAGGGGTTTAACTTAAAGAATCGATATTCCAGCGCATAAGAGAGGAGGGTCAGAGGGTGGTAATGTCCCATATAGATACTATCAAAAATGGTTTCGATGCTCCTCCAGGACAGTTCCGTAATCATTTTATTTTCGGTTACATATTGTTGATCATCCCAGTTGAGAAAATCATTTTTTAGGCAGGGGAAAAAGGAGATAGCAGGGATGGCTAAAATCAGACAGAGGGAGAGGATGATTTTATGGTTTTTCATTTTGTGAATGGGGGAGAAAATTTAATTCCTTTTATTTTTAAGCGAATTTTAACGAACGACAATTGTTTATTTCGGAAAAAAATCTACACCTTTTAACATCACCTGTCAAACATTGATTGGTAGACCACCTCCTATTCCCAAACCCCCTTCCTGGAAACATGATTTTTAAATTTCGTCTCATGATAAAACATTTCCAATCGAAATCGAGTCAATTAAAATGATTTGACAAGATCATTCCTTTCGATATCATAGATGCAAAAAGATTCTTTTGTTGACGATCCAGTTGTATGACGACTGACCCAACCCATACCCTAAAATCCCGGATGCCAGATTTTGCGTGGAAACCGCTGATCATGCTGGCGGTGGTGGCGGCCGCGTTTGCGTTGGTGTATTTCACGCCGGCGCGGAAGTATCTCGGCAACATCCAAAGCGTTAAATACTGGCTGCTGTCGCTGGGGTGGGTGGGGCCGGCGGCATGGATGGGGATTGTTTTTGTGCTGGTGGCCGCAGGCATGCCGCGTCTGCTGTTCTGTCCCATAGGCGGTTTGGCGTTCGGATTCTGGCACGGCCTGCTGTGGACACAAGTGGCGACACTGGCCGGTTATTATGCCCTGTTTCTGTTTGTGCGTTGGGGCGGCCGGGATTTCGTCCTTCGCCACTGGCCGCGGGTAGGGCGGCTCAAAGAACATTTTCACGGACATTCTGCGGCGCTGATGGTCTTTGCCGTGCGCCAGCTTCCCATCAGCGGGCTCGTCATCAATTTTTTGCTGGCGCTGTCGCCCATCCGACACCGCCACTTTCTGCTGGGGACGGCCTTCGGGATTCTGCCCGAGGCCATCCCGTTCACGCTGGTAGCCAGTGGCGTGTTCAAGCTGACAGGTCGAAACACACCGCTCTACATCGCCGCTGCAGTAGGAGTTCTCCTGATGGTGTGCGCGGCCCTGTGGTATTTCTCCCGCCATTCAAAACTGCTGGCCGAGCTGCGCAACGAAACCAAGGCCGCAGACGATGAAGCCGGAGCCCCTCCGCCCGACGCGTCCTAAAAGGGATCTAACACATTCAGGTTGGTAGTGATTGGTTTAGAATTTAACCTGAAATGCATCATTTCAGACCCCCATTACAATAATTTATATCGCCCTTGAATCCCGGAAAATGATGATTATCATTATATTAAGAAAGGGGGTTTCAATATGGACAAAATGATTAGCTGCAAAGACTTTGGGTCTGAGTGCACTTTTACAGCTTGCGCGGAGACAGAAGCAGAACTCTATGAAAAGGTCCTGGAACATGGCCGGACCGTTCACGGTATGAAAGAATTCTCGCCAGATTTTTATAATAAAGTGCGCGCCTCCATTCGTGAGGGATATTGCGATCTGGAAGATGAGCTGTGCAAATTCGGAGGGTGCTGCTGTTAAGAAGGGTGAAGAGGATCATCGCCGAATCTTTAGCGTTAAGAAAGAAAGAGGAAAATAATTGTTGAGAATTTGAGACTGGAGTCAGGCGTCTGTAATTAAAATAATTCGCTCCTCAGTAAGCTAAGGTCGTCAGCAAGGGAAAATAAAGAAGGCTAATCTTAATAGGGTTAGCTTTTTCCTTTAGAAGCCCGCTTTTGCTTTTCAGAAACTCCAGTGGGTTTTTTAAAGCAGTATAAATCGAAAGGATGTGGTATAATATCTTTGGCATGGAGGCTCTATGGATTTTTCACGATTCATGGACGGCATTCTTTCCTTTGCTCAGAACCATGTGATTATCGTAATCGTTCTTGCGCTGGTTCTCCTCTACTTTATGTACCGGAAGCCGAAACTGGTTTTAGGCATTCTCCTCCTCGGACTCTTCCTGGTGGGATTGCTCTATTTCATCACGAGCATGTCTCGTTCAGGCTCGGAGCAGGAGAAGAGACTGTTTCGCGAAGATGAAAAACAGCTCGATACCAACCGCTGATCGCTCCCCGGGTCTGTCAGGTGAAGCCTTATTCAGGACAGATCACCTACCCCACGAATACACCTTTAGATGATTGACCTCATCGCTCTTCGATTCTAATAAGGGGACTGTTTAATTGTGGGGACAACAAAAACCCCTTTCTAAACTCTTCCTTCCGAGACTGTCGAAAAAGCTAATTTTGTAAGTTTGGTTCTTCTGCGTGATCACAATTTTTTAGTCTGTCCTATTTGGTAGTAACAATTTCAATTCACTGAACAGATCTGTAGTCTTTTGAC
>Ga0315281_10003471_pt1 | contig 23052 bp, 24 predicted proteins | sample YL17G07_0_MG_FD_204540 | JGI IMG/M metagenome (GOLD analysis project Ga0315281, IMG submission 204540) | Sediment microbial communities from Yellowstone Lake, YNP, Wyoming, USA - YL17G07_0 | ecosystem: Environmental > Aquatic > Freshwater > Lake > Sediment | place: USA: Wyoming | collected... | reverse complement strand
TGCCGCCCTCGGGACGCTCGTCTACGCGAACGTCAAGACGGTCCGCAACCGCAGCTAGTAGCCAGAGCCTGATACGGCGCAAGCCGTTTCACTCGACGACGCAGCCCCCGGGTCTCCCGGGGGCTGCGCACGTCAGACGCCAAGATCCACGGAGCGCCGGTAGCGATGCCAGCCGCTCCGATTGATCCAGCCCCCCTGGCAGGGACGGGGTAAGGGTTCGCCCTTACCCCGTCTTCTGTTGTCGGGGATCTGCCCTAGATCAGCGCCAGCTCGCGTCCGACCTTCTCGAACGCCGCCAGGCAGGTCTCGAGCTCCTCGCGCGAATGCTCCGCGGTCACGATCGTGCGAACCCGGGAGCGATCATCAGGGACGGTCGGGTAGCCGATCGCCTGGGCGAAGACCCCCTCCTCGAAGAGCCGGTCCGAGAGTCTGATGGCCATCGCGCCGCTGCCCGCGATGACCGGCGTAATGGGCGTTTCGGATGCACCGATGTCAAAGCCGAGGCCCGCCAGGCCGGCCTTGAAGAAGCGCGTGTTCTGCCACAGGCGTTCGAACAGCGCGGGCTCGGTCTCCATCACGTCGATGGCAGCGAGGCAGGCGGCAGCGACAGCAGGCGGGGCCGACGTCGAGAACAGGAACGGGCGCGCCCGGTGGATCAGCACCTCGCGCAGTGCCGTGCTGCCGGCCACGTAGCCGCCCAGCACGCCGATCGCCTTGGAGAGGGTGCCGATCTGCACGTGCACCCGCCCATGCAGGTCGAAATGATCGACGCTGCCGCGTCCATTGCGACCAAGCACCCCGGAGCCATGCGCATCGTCGACATAGACGATCGCATCAACCGCTTCGGCCGCCTCCACGATCTCCGGCAGGCGAGCGATGTCACCGTCCATGCTGAAGACGCCGTCGGTGATCACCAGCAGCCTGCGGCCGGCACCCCCGGGCGCATCGCGGACGGCACGCAGCGCATCGCGCAGGCCGTCCATGTCGGCGTGCGCGAAGACGCGCCGCTCGGCCTTGGTCAGTCGAATCCCGTCGATGATGCTGGCGTGATTCAACGCGTCGGAGACGATCACCGCGCCCTCGCCTGCCAGGATCGGAATGGTGCCGGTGTTGGCGGTGAAGCCTGACTGGAAGGTGAGGGTCGCCTCGACGTGCTTGAACTCGGCAAGCCGACGCTCCAGCTCCTCGTGCAGGCTCATCGTGCCGGCGATGGTTCGCACCGCTCCCGATCCGGCCCCGAATCGTCGTACCGCTTCGATCGCCGCTTCACGGAGACGAGGGTGGGTGTTCAGTCCCAGGTAGTTGTTACTCGACAGGGTGATCACCTCGCGACCGTCGATCACACAGCGGCTGCGCTGCTCGCTCTGCACCACCCGCAGGCGCCGATACAGCCCCCGGGCCCGCAGATCCTCGACCTCCGCCTCCAGGAAGGCGAGCGGGTTGGCATCGGTCATGGCAGGAGCACCACCTTTCCGGCGTGTCGGGAGGCGATCAGCTCGAAGCCGCGCTCCCAATCGGCGAGGTCGAAGCGATGGGTGATGATCGGCGTCACGTCCAGCGCGCCGGAGCGCAGGAGCGCCTGGGTGCGCTCCCAGGTGTCGTAGATCCGGCGTCCGTAGATGCCGAAGATGCGCAGCCCCTTCTGGATGACGAAGTCGGAGAGGTCCACCCGCACCGGCTCGCCGAAGATGCCGAGCAGGCTGATTCGTCCGCCCCGGGTGACCGCCTCGAGCGCCTGGTCGAGCGCGGCCTGTGCCCCGCTCATCTCCAGCACCACCTCGACCCCATCGCCGCCGGTGGCGGTCGAGATCCGGGCCGCGGTCTCCGGATCCCGCGCGTTGAGCGCGAAATGGGCGCCCATCCGCCGCGCCAGGTCGAGCCGGTATTCCTCCGTGTCGGTGGCGATCACCAGGGCTGCGCCCGCGGCTCGAGCGATCCCCACCGAGCAGAGGCCGATCGGGCCGCAGCCGGTGACGAGCACCGTCCGCCCCTCGATCGGCTCAACGAAGGCGGCATGGACGGCGTTGCCCATCGGCTCCTGGAGGGCCACCACCGCCGGATCGAGGCCGTTGCTCTCGATGGCGTTGGCCTGGGGGATGACCACGTACTCGGCGAATCCGCCGTCAACGTGAGCACCGATCACCTTGAGGTTGCGACACAGGTGCATATCGCCGCGCAGGCACTGCGCGCAGGTCCAGTCCACGATGTGGCTCTCGACGCCGACCAGGTCGCCCTCGCGAACCCGTGTCACGCCGCTGCCGGTGCCCACGACCCGCCCGGCCAGCTCATGACCGAGGGTGGTGGGCGGCTTGACGATCTCGCGTGCCCAGGGATCCCAGGAGAAGATGTGGTAGTCGGTGCCGCAGATGCTGGCGGCCTCCATCTTGAGCAGCACCTCACCGGGTCCGGCGACCGGAATCGGCCGCTCCACCAGCTCCAGCCCGGGCTCGGGTCGCGTCTTGGCGAGTGCCCGCATGGTGCGTGCCGGCGCCACGGTGCGAGTCATGACAGCTCACTCACGCCCGATGCGGTTGCGTGATCCTCGGTGCGCGGCAGCTCGTCCACGATGCGATTCTCAAGGACGCCGATCCCCTCGATCTCGCAGCGCATCAGATCCCCGGCCACCAGGTAGCGGGGCGGATCATGGAAGTGCCCGACCCCGGCCGGGGTGCCGGTGGCAATCATGTCACCGGCCTCCAGGGTGATTGAGCGGGACACGAAGGCGATCAGGGTGGGCACGTCGAAGATCATCTCCGCGGTGGTCGAATCCTGCCAGGTCTCCCCATTCACCGACGATCGCAGGCGGAGTCGTGAGGTGTCGGCCAGCTCGTCGGCCGTGACCACCATCGGTCCCATCGGCGCGAACCCATCCGCACCCTTGGCGCGCAGCCACTGCCGATCCTCGCCCTGCAGGTCGCGCTGGGTGACGTCGTTGAGCACCGTGTAGCCGAAGACCGCCGTGAGCGCCTCTTTGCGCCCCGCATGGCTCACGCGCCGTCCGATGACCACCGCCAACTCGCACTCCAGGTCGAGCTTCTCGGTAGCGCGGGGGCGCACCACGGGCTGCCCGGGATCGGCTACCGCGTTGGCGAACTTTGCGAAGAGCATCGGATAGGCCGGCGGGGCCGCCGACTGCTCGCGGCAGTGGTCGCGGTAGTTGAGCCCGATGCACACGATCTTCCCGGGACGACGCAGCGGGGCGCGAACGGCCACGCTGGCCGGGTCGATCAGCTCTCCGTGGTCCCGCTCGGTCAGGACGCGTCCTGCGGTCAGTAACTCACCGACATCTCGCGCGCCGGTCGAGGCCGTGAGGTCACGAATGCCCTCATCGGAGAGCAGCCCCAGGCGCGTGGCGGTTGGTGATGGGCCGGCGTCGCGCGGAGCGTAGGCCAGCAACTGCACCTGGCCAGTATACGGAGCCCGGCTTCCGGGGATGGGGCCGCGGCCGGGGTCAGGAGGTCAATCCTCGCTGAAGTAGGCGCGCGACGATGGGCGCAGCAGCAGGACGACCAGCACAACGGTGATGCCGAGCCCGACAGGCACGAAGAGACGCTGCCAGCCCGCTGCCGCGGCCGGCGGGAAGTTGAGCAGAATCGGCGGCAGGCCCGCCAGGATCGGCGCCGCCAGCACGGCAATCCCGAGCGCGAAGCGGTGCGCGATTCGCTTGCGCTGCATCGCCACGGTGACTCCGAACAGGACCGCGGCCAGCTCGAGCATCATGAAGATGCCGAGCAGGCTGAACGGGGCCTTCTCGCTGAAATCGACGAACTCGATGATCCGAGGAAGGAGCAGGCCGGTGATGGCCAGCAGGGCGAAGGCCCAGCCGAACCACAGGCGAACGCCGATCGGCATCGGGGGACGCTCAGACTCCAGACTCATCGGCCGATCGTAGCAGCGTCGGGCGAACTGCCGCCCGCTCGCCTACCATGGCTGGCGGGCGTGACACGCGACGCTCATCGAATCCCCGTGACCTGGGTGATGCCGTGACCGACGAACCTGCCATCCGGATCCTGATCGCGGACGACCACGAGGTTGTGCGCGTGGGACTCTGCGCCCTGCTCGATCGACAGGGCGACATGGCCGTGGTCGGCGCCGCGGCGTCCGGCAATGAGGCGGTCGAATTGGCTCGCGAGCTGCGCCCCGACGTGGTGCTGCTCGACGTCCGCATGGCGAACGGATCTGGCAACGACGCCTGCCGTGCGATCACCGCAGAGAGTCCCGACACTCCGGTCCTGATGCTGTCCGGCTACCGGGATGACGAGAGCCTGTTCGGGGCGATCACCGCGGGCGCCTCCGGTTATCTGATGAAGCGCGTGCACGGCGACGAGCTGGCGGATGCCATTCGGACGGTTGCCGGGGGCCGATCGACGCTGGATCCGGCCGTCACCGCGGCGGTTCTCGAGCGACTGCGGGCCGCAGCTCGTTCTGAACAGAGCGGGGCGTTTCGCGACCTCACCGATCAAGAGCGACGTGTCCTGGTCCAGGTGGCGGTGGGCAAGTCGAACCGGGAGATCGCGACCGTACTGAACCTTGCGGAGAAGACGGTGCGCAACTATGTGAGCAATATCCTCGCCAAGCTCGCCCTTTCGAGCCGAGCCCAGGCAGCCACCTTCGCGTTTCGCAATCGGATGGCCGAGCTCGACCGCATCGGGCATGGTTGACGTTGCGTCGGTGGCACGCCTGCCGCGCGTGCTCGCGCTGCTGGTCAGCCTCACCGCATCGGCCTGCTCGGTGACCCCATCGCCGAGCCCGAGCATGGTCGCATCCGCGCCGGCGACCGCCTCGTCGAGCAGCTCCTCCACGCCGCGCCCCGCGGCCACGCCCGAGCCGCCGCTCTCGTTGCCGCTGCCGGCAGAATCGGACCCGCGCCCGATCACCTTCGCGGTCGCGGTGCAATCCGACCTGGCGGCCACCACCTCCGGTCACGTCGTGGTGACGGTGACCAACACGTCCGATTCCACGGTCGTCGAGCTGGTGTTGCGCTGGCCGACTGCCCTGAAGGAGATCATCTCGCTGGCCCCATTTGAGCCGACCGACGAGCGGATTCGCGAAGGTGGCGGCGTCCTCTACCAAGAGTGGACCAAGTGGGTCGAGGGACCCGGCGAGATGGGTGAGCCGAGTGGCACGACGTCGCTCGGCTGGGGTCCGCTGCTTCCCGGCGCCACGCTCACGATCACCCTGACCGCCAACCGGGTCGCGAATCAGCCGAGCGCCTTCGACCTCCAGTTCCTTGCCGGCGAGGCGATCCTGTCCACCACGGCGGGGTCGGCGGCCGAGCTGCGTGTAGCGCTGCCCTAGGGCGAACGATGCGAGCCTTGCTTCCCCCCTGGACAGATCCTGACCCGGAACTGCACGCGCGCTTCGGGGAGATCTTCGACCCTGACCGCAAGGTGCTCGCGGCCCTGGAACGCATCGTGCCGCTCTCCGGCAAGCGCATCGCCGACGTGGGCACCGGGATCGGTCACTACCCGATGCTGCTGGCTCGTCGCACGGGCCGCACCTACGGGATCGAATCTGACCCGGCACTGCTGGCGGTCGCCCGCAGCCGAGCGCACGCCGCGCATCAGCCGAACCTGCGCATCGTGCCGGGCACGCCGGAGCGGCTCCCACTGCATGACGGGGCCGTCGATATCGTCCTGTCGGGAATGATCGAGCCCGACGACGGGTCGCTGCCCGCCGTCGAAGAGGCGATGCGTGTCCTGCGCCCCGGTGGGCGACTGGTGGTGATCGGCTACTACGGCCGCGACCAGGTGGCCGGCTTGCTGGAGCCCGAGGCGGTGGCGCACGCGGCCGATGCGACAAGGCGGCGTACCGGCTGGTGGCTGCGCCACGGCTTCAAGATCAAGGTCGTCCACGCGCGCCTCGATCTGTCCGATCCCGTCGCGGCCGGAGAGCTTCTGCCGCGCCTCTATGGCGACCGCGGCAGGGCGTTTCTATTGGGGCCGTATCCACCCTCGTTGACCCTTGGGCTGGGCCTCTTCCATCGGACCCGGGACGTCTGAATTTCCACCGCGCAGGCAGTTGCGCAACTGCTATGCGGACCGCCGGCTCGGCATCTATGCTTCGGCCCGTCGAAGGCCAGGCTCTTCTCCCCCCGGAGCCTGGCCTTCGGCATGACCCGCGACAGAACGGTGCGATAATGGCGCCGCGTCCCTCTCTGATCAAGGCGCCCGCACGTTCGCCTGGGCGCGACATCCACCCGGAGGCCCAAGGCAGAAGATGGCGACCAGCATCCCGATGAAGATCACCTACGCCACCCTCTCGGCCGACAACGAGGAGCTGCAATCCGCCTTCGACGGGGCGGTCGAGCGGGTTCGCCCCGAGCTCGGTCGTTCGTACCCGATGCTCATCGGCGGCGAGCTGCGGAGCGGCGCCACCGAGTTCGAAGATCGCTCGCCGATCGACACCTCGATCGTCGTCTCGCGCTTCCCCCTCGGCACTGCGCAGGACGTCCGCGATGCCATCGGTGCGGCACGTGCCGCCTTCCCGGCATGGCGCGACCTCGGCTGGCGGAAGCGCCTCGAGCTGATCCGCAGGGCGGCCGATCTCATCAGCCAGCGACAGTTCGACTACGCGGCGCTGATGAGCTTCGAGGTCGGCAAGAACCGCCTCGAGGCCCTGGGCGACGTTGAGGAGACGGCCGACCTGCTGCGCTACTACGCGGATTCGATGGAAGCGGCCGACGGCTTCGTGAAGCCGATGGGATCGCTCTCTCCGGCAGAGCACACGCGCAGCATCCTCAAGCCGCACGGCGTGTGGGGGATCATCTCGCCCTTCAACTTCCCGATGGCCCTGGCCGGCGGACCGGCAGCCGGTGCGCTGATGGCCGGCAACACGGTCGTCATCAAGCCCTCATCGGACGCTCCGCTGATGGCCTACAAGTTCTGCGAGGCGCTGCGGGACGCTGGGATCCCACCGGGGGTCTTCAACCTGGTCACCGGACCGGGCGAGACGGTCGGCGCGGAGTTGGAGCAGAACCCCGACATCGACGGCATGGTCTTCACCGGCTCGTACGAGGTCGGCATGCGGCTGTACACCGGGTTCACCCGTGACTACCCGCGGCCGATCATCACCGAGATGGGCGGCAAGAACCCTTCGATCGTGACGACGACCGCCGATCTCGACGAGGCCGCAGAAGGGGTCATGCGTTCCGCCTTCGGTTTCGACGGCCAGAAATGCAGCGCCAACAGCCGCGTTTACGTCGAACGATCGGTGGCTCGCGAGTTCGTCGATCGGCTGGTCGAAAAGACCGCGACGATCCAGGTCGGGGACCCCACCCAGCGCCACAACTGGATGGGTCCGGTCATCAACGAGCGCTCCCTGCGCAAATTCACCGATGCCGTTGAAGAGGCGAAGCGCGACGGCGGGCGGATCGAGATCGGTGGCGAGGTGCGCCGCGACGAGGGCACCGAGCGCGGCTTCTTCCCGTCTCCAACCGTGGTGACCGGCCTGCCGACCACCCACCGCCTCTTCCGCGACGAGCTGTTCGTGCCGTTCGTCGTTATCGGCGAGGTCGACTCGCTCGAGGAGGCGCTGCAGCTCTCCAACGCCACCGCCTACGGCCTGACGGCCGGCATCTTCAGCCATGACGACGCGCAGATCCGTCGCTTCCTGGACTCCATCCAGGCGGGCGTGGTGTACGTCAATCGGCGAGCGGGCGCGACCACCGGCGCCTGGCCGGGGATCCAGTCCTTCGGCGGCTGGAAGGGCTCCGGCTCATCGGGAAAGAGCGGGCTCGGCCCGTACTACGTCATGCAGTTCCTGCGCGAGCAGTCGCAGACCGTGATGGGCCAGGAACCGCCGCCCGCATGACGGACCTCGAGACCTTCGAGCCGGTCGTCGATCCCAGCGGCTGGTTCAGCGTGCAGCTTCGCTACGCCTACCTGGTCGGCGAGACGCCGACCATGATCGAGGATCGGGTGGTGCTGATCGACGGCGAGGACGAAGAGACTGCCCTGGGCCGCGCGATCGAGGTCGCCGAGGAATACGAGGACGAGTTCGAGACCGACACCGGCGAGAGCGGCGTCATCCGCTTCGAGGGGATCGTGGCGCTCAAGGAGCTGGACGATCCGCCGGCCGCCGGTGCGGAGGTTTGGCACGAGTTCATGGCACCCCCCGGCGTGGAGATCGATCCCGGGGAAGAGCCCCTGCCGCCGGTGCGGCCGGCCGAGATGGCCTTTCCCCGCGCCCACGACGACTGATGCCCTGGCGGAGCCTGGCGTACTCCGCCGTCCGCCCGCTCCTCTTCCGGCTTGACTCGGAGCAGATCCACCGCCTGACCGTGGGCGCGCTGCGACGTGCCGGGGACGACGCGGTCGGTCGCCGGCTGGCGGGCTGGGCTGGTGGGACCCCAGCCGATCTCCCGCTGGTCGAGATCGGCGGCCTGACCTTCCGCAACCGTGTCGGCCTGGGAGCTGGATTCGACAAGGACGGAGTGGCACTGCGCGGCATGGCGGCGCTCGGGTTCGGCTTCACCGAGATCGGGACCGTCACGCCACGGCCTCAGCCCGGAAATCCGCGTCCGCGGCTCTTCCGACTGCCCGGCGACGAAGCGCTCATCAACCGCATGGGCTTCAACAATGCGGGTGCCGAGGAGGTCGCCCGCAACCTCGCCCGCCTCCGCCGGCATCTTCCCACCGGATTCGTGGTCGGGGTCAATATCGGGCGCAATGCAGCCACTACGGCCGACGACGCGGTCGGCGACTACGTGGCCGCGCAGCGCCTGCTGGCCCCGCTTGCCGACTACCTGGCGGTCAATGTTTCGTCGCCCAATACCCCCGGCCTGCGCGATCTCCAGGCCCCGCGCCGCCTCCGAGAGCTGTTGCTCGCGCTGGCCGAGGCCGGTGAGCGCATGAACTGTCGGCGGCCGATCTTCGTCAAGCTGGCACCTGACCTGGGTCCGGGGGAGATGGAGGCCGTGGTCGCGGTCGCCTTCGAGGTGCCGATCCAGGGGCTGATCCTGTCCAATTCCACCCTGGTCCGCGACCGGCTGACCTCGCCCGATTCGCTCACGCATCAGGCTGGCGGGCTCTCCGGCGCGCCGCTGCTGGTCCGAACACGCGGAGCGATCCGCCGCGCGCGGGCGCTCGTGGGCAACCGCATGGCGATCGTCGCTTCCGGTGGCATCAACTCGGGCCAGGACGCTGCCGTTCTCATCGGCGCCGGAGCCGACCTGGTCCAGCTGTGGACCGGCCTGGTCTATCGCGGCCCGGGCCTCATCGGTGAGGCAGCGAAGGCGGTACGATAGAGGTCCATCTAGCCAGGGGCGCGGGCAGGACGCGCCACTCCGTTCGGAGTGCTTGGTACCGATGACCCTTGAGGCCAGCCCTTCGTCCCCGGCTGCGCGCATGACAGCGCCGCAGATCATCACCGAACTGCCCGGGCCCCGAGCGCGGGCGATGATCGCCCGAGACAACGCCGTGGTCAGCCCCAGCCTGACGCGAGCCTACCCACTCGTCGCCGAGAGCGGCAGCGGGTACGTGGTCACCGACGTGGACGGCAACCGCTTCCTGGACTTTGCGGCGGGGATCGCGGTCTGCTCCACCGGGCACGCGCATCCGCAGGTGGTCGCCGCCATCAAGGAACAGGCAGATCGGCTGATCCATATCGCAGCCACCGATTTCTACGAGCCGCGCTACCTGGAGCTCACCGAGCACCTGGCGCGGATCGCCCCGTTCGACGAGCCGGCGCGGGTATTTCTCACCAACTCGGGGACCGAGGCGGTCGAGGGCGCCATCAAGCTGGCGCGCTATCACACCCATCGGCCCGGACTGATCGCCTTCGAGGGGGCCTTCCACGGCCGGACGATGGGCGCCCTGTCACTCACCAACAGCAAGATCAAGCAGCGAGCCGGGTTCGGGCCGCTCCTGCCGATGGTGCATCACAGCCCGTTCCCCCGGGTCCGAGCCTGGCGCGAGGGGAGCGGCGGCGACGGCAGCGCGGAGCTCGAGGTGCTGCGCAAGAACATCCTCGGCCGCCTCATCGCCCCGCGCGACGTGGCCGCCATCGTGATCGAGCCGATCCAGGGCGAGGGCGGGTACTTCCCAGCGCCAGCCGCCTTCCTGCACGGCCTGCGGGAGATCTGCGACGAGCACGGCATCATGCTGATCGCCGACGAGATCCAGTCCGGCATGGGCCGCACCGGGCGCTGGTGGGCGATCGAGCACGCCGGCGTCGAGCCGGACATCTTGACCACCGCCAAGGGGATCGCGTCGGGAATGCCGCTTGGCGCCTTCATCGCCCGCGCATCGGTCATGTCCTGGCCTGCCGGCGCGCACGGCTCGACCTTCGCCGGCAACCCGGTCTGCGCGGCGGCAGGCGCTGCGACCCTGAAGCTGATCGAGGGCGGGCTGATGGAGAACGCCGCACGCATGGGTGCCCGCCTCAGAACGGGCATCGAGCGGGCCGCCGGAGAGCACGGCGGGGTCCGCGACGTGCGCGGGGCCGGCCTGATGATCGGCGTGGAATTTGCCAGCCATGAGGCGGCCAATGCCGTCGAGCAGGCGGCCTTCGCGCGCGGCCTGCTGGTGCTCGAGTGCGGCGAGGCCACCATTCGGCTCTGTCCGCCGCTGATGATTGACGAGGCGGCGGTCGACACCGCCGTAACCCTTTTCGGCGAGGCGATGGCGGCCGCGGCGCGGCCGACCGAAGGGATGGACGAGACCGGAGGATGAGCGGGGACCCGGTCACCGGGACCAAGGTCATGCCGCTCGCCGCGGCGATTGCCGTTCACCTGCACGACGGCGACACGCTGGCCATCGAGGGCTTCACTCACCTGATCAGCTTTGCCGCGGCCCACGAGGTCATTCGGCAGAGGCGTCGTGGCTTGACCCTGGCGCGCCTCACGCCGGACCTCGTGTACGACCAGATGGTGGCCGCCGGATGCGCCGATCGGCTCATCTTCTCGTGGCTCGGCAACCCGGGCGTCGGGTCGCTGCATGCCATCCGCCGGGCGATCGAGGCGGGCAGCCTGGCGATCGAGGAATACAGCCACCATGGGATGGTGGCGCGCTACGCGGCGGGTGCCAGCCGGCTCCCCTTCTTTCCGCTCCGCTCCTACGACGGAAGCGATCTTGCGTCGGTGAATCCTGCCATCCGGCGGGTCATGTCGCCCTACGACGGCGAGGAGATCGCGGTGGTGCCGCCGCTCCATCCCGACCTCGCGATCATTCATGCGCAACGGGCCGATGTGACCGGCAACGTGCAGGCCTGGGGCATCGTGGGCGTCCAGCGCGACGCGGCGCTGGCTGCCAAGCGTGTCATCGCCGTGGTCGAGGAGCTGGTCGATGAGTCGGTGATCCGCTCCGATCCGGACCGCACGCTACTGCCCGGCATGGTGGTCGATGCGGTCTGCGTTGAACCATGGGGGGCGCATCCGTCGTTCGCGCAGGGCCACTACGACCGGGACAACCGCTTCTACCGCGACTGGGACGCGATCAGCCGCGAGCCCGCCGGCCTGCAGCGCTGGCTCGACCAGTGGGTGCACGGCGTGGCCTCGCGCGCCGAATACGTGGAGCGACTTGGCCCCGACAGACTGGCCTCACTGCGACCGGCACCCCGACCCTCCGGCTCGGTCGACTACGGCAGCTACCGGTGACGCCCAGCAGCGACGAACTGATCATCGCCGCGGCGGCGGCCGAACTGGCCGGGGTGCGGACCGTCTTCGTCGGGATCGGGCTGCCCAACGCGGCCGCCAACCTGGCACGCCGCACCGTCGCCCCGCAGCTCGAGCTGATCTACGAGGCCGGAGTGATCGGTGCCCGACCCGCGCGGCTGCCCGACAGCATCGGCGATCCGGCCCTCGTCTCGGGGGCGGCCGCCACGCTGAGCATGCGCGATCTGTTCGGCGGCTTCCTGCAGGGCGGTCGCATCGAGGTGGGGATGCTGGGTGCGGCGCAGATCGACCGCTGGGGCAACCTGAACACGACCGTCATCGGATCGTACGATCGGCCGTCGGTCCGGCTGCCCGGCTCGGGGGGAGCCTGCGAGATCGCCCTCAACGCCCGGCGGGTGATGGTGGTGATGAACCAGTCGCTGCGCTCCTTCGTGGATCAGATCGACTTCGTCACGTCGCCGGGACACCGCCGCCCCGACGGCAGCGGAGGTCGTCCATCGTGGGCCGGGGCCGGGCCAACCGCGGTGATCACCCAGCTGGCGCTCTACCATTTCGGGCTCGACGGCGAAATGGAGCTGGCCGGCCTGCAGCCCGGCGTCGACGCAGCCGCCGTGGATGCCGCCACCGGATGGCCGATGCGCCGCGCAGCATCGCTCGCGCTTCTACCGAGGCCGGTCGAGGCGATCCTTGCCGAGATCCGGCGGCTCGTCGCCTGACGTCCCGGCCGAAGCAGACATTGTGACCGCCCCGGAATGACCGACGGCCCTTGGCGAGTCGCAGGATGGGGCTCGATCATCGAGTCATGGAGACCTCCCCGGACCACGCGACCACCCACCCCCACCATCGGACGCTGGTGTGGATCGACTCACGGCAGGCCGTAATCGTCCGCTGGGACGGGGCGGCCAGGTTCATTCGCATCGAGAGCGATGTGCCCGCCCACCGTCGTTCGACCGGTCACGTCGCCCACAATCCGATGATCCGGCAGGGTGGCGGAGGGGCGCGGCAGGAGGCAGGAGAGCGCCATCGCCTTGAGCACCTGCATCGGTTCATCACGCTGGTCGAGGCGCGCCTCGCCCCCGACGACGAGATCGAGATCCTCGGCCCGGGCACCGTTCGGGAGCGGTTGGCGCACCTCGTCGAAACCAATGACCGGCATCGTGGACGGCCACACCGCGTCTGCACCCACCCGACCGGTCCGCTGACCGAGGCCCAGCTGGTGGCGTTGGTCCGCGACGGCGCAGGCGATCCGCCCCGCCGTGGTCGCAAGGGAGCGCCCGGCTTCTCCTAGATCGCGCGATTGGCGAGGCGCAGGGCAAGGCGGGTCCAGGCAACCAGGTTGTCCAACTGCGCTCTGCTGAGCCGATCGCAGGCCCAGCTCCAGTGAATGGCGACCATCTCACCGGGCACGATGTCGTCGACGAAGCCGCGACCGTCAAGCCATCGAGTAATGGTCTCGGGGCGTGGAGGTCCGAGTCGCAGTTTGCCGTCGATCATTTCGACCGGCGCGACCTGAACGACCATCGCGTCGCCGGAGACCGTCTCGACGCGTCCCCAGCGAATTCGGCACGCGTCGATGGTGGCCAGCACGTCACGTGTCTCTCCGCCGCGCAGCAGGCCGACGCGAGGGAAGATTTCCAGCACATGGAAGGCATGCATCGGGCGGGCGCCACCGGCCAGCGACGCCTCCAGCCACCGCCAGGAGGTCGGGGCCAGGCGGACGCGGAACCGCTCCTCGACAGATTCGTGGAGTTGCGCGGGGCGAACCGCCCCGGTCAGGCCGTTGCCGAGCCAGTACGCTTCGACCACCGAGCGGTCGAGCGGATCCGCGATGCCGTTGGCAGCGGCGATCAGCTCGAGGTAAGGGTAGGCGCCCTCGAAGCCCCGCGCCAGGGCGCGCAGGCCGCCATCGTCGATTCCTGCGGAGGCGTACTCGAGCAGCGCCGTAGAGTCGTCGGGTCCGCAATACCCGAGCCGGTTCGGTCCAAAGGCGTAGCGCCCGAAGAGCACCGGGCCGGACGGGGCGCTGCGCGCCCCGGGCACGGGCTCAGGCGCCGCCCTGATCGCCATTGATATCTCCAGCCGGGTGGCCGCGCAGGCGCGGCGCGCGCAGGAACCAGGCTGCCATGCCACTTGCCGCGGCCAGGATCACGAGCTGCCCGGTCAGCGGCAGCGGCGCCGGTATCGTGCCGCTGGCGACCGCCTGAAGGGCGGCGGTGATCGGCGCACCCAGGGTCAGGACCGCAGTCACTACGGTGGCGGGCGCGCGCTGCAGGGCCGAGTACCAGGTCGCAACGTAGCCTGCCAGCAGGAGTCCAGTCCCAAGCACCCACGCCCACTGGGCCGCACCAAGGGTGGCGATCAGCCCCAGGCGGCCACTGATCGCCAGGTAGCAGACCAGGATGATCAGCCCGAATCCCATGCGAGCGGCACCCGCTGTCAGGGCGGGCAAGGAGGACAGCAGGCGCCGAGCGAGGATCGTCTCAATCGCCCAGAGGCCGGTCGCCAGGGCGATCAACGACTCCCCGCCTCCCCAGCTCAGGCCGCTCGGAGGCTGGATCAGGAGTTGCGCAACCAGCAGCACGCCCAGCGCGCCCAACGCCCAGGCGCCCGGGCGCTCGCCGAGGAAGACGACCGCCAGCAGCGCCACCCAGATGAAAAGGGTCTTATGAATGACCGCTGCGGCGGGCGCGCTGGCCCCGGCCAGACCGTTGAAGAAGAGCACGAACGGAAGGCTGCCGCCGACCAGGCCGAGCGTCAGCAGGCCGAGCCAGCGCCGCGAGCCAAGCTGCCGCGGCATTCCACCGATCGCGGCGGCGGCGCTGAGCAGGACAACGGCCGCAACCCCGTTCTTGAGTGTCGTGAACAGCGTGGCATCGGGGAATTGCCTCACCGCCTGGCTGTTGAGGAAGACCGCCACGCCGCTGATCAGCGCCGTCCCCAGGGCCAGGCTGACGCCGACCGCCATCGGCCGGGCTCGCCCATCGGTTTCCACCTTCATGTCTCCTCTCGATATGCGTCGCGCACGGCCAACAGCTGCCGCATCGCCTTTTCATCGCTGATGCGTTCGAGAATGGTGCCCGCCCCCACGACCACCCAGTCACCGACAGTGGTATCGGGCCGTACCAGGGTCGAGGCGCGCCGCTGGCGTCCGCCGAGCAGCACCGTCGCGCCATCCGCGTCGACGACGATGACCCGCGCCGGCGCAGTCACGCACATGGCGCGGCCTCCGGCATCGGAGCTTCCAGGGTCAGCGCAGCCAAGCGCTCGACAAGCTCTCCGAGGTGGCTTGCAACGGCCATCGACACTGGGCCCCCGACCGCGAACGACGTGCCGCCGATCCCCAGAAACCGATCGTGCGGGCAGACGGCGCCCAGCGCGGCGGCCAGCCCCACCGCTCCGCCGGCGCTCAGCGCGTGGGTCGAGCTGACCCGCAGCGAGGCCTCCAGCGCCGGGAGCTCCACCAGCGGCAGCTCCAGGATCGATCCGGCGGGGACGCCGCGCACGCAGTCGACCACCACCGTGCGCGACCCCGGCGAGCCGAGCAGATGCTCGGCGGAGAGTTGTCCGACCTCCTCGACGCAGGCCGCCCGGCGTGCGGCGGCGGGAAGACGACGAACCGCCAGCAGCGCCGCGCCGTCGTCGCCGCGATCGATCGCTCCGCAGGCCAGGATGCGAACCGCGACACTCATTCGGGGCGCTCCACCCGCAGCTGCAGGAAGTGGGTGGCGCACGAGATACACGGATCGTAGGAGCGGATCAGCTGCTCGAGTCGCAGGGTCGCCTCCTCGTGCGGCAGCTCCAGCACGGCGGGCGCGAAGAGCTCGAGATCGTGCTCGATGGCGGCCTGGTTCTGGCTGGTCGGCGGCACGATCTGGGCGTGCTGCACAGTGCCCGCTGAATCGACCTGGTAGCGGTGGAAGAGAAGCCCGCGGGGCGCTTCAGTCGCCCAGGCAGCCGTCCCGGCGCGGGGCTCCCACGGCTCGGCAGGACGTGCCGGCGGGACGTAGCGATCCACGATGTCGGCCGCGTCGGCGATCGCGTGGAGCAGCTCCACCGCGCGCGAGACGATGCTCAGGAAGAGGTTGCGGCGCAGGGCCTCGAGGCCGAGGCCGGTCGCCGCCAGGGCCGCACTGGCGGTCGGGTGCAGCCGATCCGCGGAGAAGGACAGCCGCGCTGTCGGCCCGAGTAGGTAGGGGACGCCATCGGCCGCGCGTGCGTGGAGCGCGTTCGACCACGGAACCTGGATCTCCTCGAATGCCTGCCCCCAGTCTCCGGTCGCCAGGTCGATCCCATCGCTCGACACGATCCGCCCTTCATTCATCGGGTAGTCGCTCTCGTGCCGCAGGGCGACAAGGCGCGGCTCCCGGTCGAACGACGGCATGTCGAATCCGGCCACCCAGCTGACCGTCTCCTGCGCGGCGGCGATACCAGCCTCGAGGAGCGGGCGCAGCGGCTCCAGATCGGCGCTGCGTGGCGTCCGCGTGAAGCCGCCGACCCTGACGCTGACCGGATGAATGGCTCGCCCGCCCAGGATCCCCACGATCCGGTTGCCGAGCTGCTTCAGCCGGAGTCCGCGCTCGACCACGACGCGATGATCTCGCGCCATCTCCAGAACGCCCGGGTATCCGAGAAAGTCGGGCGCGTGGAGCAGGTAGATGTGCAGCGCGTGGCTCTCGATCCACTCGCCGCAGTAGAGCAATCGACGCAGCGCGCGCACCGCGGGGTCGATCGGCACTTCGAAGAGGCTCTCGAAGGCGTGCACCGCGGACATCTGGTACGCGACCGGGCAGATGCCGCAGATGCGCGCCACGATGTCCAGCACCTCGTCGGGCGTGCGGCCCACCACCAGCCGCTCGAAATAGCGCGGCGCTTCAAAGATGCGCAACTGGGCGGCGACCGAGCCGTCGGTCCCCACGCGCAGGTCGAGCGACCCCTCGCCCTCCACGCGGGTCAGCTGCGCGACCTCGAAATGGAGCTGGTCGGTGGCCATCAGTCCGGCTCCTCGCCGGTGGCTGCGGGCGGTTGAAAGGTGGCCATGGCGCGGGCGCTCGCATCACGGAACGGCGGCGCGTACCCGGTGAAGCCTGCGAACAGGCGATCGACGGCACCGCTCGGCCGATCGGCGCCCAGCCAGGCGGAGAGGCTGCCGACATTGGCCGCCTCTCGTGGTCCGAAGCACGCGTAGCAGCCGCGCGCGTAGCTGGGGCACAAGGCCCCGCAACCGGTCTGGGTAACGGGCCCCAGGCACGCCACCCCGCCGGCCACCAGCACGCAGACCCTGCCGCGGCGCTTGCACTCAAGGCAGACCGCCTCATCGGGCAGCTGCGGCCGGCGTCCGAGACGGAGAGCGGTCAGGAGCTCCAGGAGCTGGTAGCGGTCGATCGGGCAGCCGCGTAGCTCGATATCGACATTGACGTGGTCGGCGACCGGGGTGGCAGTCGCCAGCGATTGAATCAGCTCCGGCTGCGGATAGACCGAGGCTCGCCAAGCTGGCTCCTTGCCGAAGTTGCGCATCGCCTGGATCCCGCCGGCCGTCGCGCAGGCGCCGATGGTCACCAGCAGCCTGGAGCGCTCGCGCAGCTGCTGGATCTGCTCGGCCTGCGCAGGGGTACTCACCGAGCCCTCTACCAGCAGCACGTCGTACGGCCCGTCGGACCGTCGCGAGCTCGCCTCGGGAAACTCGACCAGGTCGAAGCGGGCGCCGATCGCCAAGAGCTCGTCCTCCAGGTCGAGCAGGGTCAGCTGGCAGCCGTCGCACGAGGCCAGCTTCACGACACCCAGGCGCGGCGGTCGTATCTCGCTCATCAGATCCCCTCGCGGGCAAACAGGTCGCCCAGCTCCGACATTGCGAAGACCGGGCCATCACGGCAGACGAAGAAGGGGCCCATCTGGCAATGGCCGCACAGGCCGATACCGCATTCCATGTGCCGCTCCAGCGACACGAAGAGGCGTTCCGGCGCCACTCCACGGTCGCGGAGAACGGTGGCGACGGTCTGCATCATGCGTTCCGGGCCGCACACGAAGGCCACTGTCGGCCGCGCGCTGAAGTCGCGCTGGTCCAGCAGCCCGGTGACCACCCCGACGCGTCCCGTCCAACCTGGACCCGAGCGGTCAACAATCTGGGCCACCTCGATTCCGCGCTCAGCCCACGCGCTGAGCTCGTCAACGAAAAGCCGGTCGGCCGGCGACCGAGCGCCATACGTCAGCAGGACCGACCCATAGCGGGCACGTTCGGCCAGGATCGCCTCCACCAACGGCCGCAACGGAGCGAGGCCGATCCCTCCGGCGACGATCACCACGTCCCGGCCAACGGCGCGCTGCAGCGGCCACGGCCGGCCCAGCGGCCCGCGCAGGCCGACCTGCGCCCCGGTCGGTTGGCTGAGCAGCGCCCGCGTGGCGGGCCCGGCTGCTCGAACGGTCAGCTCCACGTGGTCGCTGCCGTAGCGAGAAGCCGAGATCGGGAAGGCGGGGAACCCGGGCTGGTCGACCATCACGAATTGGCCCGGCAGGCCCGCCAGCAATGCGGGATCGCGCGGCACGAGGCGCAGCGTGGAGGTGTCAGCGGTTTCGTTCCGGAGCGCGCCAAGGGTGGCGATGTCAAAACGCCCCGGTGTGGCGGCTGCCGGCCGGTTCGCTCCCCGCTCGGGCTGCACGGCCGGCGGTGCGATGACGGCCAGCTCCTCCCGGACGTCGATCCCCACCGGGCACCAGCTCACACAGCGACCGCACCCGACGCAGCCGTAGCTGCCGAACTGATCGACCCAGGTGGCGAACTTATGGGTCAGCCACTGTCGATATCGGTCCGAACGTCGCGGCCGGAAGTTGCCGCCGGCCACCTGGGCGAAGCCCACCGTGAAGCACGAGTCCCACACCCGCTCCGCCACCGTGACCGTCCCATTCAGGTCGGAGCGCAGCGCGCTGCTGGTGCAGAAGCAGGTCGGGCAGACCATGGTGCAGTTGGCACAGGCCAGGCACCGATCAGCCACCTGCCCCCAGCGCGGGTTGTCCAGCTGGTCCATCAGCCGGTTGTGCAGGCCGTCGAGGGCCACCGCCTCCCCGGTCGCCGCGCGCACCTCGGCCACGGCACCTGCCGCGGCGGCCTCTTCGGCTGTCGTCCCGCGCCGCGTCGGCAGGCGTGCCAGGAGGCGTGCCCCATCCGCCGTCCCGGAGCTGACCAGGAAGCCATCTTCAAGCTCTGTCAGGGCCAGGTCGTGTCCGTCGCGCACCTCGGGCCCGGTGCCCATCGACGCGCAGAAGCAGGTCGAGGCGGCTCGTGTGCACTGGACCGCCACCACCAGGGCGCCGTCACGGCGTGCCCGGTAGTCCTCGTCGACGAAGGCGCCACCGGCCAGCACCCGATCATGGATGCGCAGCGCCGCCAGCTCACAGGCGCGGACCCCCAGGAAGGCGAGCCGCGGTGGGTCAGGGGTCCTCGCGCTGAACGTGGCGCTGAGGTCAGGGTTCCGCTGCGCGCTCGCCACCGCCTGCCGGGGCGGGAAGGTGAACTGCTTCCAGCTCATCGGGCCGTTCACCACGTCGAAGAGCCGTTCCCCATGGTCCCCGGTCAGGCGATAGCGACCGGGAGACTGTTCGTCCTGCCAGCCCCCCGGGAGGTCATCGACCGATGTGATCTCGTCCAGCACGACGGCGCCGTCACGCATCTTTGACCCCATGATCGTGCGACCGCCCTCCCGAAGCAGGTCGAGGAGGGCGTCAAAGCGCTCACGCGGCAGGAACTCCTGCCCCGGCGGGGCGATCACCATGGGAGTACCTCCTGCTCCCGCGCGTACAGGTCGAGCAGCTGGAGTCGAGTGGCAGTGAGACGCCTGGCCACCGCCTGGAGGAGCCGCGGATACAGGGTTGCGGCCAGTACGTCATCGGCGTTGAGCAGGTCGCGCAGCGGTTCGGCGCCGAAGGCCAGCGCCTCCCCGGCCTCGATCCCGACCACGGTCGAGGTGGAGCGGTGCGGTGCCACCACCGCCGACCAGCCGAATACATCGCCGGGCTCGACGGTGAGCAGGGTGACCGAGCCCTGCCCAGGGACCAGCACCTGCATCGCGAGGAGCCCCGACAGGAGCACGCCAAAGTGGTCGCACTCTGTCGCCTCCTTAAGCAGAATCTCGCCGGGCCCGAAGGTCCGCACTTCGGCGATCGAGGCCAGCCGCTCGCGCGTCCGCGGCGGGAGGCCACCACCGAACCAGGTGCTGCCCAGTCTGCCTGCGAGGCTGACTCGCGGTTTCATGCCCCCACCCTGCCAGCCCACGCGCCGGTTCACGAGTGCCATTGGCCTTCAGCGACCGTGACCTTCGGCCCGACCCGGCCGACGCCGGGTTAGCGGAGCATGTCGGAGAGGCTGGTCAGCAGGAAGCCGCGCTCGCGAAGCCCGGGCACCATGATCTTCAGCGCGTCGAGCGTCTCGTACCCGCCCAGGTGCATGAGCACGATGGATCCGTCCACCGCTTGGCTGATCACCTTGCTGGCGATCTGCTCGGCGGTCGGTCCACCGTCAGAGATCGGCTTCCAGTCGATGGTGTCGACGCTCCACATGAAGGTCTTGGTGTAACCGACCGATGCGGCCGCTGCTCCCACCGCGTCGTTGAGGGAGCCGTACGGCGGACGCCAGTACGGGATCGGATCCTGCCCGGAATACTGCTTGAGGATGGCTGCTGAGTCGGTCAGCTCCGTGCGGATGAAGTCCGCGGTCGGGGTGCCGTTGGTCACGCAGGGGACGGTGGTCGGTGAGCCCCCGCCGCCGCGCACCAGGTCGCAATGGTGCATGGTGTGATTGCCGATCTCGAAGAGCTCCGGGTGCGCCCGGATGATGGCCATCACCGCCTGCCCCTCCGTGGTCTGGGCCATCGCGCCGGTCGGGAAGAGCGTGATGCAGACGTGGTTGGCGATCAGGAAGTCGAGGATGTCGATGCCCGGATCCAGGCGGCCGCCCATGTCGAGGGTGAGCGCCACCGCATGCCCGGCATTGGGGATCGTGGCGAAGGTCTGCTGGCTGCCAGCTTCGACGCGGTTGCCCGCTTGGCAGCCGAAAACCGGCGGAGTCGGTACAGCCGTCGGCACGGGTGTCGCTCTCGGCGTTGAGCTGGGGGCCATGCTCCCGGCATCGCTCGGCTGCGGAGATGGTGTCGAGGTGGCGTGTGGCTGGGCGCTTGGTCTCCCCGTGGCGCTCGGGGCCGGGGAACGGGAGCACCCGCTCAGCGTTGCGAGGATGAGGACAGCTGCGGCGAGGCGCCTGACCATCGGCTCAGTTGGGGTTGTAGTGCAGGTCTGCGCTGCTCATGGGTGAGATGGCGCCGTCGGCCAACAGCCGCGCCTCCCGGCGCAGGAGCTGCAGCTCGGCCGTCAGCCTCGCCCCTGCATCGGGCAGCTCGAGCAGCTGCTGCTTGCGCGTCAGTTCGATCTGGAGCATGCCTCCCACAGCGTAACTGGCGGCGAGCGGATCATCTGGCAGGCGAATGGGCTTCAGCGCCTCGTGAAGCGAGTCTGTCACCTTGCCGATCTCGTGCGATTCACGTCCCACCGACGCAGCTGCGGCGGCGTAGCGCTTCACGCTCTCGAGGTACGCATCCAGCGCGGCCTGGACGCGGGGAAGGAGTGCGGCGGTCGTGGCGGGATCGCCCCGCTCCTCGGCGAGCGGATCGACCTCTGCCACAGGGTAGGGGCCGCCCCGAGCGACGCTCTCCACCGTCGCTCGGGCAAAGCCGACCGCCAACAGCCCCCAGCGGCCGTCCGCGAAGCGCTCCGCATGGCGCACCTCGACGATGGTGCCGACCCGCGCGCTCAGCGGCTGCCGTGCCGGGTCGGCGCCGACCTCTGGGCCCTGGGTGATCATGCTCACCAGGAAGCGACCGGCATAGGGCGAGCCGTCCGTCAGAACGTCACGGATCATGGTCCGATAGCGCTCCTCGAAGATCTGGAGCGGCAGCGGCAGGTGCGGAAACAGGACGGCGTGGAGCGGGAAGTGCGGCAGCTGCATGAGTAGCCCGATGGTGGCACGCCGGCCCCGTTCTGGCAAAACCGGTAGCCCCGGCTCCGCGCAATCGGATGTCGCCTCAGGAGGTCTCAGTGGCCACTGGCTGGCTGGAGTGTCGCCGCCAGAGCGCTTTTCGACGACTGACCGTGACGGGGTGCCGCATCGAGAAGACATTCGGCCAATGAGTCGCCGTTGGGACTCTTTCGAGCGACACCCCCGTCTGGACGAGCGCCCAGCCCTAAACCTGATCCACGAACTCCATGTCGATCTGCGCCCGCTGGAGCTTCCCGGAGTAGTCGATGTAGACGCTCTTCCACTCGCTGAAGAAGTCGAGGGACGCCTGCCCCACTTCGCGGTGGCCGTTGCCGGTCGCCTTGGTGCCGCCGAACGGCAGGTGCGCCTCCGCGCCGATGGTGCCGTGATTCACGTACCCCAGCCCCGAATCGAACTCGCGGATGGAGCGGAAGGCGAGGTTGATGTCGCGGGTGAAGAGCGAGGTCGAGAGGCCGTACTTGACGGAGTTCACGATCCGCACGGTCTCCTCCCAGTCATCCACCGGAATGACCGATGTGACCGGACCGAAGATCTCCTCCTGGGCGATGCGCGCATCCCATTTCACCTCGGTGAAGATGGTCGGCTGGAAGAAGCTGCCCTTGGCCAGCGCCCCGGCGGTTGCCGGCTCGCCGCCGATCACCAGCTGGGCCTCTCCACGACCGATGGCGGCGTACGCCGCAATCCGCTCGACCGCCTTGTCGTTGATGACCGGGCCGACATCGGTGCCGTCCACCAGCCCGTCGCCGAGCACCAGCGAGGCCACGCGCTTGCGAAGCTGCTCGACGAACTCGTCATGCACCTTGCGATGCACGATCAGGCGTGACGCCGCCGTGCAGCGCTGCCCGCTGGTACCGAAGGCGGACCAGACCGCCGAGTCCAGGGCGAGGCCCAGATCGGCGTCCTCCCAGACCACGATCGGGTTCTTGCCACCCAGTTCCAGGCTGACGCGCTTCAGGGTCCTGGCGGCGCGGGTGCTGATCTCGACGCCGGTATCGGTGTGGCCGGTGAAACTGATGACGCGCACGTCGGGGTGCTCGACGATGGCATTGCCGACCTCGGCCCCGGAGCCGGTCACGATGTTGACCACCCCGTCGGGGATGCCGCCCTCCATGAGCAGCTCGACGAACCGGATGGCGCAGGCCGGGGTGTCGCTGGCGGGCTTGATCACTGCGGTGTTGCCGCAGATCAGCGCCGGGAACAGCTTCCAGCCGGGGATCGCCACCGGGAAGTTCCAGGGGGTGATGATTCCGACGACGCCAATGGGCTTGCGGATGGCCATTGCGAACTTGTCGGGCATTTCACTCGGGACCGTCTGGCCGAACATGCGCCGGCCCTCGCCGGCCATGTAGTAGGCGACGTCGATCGCCTCCTGCACGTCCCCGCGCGCTTCGGTCAGCAC
>Ga0315281_10003469_pt1 | contig 23061 bp, 29 predicted proteins | sample YL17G07_0_MG_FD_204540 | JGI IMG/M metagenome (GOLD analysis project Ga0315281, IMG submission 204540) | Sediment microbial communities from Yellowstone Lake, YNP, Wyoming, USA - YL17G07_0 | ecosystem: Environmental > Aquatic > Freshwater > Lake > Sediment | place: USA: Wyoming | collected... | reverse complement strand
GCCAACCATTACCGATCTCATACCCGGGGCCCTCTTATCGGAACGCGAAAAACAGGAATTTTTCGGCATCACGGTCACTGATATCCCCGATGGGCGGAGGCTCTTCCTTCCCGATGATTTCCCGCAAGGCGTGTATCCCTGGAGAAAGGATGAAACAGGGATAAAACCTGAGATGGTCAGGGAGCTGTGGGCCATAGACCGGCCAAAGGATCGCCCGGTACCACCGGTTCCGGAAAAGAAACCCGTTGTGGAAGTGCCGGCGGCTGAAGGAATGGAGAAAAAGACGGGAGGCGCAGCAGAATGAACGGCGATACAACGAAAAAAACAACCCCCTATACGGTCCCGATCGGACCGGTACATCCAGCCTTAAAAGAGCCGGTCATGTTCACCTTCCAGATGGAAGGAGAAGTGATCAGATCGGTGGACTTTGCACCCGGTAACACCCACCGGGGCATCGAATGGATGGGCATGCGGAGGAACCCGGTACAGATCGTCCATCTCACCGACAGGATATGCGGCATCTGCGGGATTGTGCACTCGCTCTCGTTTGCAAGGGCCGTGGAGCAGATTGCCGAGATTGAAGTACCTCCCCGGGCCGACTACATCAGGACCATCCTGCACGAGCTCGAGCGGATGCAGTCACACATCCTGTGGGCCGGTGTGGCTGCCCACGAGCTGGGGTTTGATTCGCTCCTCTTCCTTGCATGGCGGGTGAGGGAACAATCGATGGATCTTATCGAGAACCTCACCGGGAACCGGGTGAACTCCGGGATCGTCCAGATCGGCGGCGTCCGCAGGGATATCAGTGACGACCAGCGCCCCGTCATTGAACAGGGCCTTGCCTACTACCGGGGGCTGATTGACCAGATGAAGACCGTTTTCTTGGATGACAGTACCATTCGCATGCGGTGCCGGGGGCACGGTCTTTTGAGCTACCGGGATGCCCAGCTCCTCTGTGCCATCGGACCGACTGCACGGGCATCGGGTCTTGCCATGGATGTCCGGCACGATTATCCCTACTGTGCCTATGGGGACCTCGATGTCCACCCCGTGCTCCCCCCGCAGGAATTCGGGGGACCTCAGGGGGATGTGTATGACCGGATCATCGTAAGGCTCCTTGAGATCGCCCAGTCCATCGATATTATCCAGCAGTGCCTCGATTCGATGCCCTCCGGAGAGATCCTCTGGGAGAAGAAACTGCCCAAACTGCTGCTCACCTTGAAAAAGGCACAGGGAGAGGCAATCGGCAGGGTGGAGGCCCCGAGAGGCGAATGCATGCACTATGTCCGCATGGATGGGAACGAGGCCCCGGCGACATGGAAGGTGAAAGCATCCTCCTACAGTAACCTGATGTCCTGGATCCCCATGCTCAAAGGCGAGCAGCTGGCAGACGTCCCCATCATCGTAGCATCTATTGATCCCTGTATGTCCTGTACCGACCGGGTCACAATTATACGGAACGGATCTGCAGCTGAACTGACCAAGGAAGAGCTGACGCGTCTTTCCTGTGAGAAGACAAGGAGGCTTTCACGATGCTGACAGATACCCTTGGGACAGTGGCAGGAGCGGTTCTTGTCGGGGTTTTCGGGATACTTGTCGCATTATTCCTGATGGGTGTTGACCGGATCGTGACTGCCCGGATGCAGGCACGCATCGGCCCCCCGCTCAGCCAGCCCCTGACGGATCTGCGCAAGATCTTCTTAAAGGAAAATGTGGTGCCCGCCAATGCAATACCCTGGCTCTTCAATATGGCACCTGTTGTAGCGCTGGCATCGGCCATCACCATCCTGCTCTATATCCCTGTCGGGGGATTTCCTCCTGTTCTATCCGGCGGGGGAGACCTGATACTGGTCATGTATCTCCTTACCCTGCCTGCTCTCGCACTTGTTGCCGGAGGGTTCTCCTCCGGGTCACCCTACGCAACCGTGGGCGCACAGAGAGAGATGGTGACCATGATCGCGTATGAGTTCCCGCTTGCCGTGGTGATCATCGCCATCGCATGGAAGCTTGCCGTTTCCGGCATCCCGCTCCCCTTCATGCTGGCAAGCGTGCAGGCCAACCCTGTCTGGGGGCTTGTGGGGCCGCTCGGGATTATCGGCGTCCTTATCCTGTTCTTCGTCCTTCTCATCGTCACCCCGGCAGAACTCTCCCGCATCCCCTTCGATACGCCGGAAGCCGAGACGGAGCTTGCCGGCGGGGTGCTGGTGGAGTATTCAGGAAAGAACCTTGCCCTCTTCACCCTCACGCAGGGTGTGAAGACCGTGGTCATGGCCTCGCTTGTTGTGGCGCTCTTTATCCCTTACCGGCTCTCGGCAATACTCCCGGCACCGGTCATCCTGCAACCGGTTCTTGACCTGCTATTCTACCTCGTCCTGGTGGTGCTGGTAGCTTTTGTAGCAGTAAGCCTGATCAGGGTTTCCATGGCCCGGTTCCGCATCAACCAGGTGGTCTTGGTGTACTGGATGTATCTCAGCCTCATCGGCATTGCCGGCCTGCTGCTGATTATGGCTGATCATATCCTGGGGGTGGTGTGACCTTGGTCCGCCTTCCCATGATGCCGGAACTGCTCAGGCAGCTCTTCAAAAAACCGGCCACCAACGCCTTTCCGGCCTGCTACCTCCCGCCCTCGGTGACAAAATTCCTGTATAGTGTCGCACAGGGTGAGGCGGCCATCAACCCGCCCGTGCCGGTGCCCCCGCGATTCCGGGGAAAGATTACCTATGACCGGGAGTCGTGCATCGGGTGCCAGCTCTGCCTGAAGGTCTGCCCCGCCCATGCCATCGAATTTCTCCCGACAACAAAGCGTATCCGTATTTATGTCACCCAGTGTGTCTTCTGCTCCCAGTGCAATGACATCTGCCCGAAGGATTGCCTGCACATGAGTTCGGAGTTCCTGCTCGCTACGGAAAACCGGTTTGCAGACAGCCAGATTGTGGAATAGCAGGAGAAATCTCTCTCTTTTGGTTTTTTTATCCGCGGGACTGGTTTTCAGATTCCTGTTAAATCATTCCTGCCACTATTTCGGATACGGGTGCACAGAACCACGGGTTATTCTGATCCAAGGACAGGAATATGATCAAGTCCTCCCGATGAAAGCTCATGCACCAGCCGGTCCGCCCCCATCCTGACCTGTAGCGAGATCTCCTCCCCTGTTCCGGCACGTTCCGGCTGGATGCCGATAAGTATGATCCTTTCTACGGTATCTGAGAGAAAATCAATAAGAAATGAGAGGGGGAGCTGGTGGGTTCCTATACTCACATCCTCTATTTTGTCTCGTGGAATGATCCGGTATTCCCCCGGGGAGATGCCCATGGCAGCAGCGTCAACAAGTACAAGAAAGGATGGCCGGTTTTTCCGTACGATCCCGGTGAAATTCTCCGGTGCTGTTCCGCAGGCGAGTGAGATCCAGCCCTCCTTCCTGAACTGCTCAGCTACATAGATACCAACACCATCGTCCCCGTTTAACGGGTTGCCGATACCAAGCAGGATGTTTGTTGCCATGGTCTGGAATCACACCCGTTTTTCACGCGAATGAAAATGTCTCCGGTAGCAGCGTCTGCAGGTCGACCATAACGGCCAGCGCCGGTGTCGGGTTCACGTTCATCTGCTTCTGGAATTTGGTCTGGGACTGCCAGGTACCAGCGTTGATGCCGAGCACGCCCCGGTAGCTCGTGATGCCCTTGATATGGACATGGCCGGTATGCAGGATCTCGGGCAGCGGATCGATGATCATCCGGTCGGTCTTTCCTGCAGCAATCGGGGTTTTACGGCCGTACACCGGGGCAAGGTGGCGGCGCTGGAGCATCTCCTGCATCATGAGCCCGCTATGCTCGTAGGATGCCCCGGGGATGAGGCCGATCATATCATCGATCGATCGCCCGTGATACATCAGTACCCGCACGCCCTGCAGGTTGACAAGTGCCGGGTTCTCAACGAGGATACAGTTGTCCGGGAATTTTTTGATAAATGCGTCCGGTAACACCGGCTGCGGCTCTGCGCCACGAACCACGTCGTGGTTGCCCGGCGATATGATGATCTTCATCCGCGAGGGAAGGTCGCACATCATGGCACCAAATGTCTCGTACTGCTCGTAGATGTTTTTTATCACCAGTTCGCTCTCCTGACCGGGATAAATACCGATACCGTCCACAAGGTCACCGGCGATCAACAGGTAGGAGAAATCCGAGTCCGAGAGCCAGTCGGAAAACCGGCCCCAGCTCTCTTCTAAAAAGGTATCACTGCCTACATGGACATCGGAGATGAAGACCGCTTTTCCCGGCTCTTCGCTCTTGAACGGGGTATTATCGATGCGGATGTCCGGGCGATAGATGAGCTCGGCAAAGAAGAGTTTCCCGTCACTGGAGAGCTTGCCTTTTACTCCAATGACTTCGTCATGGATAATCCGCTCGGCATCGGAAAAGACCGGGAGATCCTTCCTGAAGAGTACCGGAATAGTTGCCGAGGAGTCTTCGATCTCGGCGATCCTGTGCCCGTTTGTCGTAGTCTTGACTTCTGTTACCATACCGATGATGGTGCACTCTTCCTGCCGGTACCGGTTGGAACGGGTAAGCGCCTCTATGGGCATAGCGCTGCACCGGTTCCGGATCATTCCCCCGAGCTTGGCGTAACGATCGCGGAAATAATGGAGGAAATCACTGGTACCGTTTATGCACCCTGAGGTGCCCGCAGAGCCGCTGACCACTTCCACGCGGGGATCGCAAAGAAACCGGGTCCCGTCCCGGGTGATATTCATGCCGGGGATATGCTGCGCCGAGACCACGATCGCATGGTCCGGTACCCCGGCGATGATGCGATCGATCAGATCCGGTTCCCCCTGCTCCAGGATATACCGCACTACGTCGGGATGTACCTGCAGCCGCCTCTCTAAAAAAGCGAGTGTGATCTGCTGGACATCGAGCATGGATAGTATATCGTTCACTGAGAAAATATAGGATACCGTTCCCCCCGGTAATTCCCGGTCTCTCACCCAAATTACGGGGGATTTATTGCCCCCTCCCGCACACGTGATCATAGCAGACAGCACCCATGTATGATATATTCCAGACATTTCTCCTCGGGCTGGTGATTGGTCTTACCGGTGCCCTTGCACCCGGGCCCACGCTGGTGGCTACGATCAATGCATCAATCTCCGGTGACTGGAAGATCGGCCCGAAAGTGACCGTGGGTCATATGATTGCCGAGAGTGTCATCTTTCTCCTGATTGTTCTTGGGCTTGCTGCGTTTGCCCTCCCGTATACCACGACTATTGCTGCGATTGGCGGGGTCGCACTGATAGTATTTGGAGTGCTTACGATCGCGGGAAGCCGGGGAGCATCTATGAACGGCCCGGTAACAGGGACTGCCAGCAACCCCTACCTCGCCGGACTTGTCACCAGTGCAGCAAACCCCTATTTCTGGATCTGGTGGCTCACGATTGGCAGTGCAATGGTGATTGCCGGGCTTGCGGGCGGCATTGTCCTTGCAGCAGTCTTTATGGTGGGGCACTGGTGTGCGGATCTCGGGTGGTTGACGCTTGTATCGACCGGAGTATCCCGGGGACGGACAATTCTGTCGGATACCTCATACCGCAGGATCATGGGGGTGTGCGGGGTTTTTCTTATCCTGTTCGGGGCATATTACCTCGTGAAAGTACTTCCTCTGTGATCTGCAGTATGAAAGGTGCGCTATATTAACAAAAATCGCATACAGTGTAGCAAGAGATGGCAGACACGGACAAACCCTGGGACCTCCGCACGCTCATTAACCAGTTCCGGACAAGCGATCACTGGGCGGTATCCCTTGCCCGCGATCTGCTCTGGGTGGTGGCGGTTGTCGGCAGCATCGCCATCGCCCTCTTCTTGATCTGCGGTACCTGGCCAGCCGTGGTCACGATCGAATCCGAGAGCATGGTGCCCAACATGAACGTGGGCGACCTTGTTGTCGTAGTCCAGAAGGACCGGTTTAACGATCTCCAGACCTGGGACGACGGGAAGAAGTCCGGGTACAGGAAGTTTAACGATTACGGGGACGTGATCATCTACCGCCCGAACGGTGCCACCGACATGTGGGCATCGGTCGGTCTCCTCCCGCTCTCAAAGGCGCAGCACCCCATCATCCACCGGGCCATGACATGGACTGAAGCCGGGCAGCCCGTCCCCTCGTATCTCAACATCTACCGCGGTAAGGTCACGCCGGCCGGGTATCTCCCGCTCACAGTCAGCGGGGAAACGGTAAACGGTTATACCATCCTCTCGACCGGTGGCACCGGCAATAACGTGTCAAACTACACGCCCGGATCAAAGGATCTCATCATGCAGACACCGCAGGGGAATTATGTCCTCCCCGCAGCATCCATAATCCCGAACTCCGGGTATGTCCGGAATACCGATACTTCGGCAACCCATGGCGGGTACATTACCAAGGGTGACAACAACAACTTCAGCGACCAGGGGTATCTTACCACCCCTGGGACGGGGACGGTTGAGCCCGTGGCAAAGAAGTGGGTTGTCGGCAAGGCCTTCTTCACTGTGCCCTATGTCGGCCTCCTCCCGCTCCATATCGGAGAAGTGATTGTAATCGTCATCATCATCATGGTGCTCCATGAACTCTACCTCCACAGGAAGGAGGAAGAAACAACCGGAAAACCGCAGAAGAAGAGCGGGAAGAAACAGCGGTGAGGGCAGATGACAAGGGCGAACATAGCAACCCTGCTCTCCGATGTACTGTGGGTGGCCACCGGCTCACCGGGGGATGAAGCAGAACACCTCCTGACCGCCTGTGGAGCTGAGGTCCTCGCGATCACTGCGGCTGCTGATGAGATGCGGGAACGCCGTGTCGGAGATACCGTCACCTCCGTGCGGAACCATAATCTGCACGTCACAAACATCTGCAAGAACCTCTGCGGGTTCTGCGGTTTTGGGAGAAAAGCGATGGACGAGGGGGCGTACTGCCACGATAAAGCGGGGATCCGGGCGCAGGCAAAACTGGCATACGAGCGTAAGGTGACCGAGATCTGCCTGCTTTCTGGAGTGCACCCGGGCTTCACCCTTGATACATTCGTCGACCTGATCCACTGGGTGCATAAGGTGGCTCCCGGCGTCCACGACCATGCCTTCAGTCCTGAAGAGGTTGTCCACGCAGCACAACGTGGCGGGTGTTCAACACCCGAAGCGCTCGCCCTGCTCAAAGAGGAGGGGCTCGGGACCCCACAGGGAACCGCAGCGGAGATCCTTATCGATTCTGTCCGGCAGGTGGTCTGCCCCCGCAAGGTGCCCACCGCCGACTGGGTCCGGATCATCAAAGAGGCGCACGGGATCGGCCTGCGGTCAACGGCGACTATCATGTACGGTTCGTACGAGACCGCAGCGGACCAGATCGAGCACCTCGGCATCCTGCGGAACATACAGGACGAGATGCACGGGTTCACCGAGCTGGTCACCCTGCCCTTTGTCCACACCAACACCCCGCTCTACCAGCAGGGGATCGCCCGGGCCGGACCCACCGGCCGCGAAGATCTCCTGATGATCGCGGTCTCCCGGCTCTTTCTCGATACCTTCGATAATATCCAGGTCGCATGGGGGAAGGTCGGGCTCAAGATGACCCAGCTCGCCCTGCTCTTTGGCGCCAATGATCTCGCGGGTACCATGTTCACGGACGATGTTAGCGGGGATGCCGGGGCCTCTGGCTCGGATTATCTCGACCCGAAGGATATGGAACGGATCGTCACCGATATCGGGCGGAAGCTCAGGCAGCAGACTACACTGTATGAATTTGTGTGAAATGCGCGATAAAACCGGCTGAACCGGCAGAAAAAACGTTTTTTGTATCCGATCTGATGATCAGAGCAGTTCCAGCGCAGCACGTCCGGTCATGCCGGTCCGGATCCCTCGCCCTATAGCAGATCGGTTTGCTTCCTTGACAATTCCTTTTAAGATATCATCGATATCGACGATGGAGGGACCGATCGAGGGCCTGACTTTTACTGCCGGATAACTGAATGAATCGAGAGCTGCCACATCGAACGCGCCGCACCCGACCATTCCCACATCGGTCATAACGGCGACAAGGTTCGCCGGGCCGAGAGGAATAATATATCCATCAGCCACTTTTCTGCTGAGTTGAACGTCTACCTGCTGCATATCGCTCCTGTAGAGATGGTTGGCGTAAGGGAATAAGAATCATACGGCACTCTGGAGCGATAGGTTTACTTTTTCACGGGCGCTACACTGGACAACACACGCGTGAGTACCCCTATGACAACCCTCCTCCTGAACCTGCTTGCGGATGTGAAGGCCGGCCACCGGATGACGGATGAGGAGGCCCTCTCCCTCCTCTCGGTACGCGACCGGCAGATCTGGGATGTTGCCAGAACAGCCGATGAGGTGCGCGAGGAGCGGGCGGGGCCGGCAGTCACCTGGGTCCGGAACCAGAACATCAATGTGACCAACCTCTGCGTCAATGCCTGCGGGTTCTGCGGCTTTTCAAAAAAACCCGGTGATGAGGGGATCTACTTCCACGACAAGGGGGAGATACAGAAGAAAGCGGTGCTGGCGAAGACCCGGGGCGTCTCTGAGATCTGCACGGTCAGCGGTCTTCACCCGGCCTTCACTGCACAATCCTACATCGATGTCTACCGGTGGATCCATGAAGCGGCGCCGGGAGTCCATCTCCATGCAGGCAACCCGATGGAAGTGGCGTACGCGGCAAAAATGAGCGGGATGAGCACGAAAGACGTGCTTGTTTCGATGAAAGGTGCCGGGCTGGGATCGATGTGCGGGACGGCAGCAGAGATCCTTGTGGATTCCATCCGGGACACGATCTGCCATGAGAAGATCCCGACTGCAGAATGGGTGCGTATCATCAAAGAGGCGCACAAGCTCGACATTCCCACCACCGCTACGATCATGTACGGCCACTGCGAGAGCGATGCAGACCGGGTTCGTCACCTCGCAATCCTGCGGGAGATACAGGATGAGACACATGGGTTTACCGAGTTTGTGCCCCTCTCGTTCATCCACATGAACACGCCCCTCTACCGCGCCGGGATCGCGCGGGCGGGAGCGACCGGAAGAGAGGACCTCCTGATGGTAGCCGTTGCCCGCCTCTTTCTGGACAACTTCATCAATATCCAGGTCTCGTGGGTAAAAGAAGGGATCAAGATGGCCCAGCTGGGACTCATCGCCGGAGCCAATGATCTCGGCGGGACCATGTTTGAAGAGAGCATCTCAAAAGGGGCAGGAGCGGTCAATACCGATTACCTTGACCCCAAAGAGATGCAGCGCGTGGCAGAGGATGTGGGCAGACCTCTTAAGCAGCGCACCACGCTGTATGAGATTATCTAAAAAAAGGCTTTATTGGTTTTTTTATTTATTGTGGTTGCGTTTCACAAGCCGGACGATTTTATCCCCGATCTTCTGCGCGTTCTGAACGGCTTCCTTATCAGCGAGCACTTCGCCCTCATGGTACCCGTTGCCTTTGACTGATCCTAAGAATGAAAACTCGTGGGTGCTTAAAAAACCTTCAAGCGTCTCGATCGTACGGCTAGCACCTTTATTCGCCTGCACAGCTACAGCTACGCCCTTTCTGCCTGCCAGTTTCCGGTCATGGTAGAGGGAATATGTGCGGTCGATGAAATTCTTGAGATGGCCGCAGACATCGTAGTAATACGTGGGTGAACCGATCACGAACACATCACAATCGAGTACTTTCTTGATTATGTTATCCCAGTCGTCATTTTCGATCACGCACCACTTCTTCTCCTTGCATTTCTCACAGCCCAGACACGGGTGGATCTTTTTACCTGCCAGCGAAACAAACTCTGTTTTAATCCCCGCACCATGGCAGCGTTCAAGAATGACGTTGACCAGATCTGCGGTGTTGCCATCCTTACGCATGCTCCCTGAAATCCCCAGCACCTTCATATGTTAACCTTCATGTCTGGGTTCATGATAGTTTGGGTGGTCGGTATGTACCTGAGGTGCCGAAACGCAGCGTAGATCTCATCCTGTGGATCGCACTGCCGGTAGAAAAGGTGGGATATACAGTCGCAGTCGCTGCACCCGAACCCCGGAATACCCCCATTGCCCAGCTCATGGGCAAGCCGGCATTCGAGCCTTTCACGGATGACACCATAGACTACATATACCAGAGAAAAAAGGGGTGATGTGAGGAGATAATCCACATGCCATTTCGGCCGTTTGTCATGGTTCCGGGCAAGGGATATGTGGCGTTCCATCCTTTTCAAGCCCCCGCTGCCCAAGGCGGAGCCGATATAGCAGTGCCAGCCCGGCTGGAAATTGATCTCACCCAGCGCACCGACCCGGACCGTGCAGCCGGGATTTTTAAAGACGAGGCAGTAAATTCCCTTATCCATAACCACTCTTGATAAGACTGAGCGCAGCAGCGATATGCCGGCTCCCGCCTTCTTCTACCGGCGCGCCGTGACCCGGAAAGAGTCCCTCGACTTCCAGCAGAGCAAGACGTTCGAGCGATCGGGTGAGTTCCGCCCGGTTCCCGCCCGGGAAATCATAGCGCCCGAACGCGCCATCAGTAAAGACGGTATCGCCGCTGATGAGGATACCCTCTTTCTCACAGAACAGGCATATGCTCCCCGGTGTGTGTCCGGGCGTATGAATGACGATAAAATCGCCGATGGTGTCTCCTTCTTTTAACATCAGGTCCGGCATGATCCCGGGCGAACGGGCGCCAAAGTGCATAGAGAGGTTTTGCGCTTCGTCAAGCAGGCCCCGGGCATCGTTCTTGTGGATGGCAACCGTGGCCTTGCACATGTGCGCGATCTCCTTTATTCTTGCGATATGATCGAAGTGGCAGTGGGTAAGGACGATGGTCTCGATCCGCTCCTTGTGCGGGGCTATTGCCATCGGCATGACGCCTGCGTCCACGAGGATATTTCCCACAATAAAAGAGTTAGCCCAGACATCTCCGTTTGTCACCCACTCGACCCGCATGCACAATAATAAGGACTCCGCACAGATGTTTCTTATGGATTTGCTCATCCGCAGGTGTTCCCGCGGTGTTCCGGAAGATGTGGCAGCGGTAGCCCGGGCGGAGGGCATGGATCCCGCACGCATGGCACGACTGGTTGCGGCTGGTAGGATTGTCATACCCGCAAACCCCGGTCGCAAACACCAGCGGTGTGCGATCGGTGAAGGGTGCACGGTCAAGGTCAACGTGAATGTCGGTACATCGGGCACCCGTTGCGATGCTGCGATCGAGGAGAAGAAGGCGCAGGCAGCGCTCGATAACGGTGCCGATGCCCTGATGGATCTTTCGACCGGTGGCGACCTTGTTGCGATCCGGAAGAAGATGCTCGCGCTGGATACGACGGTCGGGACCGTGCCGGTATACGAGGCAGTTCGCCGTGCAGGGAACGCGGCGGATGTTGATGCGGATCTCCTGTTTAAGATCATCCGCGAGCACTGCCAGCAGGGCGTGGACTTTTTAACCCTTCACTGTGGGGTGAACCGCCAGGCACTCGCGGCGCTCAGGAGCGATCCGCGGGTGATGGGCGTGGTGAGCCGGGGCGGTTCATTCCACTGTGCGATGATGATGCAGCGGGACGAGGAGAACCCACTCTATTCTGAATACGACTACCTGTTAGAGATCCTCGCGGAGCACGATGTAACGATCAGCCTCGGGGACGGGATGCGCCCCGGTTGCCTGCAGGATGCAGAGAAACTCGCAAAGTCGGTAGAGTATATCACCCTCGGCACGCTGGCAAAACAGGCGCAGGCAAAGGGGGTCCAGCGGATGATCGAGGGGCCGGGACATATGCCGCTCGATCAGGTGGGTTACAATGTGCGGATGATCAAAGAGATCACCGACCATGCCCCGCTCTACCTCCTCGGACCGCTCGTCACTGATATTGCCCCGGGCTACGACCACATAGTCGCGGCCATCGGCGGGGCAACAGCCTGCCTGAATGGCGCCGACTTCCTCTGCATGGTCTCTCCGAGCGAGCACCTCGCCCTGCCGGATGTTGCAGACATCATCGAGGGGACCCGGGTGGCAAAGATCGCAGCGCATGTAGGCGACACCGTCCGGAAGCACGAGGGCTGGCGGATGGAACGCGAGGTGCAGATGGCCGAGGCCCGGCATGAGCTTGACTGGGATGCTCAGTTCCGCCTCGCGCTCTATGGCGACCATGCGAAGAAGATCCACTGCCGTGACGGGGATATGGAGACCTGCTCGATGTGCGGGGATCTGTGTGCGGTCAAGATGGTGAATGAGCTGTTCGGGACTGCGGGGAAGGGTAAAGTGAAGAAGACGGGGAAGTGAATTCCCGGCAACGTATCGTTTTTTATCCAAATTCTTAACCCCCGGATTCCCGTTTCCCTCAAAAAATATAACATCGGACAATTCTATCATCTATACTAAGAGAGATGTATCACCTTGTCCAGGATCACCCCTTCCCAGAATAAGCGATCGTTTGACGAGATCCGGCAGGACCTCCGGTCACATCTGCCGGAACTCCGGGAACGTTATGGTGTTTCCTACCTTGGGATATTCGGCTCCTATGTCCGGGGCGAGCAGAAAAAGACAAGCGATGTTGACGTTCTTGTGGAGTTCGACCGCCCGGGAACTCTCCTTGATTTTATCCACCTCCAGAATGATCTTATTGACCTCCTTGGCATCAAGGTGGACCTTGTTGAAAAGAACGGACTTAAACCGGCGATCAAATCCTATGTGCTCGCAGAAGTTGTGCCGGTATGACAAGCCCGAAAGAGAAACGTAGTGCAGGGGAATACCTATCCGATATGCGGAATGCGATCCATGCTGCCCGCGAATTTTCGCAGGGTGTGACATTCGAAGAGTTTCAGGATAACCGGGAAAAACAATTTGCTATTATCCATGCTCTTGAGATCATCGGGGAGGCCGCAAAGCAGGTACCGGCATCGGTAAGGGATGAATACCCGGATATCCCGTGGCGCGATATTGCGGGGATGCGGGACCGGCTTATCCACGGCTATTTTTCTGTGAATCTTGAACGTTTATGGAATACGGTCCGGGATGATCTGCCCCACCTTGAGGCGGCTCTTAAAAAAAAATGAATCGTGAATCCGGCTGAGTCGGGTTCCTGCGACAACCACTTTTTAGTCCGGCAATAGAAGTGCACGAAAATAGACAAAATCGTGCATTATGATGTTACAAATGCACGAAAACTGGCGGAGGCCCGGCATGAACTGGACTGGGACGAGCAGTTCCTGCTGGCGCTCTATGGGGAGCATGGCCGGAAGATCCACGAGCGGGACGGGGAGACGGAGACCAGCACGGTGTGCGGGGATCTCTGTGCGGTCAAGATGGTGAAAGAGCTGTTCGGGACTGCTGGGTATGGGAAAGAAATAATCATCAAGATGAGTACATAGAAGAAAAAATGGAGAATAATTGTTTTTTCAAAGTTATGCCCTACAAAATATCGGAAATTATTCTCACTTGGTTCTAACAAGTAAATAGGAATTTTAAGAGCCAAAATTTTCATTTATTATTTAAAAAACATTGGTACGAAAATAATGAGTAATAATATCAAAGATCCAATAAGCAGTTGAAAATTTACACCAAATTCTGTTTGCTTTAAGCCTTCATATACTTCAAAAATTTTAAATTTTTTATTTGAAAGCGAAGTAAAAAGGAAAATTACTATGGTACTGGATATAGCCGCACCGAAACTGAAAAAAACTATTGATGATGCGATAATCAGATAACTTATACTATTTAAATCGGTTTTGGGGAATATATCCCATATAAATTGGGTTGATAGATAAACCAATATCAAAAATGTAACACAAGTAATAAAAATTAAAAATGAAACCCGTAGTTTAAATTGTTCACGAATATTGGACGGAACTATAAATCCAAGCAAAAGGCCGATGAATAGAGCAATAATTGGGAGATATGTGAAATCATAAAATAAAAAAACGGAAAAAATTAGAAATAAATGGATAAATGTGTACGTAAAGATTTCAAGGTTATTACTTGGATTTTGAGTGCTATATGAACTATATTTCCAAGCTTTAATGATTAATAAAAAGATTAACAAAATTGCAAGTAATGCCGAAACTAACGAGGCACCCGTTCTAAAATTATTATCTGGTTTTGACAAATAATTTACAAATGCTAATAAAACACCAATTACAACGTAGATTGCCGAATTCCTTTTAATGAATTCAAACAATTGAAACTTTTCATCTTTAATGATGCTTATTGAATTTTGGCATCTATCGCAATTATCGGGATTCTTAAAGTTTTCAAATTCGCAATTAGGGCATAATTTCATTATCACTAGATTTACTGATAATATTAAAGAATTATCTATTATTCTATCAAAGTGAGAATCGGTTATATCTCATAACTCAGCAGGTGCCAACTAGAGTTACATGTGTACCTCTTTCCTGCATGTTCATATGCAACGCTTCGCGTGGAGTTCCTATCGGTAAGACCGGTTTTTCGTAGACCGGGAAAACCTTATGGGGGGGTCCCTGTCCTCAGCAAGAGCGGGGGACCCCCCACCCCCCTGTCTCAACCAAGACAGGCACCCACCCCCCCCTTGCCCGCATCCGCGTTACCTTCGTTTCCCTTGGAGTCCCCGTCTGGAGAGCCAGATATCCGGCCCATGCCGGGAGGGGGGGTAGGGGCCTGTCCTCAACATGAGAGGGGGTACCCCACCCCCCTCTCCAAAAAAAGAGTGGGGGACCCCCTACCCCCCTGTCTAAGCCCAAGAGGGGTACCCACCCCCCCTTGGCTGCATGTACCTATGCTGCGCTTCGCATGGAGTCTCCGTCTGAAGAACCGGTTATCCGGCCTGTTCCAGGAAGGGGGGTGGGGACCTGTCCCTCAGCATGAGAGGGGGGTACCCCCTCCCCCTCTCCAAAATAAGAGTGGGGGATCCCCTACCCCCCTGTCTTGCACAAGAGGGGTACCCACCCCCCATGTGCTGAACCGGAAGAGTGGGAAAAAATGCTTTGTCTACTCCACCGCGTCCTTCCCGGCAACAGCATCCGCAACCTGCGCCATCGTCACCGGCAGGGTCTTTGAAAACGGGATCGACCAGCCGAATAGGAGGCAGTCGATGATTGCCGTACCCTGGATCGTTACCTTCATACCGCCCCGGGTAACAAATGTCGCGAGTGCCCCGATGAGGGCGGCGTTCCGGGAGGTGATGGGGATTCGGAGCAAGGTATTGCCCCGGGCGGGGATTTTTATGCGCCCGGTATTGCCGGCAGCGATCTCCTGGTCGCGGTTGCCGGAACTGCACATGACGGTAAACGGCAGTTGCCGCAGGGTGATGCCAATGAGGTTGGGGTTCTCGACATGGATCATCACTTCGAGATCAAGGGACGAGAGCGAGAGCTTCCGGACCCTGACATCCTCCAGAGTGACAACCGGGTCGTGCAGGATTGGCATGGTAAGAACGTACGACCGTTCTTCCTATAAGTTTGCCCGTCATCGCCGGGTTACTTCCTCGCCCGGAGTTCCTGTTCCATCTGGAGCAGCACCACCTTTGTCTCCTCCTCGCTCCTGTTCGGGTCTTTAAACCGGGTGAACCGCTCGCACATCAGTTCCGGGCATTTCCCGCAGTGCGGGAGTTTCCGCTCGTTCACACAGCAGTCATAGACCGGGCAGCACTCAACACCGGCATAGGCCGTCCAGAACGGTTCCCCTTCGTTGCCCCGCACAGAAGGAAATCCGGATCAGGGAACCGCCAATAAGCGCAACTACGGTTTTTTCGGATTATTGGGTAATAAAAAAGATTGTGAAGTTACGGCCTCGTCAGTTTCAGGATCCGGATCGCCAGCCACGCCGCGTTGTCGCCATTATCAACCCCGACGCAAGCGACTGGAACACCTTTTGGCATCTGGGCGATCGAGAGGAGTGCATCCATTCCGTTCAGCGTCCCGCTCACCGGGACACCGATGACCGGTTTGTCGGACTTGGATGCAATAACACCGGGAAGCGCAGCGGAAAGGCCGGCAATCGCGATGAAAATTTTCGCGCTGCTGGTCTTGATATACGCATCGAGCTTATCAGGATCGCGGTGAGCTGAGATGATCTGGGCATCATATGACACGTTGTTCTCGTCAAGGACCTTTTTAACCTTGTCCGTAATGCTTGCGTCCGATGCGGATCCGGAAATAATAGCTACGTCTGCCATGCTCGCCATCCAAACTTATATTGTATCTATATAAATATACTATGAGCAGATCCCCATGGAAAAAGAACTTCTCCTGATGATTCCGGGCCCGGTACCGATGCCGGAACGGGTCAGGTATGCAATGATGCGTCAGGCAATAAACCACCGCAGCGCCGAGTTCGGTGCCGCGTATGCCGACTGTGTGCGGGTCCTTAAAACCGCCTTTGGAACGACAAACGATCTCATGGTAATCAGCGGGTCCGGTACGGCCGGTATGGAAGCCGCGATTGCCAACGTGGCAAAAGACAAGGAGATTGCCTGTCTTGTCAACGGTAAGTTCGGCGAGCGGCTGTTGAAGATCAGCCAGCGTTATGGAAAAGCGCACGAGATCAAATCCGAATGGGGAACCCCCCTTGATCTTGCGGCACTGGAAGCCCGGCTGGAGCAGGGCGCTCAGGTGGTCACGCTCGTGCACAACGAGACCTCCGTGGGTATCAAAAACCCGGCGCAGGAAGTCGGGAAACTCGCCCACAAGCACGATGCCCTGTTTATTATGGACGGCATCACCTCCATTGGCGGCGACACCGTTGAAGCCGACAAGTGGGGCGTTGATATCGCCATCACCGGCTCGCAGAAGTGCCTTGCCGCCCCCGCCGGTCTTGCGATGGTCTCGGTGAGCAGCCGGGCATGGGAACGGCTCTCCAAGAATCCGTCGTATTATCTCGACCTTGCCGCGTACAAAAAGAGTGCCGCAGGAACACCTATGGAGACACCTTATACCCCGGCAGTCCCGCTCTTTTTAGCACTCCGTGAAGCCTGCCTCATCATCGAAGAGGAAGGACTTGCCGCCCGGATTGCCCGCCACCACAAGATGTCGGGGGCTGTGCAGGCCGCAACAAAAGCGTGGGGTCTCTCTCTCTTCCCGAAGATCGACAAGATGCACAACTACTCGTCCACGGTTACGGCAGTTGAATACCCCGCGGGCGTCAAGGATGACGAGATGCGGGGCATCGTCAAGAAGATGGGCATCGTCATCGCCGGTGGACAGGATCACTTAAAAGGTAAGATCTTCCGTATCGGGAACATGGGTGCAGTCAGCGCACCGGAGATCCTCGCGACACTTGCCGCAACACAACATGCGCTGAAGAAGTCCGGGTTCAGGGTGCAGGGCGATGGCGTTGCTGCTGCCTGCGAGGTGCTGGGATGAAGATTGGCGTAGCCGATACCACCTTCTCACGCGTCAACATGGGAGCGATCGCCATCGACGAGCTCAAAAAGCACGCGAGCGTAGCGATCGAGCGGACAACGGTTCCGGGGATCAAGGATCTCCCCGTTGCCTGCAAGAAACTGATCGAGGAACGCCGCTGCGATATCGTGATGGCACTTGGGATGCCGGGCGGAAAAGAGAAAGACCGGCTCTGTGCCCACGAGGCATCGCAGGGACTCATCACCTGCCAGCTCATGACCAACACGCACATCATCGAGGTGTTCGTGCACGAGGATGAGGTAAAGGACGAAAAAGAGCTTGCATGGCTTGCCGAGCAGCGTACCCGCGAACATGCGGTCAATGCCGTGAAACTCATTCTTCGCCCACGGGATCTGGAGAATGAAGCCGGTACCGGTCAGCGGCAGGGATTTGAGGATGCCGGCCCTGCCCGCCGCTAGTGCAGACTGCAGAACGTACGGGTTTATGAAGTTCAATAAAAAAGAGATGATCAGCTATGTGTGATACACAACCAATAAAACTGGGATTTGTTGTTGCGGAATTCAACCGTGACATCACGTATATGATGGAGATCGAGGGAAGAGAACACGCCGCATTCCTTGGCGCTGAAGTGACGGACTGCATCTATGTGCCGGGCGCTTACGATATGCCGCTTGCGATAAAAAAGATGCTTCAGGCAGGAAAAGTCGATGCAGTCATCACCATCGGGTGTGTTATTGAGGGCAATACGCAGCATGATGAGATCGTAGTGCAGCATGCAGCCCGGAAGATCATCGATCTTTCGCTGGAGTTTGGAAAGCCGGTAACCCTGGGTATCTCCGGGCCTGGAATGACCCGTCTTGAGGCGAACGAGCGGATCGATTACGCAAAGCGTGCCGTGGAATCTGCCATAAAGCTTGTCAAGCGATTGAAATGAGGCAGCTCTCGGAAAAGATTGCCGGGGTTGCTCCGTCCGCAACGATTGCGATTGCCGACAAGGCCAAGAAGATGACACGGGAGGGTATCGACGTCATCAGCCTGTCAATAGGCGAGCCGGATTTCGATACCCCCCGGCATATCAAGGATGCCTGTATCGATGCGTTAAACAGGGGCGAAACGCATTACGCACCGAGCAACGGCATTCCTGAACTTCTCTCCGCCATCAGCGAGAAGATCACGAGCGAGAACCATATTCCCTGCACCCCTTCGCAGGTGATTGTAGCGTGCGGTGCCAAGGACGCGATCTACGAGGCTATGGAAGCCGTCTTAAACCCCGGCGATGAGACGATCCTGCTCACCCCTGCCTGGGTGTCGTACGAGCCCTGCGTGCAGATCGCCGGGGGAAAAATTGTCAAACACGCGGTCAATCCAAAAACCTTCCAGCTCGATGACTCACTGCTGGAGCGGGTGAATGCAAAGACCAAGATGATCGTGGTCAACTCACCCTCAAACCCGTCGGGTGCCGTGTTTGACAAGAAGTCAATGCAGCTTGTTGCAGATCTCTGCGAGGATCACGACATCTACGCGATGTCAGATGAGATCTACGAGAAGCTGGTGTACGGAAAAGAGCATATCTCCCTTGCAGCACTCGGGGATATGGCACAGCGCACCATCACCATCAACGGGTTCTCCAAGGCGTACGCGATGACCGGCTGGAGGCTCGGCTATGCGGTGGCACCGGTTGAGATCATCCGCGAAATGTCCAAGGTGCAGCAGCACTCCGTCAGCCAGGCAACCACGTTTGCGATGTGGGGCGGGGTTGCGGCACTCAAAGGTGACCAGCACTGTGTTGAAGCGATGCGCATCGAGTTTGATCGTCGGAGAAAATACGTACTATCTGAACTGAACCTGATGGGATACGAGACCGCACCGGCAGACGGGGCATTCTATGCATTCGTCAAAGTCGGCGGCGATGACATGGAGATTACAACCCGCTGGCTCGAACAGGGACATGTCGCTGCAACCCCGGGCAGCGCCTTCTATGCCCCCGGGTGGATCCGGCTCTCGTATGCAACCTCGATGGAGAAGCTCAGGGAAGCAATGGGCAGGATCCGAAGGGTTGGCGGGAAATAATCCCCATTCAATCCCCGTCCTGTTTTTTCACGTCTTTTCTCCACCAGATCTTTGCAAATGTGGAATCTCCTGATATGACAATCTCCGATCCTTCTATCCGCACCAGTGGTTTGAGATAGCGTTCCAGCACCCGCTCCTGTTCCGGTCTCGTGACATTGAACCGGCGCCGGAAAAAAGCGGTCATCTCATCCGTTGTCGCAAACCGGTACTCTTTTTTCAGTGGAAGCATCTCCACGTTAGCGTAGATCCCCATCTGGTACAGGACGCCAAAAAGGCAGTCTGCTTTTGGCCCGGGATAGTAGGGCAATCCATGAAGCGGTTCCCAGAGATCGGCATACATCCGCTCCCAGAACGGCATGTCCACAAACCAGAACAGGTACACAGAACCCCGCGAAACCGTATCCATCTTTTGGAGCGCCAGTCGGATGTCTTCCATGGTAAGCGAAAGTGAGGCGATCACCACATCATACTGCTGGGCAAGATCGCTGGCGGGAACAATATCCTCCCAGCGTTTGCGGATGATGGTAATTGTGGTAACACCATCCTTTTTCATCCGCTCGTTTAAGATTGCAGCCATCCCTTCCCCCGGCTCAATTGCGGTAATCTCCTTTACCCGTGGTGCAAGCGGAATAGCGAGCGTGCCCGGGCCTGCACCGATATCCAGCACACGGGACTCTCTGGTAATATCCAGGCCATTGATGGTGGTCACTACCCGTTCGTCATATTCACTCCGGGAAGTGGAATCGTACCGCTCGGCATTCTCCCGCGTGTTCCAGTTATGCGAGGGATCATCGAAATGCTTTGATGACTCGTGCAGGTGCTGTCGTGCCTTCCAGATCTCGTTCCAGTCAGGATCAATAGGTGGAGGGGGTGCCGGGCTCATAGCATTGAGTATGCTCGCGGCCGGTTAATAGTATCTGTCCTCACAGAATCTGACCTTAAAAAAAGGAATTATTCGTGCCTGAGTGCATCGATCGGGTTGAGATTAGCGGCACGCCATGCCGGGTAGATCCCGCAGATCAGGCAGATGATGATCCCAAACGTCATGCCGTACACGATATGGATCAGGCTTGAGGGGACGAACAGGTACTTTGTTGTCTGTAACATCATGCTGCTGATGGCGTATCCCCCCAGCAGGCTCAGCACACCCCCGATGATACTGCCGATAACCCCCAGAATGGCTGCCTCATAGAGAAACATAGCCATCACTTCTTTTCTCTGCGCCCCGATACTGCGCATGATGCCAATCTCCTTGATCCGTTCGGTGACTGACATCATCATGATATTGAGAATGGATACTCCGGCAACAAGCATGGAAATCCCGCCAATTGCGGATACGAACGTGGTGATCTGGCCAAATGCCTGGAAGATGGTCTCCATGGTTTTCCTTGTATCCATCACATCGACGGTTGTATCCCTTCTGTTCATTTGCTTCTCAATGGCGGCTTTTATACTTGCGATATCGTCGAGATTTTTCACCTTGACAACGACCTTATCGTAGTCGTTACGGTTATAGGTGCTGTCAAACCAGTCTTGGGTGACGACAATGGCAGAATCCGTGCTGACATCAAATGCCATGCCCCGTTCCACAATGATGCCGGTCACTCTTAATGTACCTTTGCTCCCATCAGTTCCTATTGCAATCCGGGAACCGACCTTGACGTTATGATCTTTAGCAAAGGTTGATCCCACAAGACAACCCGAATTTCCCCTGCTGTACCCTCCCTCCTGTAGTTCCAGGAAGTCCGGGACGTCGTCGGGATTCAATCCGTAAACTGCCGCCACAATATCGTCACTGCCAACACCAAGCTTCATGCGATCTGAGGTCTGGAGCACCGGTATAGCCACATTCGGGGCGGATACACGTTTGATCTGCTGGAAGTCCTGGTCAGAGATGGTGAGAGATGTAGCTCCACCCCCGCCACCGAACCCGCGGGCATTTCCCCCTGCATGGGGCGTGACTATTACACTGTCGCCAACCGTTCTTAAGCTGTCTGAAACGGAGAGGACCATGCTGTTGCCTAAAATTCCCATGGATGCAATTGCGACCACACCGATGACGATCCCGAGCATAGCAAGGGATGACCGGAGCAGGTGGATCCTGATATTGCGTTTTGCAATTTCCCAGAAAATCACGCCACGATCCTCCCGTCAGCGATACGTATCGTCCGCCGTGAATATTCGGCAATACCCTGGTCATGCGTGACCATGATGATGGTGGTACCCTTATGGTTGAGCTCCGTCATCAGGTCCATGATGCCGGCACCGGTCTTTGAATCAAGGTTACCAGTGGGTTCATCGCATAGAAGGATGTCGGGATCGTTGACGAGAGCCCGGGCGACTGCGACCCGCTGCTGTTGGCCCCCGGAGATTTCTGTGGGTGTATGGGTGAAGAGTTCTTCATCCAGCTGGACAGCCCGGAGCACTTCTTTTCCCTTCTCCGGATCCACCTCTTTTTGGGATTTCAGCATCATGGGAAACGTAACGTTCTCGATGATGTTGAGGAGAGGAAAGAGATTGAAATACTGGAAGATAAAGCCAATGCGATCCCGTCGCAGGTTGGTTAGTTCGATATCCGACATATCCCCGATGCGGGTACCGCTGATGAAGATGTCTCCGGTGGTTGGAGTATCGAGGCACCCCATCAGGTTCAGAAGCGTGGATTTACCCGAACCCGAAGGGCCCATGACGGAGATGAACTCCCCCCGGTCAACCTGGAAAGAAACACCATCCAGTGCAGTCACGTCACCTGCGGGTAACGGGTATACTTTCGTCACATCCCGAAATACCATGACCGGCTGTTCGCTCATGGAGGGGTCACTTCTTGAATTTTTTCAGATATACAATCCATCCGCCAATGAATACTGCAAGGATCACGATAGCAGCGATGATCGGGATTAAGGGAAGTCCTGTGCTCGCGGTTGCCGCCCCTGCCCCGGATGCTGATATCTTCACATCCTGCAACGAGGTATATACATTCCCGTCGGTATCCTTGTAGGACAACTGGAGGGGAATGGTTTCGGCACCTGTTGCAGAGAATGTCACTTCGAAGCTGCCGAAATCATCGGGCTTGAGGGCACCGACCACGTAAGTCTTGTACGGGTCCTGCGGAATTGCCGGTGCAAGGGAAGTGACCATCACGGTATTTGCGGTTTCGAGGCCGGCATTATTGACGTCACCGGTAATATGGTAAGTACCGACATCACTTTTTACTAAAACATTGCTGATAACGGGATTTGCCTGTTTCTTATCTACACCAAAGGTGATCGGGATGTCCATATTCACGGTATGGGGGTTGTCACCATTGTCATAGTTCAGGGTGAGATGGAGGGTTGTTGCCTGATCTGCAGTCACGGTAAAGTTTACCGGAACTTTTGCACCGGAAGCAACATTGCCCACAAATACTCTGGATGGTGTTGTTGTAATTCCGGTGCCTGAAACATCGAGGATAACATTCTTCACGGTGTTTTCCCGCGGGTTTGCAACTTGTGCGTAGAGGGTCTTTTTCTTGCCCTGCGAGAATGTATCCGGCTTATCAAGGATGGTCAGCTCGACGGGCGTGTCATCAATCTTGACCATCGCCCGGTAAAAGAGGCTGTCTGCATCGCGGAAGCTTAAGGAAAATGTTGGGAAGTAC
>Ga0315281_10003468_pt1 | contig 23066 bp, 22 predicted proteins | sample YL17G07_0_MG_FD_204540 | JGI IMG/M metagenome (GOLD analysis project Ga0315281, IMG submission 204540) | Sediment microbial communities from Yellowstone Lake, YNP, Wyoming, USA - YL17G07_0 | ecosystem: Environmental > Aquatic > Freshwater > Lake > Sediment | place: USA: Wyoming | collected... | reverse complement strand
CATCGGACAATCTTCCTCTGATGGCCTCGCTCGCCTGCCTGAACAATCGAATGACGATCGGTGAGGCGATCACCGGCATCACACTCAACGCTGCGGCTTCTCTGGCCCGCGCCGAAACGTGCGGAAGCCTCGAAGAAGGAAAACGCGCCGACGTCGTGATTCTCGATTCACCCGATCATTCCGCTGTCGTCGCCCGGTTCGGCACTTCCCTCGTTCGGGACGTCGTGATCCGGGGGCGAATCGCCGTCCGGAATCGATCGATCGTCACCTGACCACCGCAGGGGAGAAAACCATGTACGCCGAGAAAACGATCGCCGAGTTCTGCCAACAGCTTTCCAGCGCCGATCCGACTCCCGGGGGCGGATGCGCCTCCGCCCTCGCCGCGATGAACGGTGCGAGTCTCGCGTCGATGGTCGCGAAGCTGACGGCGTCCAGGGAAAAGTACGCTGCGGTCCGGCCCCTCATGGCGGAAATCGACCAGGAGGCGACCGCCAGCCTCGCGGCGTTCGCAAGAGATCTCGACTCCGACGCGAAGGCCTTTGACGCCGTGTCGGTTGCGATGAAAATGCCGAAGACGACCGATGAGGAGAAAGCCTCCCGAAAGGCCGCCGTCCAGACGGCGTTGCGGGGAGCCACTGAGGTTCCCCGCGGGGTCGCTCTGCGGTGCCTCGACCTTCTTGGATACCTCCCCGACCTCGCCAGAGAAGGGAATCCGAACGCAGCATCGGACGTCGGAGTCGCCGGCCTGCTGCTTTACGCTGCTCTGCGCGGGGCCCTTCTCAACGTCGACATCAATGTTTCCAGCCTCGAAGACGCCGCCTACGCGGGAGACGTTCGAAAAGAGGAGTCCCGGATTCTCGAGGAGGGAGGGCGGCTGGCGGCCGAAATCGAGCACGAAGTGAGGAAGCGGATCGGCTGACTGTTCAGGCCGGGTGGTTAAAAAAAAAGACCCCGGACAAGGAGGACCGGGGCCTCGCGAGCATCCATGTGCGACCCGAAGACTACTGTTTGCAGGGACCGTGCCAGGCACTCGATTCCGATCAAGCCTGACAAAAAACCGAGCAAAAGCACCTTTTTGCACCCGAACCCGGAGATTTTCGATCCCGATCCCGCTGATCGAGACTCCTTTTCAAGCGCCAATTCGGCACCCAGGTTCTGTAACGAGGGTCACATCTGCAAATCTTGACGTGCCTTTCGGCTCTATGACATAAATCTTTCGGACCCAATGGTCCTTCGAATGGAATTATGCGCGTACTCATCGTAGGCGGCGGCGGCCGCGAACACGCCCTGGTCTGGAAAATTCGGCAGAGCCCCGAAGTGACAGACCTATATTGCGCGCCCGGCAATCCAGGGATCGCGGAGCTCGCCGACTGCGTTCCCATCGGCCCTTCCGATATCGTCGAACTCGCCGATTTCGCCGAAAAGCTCCGGATCGACCTGACGGTGGTGGGGCCCGAGCTGCCGCTCACTCTCGGCATCGTGGACGAATTCGAGAAACGCGGTCTCACGATTTTTGGACCGAACCGCCGAGCCGCCGAGATCGAAGGCTCAAAGGTCTTCTCCAAGGAGTTTCTCCGAAAGTACAACATCCCCACTCCCAAGGCGGAGGTGATCACCAACCTCGAAGCCGGCCTTCCTGCAGTCGACAAGATCGGTCTTCCGTGCGTCATCAAGGCGGACGGCCTGGCAGGCGGCAAAGGGGTGACGATCGTCGAATCCAGGGAAGAGGCCGAAAAAACTCTCCGTTCGATCTTCGAAGACAAGTCCCTGGGAAACGCCGGGCATCGGATTCTCGTGGAAGAATTTGTCACGGGCGAGGAGATCTCCTTCATCGTCCTCTCCGACGGGACCAGCGTGGTCCCGCTGGCCACCGCGAAAGATTACAAAAAGATCTTCGACGACGACCGCGGCCCGAACACGGGCGGGATGGGGGCGCATTCGCCCGCCGTCGTGGTGTCGGGCGAAACCCAGGGCCAGATCCTGAAAGATGTCATCTATCCGACGATCAAGGGGATGGAAGCCGAAGGACGACCTTACAAGGGCTGCCTTTATGCAGGCTTGATGTTGACTGACCAAGGGCCGAAGGTTCTGGAATTCAACTGCCGGTTCGGCGATCCGGAAACCCAGCCCACGATGCTCCGAATGGACTCCGACCTCGTCCCCCTGCTTCTCCGCTCGGCGAAAGGAGGGCTCGACGAGGTCAAAGTCACCTGGAAGAAAGAAGCGGCCGTTTCGATCGTCCTTGTGGCGAAAGGGTATCCGGGGTATTTCGAAAAAGGGAAGCCCATCGAAGGATTCGAAGACGTGAACCCGGAAGACGGAGTCGTGGTTTTCCATGCCGGCACCGCCATGAGCTCCGGCACACTGGTCACCAACGGCGGCCGCGTTCTCAACGTCAGCGCTCGAGGGGCCTCGCTCACCGAAGCCTGCGACCGGGCCTATCGGGCCGCCGAGAAGATCCGGTTCGACGGGAAGTTCTACCGGCGTGACATCGGCTACCGGGCTCTGGCCCGGATGAAACCGGCAGCCCCCAAGTGATTCCCCGCGCCAGGCCCGCAAAACCGATCGTCGCCATTCTGGTCGGGTCGGATTCCGACCTTCCCATCATCGAGGACACGACGAACACACTCGATGAATTTGGAATTCCCTACGAGGTGACCGTCTCGTCCGCGCACCGCACTCCCGATCGCACCTTCGAGCTCGTTCGCAAATACGAAAATGACGGAGTTCGAGTTTTCATCGCCGGAGCCGGAGGCGCCGCCCACCTTCCTGGAGTCGTCGCGGCCCTGACCCGCCGGCCGGTCATCGGAATTCCCTTCGCGGCCACGCCTCTGGCGGGATTCGACGCACTTCTCGCCATCGTGCAGATGCCCCCAGGCATTCCGGTCGGAACCGTCGGCGTCGGAAAATTCGGCGCAAAAAACTCGGCTCTTCTGGCGATCGCGATTCTGGCGCTCGGAGACGAGAGGCTCGACAGGAAACTGGCGGATTTTCGAACGAAGATGGCGGCCACCGTGGTGGAGAAGGACGAACGGCAAAAGGCGGCCCGAAAGCGCTGACGATTTCCAGATGGAGCCTGTTGCGCCGCTTCGGTATCTAGCGGAGCTTTTCCCGCCTCTCTTTTCCCCATCGCACGATTCTCTCGCACGCTTCAGCCAGCGGGCCGTCCTCCTTCGCAAAGCAGAACCGAAGAAACTCTTCGCCGGCATCTCCGTCGAAGAACGCGGTCCCGGGAATGGCAGCGACCCGCCCTTCTTCGAGAAGTGAAGCCGCCGCCTCGGCCGACCGTGAGAATCCGAGAGCCGACACGTCGGCAAGGACGTAATACGCTCCCTCCGGTGGACGCGCCGCGAGGCCTCCTTCGGCGAGGGCCGTCATGAGGGCGTCCCGTTTTTTTTGATAGTCGGCCGCAAGGCTCGAGTAATAGGAGGCGGGTAGCGACTCGAGACCGCGCGCTGCTCCCCATTGAAGCGGCGTCGGAGCGCAAACGCAGAGAAGGTCCGCCGCCAGCCCGATCGGGCCCGCAAGCTCGGCGGCAGCCGCGACCCATCCGAGCCGCCAGCCGGTCACCGAAAACGTTTTCGAAAATCCGCTGATCGTCACGGTTCGCGAGCGCATCCCTTCGCGGGCGGCGAGGCGCAGGTGACGTCGTCCGTCGTAAAGGATGTTTTCGTAGATCTCGTCGGTGATCGCGAGGAGATCCCGTTCGCGGCAAACCGCCGCCACCGCGTCGAGATCCGATTCGTCGAAGACTTTTCCCGACGGATTCGCCGGAGTGTTGACGACGATCGCCCGCGTCTTCGGTGAGATCGCGCTCTTGAGCCGGCCCGGATCGAGACGCCACGATCCGGGCTCGAGAGGAACCGAACGCACCTCGAGACCGAGGATGGCCGCTTGATTCCGGTGATAACCGTAGTAGGGCTCGAACAGCAGGATCTCGTCTCCCGGATCGAGAAGAGCCACCAGCGTCGCTGCAAATCCTCCGGTCGAGCCGACCGTCACGACGATTTCCCGATCGGGATCGGCCTCGACGCCACCGGCCGCCAGAGAGCGGGCGATCTCCCGGCGGAGAGGAGCGACCCCTTCGTAGGGAGAGTAGGTGGCCTTGTTTCCGCGAATGGCCTCGATCGCCCCTTCGGCCACCGGAACCGGAGTCGGCAGGTCGCAGATCCCCTGTCCGAGATTGATTCCGCCGACCCGTTCGCATTCCCGTGTCATGCGCCGAATGTCGCTTTGCACCAGTGCGCCGAACCGCCGGCTCCGAGACACGGCCATTTCCGCCTCCAATGCCGCGCGCCCGGCCAGCTGACTCCGGGCAGCGCGAATCGTCATGTTATACTTTCTTCAGAGGTTGCCGCGCTCGATTTCGTCATACAGGGCAGGGCGAAACGGGTGGGGCAGGAGGGGCATCGATGAAACGGTGGGAATACAAGATCATCAACATTCGATCGGAAAACTACCGCCTCGACCCGGCGCAGGACGTCGAGCTCAATCGCCACGGAGACGAAGGGTGGGAGCTGGTTTCGATCACGGCGATCAACTTCAAGAGCGGAGCGACCGACCACATCGGCATGGTCTTCAAACGCGAAAAGCCGTAACTCTGACGAAATGACCGCGTGCCGCGCGGCCCCCCCTCGAAGCTTCGCCGCAATTCACCAACTTCAATAAATTCTCATCTACGGCCGGATCCTGAGGGTCAGGTATCCGGCGTTTCTTCCCTTGAGCGGTTCGTCGTAGATGTGCGCGGCACCGAGCGCAATCTGAAGCTTTCCGCCGAGTTTGACCGGGAACTCGGCGACGTCCAGCTCGAGCTCGACGCCCGCGATTCGAATCCGTTCGCCCGGCTCGGACGAATCGCGTTTCGCGGTGCGAAAGCTCTCCGCGTAAAACCGAAGGAGCTCGAGGCACCTCAACTCCGCGCGCCGGTGGTCGACGCGCTCCCCTGACAACACGGCAGCCGGAAGCGCGAGCGCCCCAGCGCGAACGAGCTCGTCGGATTCGGGGGCGAGCGATCCAAGTCCGCCGCCGACGTTGAATCGATCCCAGGGGCCGGGCTCGCCTCGTGTCGCTCCCTCGTCCGCCGAATAGGAAAACGTGCCCGCCGGAGTTTCGACCCGCGCACTCAGCTCGGCCCGGCCCACTCGCCAGGATCGGCCGCCGCTTCGCCCTCCGCCGCCGCGAATCACCGCATAAAGCGCCCCGCCCCAATCGCGCCAGCGCCGCTCGAAAGAGCCTGCCAGCTCGCCGAGAGCGAGACGCCGATCGAAGGCGTCTCCGCTTTGCGGGTCGATCTTCTCGGAAAGGGCGGCGAGTCCGAACCTCCAGAATCCATGACTCCAATTCCGTTCCTTCCCGGCCTGAATTTCGATGCCGATGCGATCCCGGTCAAGCGCCACACGGGAAACCCTCTGCATCTTCCCTGGGCGCTCGATGAGGTCGAAAACGCGAAATCCAATTTCCGCCGCATCGAAGCCACGCCACCGCAATGCCCCTGCCCCGCCGGCGATTTCCCCGCGATCCGCAATCGACCCGGCAAGGCTCCAGTCGAATCGTCCCACGACATCGCCGCCGCCGATCATCGGCTCGTAACTCCGCCCCGAGGCCGATGCGCGAAACCCGGTGCCGAATCGCCAGGACAGGCCGTCGAGGAAACGGTAGTCACGCGGCGTTATCCGCGCCGGCGAGAGCCCGAACGGCGGAAGCTCGGGGCGCGGCGAGGGCGGGTAGAGCGGAAAAGCTCCTCCCTCCGGAAAGCCTCCGGCCCGAGGAGCGCCATCTCCCCGAGCAAGCTCGATTCGCCGCAGGTCGACGCCGCCGGGCCCGGGAGAAAGAAAGAAAACACTCTCTCCGCCAGGAGTGGGGGCTGGCGCGAGAGAGGCCCCGAAACCATTGGTTACCAGACGCTTCACGCCCGGGCTGGTGAGGTCGATGTCTTCGATATTTTCGACTCCGTTTCGAACGACGCCCGCCAGAATCGCTGACCCGTCTCCCCAAAATGCCGGCGGCCCGGCCGGCTCGGCATCTTCCAGATCGACTCTCCTCGGAGGTGACTCTCCCGAGAGACTCACGATCCAGAGCTCCCATCGCCCGCCATGCTGCCGGCAAACGGCCGCCGTCCGTCCGTCTGCAGAAACCCGGGGATCGGAGAGAACGTCGAATGCGTCGTCATCCGATCCAGGGATTTTCATTTCGACCGGAAGCATCGCGCCCCCTTCGAGATCGATGAACACCAGCCGGCATCGGCCGGAACGAATCTGTAGCCCCAGAGCTCTCTGGCCGTCCGGAAGCGGATCGGCCGAACGCAGGCCGGCAAAGTGCGTGATCTGCCGCACCGATCCGGACGCCGGCTCCCAAATCCACAAATCACCATGAAGCACTCCGTACGGGTCGACGGATTTTCGAAGATAGGAAACACGGCGACTGTCGGGGAGCCATCGCGGTGACATCGGCGGGTGGCCGTCGACCTCCGCCAAACGCGCCTCAGGCTCCCGCAACGGCGCTTCTTCGGGCCGATCGGGCGCCTCGTTGGGATCGAGCAAGCGCTTCGCCTCCTTCTCCTCTCGTTTCTTTCCCGACTTCCGTTCCTCTTCATCCGGCTCGATTGTGAAGACGGCCAGCTCCTGCGCAGATTTCGGCGGACGCCTCGAGAAAACGATTCTTTTCCCATCAGGTGAAACCGCCGGGGAGCCGGTCGAGCCTTCGAATCGCTGCCAGAGGACGCCTTCGCGCGGGCTTTTGTTTCGAAAGACGCGCTCATCCTCGATCGCCCGTGCCGTCATGTCCGCCACGAACAATCCGTAGAGCTCTCGCGGGCGCTGGCCGAATGTTTTCAGGAAAGCCTCACTGAAATCGAGGGCGCGCTCGCCAGCCATCTGTTTCCAGAGGCGGGCCAGCGACCCCTCTCCCTCCCGCTTCTCGAGCCATTCCAGAAACGCCGAACCGACGAGATAGGCATAACTGCCGGAAAGCCAATCCTCCCCTGCGTCGAGCTCGCCGTAACCCGGGAGCCTTCCCCGAACCGCCCATTGACGCAGCACGGCCGCGCGGAAAGCGGCATTGGGGCGCCCCGAGCCCGTGAGCTTCCCTTCGATCAGAGTCGCGTAACCTTCCGCCACCCAACGCGGCGAGCCGATCGCAACGGGCCCCGCCGGAAAAAAAATTCGCGCCCACCAGGAGGGATGATTCCTCGGACGACCCAGATGGAGGATGTGCGCGAGCTCGTGGGTGAAAACCATCTCGCCCCAATCCCGGCTCGTGCCGATCGCCGAATCGGATCCCGGAGGAGACGCCCAGAGAACGACCTGCGGCGAAGCGAGAAGCGAAAGCGCGCTTCCATTGGGCTCCGCGACCGGATCGACGACGAGCACGACGATCTTCTCGTCCCCTTTTTTTCGATCGAATCCCACGGCCGCCGCCACCGCTTCGTGAATCGCTTCGGCCCTCGAGGCCACGTGGCTCGTCCAGGATTCGAGGGGGGCCGGAAAGTAAAACCGGAGATGTTCGGTCTCGATCACTTTCCAACTCGCCGCCGGCGATTCCGATCCGATAAGGGAGGTTTCGAAGTCGTCCGGCGCTGCAACGGGAGTGACGAACAGGCTTCCGAAAACGACGAAAAAGAGCGGAGCGAATTTCATTGGCGAATGATAGCCCCGCCGCGATCCGTCCTTCCCGCCCATCGAGCAAGGCCGCCCGAGAGGCTCAGACTTGAAGGTACCCTTCGAGCTCTTCCGATCGCGTCGTCCGCACTCTCGCCTCGTCGAGCGTGATCGTTCCGGCCCTTACGAGGCGCGCGAGCGATTCTTCAAACGAGATCATCCCCAGCTTCTTGCCGAGAGTGATCTCGTTGTAGAGGTTCTGCAATTTCTCTTTCCGAATGTGATGGCGAACGGCGTAATTCGCTGCGAGGAATTCGACCGCGGGAACTCTCCCCGCGCCATCCGCGCGAGGAAGAAGCTGCTGACACACCACCGCATGCAACGAGAGCGCGAGCTGCTGGCGAATCTGCCCCTGTTGCTCCGAGGGAAACACGTCGACGATCCGGTGAATCGCCTGGACGACGTCGTTGGTGTGAAGCGTCGAGAGAATGAGATGGCCGGTTTCCGCAGCCGTCAAAGCCGTCGACACGGTTTCGAGATCGCGCATTTCGCCCACCAGGATCACGTCCGGATCCTGGCGAAGAGAGGCCTTGAGCGCGGCCGCGAAGCTGGGGGTGTCGCTGCCGACTTCGATCTGCTCGATGATCGAACGTTGGTTCCGGTGTTCGTATTCGATCGGATCTTCGATCGTCACGATGTGAGCCGTGCGGCTCCGGTTGATCTCGCCCACCAGCGCCGCGAGAGTCGAGGTCTTTCCCGAACCGGTCGGGCCGCAAATCAGGACGAGCCCGCGGCTCGGACGCACCAGATCCGCGAGGTTTTGCGGGAGGTTGAGCGACAGAAGAGTGGGAATCTCGAGCGGAAGAGCGCGAATCGAGGCGGCGAGCTCTCCGCGCTGCCGATGAAGATTCACCCGAAACCGGAATGCGGCTCGCGCTCCTCCTGCCACCCTCGCGGGAAGACGCAGCGAAAGATCGGCGGAACCGTGCTCTTCCAGACTCCGGCGCGCCCTCGATCCGAGGTGAGGCGCGAACATGCCGCGCAGATCGTCTTCCGCCATTGCGGCCGATTCGGTGACGACGAGCTGGCCGTGAACGCGAACGACCGGCGGCATTCCGGGAAGAAGCATGAGATCGGTGGCGCCGCGACGGACCATTTCGGACAACGCCCTTTCGAGCAGCTCCCCTTCCGCGACATCGACTCGTTGGGGCGAGTCGATGTTTCCCCGAGGCAAAGAGTCTCCGGAATCGAACACCGGCTCGAGATCGTCCCCGACGGGCGCTCCGGAGCGATTCAACTCTTCGGCCAGCTTTTCGAGCTCGGGAATCCGATAGAAATCAGTCATCGTCGTTTCCGCTCGAATCATACGGAAGTCGAAGCCGGAATGTCTGCCCGCTTTCCGGAAATTCGAGGGAAAACGATCGGGTATCCTAGCGATCTTGACGAACCGCGAACATTTTTCCCTGCGTCCCAAAGCCGAGCTTCACCTCCATCTCGAGGGAACGCTGACGCCTGAGCTCTACCGGGCGTGGTCGATCGCCGACGGAGAGAACCCGGACCGGGGAGGGCCGTCGCCGAATGGACGCTACCTCGGTTTTCGCGATTTTCTGAACAGGTACGCCGAAGGGTGCCGCCGGCTTCTGCACCGACACGAGCGGCTGCGGCAGCTCGTCCGCAGCTGGGCCGCCAGCGCCCTCAAGGAACAGGTGGTCTACGCCGAACTGACGGTCTCTCCGCTCATTTTCGAGAAACTCGGATTCCCTTATGAAAGTTTCGCCGACGTCCTCGACGAAGAACTGGAGAACGCCTCGAAAGCGGGTATCGAGACACGGGTCCTGCTCGATTCGGTCAGGCAGTGGGGCCCGGCGGCCGCGGCGCGCGTTCTCGAGCTCCACTCCCGCCGTCCGCTGCCCCGGGCCATCGCGTTCGGACTGGCCGGCGAGGAAACCTCTGTGCCCGCACGAGAGTTCCGAGAGGTCTACGACGCAGCCCGGGCGCTCGGCCTTCGAACCACACTGCATGCGGGAGAATGGGGCGGAGCCGATTCGATTCGGGAGGGGCTCGACGAGCTCGGACCCGACCGCATTGCCCACGGCATCGCGGCCGCTGGCGATCGAAACCTGCTCGAAGAAATCGTTCGGAAGAAAATCCCGCTCGACCTCGCGATCACGTCGAACCTCGCCACGGGAGCGGTGGCGACGCTCGAATCCCACCCCGCTCGTGCGCTCTTTCTGGCGGGAGCCCGGCTCACGATTTCGTCGGACGACCCTCCGTATTTCTCGACGACGATCACGCAAGAAGCCGCTCTCCTCGTCGATCGCCTCGGCTTTTCCGTCGACGAAGCCGACTCGATTCTCGACCTCGCCTTCGAGGTCGCGTTCGATCGCGAGGCCGCGAATCGAACCAGGAACAATTTTCGGCGCCGCTGAAATTCGCGAATCACGGCCTCCCCTCTTCGGAGATCCGCTCCACCGCCCGAATGAGCCGCCGGACGAAGCCTCCGGAAACATAGGGTGTCATGTGACCGACCGGGAAAAATTCCACGGCCGCCCTCCATGCGGATCCGAGACGTACGACGCTCATTCCGTCGATCACCTCGTCGTACGATCCCGCCAGAAGCAGGGCGCCTGCGACCGGCGCAGGGCGTACGAGAAGCGACAGCGAACCGGCTTGACGAATGATCTCCTCGGGGTCGTGTCCGGAACGCCAGAGTGCCCGGCGCACTTCCTCGAGGAGTGGGGAATTTCGAAGGACGTCCCCCAGATCGACCGCTGGCGTCGCGAGAACGGCGAAGGCGTCGTCCTCGAGCGTCGCCGTCATCCCCGCGGCCCAGGCTCCCAAAGAAAAACCGCAGACGACCAGGGGCCGCCCCGGAATCTCGCGGCGGAGCGAACGAACGAGGGTGCGGGCGTCCGAGAGAGTCTGGCGAAGGTAGGCGCGGGTCAGCACCGGATCGCCGCAAAAAAAACGTACACCGTGCTCGGCGCCGGGCGGCGTGCGGCCAAAGTGAGCCGGAAGATCGGCCACCGCCACCAGACCGGAACGGCGCGCGAGCCGTCGCGCCAGCCAGGGGAAATAGGAGCGAACGCTCCCGAGCCAGCCAGGAAGAAGAACCACACCGACGCCCGGCTCGCCCGCCGGACGCACGATGACTCCGGTCACCTCATCACCACTTCCGTCGGCGACCGGTGCGAAGGATGGAAAACGAAACTCAGCCGAACCGAGCGGGCGTGATCGCGGCAGGGCAACGCTTCCGCAAGGCGCCCCGAGGACGAACCGAACTGGGTCGACCCCGCGATCCTCGCGACCCGGCAACGGAGCGTCGAATCGCCCGGGGCGCGAAACTCCCGCGAGGATTCTTCGCTCGATCGCTCGGGTCAGAGGGCGATACATGGTCAGCTCGACAGTGAGAGGTTCGGAATCGCCCCGGACCCCTCCGAAAAAAATCGACGCATGAGTCCGGCGATGTGTTCGGGGCCGGTGCCGCAACAGGAACCGAAGATCCGTGCTCCCTGCGTTCTCCATGATGCGGCCGCCTCCGAATACCTTTCCGGTTCGATCCCATCCGAATCCGTTCCGCCCGCTGCGGGAAACGGCCGGCCCGCGTTGGCGTAGGCGCCGAAAACAGTTACACCGAGTCGAGCCAGCGATGTCAGGGCCGGGCCGGTGTCTTCGATCGAAGAACAGTTCACGAGGAGAGCCGAAGCCCCTGCGCGGAGCGCGAGCCCGGCGCCCTCCTCTATGGCCTCACCGGAAAGAAGCCGCCCCCCGGGTTGAACGACGAACGACGTCCAGACCGGGAGGCCCGTGCTCGCGGCAGCCGCCGTCGCAATCGCGGCTTCGCGAACGCAGTTCATCGTCTCGACGAGAATCAAGTCCGCTCCGGCAGAGGCGAGCACGCCGGCCTGGCGAACATGCTCCCGTCGAAGCTCATCGTCGGGCGGCACGAGATCGGGGCGATAGCAATCCTCGATCGGCGCGAGCGACCCGGCGACCAGAGCGGCTTCCTCCCGGCCCGCCAGGGCAATGGCCTCGCGGGCAACCCTCAGCGACGCCAGCGTCCATTGCTCCGCGAAAAACTCGGCCCGGTCCAAACCCGCCGCCCGGAGTGTTCGCGGTGTGGTCCGGAACGTATTCGCGGTCAGAACCTCGGCGCCCGCATTCAGATAATCGAGATGGATCGAGCGGACGACTTCCGGATTCGTGCCGGCGGCGGCCGCGCCCCAGAGTGGAAGACCGATGTCCACGCCGCGCCGCCCGAGCTCGGTTCCGGTCGGGCCGTCCAGGAAGACAACGCCTCGCGTCGAGCTCAACCGTTCGAGAATCGATCCCGAAGTCACGGGGAGGTGTTCCTCGCGGGGACGAGCGCGAAAACCGGCGCAGGAATTCCGGCTCCGGAGAGCAGGAGAGTTTCCGTGCGGCTCAGCCGCCCCAGACGGGTGATCGACTGAGCGACATCTTTCTCCGAAGCGACGAGGCCGGGAAGCAGGAGCTCACCCGGGCGCGAATGCCGCACGAGCTGTTCGGCTCCTTCGCGCGCCGGACCGCTCACGGAGATTTCGTGCCCGTGAACGACCACGTCGACCGCGCCGCGTTGAAGCCCCGCAAATCGCTCCCTCCCGGTCGCGCGCGCGCGCCGGAGGACTTCGAGAGAAACCTCGAGCGCGACTTTCGGCGTTCGAAATATCGTCCATTCCCCGGTAGCGTCCGATTCGAGGCCGAACCCTGCGCCGCCACGAACGAGGTCGAGAACCTCTCCCTCATCGGCGATGGTGATTTCTCCCTCCGCTCCCGGATTTTCACCGAAACAGACGACGGTGACGTCGGCCAAATGTGCGGGCGAGGCGCTCCCCGGCGGCTCGCGATCCCACTCCGCCCTCCACCAAACCTCGAAGCATTCGTCGAATGGAATCGACATCCGAGCTCCGGACCTCCCGCAGAACGAAGAGCTAGCTTTCTTTTCGAATCACGAGCCGGTCGAACGACAGCCATCCGCCGCCGGTGAAAACGAGCGAAACGGCGGCCACGCCGAGGAGGAGCGGGTATTCCAGCTTCGGATACCCCTCGTGCCAGTGAACTTTCACGACGGCCACGCTCATCGTGATCGCAAAGAACAACGCGGACCATCGCGTCAAGAGACCCAGCACGAGAAGAATTCCTCCGACGAACTCCGACAGGGCCGCCGCCCACGCAAGGATTCCGGGCAAGCCGAGCGCGGCCACCGCCGCAGTGAAGTCGCGCATTCCTCCAAAAAGCATTCCATGCCCGTGATAGATACCGGCGAATCCGACCGTGATTCGAAGAAACAACGGTCCTGCGTCCGAAAGCCTGGAGAGTTTACCCAGCATCGCGAAGGCTCCTCGAGAAAACGAGTTTTCCCCGGAGCTCAGCCGGCGAGCTGCCGGAGCAGGCGGGGAGGAAGGAAAGCAACGAGTGTTCCACGGGAATTCGCGGCCGAAATTTCGATGACCGCAGCACCGGCTTTCTTGAAATCGGAGTCGAGCCGGCCAGGTTCTCCGGCCGTGAGGCTCGACAGGAGCCTCGAAAGGGACGGCTCATGGCCGACGAGAGCGACGCGCCCCCCTCCCGACCTCGCGATTTCTCGAACGAGAGCCAGCGAATCTCCGCCGGGCGCCAATTCTTTCGAGACCTCCACGGCAAGAACGGGGCGATGCGCCGAACCCAGAATCCTCGCAGTCTGTTCGGCGCGGACGAGAGGGCTCGACACGATTCGGTCGAGCTCGAAACCGCCTGCCAGAAGCCCCGCAGCCGCGAGAGCCGTTTTTTCTTTTCCCTCCGCAGAAAGCGGGCGCTCTTCGTCGGCGGGCCATTTGGCGCCCAGATCCTCGGCCGGTCCGTGGCGGAACAGGACGATTTCAATCACGAGCTCTCCTCGCCGCCGAAAAGCGAATCCTCCCGGCCCCGCAGGTTCCGATTCGCCCGGGTGGCGGCGAGGATTTGCGCGACCATGACGAGCATCGCCACGTCGCGCACGACGACGAATTTCATCTCCCCCATCAACTCCTCCTGGGACTTGTCGGCGCTCTTGAGGTCGAAGCATCCGCAATTGACCGCATTGTCACGGCCAATGTTGATTCCGATCGCGACGATGAAGACCGAGAGAAGAGCCCCGACGAGCAGCGCCGCCGTGCGACGCCAGATTCCGAGAATCAACGCGACACCGGCGAGCATCTCGATCCACGGCATCAGGAGCGCCATCAAGTTGAGGAAGGGAGCTGGAATCAACCGGTAGTTGTAAATCATGTGAGCGAAGCTCGGCGGGTCGACGACTTTGGGAAGGGCCGCCGCGACGAAAATCGCACCGAGCGCGATCGAAACCCGCACGGTCAACCAGGGATGAAGGAACCAGCGCTGGCCGGCGCCGGATCGTTCGGATGCTGCGGGCGAGGAGCTCACTTCGGCATCCCCGTCTCGACCGGAGAGCCTCTCTTCTGCCAATCGGGAAACCCGTCTTTGTAAACGAGCGCGCCGTTGAAACCGATCTTGTAGAGCTTCTCCGCGAGCATGTGGGAGTCTTCGCAATGCCCCCCCGTGCAATAGATGACGACCGGCGCCTCCGGATCGAGCCCCTCGCTCAGGAGATCCTTCACCTTGTCGTCGATGTCCGCCTCCCAGACCGAAAAGCTGCGCGATCCCGGAATGTGCCCCTCGGCATACACGCTGGATCGGCGAGCATCGAAAATGGTGGCTTTTCTTTGAAAGAGAAGGGCGACATCCTCGCCGCTGATCTCGGTGAAGGGTCGATCGGGATGAGGCGGGAATGTTTTCGCCGGAGAAGGCGCCGTCCGCTCAGCGGCCGTTGACGGCCTGGCGGCAATCGCGGCCGGAGCGACGATCGCCGCGGCCGGGCGCGAAGCCGGTTCGAGAATCGGGTTGAATCCGGGAGCAGCCGGCGCAGTGGTGACCGGAAGCTGCGGAAAGCTCTCCAGGGGTGCGCTGGCGCTCTTCGGAACGGCTGCCGCTCCCGCGCTCGAGGCCCTGGGAGGCACCGTCAACGCGTTCTTGTAATCGCCGACCCACGCGACCTTCCGGTCACGGGCCGCAACGAGGTTTGCAACGACCGCACAGAGAATCGCCGAGGCCACCAGTGTGAGCGCCTCGACGAAGAAACGACGATTGATCATGTTCGATCCTCCCTTCCCGACTCTTCACTCCATCGCGGAGTTTGCATCGCTCTTCCTCCGGGATCGCGGCCCCGCCTTGCGAGGATGAAACAAAAAAAGCCCTCCTCCGGATCCGGGGGAGGGCTTTCGATCATTTCGTGAGCCGCGAAGACCGCGGGCGCGGGGGCGTCTCTTGCGCCCCCGCAAACCAGCGGTGCCGGAGATTCTCTTACTGCACCATCCCCTTGATGGAAACCTCGAACATCGGGTTTTGCTTGTCGTTCGTATAGATCTTCATGTTCGCGTCGATCGCACCCTTCGCCATGTCCTTGTCGGTCTTGACCACGACCTGATAGCGGGACCCTTCCTGGATGGCCGAAATCTCGCTCGTGAGCCCCTTGTAGGCGGCCGCTTTGGCGTTCTTTTCGGTGGCGGCCGGAACCGTGAGAATTTCGACCTTCGTGACCTTGAAGTCCTTCTTCTCTTCCTTGTTGTGCGAGACGATGACGTTACGCGTGGTGGGCTCGCTTCCCGAAGTGATGTTGCCGAAGTTGATCTGCTGCGGCGTCACCGAGATGACGGGCCGAACGAGCCCCGACACCGTGATCTCGACCGTGGGAGCCTTCGGAACGTTCGTGTAGGCGACGACCTTCTCGTTGAGAAGCCCGACCGGAGCATCCTTTTCGAGGGTGATGTCGATCTTGTATTGAACGTTGTCCCCTTTGCCGGGAGTCCGGTCCTTTTCAGCAACCGGCGAAATCTTCGCCTTGAGCCAGGCCTTGTCCGCGGGCGTGTCGACCTTTTCAACCTTGAAGGGAGCCTTTTCTTCGGTGACCAGGGTGACCGACTGGGTCGAAGCTTCCCCCTGGAGCGCGGAGAAACGGACGTAACCCTGCGGAAGGATGTCGACGTAGGGCTTCACGATCGCCTTCAGCACGAGGGTCATGTTCGGATTGGCGGGATCGTTCGACGTCACAGTGGCCGACTTCGAGATCGGGCCGGAGAAATTCTTCGTCTCGACTTTGAGCGAAATTTTTCCGGTGGCGCCGGGCTTGATGGACTTGTCGAAGTTGGCGACGGTGCATCCGCACGAGGGCTTCACCTGATCGATGACCAGATCGGTCTTTCCTTCGTTCTTGGCGACGAAGTCCCAGACCAGATCGTCGCCCTTGGGAACCGTTCCATAGTCCTTCACCGATTCATTGATGACGATCTTCGGCGCGTCAGCCGGAATCGCCGCGGCGGTCGAAGTGCCGGCGGGAGCCGGGACGGATGTCGCCGCCGGAGCCACGGCCGTTTTCGCAGCGGCTGCCGCGGCCGGCTTCTTGGCGGCCTTCTTGGTTTCGGCCTTTTTCTCTTCTGCCACGGCGGCCACAGCCACCGAAAGAGCCGCCACGCAAATGAACAGTTTCATTCCATGAGTGAATTTCACGACCTTGAACCTCCTGCGAATTTCAGCGATTTTTATTGATGGTCCGGAACCGGCGTCCCGGCGAGACGTCGGCAGAGTCTATCGAAACCCCCGTCAATTGCACAAGACGGAGGAGAGAATCGGTTGACGCGCCCGGGGGGTGAGCCCACAATTCGCGCCCGTGACGAACCTTCGAGGAAAGCGGATCTACCTCCTGCCGATCGGCGGAACCGGAATGGCTCCCCTGGCCGGCCTTCTCCAGGCAGCAGGGGCAGAGGTCTCCGGCTCCGACAACACTCTCTACCCCCCGACTTCGACTCTTCTCGAAAGACTCGGGATTCCCGTGCTGACCGGGTTCGACCCCGCCCATCTCGACCGCCCGATCGATCAGGTCGTGATCGGAAACGCCGTCCCAAAGACGAACGTCGAAGTCGAAGAAGTTCTGCGCCGGGCTCTTCCGTACACCTCGATGCCGGAGGCCGTCCGCGAGCATTTTCTGAGCGAACGTCATTCCGTGGTGATCGCCGGCACCCACGGCAAGACGACCACGAGTTCTCTGGTTGCCTGGCTCCTCGAATCGGCAAAACGTCATCCTTCGTTCCTCGTTGGAGGCGAGTTGCAAAACTTCGGCCAAAACTTCCAGCTCGGCCCGGGTGAGCACTTCGTCATCGAGGGGGACGAGTACAACACGGCGTTTTTCGACCGTGGGGCGAAGTTCCTGCATTATTCGGCCCGAACTCTGCTGATCAACAACGTGGAGCTCGATCACATCGACCTGTACCCCGATTTCGACGCCGTTCTGGCCGCATTTCGCGCCGCAGTGGCACAGCTTCCCGCCGGGGGGCGCCTCTTCTACAACTTCGACGATCCGGGGGCCTGCCGGGCTGCGGAAATCGAGTCGAAAGCGGAGCGAATCGGATTCTCGGCCAACGGGAACCCGGGGGCCGGGTGGAGAGCCGAAGAGCTCGAATGCTCACCTGCTGGCCGGAGTGTCCGGTGGACCGGTCCTGACAGCCGGTTCCAGGCGTTTCTTCCGGCAGAAAGCCTGTCGGGACCCCACAATCTCGCCAACTCGCTGGCCGCTTCCGCCATCGTCCATACTCTCGGGCTAACTCCTGAAGAAATTTCGGAAGGGCTCGCCACATTTCGGGGAGTTCGCCGGCGACTCGAGATCGTGGGCGAACCGCGGGGAATCACGATCCTCGACGACTTCGCACATCACCCGACCGCCGTTCGCCAGACGATTGCCGGAGCGCGGCGGCGATTCGAAGGACGACGCCTCTGGGCGATCTTCGAACCCCGAAGCCTGTCGTCGGGCCGAAGAATCTTTCAGAGCGAATACGGAGGAGCTTTCTGCGAGGCGGATCAGGTCATCCTCGCACCGATTTTCTACGCCAAGAGGTTGCCTCCTGGCGAAGCCATGGACGCAGACCGGCTCGTCCGGGACATCGAAACGAGCGGCCCGGCCACTCGCCTCGCCGAAAGCGTCGACGAAATCGTCGATCGACTCGGGAACGACGCCCGGCCCGGTGATGTGATTCTCTGCATGTCCTCGGGATCGTTCGAAGGATTGCCCGGCCGACTGGTCTCCCGGCTCGCCGCTGACCCGGACCTCACTCCGCCGAAACGCCGAAACTGAGCCGGCCGATCCCTTCGATTTCGACTTCCACAAGGTCGCCGGGCGTCAGCGCGCCCACCCCTTCCGGCGTCCCCGTCAGGATCACGTCCCCCGGCTCGAGCGTGGCGAAGGCCGAGACGTATTCGATGATCACGCCTGCCGAAAAAATGAGATCGTCGAACGAACCTCGCTGTCGGGTTTCCCCATTGATCCGCGTCTCGAGGTGGCGCCCCTCAGGAAAAAAATTCGTCTCGATCCAGGGACCCAGCGGGCAAAACGTGTCGAAGGACTTCGCGCGGGCGAACTGCACATCCCGTTTTTGGAGATCCCGGGCCGTCACGTCGCAGGCCACGCTCCAACCGAGAATGGCCTCGCGATACCTCGCCCTTGGAAGGCGCCGGACGCGAGCTCCGATGACGATCGCCAGCTCCCCCTCGTAGTCGACTCGATGCGATTCCGCCGGGAGGCGAACCGTCCCTCCGTGGGGACAAAGAGCGCTCGGCGCTTTGAGGAACACGAGCGGTTCCGCCGGAGGTTCGTTTCCGAGCTCTCGGGCATGGGCTCCGAAATTTCGCCCGATTCCGATGATCTTCGTCGGAAGAGCAGGAGGAAGCAGCACCGCCGCGGCCCCGGAAACGACTTCGCGCGTCCTGCGGTCTTCGAAAGGCGCTCCTCCGTCGAAGGGATGACCGTCGACTCGCTCGATCGACGCGCCATCGGAGGAAATCCTTCCCCAGGCGTCACCGCTTTCTTCGCTTCTGAAGTGAACGACCCTCATCGATCGATTCTCCCCCTCCCGGGAACTTTCACGCGGCCGGAAGTGCCGGGAGAGGGAAGCCCGACGTCGTTTCATCGGAGAAATGGGACTTGAACACAATTCGCGCGTCTCCGGCGAGGCGAACGTCACTGAATCCCTTTTCGAGAACGTTTCCCGCCACCTGAAGCGGCAATCCACTCCGTGTTCGCAGCTGCACCGGAGGGCGGAATTTCCCGAGCTTCATCCCGGTCAACGCGGCGGCCACCACTCCCGACCCGCAGGACAGCGTCTCGTCCTCCACTCCCCGTTCGAACGATCGAATCTCCCCTTCGTGAGGAGAGATCACCCTGACGAAATGCACGTTCGCTCCCCCGGGCGCGAGAGACTCGTGCCGCCGGATTTCACACCCCAGATTCCGGACATCGACTGTCGACGGATCCTCGTCGACAAAGCGGACGAAGTGCGGAACCCCCACGTCGAATCGAAACCCCGAGACGGTTCGGTCGCCCAGAACGATGTCCTGCGGCAAAGGAAGACCATCGATATTCGGAAGAGAAAGTGTCACCGCTTCTCCCTCGATGTCGGCTCCGATCATCCCCCATCCGGTTTCAATGGACATCTTCCCCGTCGCAATCACGTTGACGAAGGCGAACCGCGCCGCACACCTCGTTCCGTTGGCACAAAACGAAGCAAGACTTCCGTCGGCGTTGTAATAGACCAGCCGAAAGTTGGCGCGAATCGACTTTTCGATCAGAAGCACTCCGTCTGCGCCGATGGACAGACCCCTCGAACAGATCCGGCGGACGAGCTCCGAGACGTCGCCCTCGAAGAGCTTCCTGCGATTGTCGACGACGACGAAATCGTTTCCAGCGCCGGACATTTTGAAAAACTCGATCGCTTTCGGCAGCTCGTTTCCCCGCCCGAGCCGAGGCGATCGCGGCGAGCCGGAAGAAGGTCCCAGGGTCATTGCATCCTCGATTTCTAAAAAGGGGTCGCTTCGATCGGCGCCGACGGCTGCGAAACGTTTCCGGAGCGGTCGACGCTTCGGACACGGTAGTAGATCCGGTCCGCCGGAGAAACGGCCGCGTCGGACCATTTCGTGACTCCCGGCTCGACCGGCACGGGGTTGAGCCGGGTCCAGAGCCCGTCGCTTGAATCGCGATTCGAACTCCTCTCGATGAAATATCCGGCCAGATCCGCCGCCGAAACCGGCTCCCAGAACACGCTCACGCGGCGTTCCTCGCGAAACAGCTCCGTGGCTCTCGGAATCGGCGGCGGGAACAGGTCGACCACTTCCACGACGATTTCGTCTCCGCGCGGTCCCCGGTACCGCTGCCCCCCGATCTCCGCGGCGGCCCGGTAGACATAACAACCGACCCCGAGCGTTTCTTCGAAAGCAATCTCCGGGTCCACGACGGGAGGCGCCGCCGGCTCGAGCGGTTCGGCCTCGCCGGGCGAACGCCGGAACACGACACTTCCGCGGGGGGAGTCGAGATGACGAGAGACCGGATCGGGGTCGCGCGGAATCAGGACGAGCCGGATCCGGTTTTCGCCCGACCTGACTTCCGCGATATTCGGAGCCGGCTGGATCGGCCTCGGATCGAGGGTCGCGAGACTCGACGATTCGGAATCGCGGCCGTCGGCACGGACGACGACTCCATACGTCCATCTCTTCCGCGGCAATCCGCTCGTCCGAAGCTCTTCCGGAATGATCTCGGACCAGACGAGACTCGGCCCACGGGTTCCTTTTCGCAATTCGGCCGCCGAAAGGGACTGAACGAGGAGACGTGAAGCGAGAAAATCGGCCATCGCCGAATCGACCTTCGGGGTCGAACGAAACCCGCCGTTTTCGACATTGGATCCAAAAGGCGCCGTCGGAGCAGACGCTGCGGGGCTGGCGGGGACCGGGGAGCTCGAAGCCGAAGAAGAAGCCGGCGGCGCGGGCCGATCGGCCGGTTCTCCCTCGGACCTCCAGATCTCGACTTTCTCGATCGCACCGATCGATCGCCCGGACGTCGTCTTGTCGGGAAAGCTCCAGACCAGGACCGCGAGATTTCCTTCCTGTCTCGCTTCAAGCGACGCGACGGGAGCCGGGCGCTCGGGAATCGGTGGCGTGGGAGCCCCTTTCTTGCCGCAAGCCGACGCCGCGAGAAGGACGAGTCCGATCGACGCCCGGCGCAGGACGCCGGCTCGTTGAACTTCCTTCAGAATATGTTCCGTCAAAATTCTTTCGCCTAATTCGCCAAGTTCGCCTAGAGAACGTATCGCGACAAGTCCCGGTCGGACGAGAGCTGCTCGAGCCGACGGCGAACTTCGTCACCATCGAAGACGATTTTCTGCCCTGCCCGGCTGGGTGCATCGAACGAAACCTCTTCGAGCAGCCGTTCAATCACCGTCGTGAGCCGGCGGGCGCCGATGTTTTCGAGGGAACGGTTGACGCGGGCCGCAACCGCCGCAATCTCGGCGACCGCCTCGTCGGTGAAGGAAAGATCCACGCCCTCTGTCGCCATCAGTGCGCGGGCCTGCTTCAAAGGCGCGTTTTCGGGTTCGACGAGGATGCGAATGAAATCCGCCTCGCCGAGCGGTTCGAGCTCCACCCGAATCGGGAATCGCCCCTGCAGCTCGGGAATCAGGTCCGAAGGCTTGGTCACGTGAAATGCCCCGGCAGCGATGAAGAGAACGTGATCAGTCCGGACCGATCCGTACTTGGTCCTAACCGTGGTCCCCTCGACGACGGGCAGCAGGTCCCTTTGAACCCCTTCCCGCGAAACCTCGGGCCCGCGAGCCCCTTCGCGGCCGGCTACTTTGTCGATCTCGTCGAGAAAAATGATTCCCGCCGACTGTGCCCGCTCGAGCGCCAGCTCCGTCACCCGAGACTCGTCCACCCGCCTGGCCTCTTCTTCGTCCTGAAGGATGCGCCGCGCTTCCTTCACCCGCTTCGTGCCGCGTTTCTTCTTTCCCCCACCGAAAAGCCCCGGGAGCATGTCCTGGATTCGAACATCCATTTCTTCCATTCCACCGGGGTTGAAGATTTCAAACGACGGGCGGGCCGTGTCGGGCACATCGATTTCCACGGGCTGCTCGTCGAGCGTGCCGACTCGAAGCATGGCCCGAACCCGCTCCTTATCCCCATCGGACGCGGCCGGCGAGGCCAGAAGGTCGACCAGCCGTTCTTCGGCAGCTCTTTCGGCGTCGACCCGCACCTCGGCCAGCAGTTCGGCACGTACCAGCGAAATCGCCGCCTCGACGAGGTCCCGGACCATCGACTCGACGTCGCGGCCGACGTAGCCCACTTCCGGGTATTTCGAAGCTTCGACTTTGATGAACGGAGCGCCCGCGAGTCGCGCGAGGCGGCGGGCGATTTCGGTCTTGCCGACGCCCGTCGGGCCGATCATGAGGATGTTCTTCGGAAGGATCTCGCGCGCCTGTTCGGGCGGCAACCGGCTACGCCGCCAACGCTCGCGAAGCGCCAGAGCCACGGCCCGCTTGGCTTTTCCCTGGCCGACGACATGCTTGTCGAGCTCGCCGACGATCTGACGGGGCTCAAGCGACAGCAACTCGGTCGAAGAAAATTCCATGGCCGGAGGATTCTACTTCGACTTTCGGAGTCGAACCGGCCGCCTCCGGGATCAGTCGGCGATTCGCCCCTTGGTTCCGGCGCCTGCGTGAAAAACGATGTACCGGCGCGGCGGGATCTTGATTCTTTCTCCGGTCTTCGGATTTCGCCCCAGCCGGGCTTTTCGTTTCTTGATCGAAAACGTTCCGAATCCGGCGATGCGGAATTCGCGGCCCGCTTCGAGCTCGGACAAGACCATTCCCTTCCCTTTGCGCGTCGAGAAAAGGGCGTTGAGCACTTTCATCGCCCGGTTGACGGAGAGACCCGTCTGTTTTGCTAGTCGCTCGGCGATCTGGGGTTTGTTCATGATCGTCCTCCTGGCCCGTTCCTCATTTCGAACTTTCCCGAATCAGGAAAGCCGACAAAGCATCCATTTATTTATCATAAAAATGCGGGGTGAAGAATTTTTTCATCCCGAAACTCAAAGGCTTCTCCGGGAGCCCCTCGGGGCGGGAACCGCGACCCGGAAACCGATCGTGTCGCGACGATCCCGCATCTCCGGGCCTCTCCACGAAGCTCCGCGGGCGTTTCCCTTATCAATATAGGTGGCCGTTTACGGCTTGTCGAACCATCGAGGTTGCCTGATTTTCGAGAACTGGTATTCGCTCCAGTTGTTCACGTCGTCCCCTCCACCTTCTTCCTCCCGGCGGTTTCGGCCCGCGCTCCAAAGATCGAACAGGCGAGGGTTGTGCACACCAGGAAAACGGTAGTGGTAGACGTTCTTCCAGCGATCGAGGAATTCACCGCGGGAGTCGACCCGCTCTTCCCTGAGATCGAGATACGGGCCCGACGGGCCGTCGGCAAGGGACCGCGAAAGCGATTCGGCAGAGGGAGGAAAAGTTCCGTGATCGATCCGGTAGAGAAACACGGCTTTCTCCACTCGTTGAATGAATTTTTTCTCGTAGGCGTATTGCGCAACTTTCACCGTCTGTTCGATGACGAGGG
>Ga0315281_10003467_pt1 | contig 23076 bp, 12 predicted proteins | sample YL17G07_0_MG_FD_204540 | JGI IMG/M metagenome (GOLD analysis project Ga0315281, IMG submission 204540) | Sediment microbial communities from Yellowstone Lake, YNP, Wyoming, USA - YL17G07_0 | ecosystem: Environmental > Aquatic > Freshwater > Lake > Sediment | place: USA: Wyoming | collected... | reverse complement strand
ATCGTTCAGCCAGATCTGCTGTATGTGCAGAACAACAGCAAGGCGCAGGTGACTGCACAAAACGTTCAAGGGCCGCCTGACATGGTCGTTGAGGTCCTATCACCAGGCACAGCCGCTCGCGATCGCAACCTCAAGCGCAAGCGGTACGAATACTTCGGTGTGCAAGAGTACTGGCTCGTAGACCCTGACCTCAACACGCTTGAGATTCTCGCCTTGCACACTGGCCAGTATGTGCAGGTCTGTTTCGCCACACGCCCAGCGACCTATACCTCGGTCCTACTCCCTGATCTGACCCTCGATCTCAGCCATCTCTTGAAATAAATAGTAGTCGTCAACGCACCCTCTAGCACCGTTCACACCTTACGCGTGAGCGAAACGAGGGTGCCTGCATGGCAGACGCGATCAGAAAGCTAAAGTCAGAAGGTCGAAGGTCCGAGTTCGAAGTTCCAGATTCCGAAAGCCTCGAACTGCGGACATCTAACCGTTTCCCGTCTCATCAGTCCCGCGCTCATCCTGTCTGGTAACCAGCGAGACGATTCACTCTTTACCTGTTGTCTTGTTCCCTTTCCGGTAATTGAACATTCACCATTGCGCATTGAACATTTCTCAAGCCTTTGTCCCCTCACGTCCAATACTACTGCCAACTCGCAGCCAGAACGGTCTGCACGTCCTGTGGCCGTTGATCGATCGCCTGATCCCAGGTGAGCCCGGTTTGCTGCGTGAATCCTGCCATGGCCTGAATGAGCTGATCGACCTGCGTACTCAACAGCGCTTGGCCATTGCCGGCTTGGATCGCCTCCACCTGATTGGTACTGGGACTCGTATACCAATTCTGGATCGTTACTTGCTCGGTGCCGCCATGAATCGCGAGCCGCAAATCGTTCGCCTGGCGACTCAGTACCAGATCGAGCGGATTAATGGTCGTGCCGTACAGCAATTTGTCCGCGTTGCCCGCGGTCGTCTCGGCATCTTGAATCGTGTCTTGTCCATCGCCGCGATTGACGAGATAGGTGTCGTTCCCCCTGCCGCCGTTAAGAATGTCGTTGCCTTGGGCGCCGCTCAGCGTGTCGTTCCCTGCCCCACCCGTGAGGGTGTTGTTACCGCTGTTGCCGGCGAGGATATTGCTCAACGAATTCCCTGTCCCGTTAATCGCCACCGTGCCGGTCAAGGTCAGGTTCTCGAGGTTGGCGCCGAGTGTGTAGGTGATATTGCTCTGGACCGTATCTGTTCCCTCGTTCACGTTCTCCGTCGCCACGTCGCCCACGGCATTGATCACATAGATATCGTTGCCGGTCCCGCCATTCATCGTGTCGTTCCCAGTCCCGCCATCGAGGGTATCATTGCCCCCTCCCCCGGTGAGCGTGTTGTTGGCACTATTGCCGATGAGGACGTTATCGAGGGTATTGCCCGTGCCATTGATCGCGGTAGCGCCGGTCAATGTCAGGTTTTCCACATTCGAACCCAGCGTATAGGTCAACGAGCTTTGCACCGTATCCGTGCCCTCGTTTGTCAGTTCCGTCACGATGTCCCCAGCCACTTCGACGACATAGGTGTCATTACCGGTTCCGCCCACGAGAGTATCCGCGCCCGCCCCCCCCTTCAGCGTATCGTTGCCGGCCCCGCCGGTGAGGGTATTGATAGCGCTGTTCCCGGTGAGCACATTGTCGAGGGCGTTACCGGTGCCGTTAATGGCCGTAGCGCCGGTGAGCGTGAGGTTTTCCACATTCGCCGCAAGGGTCATCGTCACGCTGCTTTGCACGGTGTCCGTACCTTCGTTCGCGTTCTCCGTCACGACATCGCCCGTGTTGTCCACGACGTAGGTGTCGTCACCCACGCCCCCCGCCAGTGCGTCGGCACCGGTGCCTCCGTCCAGCACGTTGTTGGCGCTGTTGCCGGTCAGCACGTTCGTGAGGGTGTTACCGGTGCCATTGATGGCACTGGTGCCCGTCAGGACTAAGTTCTCCACATTGGCGGCCAGTGTCTGGGTCACATCGCTCTGCACGGTGTCAGTCCCGGCACTCGCTGCTTCGACGACCGTATCGCCGCTACTCACCACGTAGGTGTCATTGCCGGCGCCGCCGGTGAGGGTATTGGCGGCGCTGTTGCCGATGAGTACGTTATCCAGCGTGTTGCCCGTGCCATTGATCGCCGTAGTGCCCGTTAGCGTCAGGTTCTCAACATTGGCCGCGAGGGTGTAGGTCACGCCGCTCTGTACGGTGTCGATGCCCTCGTTCAGATTCTCCATCACCACATCGCCCGCGTTGTCGATGACATAGGTATCGTCGCCGGCACCACCCGCCAAGGTGTCGGTGCCGGTGCTCCCGTCCAGCACGTTGTTACCGGTGTTGCCGGTCAACACGTTGTTGAGGCTGTTGCCCGTGCCATTAATCGCGGAAGTGCCGGTCAGCGTCAGATTTTCGAGGTTCGTGCCCAGCGTCCAGGTCACACTGCTCTGCACAGTGTCCGTGCCTTCATTGGCCAGTTCCGTTACGACGTCGCCCGTGGCATCGACCACATAGGTGTCGTTGCCTATGCCTCCAGCCAGTGAGTCGACTCCTATGCCTCCGTAGAGCGTATCGTTGCCAGCCCCACCAAACAGCATGTCAGCCCCCGCTCCACCTGAAAGAAAATCGTTGCCGCCACCGCCTGTGAGAACGTCATTGCCAAAGCGCCCGGCGATAAACACATCCGTCATGGCTCCAGCGGCGGTCACCACATCATCGCCGTCGCCGCCGTAAGTGCTTTCGATCTCTCCTGCTGCCATATCTAGTGTCACCCCAACCGTCCCCTCTACATACACCACATCATATCCAGCCCCCCCACTCACGCTGAGATCCTCGGCATCGATATACAACTCGTCGTCGCCCATTCCGCCACTGAGCACATCGGCTCCCAGATCGCCAGCCAGCAAGTCGTTGCCTGTTCCGCCACTAAGCACGTCATTACCATTTCCGCCATAAAGATTATTTGGGCCATTGCCGGAAATGAGAACATCGTTGCCCGCATCCCCATAGAGCCAAACATAGCCCACTCCACCGGTGAGTACATCATTGCCGTCACCACCGTAGAGATCGTCGTCACCATTGCCGGCCGTGAGTACATCGTTGCCTGCACCCCCTGCTACGAACACGCGCCATGTCGCCCCTGCAGCGGTCAACATATCGTCCCCGTCGCCGCCCGTCACGGCCTCGATCTCTCCGGCGACCATATCCAGTGTCACCCCGACCGCCCCGACTACGAATGCCGCATCAGATCCAGCCCCGCCGCTCACCACCGTATCGTCACTATCCATAAACAACGTGTCGTCTCCCTCCCCGCCACTGAGGATATCTATCCCGAGTCCTCCGTCAAGCACATCGTTGCCGACTCCCCCGGTTAGCGTATCGTTGCCATCCCCACCCGTCAGCACATTCACGGCGTCGTTGCCCACGAGCACGTTAGCCAGTTCATTGCCCGTGCCATCAACGGGGGTTGAGCCTGTAAGCGTGAGATTCTCAACATTAGCCCTGAGGGTGTAAGACACGCTGCTCTGGACCGTGTCCGTCCCTTCGGTGAGCTGCTCGGTGACCACGTCGCCCGCGTTGTCGACGACGTAGGTATCGTCGCCTTGGCCACCCACCAGGGTGTCGGCGCCGGTGCTCCCGTCTAGCACGTTGTTGCCGCTGTTGCCAGTTAACATGTTATTGAGGCTGTTACCCGTCCCGTTGATCGTGGCAGAGCCCGTCAACGTGAGGTTCTCGACGTCCGCCGCGAGCGTCGCAGTTACGCTGCTCTGCACAGTGTCCGTGCCTTCGTTCACGGCTTCGATGACGACATCGCCCGCATCGTCCACGACGTACAGATCGTTGCCAACGCCACCGGTCATGGTGTCGGCTCCGGTTCCGCCATCTAACACATCGTCGCCAGCACCGGATTGAATAGTGTCATTGCCGAGCAGCCCAGTGATGCGATCCACCACATTCGTACCGGAGATAGTATCGTTACCGGCTGTGCCTGTGAGGTCGAAACCGCGCGCGAGCAGTTGACTGTAGTTTATCGTCGTGCCATCGGCAAAGCGGAAGGTCTCGATCGCATGCGTACCCAAGGCGTCATTCGGATCGAAGGGCATCAGATGAATGGCATCGCCGCTCATCCCCACTCGGATCAGCAGCGAACCAATCCCTAAACTGAGATCGCTCGAACTGATGCCCGCCCCAAACGCCACCGTATTGCCTTCACCTGGCGCAGCGAGGTCGGTGATCGTATCGACTCCATCGCCGACGTTGAAGACATACGTATCGTTGCCCGTGCCACCGGTTAGCTGGTCATTGCCGGTGCCTCCGGTAATCGTATCGTTGCCCGCGCCGGTATCTACGATATCGTTGCCGCCCAGCGCATTGACCACATCGTTGCCTGTTCCGGTCGTGATGGTATCGTCGCCGTTCGTGGCTACAGGGCCACCGAGTCCTAGCAAAGATGTAAGGCTCGCTGTGCTGCCATCGACAAACGCCAGCGTTTCCACGACGAGCGACCCGTTCACTCCGGTCGGATCGAAGTTGGTGAGCACCAGCTTGTCTGTTCCGCTGCTGCCGACTTGAATGGTCAGGGTTCGCGCCACTTGATCCTGCGTGAACGTCAGGTCCGCCTGCGTAATATCCACCCCGAACTGGATTCTGTTGCCTTCGCCTGCATTCGCCGCATCCTGAATCGTGTCGATCCCGTCACCGACCTTAAACAGGTATGTGTCGTTGCCTGTACCGCCGATCAAGGTATCGTTGCCGGAAATTACTTCACTCAAGTCATCGGGGTTCAGACCATTTCCACCCCAAAGGGTATCGTCTCCGGCCTCACCAGCAAGGACATTGTCCGCTGAGTTACCGATGAGCAGATTACCCAGTTCATTCCCTGTTCCAGAACTGCCTCCCATGAGCGTCAAATTCTCAAGATTCGGGCCAAGCGTGTAATCATTGCCTGCCATCACGGTATCGGTGCCTTCGCCGACACGTTCAATGATCGTCTCGTTCGCAGGAAACACAACATAGGTGTCGTCTCCCATACCACCGATCAGCAGATCTTCTCCAAATACCCTCAGCGGAATCTCATCAGAAATGAGGCCATCGCTATTACGCGACGCCTGTAAGAAATCGTTTCCCTCGCCACCGATGAGGATGTCGTTCCCATCGCCCAGCGCTCGGCCTAATTCATCGATAAAGATAGATCCCCCAATGAGCGTATCGTTTCCAGCCCCTCCGTCGAGGACATTGTCCGCGTGATTGCCAATCAGGATATTGTTCAGCGTATTTCCTGTCCCTCGTTCAGCCCCGCCGACTAATGTGCCGTCTTCATATAACGTCAAGTTCTCAACGTTCGCGGGAAGCGTCACGCCATTGAGTGCCACAACCGTGTCAATGCCTTCACCTGGAGCTTCGACGATCGTATCTGAAGGTGAAATTCTGAAATACTCATCATCACCTTGGCCACCAAGAAAAGTTTCATTAAAAGTTGTCCCGGCAAGGGAATCCGGACCACTTGTGCCGACGACCGAAAGTGCTTTTTGAAACAGCGTGGCCTGGTCCCAGATCGTGCCATTGGCAAACTCGACCTGCCCAATCCGCAAAGTGGGATCATTGGGGTCGAGATAGGCACCGATCTCATCCTGCGTCCCGTTGATCCGCAGATACATCACGATGTCGCTTCTCGTGACGGTCACATCTGATGGCGTCACATCTGACGTCAACCTGATGACATCCTCACTGTCACCGTAGGCAAAGTCTCGACCCGAACCCCGGCCAAATACATAGACGTCACCCCCTGATCCACCATCGAGAGAATCATTCCCGGGACCACCGTTTAACTGATCGTTCCCATCCCCGCCAACCAAGGTATCGTCGCCCGTTCCACCATTGAGTATGTCATTTCCGTAATCGCCTGACAGATAGTCATCGCCCGCATCGCCAAGGAGCGTATCGTTCGCATCAAGAGGGATGCCGTTAAAGAAGAATGATTCACCATAGAGGCGATCGTTTCCGAGCCCTCCACTCAAAAAATCACCACCTTCCCCTCCTTGCAACAGATCATTGCCTGCCTCACCAAACAAGTGATCATTGCCAAGGTTCCCCCCGATCTCGTCATCTCCAACACCGCCTCTGAGGGTGTTATCGAAAGCATCTCCTGACAAAAGCAATCTCGGATACAACGCTGACAGAGACACAAGGGCATTGCCATCCCACACCGTGCCATCTGCAAATTGGACAGCCTTGATTTGCTGATGGGCCGTGCTTTGGAAGAAGTCAGGGATGGTGATCTCGTCGCCGGTGATGACAATCCGAATAACTAACGAGATAAATGAATTTGGGTATCCGGTGGTCACGACGACATCTCCGGGCGTTACGTTAGGGGCCATAAGAATTGTGTCCACTTCGCCGAACACAGTATCCTGCACAATGTCTTTACCTGAACCGCGCCCGAACAGATACGTATCTTGCCCCGAACCCCCTGCCAAATAGTCATTGCCCGTACCGCCGTCAAGAATGTTGGCTTGTGCGTTTCCGTAGAGGCTATTATCCGAATCGTTTCCCGTTCCTGATTGGGCCACACCAGCAGAAAGGTCAAGCACCTCGATATTCGCGCCTAACGTAAAGTTCACGAGACTCTGTACCGTGTCGAATCCCGCAGAAAGGCCTTCCACAACAGTGTCATCAACGTTATCGACGAGGTAGAGGTCATCGCCACTTCCACCAACAAGCACATCAGCTCCCACACCTCCATCGAGGACGTTGGCATAGCGATTTCCTGTCACCATGTTGTCCAGTTCGTTGCCCGTGAGGCGAATTCCATTCACACCGTAGGCGAGTCCACCATCAAGTAATGTGAGGTTCTCCAGGTTAACCCCGAGACGGTACGCACTCGTCGTTTCGATGCTGTCGATCCCTTCCCCAGCCAGTTCCACGACGGTGTCATCAGCCTCGACGAAGTACGTGTCGTTGCCCAAACCTCCGCTGAGGACATTGGGCGCGCCGTTCCCCGTCATTACATTATCGAGACTATTGCCAACTCCATTGAGAATCTGATTCCCAATTAAGGTCAGATTCTCAATGTTCGCGCCCAAGACATAACTCATGTCACTTTGCACTGTATCCGTACCTTCGCCTGGTAGTTCGACCACCGAGTCGCCGACTCCTACCACATAGGTGTCGTTGCCAGCGCCACCGGTCAGCACATTGACGGCACTGTTGCCAGTCAGCACGTTATCAAGTGCATTGCCGGTTCCATTGATCGCAGCGCTGCCGGTCAAGGTGAGGCGCTCGACATTGGCTTCAAGCGTGCGCGTCACCACGCTCTGAATGGTGTCGATTCCATCATTCGCCAGCTCGGTGACCACATCTCCCGTGTCGTCCACAATGTAGGTGTCGTCCCCTGTACCGCCCACAAGTTGATCGGCTCCGGTACCGCCATCCAGCAGGTCATTCCCTGCCAGGCCTATGAGCTGATCGTTGCCAGCTAAGCCCGCCAACCGGTCATTGTTACTCGTCCCCACCAGTACATCCGGTCCACCGGTTCCCGTGATCGTAGGCTGGAGAAGATTTTCGAGGAACGCCTGGTCCCACACCGTGCCGTCGGCAAACTGCACGCGCTCAATCTGCAGAGGAGCGGCGAGGAAATAGAGTGACACCGTCTGTTGGTCGGCGCCGCCATTTAGGCTCAAAACGAGGTCATTATTATTCCGCGTGACCACCACATCTGAAGGAGCCACACCAGGCACCATACGGATCGTGTCCAAACTTCCGAGGGATTCTATAATCGAATCCTGACCGGAGCCCGGACCAAAGACATACGTATCGTTCCCTTGTCCGCCAACTAGCCGATCGTTACCGGCACCGCCATCGAGCGTATCGTCGCCCAATCCGCCCCGCAGCACATCGGTGCCATCGCCGGCAACAATTCGGTCGGCCACGTTCGTTCCGTCAATCTGGTCGTCTCCGTCCGTGCCGGTGAGATCGAACCCACGCGCAAGCAGTTGGTCATAGGTCAGCATGCTACCGTCGGCAAAACGGAAGGTCTCGACTGTGCGGGGACCAAACACATCGTTACGATCAAAGGTATCGAACTGGATCGCATCGCCGCCGGCCCCAACGCGGATCAGTAAGTCACTGAACTTGGCGTCTGATTGATTGGGGGCCAGATCGAGGCGCAGATCGGTCGACGCGATGCCGACACCAAAGACCACTTCATTACCTGCACCAACTGACGCAGCATCGACAATCGTATCGACCCCGTCACCAAGGTTGAAGAAATAGGAGTCATTCCCCTCGCCGCCCTCCAGCCGATCATTCCCGATTCCGCCATGGAAGCGGTCGATGACATTGGTACCGAACAGAAAATCGTCGAACTCCGTACCGACGAGATCGAACCCTCGTGCAACCAGGTCGGCATAGGTCAGGCTGGTGCCATCCTCAAACTGAAAGAGATCGACAGCATGGAATCCCAGTGCATCACTCCCGTTGGCCCCAATCGTCACCCCTTCGAAAGCCAAGCCAGGGCGCACGAGAATCTGGCCGAAGTTGGTTGTCAATGTAATGGACGAGGACGTGATCCCCGGCCCAAATAACACCCTATTGGGTTCCGCCACATCAATCGAATCACTGATGTTGTCGATCCCGTCGCCAAGATTGAATAGATAGGTGTCCTTACCTTCTCCTCCTAACAGCTGATCGTCCCCAGCTCCACCCACCAGCACATCGTTCCCTGCCTCCCCTGCAAGACTGTCGTTGCCGGCGTCACCATTTAGCACATCGTTGCCGTCTCCTCCTTGCACCGCATCGTCTCCGTCACCGGCCGAGATCCGATCAATGAAACTTGTGCCAGTAATCGTATCCGGCCCTGACGTGCCCGCAATGTCGATCCCTCGCGCGACGAACTGATCGAAGGTCAGCACCGTCCCGTCGGCAAACTCGAAAGCTTCAATCGGCGAGGCCCCAGGCACAAGCGCGCCAACTTCGAGCCGATCGCCGGGCAACTGTCCGCGAATCTCCAACGCATTGTTCGGCCCCACACCTAGGGTGATGGAGCTCGACGTCATTCCGGCGCCAAAGACGATCTGATTCCCTTCCCCAGTTGAATCGGAAATCGTATCCGTCCCATCGCCGGCATTGAACACATACGTATCCTGGCCGGCTCCGCCGATAAGCACGTCATTCCCGATCCCGCCGAGAAGCACATCGTTTCCCGCCCCAGCAATCACCACATCATTGCCGCCTTCGGCAAAGATCGTATCGTTGGTGGCACCTGTACGAATGACGTTGTTGTCATTCGTCCCTTCGATGAGGCCTCCTGGCACCGGCAACTGATTGGCCAGCGCCACCTGCGTCCCGCCGGCGAAGGACAGGGTATCCACCACATAGTTGAACGTGTTTGGATCGAAGCCGAGCAATTGGATGGAGTCTCCGCCTGCGACTTGAATCGTCAATGTCTGCTGGACTGAATCCTGAATGAAGGTGAGCGATTGCAGCGTGATGCCCGAAAAGAATTGAAGGACATTCCCTTCACCCGCGAGGGCCGTATCGGTGATCGTGTCCTGTCCATCGCCGAGGCTAAAGTTGTAAATATCGTTGCCCGCGCCGCCGATGAGGACGTCGGCTCCCTTGCCGCCTTCGAGAATGTCATTCCCAACTCCAGCAACCAACGTATCGTTACCGTCATTGCCTGCGAGGGTGTCGTTCCCCTCATCCCCATACAGTGTGTCGTTGTCCGCCTGGCCGAACAACCGATCATCGCCTGCATCACCACTGAGGAGATCATTCCCCGCGCCACCTTGTAATTCATCCGCCCCCTCATCGCCGAAGAGACTGTCGGCGCCTTCCTCTCCAAACAGCACATCGTTCTCGGTTCCACCAAAGAGTGTATCGTCACCAAGACCGCCCTCCAGATGATCGTTGCCGGCGCCGCCATCCAAGAAGTCCACAGCTCCCGCCGCACTGAGATCAGATGGAGTATTCAACCCATCGCCGAAGAGTACATCATCTCCAGCCCCGCCAAACAGTTCATCCGCGCCATCGCCCCCGTGCAGCGTATCGGCATCATCTCCCCCGTCGAGCACATCGGTGCCTTTGTCCCCAAACAGTTGATCGACTCCAGTCCCGCCCGAGAGGGAATCATTCCCATCCCCACCAGCCAAGAGGTCGTCACCCTCGCCCCCATGGAGCATGTCATCGCCAGGCATCACCAAATAGCCAGCTTCATCGTCACCGAAGAGTCGGTCATTCCCCGCGCCACCGGACAGGATGTCGTTACCCCCATCGCCGACCAAGAGATCGTTCCCGCTCCCCCCATCGAGGAAATCGTCTGCCCCGGTCGCATTAAAATCCGCCTGGCCTCCTAGTGACGTGCCGACATAAAAGCTTTCACCGAAGACGGCCTGGAAGTTGGCCACCGGGTGTCCAGCCGGGAGATTGTCGCCGCGCAGGGTATCGTCGCCGTCCCCGCCTAACAATCTGTCCGCTCCCCACCCACCCCGGAGATAGTCCGTGCCTGCTCCCCCATCCAGAAAGTCGGGGTCCACACCTACGGCAACTGTTCTTCCCACAATCAACACATCGTCGCCGTCCCCGCCGACAAGGGTATCATTTCCGTCATAGATGCCATTGTAGAAAAGCGTATGTTCGGGATCGATGATGATTTGTGTGTACAGGTAGTCGTTCCCCGCCCCGCCGACGAGATATTCATCACCGCCACTGGTTCCTAACAAGAAATCATTGCCCGTTCCCCCATCAAGGAGATTGTTCCCAAGAGAGTCTCCAAAGATAGAGTCGTTGCCCCCCAAACCATAGATGGCTTCATCAACACCAGGAGGTATGCTTACATAGCCGCCCAAAAAGTCGTGATCCTCTGTGCCGGTAATCACCCGATAAAACGGCCCCGTCGGCACCCCAGTATCAGTTGGGTATCCAGACAGATCGTCGAGTTGAATCCCGAACTGCCCACTCTGGAAGTTTTCATTGACGGTCAACACCCCGTTGACAATGAGATCTGTCCCGGAGAGCACATAGGTCGTGAGGCCATCGAGACTTTTATAGGTATTGAGCGGATCGTTCGGGTCATGAATCCCGCCCAGCAAGCGGTGGCCGTTGAAAATGATCTGGCCGCTTGCATCGGAATCTTCAATCCGATCCGTGCCATCGCCCGCGTTGTAGATGTACGTGTCGAACCCCGCGCCGCCTTCGAGGAGATCGTTGTCTCCGCTGCCGCCAGCTAAGATATCGTTGCCAATGCCGCCGATCAGATGATCCGTGCCGCCTTTGCCCTCCAGCCGGTTGATGCCATCGTTGCCGATGATGTCATTATTCAGTGCGTTCCCAATTCCATTGAGATCGGCGGTTCCCGTCAGCGTCAGATGCTCGACATTGGCGCCCAGCGCAAAACTGACGGAGCTTTCCACTCGATCGGTTCCGTTGTTGAACCCTTCGATGACCTCATCGCCAAGGTTATCGACAATGTAGAAATCGCTATCCGCTCCTCCCGCCATGGTATCGGCTCCGATCCCACCATCGAGCCGGTCGATCCCCGCATCGCCTTGCAGATAGTCGAGGCCATCGCCACCTTCCAACAGATCATTGCCGCCGCCCCCATAAAGATGGTCGGCTTTGCTGCCACCGACAAGCACGCCAATGCCTTCGTCCCCGTCGGAGCCGAAGAGAAACTGCTGGTCTGTGCGGAGCGAGGGTGTCGTGGTGATCTCCAGACCGTTGGGTGCGAAATCCTTGAAGTGAATGTTGCCGGAGGAGGTGGCGTGATCGAGTTGATACAGTGCAATCTTTTCTTTGAGGAACAAGGCCCGATCAGTGAGATATTGGCCCGTGAGCGTGCCGGTCCCCGTGGCCGCATTGAACCGATCAAGTTGTCCCTGTGCATTGTGTCCTTGATAGAGGGCATCGTTCGCCTGCGGGGTATTGGCCATGACCACGAACGGATTGAGTTCCTTGAGTGCGTAGCGATAGGCAAGTCCTTGGTCGGTATCTGTATCGGCGATGTCGGCTATCGCGGGACTGCTCACGGCTGGACTGGTCAAGTCGTCGATGGTGAACACGACCCCTTGGGCTTGCTTGGCGATGACTGCATCCCGAACCTCACCAATGGCAATGTAAAACTCATTGCGAAACTCAAGGTTGCCAAATCCACCGACAGTGGAGTCAACTGGTAGGGGCTGGAATGCTGGGTTCGATCCCACAAACAGTTTGCGAAACGCATCCACCGTCTTCTCCAGCGAATCGCCTTCCGACACGTCCGGGGTATTCAGTGACGCGACGGTATCGGCTTTCGAGTTGGATGAGGCTTTTATGAGCAGTTCCGCGCTGGCTTGGCCATAGAGAGGATCAATCGTCTGAATGAGTTCTTGCGTGGCGAGCGAATCGACGATGAGCGTAATCGAATGAGTATTGCCGCTTTCAGTAAAACTGGGAAGTGGCCCACCAGCGATTAAGGGCTGGCCTTCGATGAAGACCGGGATCGCTGGGGCATGGACGCCGGAATTGGCGATAAACTGCAAATCATCGGTCGTCGCTTGACCGTATAGTTGCACGATCTTCGCAAAAGGGCCCTGATCCTGCACTTCGCCAGGTGATTGAAGAGACGTCAGTCCACTTGGGTTGAAGAGCACCTGTGTGGCTGCCTTCGCCCACTCGCAGCGTGCGTCGCTATACAGATTTGCACTCCCCTGATCAAATGGATGCCACGTCGCGCCTTGTACATCGTACAATGCTTTGGCTTGCTGATACGTTGTCCCACGCGGGAACGACGCCAGTGCGTTATCTGGATTGTCTAAGACGGTCCGGAAATAGGTCAACATGTCACTGATTCGGATTTCCTCAGCTGAGAGCCCTGGTACCGCTCCTGGCACATGGCCACGTCCCGGGCCGTTGAACAGATAGGTCTGCGCAACTTCGGCGCTATGCAGCTCGGTGAACACGGTGGCGAGATGGCTCCCGAGCGAGTATCCCGTGACGTTGATTTGATGGGCGGGATTACTAAAGAAAGCTTGGAGGGAGGTATCTACCGTGCCGTCGGATCTGATGCCCTGCTTCAGCCGTGTGAAATATTCCTCCATCGCGGCGAATTGGCCAAAGGCAAATCCGGAGGCTCCGATCTCAACATCGGCCCCAAAGAAGTCACGCTCTCGATCCCCACCCTGAACCGCTGGAGCGGATTCGGTGCTTCGGAACGACAAGGTGTACTCGCCCGTTGTCCGATTTCGCATCAGCGTTGCGGAGAACCCTGTGGCGTCGTTGGCATGGTGATCAACGATGTCGTAGGTGGCGAGGACTCGGTCAGCAAGAGTCGTCGTGAAACGAGTTTTGCCAGGAAAATTGCCATTTGCATCTGGCTGAACAAAGCGAGTATCGTTATTACCCTCGCCAAGTATTTCCCTTAACTGCTTACTCGGGGTTAGTTGATCCAGATACGACTCTGCCACCATCTGCTGCAAAGCAAACTCTAACCAGGTTGAGATATTACTTTGCGTCATTTTTTCTCTCCTGCAGTTTGAGCGCTGGTTTCAACACCTGACCAATAAATTGTGCGTCAGTTTTGAGAGCCTCCTTCGAACATTTTGAAGCTGTTAGCCACCATACACCAGTCATGTTCCGAACAAACCCTGTTCGGACAAAACCTCTTCTGACCGCGAGCACCTCATTGGTTTGAAGATCTAGGATAATGATTTCCCCTCCCGCAATTCCCTGCTCTCGATCATGAGGCCGCTTAATCCCTCTCCATGTATATCCGTAACGACTCCGCAACTCGGAAGAATTGCCTTGTTGGACTACATAAGGGACCCTCTCGCTGTGGCTTCCCTCCATGAAGACAAACTCCTTCGAAGAGTCTTGCTCGGATCCACGAAAGTACCGCCGATACTTTGCTCCATCACTAGTCTTGCTGCCCCCAGACAAGGCTATTTCTAGAAACTGGTATTTTCCGATGCCGGGCTGGACAAAATAGTCCTCGGGGGTATCTCTCACTCCTACTGCCAATCCGTACGGGTCCTCCATTGCATAGAGATGCTCCAACAGATAATCATTCTTGGCCGATTCCCGTGGCCGCATTTGGTAAATACCTTCCACGTTCTCCACGGTCTTGTAGATGAACTCCCCTGCCTCGGTCTTGCAGAGATGGTCGAAATATTGTTCGGGGGTCATGCCAGGCTTGTAACCGCTGTCTTCAGGGACGGGATTGGGAATCTTAATCGAATGGGCGAAGCGTCCTTCTTCTGTCGCCAGAGGATCGGCAGGCTTGAGCTTCAGTCGATCGCACGACCGATCGTTCGGCTTGAGCTTCGTCTTCGCGCAATTTTCGGCAAACTCTTTCATCATGCGGTCAAAATGCTGTCCTGGCGTTTCATCCTTTGCTGAGAGACCCACTGCGCACCCGGTGATCAACACCGTCCCTAAGCTCATCACTAATAATCTGCGTGTCCAGCCTATTGTCGTCATGTGAGTCTGCCTCCTTTGTGGACCGCCGCGCACAAAATGGAATCATTTCGGCATCCAAATCTCGCAAAAGCGACGCACTGTAGTGCAATGAGTCTCACCGTGTCAACAGGTCATTTCGCCACGTTTGCACAGGCGCCGACGAGTGTCCATGCATCATGCACTGCTCCGCCCGACAGCACATAGGTCGTGAGGCCATCCAGACTTTTATAGGTATTCAACGGATCGTTCGGGTCATGAATCCCTCCGAGCAAGCGGTGGCCGTTGAAAATGATCTGCGTGAAGATAAAGGTGTCAGGAACCATTATTCACCAGCTCCTTCTTCGGTCGCCCGCGTGCTCGTAATGTTGCCCCTAAGTTCTACTGCGTCACCATCTGCTCCACCCACGGCTCACTGCCGTACGGTTGTCCCTTGATGACGCTCCGCCGCACGGCACTCAACTGCTCATTCGTCTCGCCCTCGTTCACCCAGTCGAGCCATTCGCTGGGGCGCGCCATCGGCCACTCGTGCATCAGGACTGAACCGCGTGTTCCGGCACTGCTCCAGCGCCATTGCTCCGCTCGTTCGGCCAAGCCAGCGCGTACCGGATTGCGTTCCACATACCGACAGACCGTCAGCAGATACTCGCTGGTTTCGACGGGGAAGGATTTGAAGCGCCCTTGATAGACGTGCCCGTCCCCGACCGTGTGGCGATGCTGATGCCAGCGTTGGGTGTGCGTCAGCGTGAGCCAATTCATAAATCGAGAAAGATCACGATCCTGTCGCGGCCAGACCACGAGATGCCAGTGGTTCGGCATGACACAGTAGGCCAAGAGTCGCATCGACACGCGTACACACGCTTGCCTCAATACCCGTTCAAATGCGGCATAGTCCCCGTCGTCATCGAACAACGTCCTGCGCGCGTTCGCCCGATTGAGCACGTGATACACCACATCCGCTGATGTGGGACGCAATGGTTGCCCCATGCGCGATCCTCAATGGACTGCCGTCAAGTCAAACAATGGTTCCTGACACCTTTTTCTTCACTCAGATCGCCCAGCCGCGTGATGTTGAGGATCAGCACTTGCTTCTGCACGGACACGCCTCGGTCCCTCAGATCCACGTCAGAGGGTGGAACACCTGTACTGGCCTACGACTTCTTCTCAGTCGGCTTCGCCTGCCGCGCATTGCGCATACTGACCAAGACTTGCTGAATCTGCTGATGCAACCGGGCCAGCACATCCACACTCATTGCCACGCGGGTGACGAGGGTGCCGTCCAATCCTTTGGGCGCGGCTTGGCCATCCTTCGCAGTCTTGGCAATGGCGGCGAGCAGCGTGGGCTCGATGACCCCGAAATCGAGATAGGCGATGCCTTGCGCCACCCCGACATTCGTGTAATTCGTCGCGAGCGGATGGGCCGACGACTCGCTGGGCTTCAAGCGCACATTCAACGCAATGGTCGTGTTTTTTGCTTCACTCATATGATTCGACTCCTTGTGTGATAGACGAGGGAGTGGGTGCGCGTCCGATGGAATGGTATGCGAAGAAGACATACATGGACATCCTCTGTGTCACTAATAGAAAGGTGACCGAATGTACAGAGCCATTTGGCCCTTGTCAAGATTTTCCACCTGGATTTATAGCTCACTCCAGACCGCCCTGTCGCTACGGTATTACGGTGAGAGAGGATGAAGGAGGGGACTCTACGGCGCACTCCTGCTAAAACCTTGAACGCTATGAGTTGACAGGTTTTGAGTCGAAGGACATAATGCGTTCACTCGTTGAAGAGGTTCTGGGCGATGCACGGCACGATCACACACCGCGCCACGGTCCTTCGTGAAGTTTTCTGAATTGGTGAGACTATTGGAACACAATGGCTTCACCCTCGTGAAGGCGAAAGGCTCCATACGTTATTATGGCAAACCTGGGGTAGAACGCTTGGTCCGCATTGACTATCATGGATCAAAGGACGTGCCGACTGGGACCTGTCATGCCATCCTGAGCGCGGCCGAACTGAGGCATCGAGAGGAGTAACATGATCGACCTCAAGTACTCGCTCGCGATCGAGGCGACGGATGATCCCACCTTCTTTGGGTATTATTCCCCCGATCTTCAAGGATTCAGCGGAGTGGGTCACTCCATCGAGGATTGCCTGTACCAGGCACGGTGGGGTATGGAAGAGCACCTGGCCCTTCTGAAAGAACAGGGGCTGCCCATTCCTTCCCCAAGCCGTAATCCCACCGTCGTCATTCAAAACGAAAAACGAATTGGTCAAGCGGTATAACGGCGACTGCGGCAAGCCGATGGGGTCGTTGCTTGACTGTTGTGCACGACTCTAGTCTCTTGAAGTTGTCGACCTCGAAGCCCGGTCGATCCAAGCGCCTGCGAGAAACTGCGTAGTGAAGTGCAACGCAAGCCGTGCCCCCGCCCTTCGATCGATTCATGACGTGCTGTGATTGGTGAACAACGTAGTCGAGGGTCTCTATGAGTGAACTAGCATGATGCTGTTGAAAGAATGGTGGCGATGGTTTGCGCGGCAAAGCCGGCTCAACAAATTGGTCATTGTGGGGTTTCTGTCTTCGCTGGTGCTGTTTCTCGTCCCTCTGACGGTGTCTTGGCTCAAACCGACCCCGATTCATGTCGGCATCGCCTTTTACACCTATGAGCGCGCCTTTCGTCTTGAGGGAACCAACAAGGCCTATTTTTATGAGACCAGAAATCTTGTATCCGATTGCCGTCTCCGGCGAATCGAGCAGACGTTTCCGAAAGGCCGGGCCAAGACTCCTGACCCGCAGTCCTGGGTTGTGAGCAAGTTTCTCATTGAAAATGTGTCGAACCAACAGCTTACCAACATCCGTCTGGACATCAAATCGCCAATCCTGCGTCCCACAACGACGCTGTTTACGACATCGAATCTGACGGCCACAGGGACTTGGAATACGACGGCAAGAGGTGCTACTGAGGCCTATACCATCACGATCCCTGCCATGGAACCGGCGGTCTCTGCGGTTGTTAGTCTGAAGACGCCGATCGATGACACCGTACGACAGTTCATCTATGTCGATCATGGCCGAGTGACAGTCCAGGTCCTGTTCTTGTCGGCAGATCAGTTCGGGACGTTTCCTCTCAAAATCGCTCACCTCAACGCCATGAAAATTTTGAATCGGGAGAGTGTCCTGCGAGCCGGGGATGAAACGTTCGCCGATGAAAAGATCGAGGTGCGGATGCTCCGCGCGGATGAGCCGGATCTCAAGGAGGAAGCCGTATCCTATCAACTCCTCTCAACGGCGCGCGACTGCCCGGAGGGCACGGCGGGCGATTGGTAGGGTTCGGGCAATTGCGCGATACGCTCAGCGATGTGCCTCTCGGTATTATGCCCTGGTCTGACAGTCGACCTGAGTCGATTCCCGATCGATTTATTTTCCCCGGACGATCTTAGTGGCCATCGCTTTAAACGCCATTTCTTTTCCTTCTTTATTCTTGATGTTGTCCGATGAAACATCGATGGTCGCGTGGACGATCACTCGTTCTCCTTCGCCGACCAACACCGGAGGCTCGTTCGCCTGACACCGGATCAGATAGAGTACGTCGAGCGAACCGGTTTCATCTTCCAGAATAAACGTTTGGCCACAGAGCGACCGCCCCAAGCTGTCTACCCCTTGATAGGTCAAGGTGTCCTTCGCCTTACCCAGGAGGACCACGGCACGGCGGTTATTCGCCATCGGATTAATGGTGATCGAGCCGATGGGGATAGTCGCATCGCCTGATGAGGCGAGCACCAGTGGTGCCCATAGCCACCCACAGCCTACGAGCCCCCAGACCAGCCCTCTTCTCCATCGAAACAGGACCGTAATCATTGTCGGGTCTTGCGCTCACACACGTGCCCCTCGCCACCGCTCTCGTGCTTATGGATCCCTATAATGTTCAAGTTTCCTAAATACGTGATCGCTCACAATCTGTCAATGTGTTCTCTGCATTTCGCTAGAAGGGGCTTAGCCCGCATGATTCATGACGGTTCGTCGCGAAATGCCGCACCGACGCACGACAAGCGTGGCGTATGAGAAAGGCACGATTCGAAGTTCTGGGTTCGAAGTTCCGAAAACCTCGAACCGTCGTCCGTCTTACTCGTCCCGCTTTTCCCGCCCGTCTCGCCCGTCTCGCTCGAGTCAGGGATCGGCGATTGCAGCAGAAGTGTTCATGAATCATACGGGTGAGTCCGAAGCTTCCAGCCTTCGTAGCTGAAGCGGTTACTTCGGCGGAGTAGGCTGCTGCGGGAAGCGTCATGCCGTGATCATGCAGTTGACAGTCGGAGGGCTTTAGGGCTACACAGCATCTATGGCTATTCATCCTCTTGCCGGAAGTCCTGCTCCGGAATCGGTCCTCGTCGATATATCGAAGCTCATCGCGGCCTATTCTTCAGAGAAGCCCGATGTCATGGTTCGTGAGCAGCGAGTAGCCTTTGGCACGTCTGGGCATCGGGGTTCCGCGTTCAAGAAAAGCTTTAACGAATGGCATATCCTGGCCATCACGCAGGCGCTCTGTGAATACCGAGCCGGCCAGGGTACAGTCGGACCCCTGTACCTGGGCAGGGATACCCACGCACTCTCGGGACCGGCTTGTGCGAGTGTGATCGAGGTGTTGGCAGCGAACGGCGTTGAGGTGATGATCGATCAGGATGGCGGGTACACCCCTACTCCGGTCATCTCTCACGCAATCCTCACCTATAACAGAGGGAGAACATCGGGGCTCGCCGACGGCATCGTCATCACTCCTTCGCACAATCCGCCGGAGGACGGCGGCATCAAGTATAACCCACCGCATGGGGGGCCGGCCGATACCCAGGTGACGAAATGGATTGAGGATCGCGCGAATGCCATCCTTGCCGCCGATCTGCAAGGCGTGAAGCGTGTGTCGTACGAACAGGCGCGTCGCGCACGCGCCACCCACCAGCACGATTATCTCGGCGCCTACATCGGTGATCTTTCACAGATCATCGAGATGGACGTGATCCGATCCGCCGGGTTGAAGCTCGGCGTCGATCCGCTCGGCGGGTCCGGTGTGGCCTACTGGCAACCGCTGGCAGCGCGGTACGGCTTGAATATCGAGATCGTGAACCCTTCCGTCGACTCGACCTTCCGCTTCATGCCGCTCGATTGGGACGGCAAGATTCGTATGGATTGTTCTTCTCCCTATGCGATGACAAATCTGATTGCGCTGAAAGATCGTTTCGACGTCGCCTTCGGCAACGATGCCGACAACGACCGGCACGGCATTGTCACCCGCTCTGCCGGTCTGATGAATCCCAATCACTACCTCGCGGTCTCGATCTCATACCTCTTCGCTCACCGTCCAGGGTGGAAATCAGACGCAGGAATCGGGAAAACGCTGGTAAGCAGCAGTTTGATCGATCGTGCAGCGGCTAAGCTTGGACGCACGCTTGTCGAAGTGCCGGTCGGCTTCAAATGGTTCGTGAACGGATTGCTCGACGGCTCGCTCGGCTTCGGCGGAGAAGAAAGCGCGGGGGCGTCGTTCCTTCGCCGCGATGGATCGGTCTGGACGACCGACAAGGATGGCATCATCATGAACCTTCTGGCCGCTGAAATGATGGCTAAGACGGGTCGTGATCCTGGTGAACTGTACCGAGAACTGACGAACGAACTCGGCGAACCGGTGTACGAGCGGATCGATGCAGCCGCGACGCCTGAACAAAAGGCGATTCTCTCAACGCTCTCTCCCGATCACGTCAGCGCGACCGAATTGGCCGGCGACCGCATCGTCGCAAAACTGACGACAGCCCCTGGCAATGGCGCGTCAATCGGCGGATTGAAAGTCGTCACCGAGCAAGGCTGGTTCGCCGCCCGCCCCTCCGGTACCGAGGATGTGTACAAGCTGTATGCGGAGAGTTTCCGAGGGAAGGAACATCTCAAGCGGATTCAAGAAGAGGCGCAGGCGCTGATAACCAAAGCCTTCTCGACAGGCAGGTAAGAGACATGTGGCGCACGAGAGTTCTTGTGCCCAGGCCCCTGCGGGTCGTATGCGCGAAATGGCCTCATGGGACGGGAAACGAAATGATAATTCCTCCCATCACATCGTAGAGCTTGTAGTCCCGCTTCGCGCTCAGTTCATGGCTGTTGTGGCACGCGACACAGGTTATGGAGACAGCCCTGTCGGCAAATATTGCCTTGAAAAACTGCTTGTCATTTTCGGTAATGATTCCCGTGTAGGGCTTCCGGGGATTCTTTACCACCGCTTCCAGGCCCGTTCGTTCGAACTGATCGGCAGGCCCGTTTTTTTTGTAAATCGGCCCCAGGCTGGCCAACCGGATACGAAGCCCGAGTCCGAGCCCTTGAACCTCTTGACCAGCCATCTGGAGCATTTGAGCCGGAAGAGGCACCGTCCCCTTCGATTTCCAATCTTCCGCCGCCACAGCGATCTTGAGATCCTGCAGCCGTTCCACGACATGATTGGAGTAGATGGTCCGATCGGCCTGAATGATCGCATGAATGTACTCTGCCACCACTTCCGGTGGGATTCCTACCATCTCTCCGGCCTGCGCGACTTCTACTGCGGCATAGGCGAGCAAGATGGCGCAGAGTCCGCCAAGGATACGTCCCGCTGTTCTCTCGATCATGGTAAACCTCTTCATCAGCTTTCTGAGGCAAAATCTGCTTCAGACAAGCACTCCGTTCTCGGGTTCATGGCCTCCATCACCGCCCATCTCCGTCGCGTCTCCTGACTTCGTCGATTCTACCGGCAGGCCCCCACAAGTCTCAAAGTCCGGTTACTGGGAGGATGGTTTCGCCCTCAGGATAAAGATCTCCCCGCGCATGCTGTCATCGACAAACTTCCCATGGATATTGCACCAGAAATGAAACTGATCGAAGCCGGCGTCAGGGATGTCGAAGCGAAGCGTCACGCTGTCTTTCGGCTCAACCCGAACCCCGACGGCGGTGATGGTATACACGAGGGTAGCCCGGCCTGAGAGCTGAAGGTCTTCCGCCTTGAGGAGCAACGGCGAGACGAACTCATGCGCCACATTGTCCTCATTGCGGAGCTGGATGACGATGTCCCTCCCGACTGGTAACGAGAAGGCTGGATTCGGCAGAGGGTTGCCTGGTTGTGCCCCTTTGATCACGTGGAAGTATTTGTCCTTCATCACGAGGACCACATCGGGGTCATCGAGCAACTCCTCGGCCGAACTGATTCCGCCAATCCCTAGCCCTAGGGCGAGCGGGATCACGAATGCTGTCAATGACAATCGTGACAGCACGTTTTCGCCTCTTCATTGTCGTTCACGAACGCACTCCGTGGTGAAGAGTCCGCCTCTGGTGTGTTCTAGCAGGATGCTGAAAAAGTCCGCCAGCGGCGTTCTCGCATCGCTCAGAGGCTCAACGTACCGAAGCGTACGCCTCGCCTCTTCGCTCGCTGCGGCCTTGCTGGACGGCCTTTTTGAGCATCCTGAGGCGATTGCGCCATCAGCACCAATATGGAAGCTTCCAACGGCATATTGCACATACACTGAGTTTTTCCGCAGCCTGCTAGCCACTGCATGGTACCGGCCCCTCCCTCTCAGAGGACAGGTCGATCATTCTGCACAATGTTTCCCCTGCGGTTCACCGGAGGGGCCGAAGAGGAAATGGGACGCGTCAAGAAATTCTGGTCGCTCGAATCGATCGGGCGACCCGGCGTCAGGTGATCTGAGCCTTCATCACAGTATCAGCCGCCGATCTCACCCTTGGTCTCTATGATCAGCAATTCCCCACGCATTTTTTGTCCGTGCTCCTTCCCATGGACATTGCACCAGAAGACATCATAGCTGGTTTCCGTGCCGCCATATTGGTCCGCCTTCGCCACGGGGGCGTTAAACTCAAGAGTCACCGTTTGCCCTGGATCGACACGAACTCCGGTGGCTCGTGCTGTCTTGACCAAGGTGGCATCGCCCGAAATGCGGAACGGGACATCGCGGAACAGTGTGGACATAAACTCATGCGCCACGAGATCCCGGTTGCGAAGTTGAATGACCGTCGGCATCCCTGCGATGAGAGTAAAACCTCGCTCTGTCGCCCCTTTTGTGACCTGAAAGGTTTTCTCGCTGATATCGATGGCCACGTACACTTCTTTTAATTCGGCCCCTCCAACCGGCGCTTGCGCCTTGTCCTCAACCGGCCCGGCATTCGCTGTCGCAGCGAATGCGAGCGCGGCAACGACTCCACTGATGACGCTGACGTAACGCATGGCTCATCCCTCCCTTACTAAAGATTGCCTTGCCCGATCTGCTTGCCCCATTCTTTCTGCCGCCGATTGCACGTCTAGACTCACGCCCTGCCGACGCGACCATATACAAAATACAAATGAACTCCACGCAGTAAGCTGCGGGGAGTTCATTATCTACCACATCCCCACTCTCTACAAGTGTCAGCCTCTTCCAATATGAAATGAGTCTGAAGCCGGGTCGTATTTCCAACGAGAAATGAGTCTGAGCGGCGGCTGTTCTGAATCGGTCATGATGCAAGGCATGGTGATCGACATGGAAGAAGCACGGCTGCAGACAATCGCGCAAGTCAGGGCCTTTCTGGACGGGGCCACGGAGGTCGCCTTCCGGGTCCCCAAGGCGGAACGGTATCCATTCATCGAGCGGGTG
>Ga0315281_10003466_pt1 | contig 23076 bp, 35 predicted proteins | sample YL17G07_0_MG_FD_204540 | JGI IMG/M metagenome (GOLD analysis project Ga0315281, IMG submission 204540) | Sediment microbial communities from Yellowstone Lake, YNP, Wyoming, USA - YL17G07_0 | ecosystem: Environmental > Aquatic > Freshwater > Lake > Sediment | place: USA: Wyoming | collected... | reverse complement strand
AAACAGATAAAAAATATGACCGGACAAGCCAAACTTGAGCTTATCAGAATAAAGAATCCTGACTTGAAGGATTTGTACGATGACATCCTCGAAAAGATTCCGGACAAGCCGGAATGACATGCAAGAATACAAACTACCCACAGGAATCCCTGAAAAACCAAATGATATAACCCGGCTATTGTTTCAGCTTCAGCGTGTTTTCCATCATCAGGATGAATTTGGCGTATTGAAACCCGAACTTCATCAGTTCAATCTCGTCATTTTTGATCTTCTCAATCGTGTCCCCGTCAACATCGAACTTGTCCAGAAACCCGCTCTTAAATACAAAGTCCCCGAACCGGTCCATATCGTAACAGGCCATGTAAAAGGCCCTCTGCTTTTTTTCGTCCATTTCCTGCCCTGGTATGCTTTTCCGAAACAGGATGTCCTTCCAGCCCCAGTTCATGTCGTCATAAAGGACAACGTCCTGGTCCTTTCTCCAGTCCCCTACGGTCCACTCGGTGTCTTCCTTAAAACCCAGACAATGCTCTTCTTTTACAAAGAAATAAAACTCCGCTGTAACAGGCTTCTGCGCTGCCTCGTCCATCTTTCTCATGGAGGCCTGGCCAATGGGATAATATCGGCAGTTGGCAGGCCTGTCTTCGTATATTGTGCAGCCCTCGTCAGTCACAAAACTGCACTTCCTGTCAGTATCTTCGCCCAGTGTTAAAAACACAAAGGGATGGGAGGTCCTTTCATCAATATGCGTATAGGTGTGCTTTATCAAAAATTCGCCCGACAACAGCCCCAGCCTGTTTTTCATCCTCAAAATATCGTAAGGCGTAAGCATAATGTCTATGTTGCTGCAGCACTTCGTAAAACACGCAATGCCCTTATAGCATTTGAACCTGAATTTGGTGTCAAGGGACAGTTGTACCATGTCAACTGCGTTCATATTTAACATTATTAATTACCTCCGGGGATGTGAGTGCATGGGATAAGACTGCAGGGCGGAAAAGGTCCCGCCCGTTTTTTATGGCTGAAGGATGACGGTCTTAGGCTGAGGCGCTTTCAATAAGGACTGTATTGGCCTTTTTCGTTGCCCTGGCTATCTTCCGGGATGCGGTGTTTTTGTGGATGATGCCCTTGGACGCTGCGCTGCTGATGACCTTTATCGTCCTTTTCAGGAGGCCTTCGACCTCTTCCCTGTTTTTGGTTGCTATCACTGTATCGAGCTTCTTTATATATGTCTTTATGGCTGTTTCAACGGACTGATTGCGCAGGGCGTTTTTGTCGGCCTGACGCACCCTTTTGATTGCCGAGAGATTTTTCTTCGGCGGAGCTTTAGCTGGCAATGTTGTTTCCTCCTTGAATTCTTTAATGTTTCAGGGCCTCACACCGCCTGGGCAGGTGAAACCGAGAGTGTTAAAAATAGCACACTGCCTAACATAAAATCAATGACTGCAAACTGCAATCAACCAACAAGCATGGGTGAGGATGGTATGTGAGCGGCATCAGCGGCACATAAGCCTCGCCACGACGGCGAGACGTGCCGGTGGCCTCGGAGCCGGGCCGGACGCCCGGCGAGAATGAGCGAACATGCTATCCTTACCCATGCGACAAAAAATGACGCTGAATTATGGTAAAATGGATGCCGTGAAATACATTTCCCTCGATATCAGCAGGCTCAAGACCTGTTCCATATCCGACAGACAGAGCAAGGTCTCGGCCGAGGCGCTCGCAACCCCTCATATTAAAGGATACCCCTTTAAAGCATTTGTCTCCGGACTGCCCGACATACTCGCCTCCAGCGACCTGAAGTCGGTTGTTGCGGCCATTGTGTCGGCCGTAAAAAACAGCAGGCCCGTAATACTGGGCATGGGCGCCCATCCGATCAAGGTAGGGCTTTCACCGGTGATAATCGATCTTATAAGGAAAGATATTATAACTGCCGTAGCTGCCAACGGCGCCTGCATTGTCCATGACTTTGAGATGGCCTTTATAGGAAAGACCTCAGAGGACGTTGCCTCGGAATTAAAGACAGGCTCCTTTGGCATGGCCCGGGAAACAGGCCGGATGGTAAACACCGCCGTGCGGAAAGGGGTCAGCGAGGGACTCGGCATAGGAAGCTCCATGGGGGCCTTTATCTCCCAATCAGACTTCCCTCATAAGGACAAGAGCCTATTTTCAGAAGGCTTCCTGAAGGACATTCCCATGACCGTCCACGTGGCAGTGGGATGCGACATAATCCATATGCATCCTGAGGCTGACGGGGCAAGCATCGGAGAGGGGAGCCTCAGGGACTTCAGGCTTTTATCGTCCGTTGTCGCTGATCTCGAAGGCGGGGTTTATATCAATCTCGGCTCCTCGGTAATACTGCCTGAGGTCTTCCTGAAGGCGCTGACAGTAGCGAGAAACCTCGGCCACAAGGTGGAAGACTTCACTACCGTTAACATGGATTTTATCCAGCATTACAGGCCGCGAGAAAATGTGCTCAGGAGGCCCGGCGGACGCTCCTATTCCCTTACAGGGCACCACGAGATAATGTTTCCCCTTCTGGCCGCAATGATAACCGAAGCGCTGTGAATGTAATCATTGATGAAGAGACCTGTATCGGCTGCGGAAGGTGCGAGGAGATCTGTCCGGCTGTTTTTTACCTCAATGAGCCTGCAGGCAAGTCCGAAGTGATGGATGCCGAGGCCTGCGAATATGCCGGCTGCTGCGAGGCTGCCGAGGAAAACTGTCCTGTTCACGCGATATCCCTGTTTTAATAGTGCCTGACTAAATGATGATAGTTAATACTTGAAATTCTCATGGGTAAGATAGCAAAGCATATTGAGAATTACCGTGAGGACTCTTGAGTATCTATCACCCAATGCATTCGTATTCAGGGTACTGTTGAATACTTTCGACAATCTTCAGGACAATCCGGATAGGATTAGAGTTAGAGACGTCTACCGCATACTGGGCACTTGCCGCCCGGCGGCAGGTCCGTCTTTCTAAATTCCATGCTACAGTTCCGGCAGGTGACGAATAATTCGGCGCTTTCAGGTTGAGAAGTATCGACAGGTTTCTTGACGTCCTGAACTTTCCGCGACAGTTCAAGCCTGGCCTCCGGTGTAAGAGCATGTTTAATGGTGTTGACCATTCGGTCCGCTATTGTTCTCACTGACACCTGGACATTCGTGAAATGATAGTCGTCCCCGTCCTTCCATTGGATACAGACACGGTAAGCCTCATGTACGGTCTTCTTCATAAATAAGAAGGCCAGTGGGCCAAGATACATTAACATGCCGAACGTCGGGCGCTTCTTTATCACCGTATCGTCAAAGACCGATGCGTCAACTATATCATCAAGCGGAATACGACCGAGTTCTTCTTCCGAGGCATATATAATGAGGTATTCATGAGTTGGGATGCAGGCGACCATACTTGTAGCAGGGACGGCATCAAGCGCGAGTTGTATGTCGCGGCCCCTTGAGTTAACGACGGGCTTTGTTTTCATTCTCTTTCCTGTTTTCCTGAGTGAATGCCCTGTCGGGTTTTCTTGAGAGCGCTACCCTTTTCGTTCGTTCCGGGTCCATGAAAAACCGCCCCCTGCCTGCCGGCGCTGTTTTGCTCGGGTAGGTCATACCGGTTATAAGCCGCGACATTTAATTCCTCAAGAAATGTTTTTAAACCCTTGTCCGGAACCGTCCGCCATCGAATTATAGCACAGAGGTAATAGAAAGGAATCAGGGTCAGGCTGGAAAACATGCATTAAAGCATCCACTTGGAAGTCACTATCGGTTCGGATTTCTTTGATGAGATGCTTGAACGAATACTCGATCGCTCCCCGCGCGAGGATGAACTGTTGACAGTTTGCCTGTAGGTTATCCGAAAGGTCTGCTCTTCCGTTCCCTGAGCAAAAGAGATTCAGAAGTTGCGGAGATACTGAAAAGATTCGATCTGTTGTGATTCGGCGATAGCATCACCTCTGAAGGCACTCTCATTGCATTGCATAAAAACCTTCTCCCTTGCGGTATAATAACAATCATGCATTTTGAAGAACTCGAGATCCCGGAAGCAGTGCTCAGGGGAATAAAGGAAGCAGGTTTCATTGAATGCACTCCGATCCAGGCAGTTACCTTGCCGGATGCGCTTAAGGGCAAGGATATTGCGGGCCAGGCGCAGACCGGCACCGGAAAGACGGCAGCCTTTTTAATCGCAGTATTTTCCCGCATGCTCACCATACCAGGTCCGGGCCCCTGCTCGTCGCCCCGGTCTCTTGTGATCGCCCCGACCAGGGAACTGGTGGCGCAGATATACGAGGAGGCCAAACTCCTTGGCCGGTTCACCGGTTTCAGGATATTGCCCGTATTCGGGGGCATGGATTACCGCAAGCAGCGCGACGCCCTGGCCGGCGGCGCTGATATGCTTATCGGCACGCCCGGCCGCCTGATTGACTACCTGAAACAAAATGTGTACAGCCTGAAAAAAACGGAATATCTCGTCATTGACGAGGCAGACCGTATGTTTGATATGGGTTTCATTAAAGACCTCCGTTTCATGCTAAGGAGAATGGCCTCCTTTGACAGGCGCCAGTCCATGCTCTTTTCCGCTACCCTTTCTTACCGGGTCATGGAACTTTGTTACGAACATATGAACCTCCCTGAGCGGGTCTCCGTCACTCCGGAAAGGATAACGGTGGAGAAGATAGAGCAGGAACTCTATCACGTCGGCAAACATGAAAAAAGAGGTCTTCTTTTCGGGATACTGCGGCGCGAGGGCGAAGGGCGCATACTGATTTTTGTCAATATGAAGGTCACCGCCGACAGGCTCATGACCCTGCTCAAGGCCAACGGCTATAATGCCGAGTCCATAACCGGAGATATCCCTCAGGTGAAACGTAACCGGATATTGGCCTCTTTCAAAAACGGCGAGCTTCCGATACTGGTAGCCACCGACGTGGCAAGCAGGGGACTTCACATCGAAGGCGTCACTCATGTAATTAACTACGACCTGCCCCAGGACCGGGAAGATTATGTGCACAGGATAGGCAGGACCGCAAGGGCCGGAGCGGATGGCAAGGCCATAAGTTTCGCCTGCGAGGACTACGTATATGCGCTGGAAGAAATTGAAAATTATATCAGGGAAAAGATACCGGTTGCTCAGGTCGAGGACAGTCTTGTTGTAACAGCTTATATACGCCCTGCCAAAAGGACCTTTGCAGATTCCACTCATAAACCTCGATACGGCGGAGAAGGTCGGAAAAGGGAAGTGCGTAAAAGCGGGGCAACCCAGAGGCAGCCTGAAACAAAGAGACCTCAAAAAGAGATACCGGCCGGACAAAATACCGGTGTTGCGCCGGCAAAGAGGTCCGGACAACGAAGACGCAAGCCTGGACAGACGGGCCCCGGCCCCTCAAAAGCCCGCTAAACAGCATAATCGGAGACCGTTATGGATATTATTCTGAGAGAGCAACTGGAGGCTATACTGCTGAACTTTTCAGACTCCCTGGCAGATGAAGAAGTGTTTGAAAATGCCCTTCATGAGGCCCTGGACGCTCTGGAAAAGCTCTTTATTGCCGGGCCGGTGAGTACGGACTTGCTCCTGGACGAATATGAGCTGATACAGGATACGGCCCCTTCCCTGCCTCTGGAGGAAACAATGCAGAGACTCGCAGAAGCGATAAATGAAAGGCTGAGGGGAGAACAGCTCTGAGCAATACCCTGGCAGGCCCTATTTCTCCCCGGTTTTGTCCTCTGACGTTATATTTATGCCGGTGTTCACTCCTGCGCTAAGCGGCGATTTGGGAAACTTTTTCTTGAGTTCGTCGTATTTCGCCTTGGCCTCGACTTTTTTGCCCATCGCCTCATAGAGCCTTCCGCTTTCAAGCAGGGCAAGGTCCTGGAGCCCGGCGTCTTTCAGGCCGACCATGTTTCCGTATGCCTTGAGCGCGCTTGAGGTGTCTCCTTTTCTTGCATAGGCTGAAGCGAGTTTAAAATAGGACAACGACAGGATACGGGTATCGGAAGCCTGGGCGTTTAACTCATTGAGAGTCTTTATTGCCTGGTCATACTCTCCCAGGGCATAATAGCAGTCTGCGATCTGCAGAAGTAAGGCAGGTTTCTTTGCAGCTTCGTAGGACTGCTTGAATTTATCCAGCGCGTACTTGTATCTGTCGGAGGGATTAGGGTACTGGGTGGCCGGGCTGGACAGGATATTTTGCCCCTCGAATTCCAGTTCGTGTGAGCGGGTTGCGGTTGTCCTGGTATAAACCACGACAGCCACGATGGCTGACACTGCCACAAGAAAAGCGGCGAGGCCATAGACGAGAGTGCGCTGTTTTTGTCTGAGTCTTTCCCTGATATCACCGACCTTTCCAGTGATGTTTCCCCCGGTTTGAGATTTTCTGTCAACGCGTTTTTTGATGGTCCTCGGCATCTTCCCTCCTTTTAATTCTTTATATCCGGCGGCCTGACGTTCTGATCAACTCTGCTGCTAACGCAGCGCCCTTTCTAAAAGCGCCTCTGCATTGAGAAATACTTTCCGGAGATTGCCCGCATCAATCCCTGCCGAAAGCAGCACCTTTTCGGCAAATTCCCTGCTGATAAGGTCCGACGGACAATGGGCATCGGAATTGACCGTAAGCAGTATGCCCAGGGCAGTTGCGGATGCCGCAACATGGCCGTTGGAAAGGCTGTGGCCCTTTCTTGCGGTTATCTCAAGGGTAATTCCCTTTTCCCTCGCAAACATGAGATCGTCGTGTGTAATAAGACCGGGATGGGCCAGTATGTCGGCTCCGGCCTCGATGGCGGCCCTGTTCGTCCCTTCAGCCACCGGTTCTACGATTGTTTCTCCATGTACAACCACCAGTCTTGCCCCAAGACGTCTTGCTTCCTTCACCATGTCGGGTATCAGTGCAGGCGGCACATGGGTTATTTCGGCCCCGACAATGACCTTGATGGGCACAAAGGACCTTAGCGCCTCAACAGCCCCGGCTATCCTCGGAATGATCAGGTCCATGTTGGACTGGTCTATATGGTCGGTAATCGCGATTGCCTTATAGCCCATGGCTACGGCCCTTCGTATGAGTTCGGCCGGGATAAGTTCTCCGTCGCTGAATATGCTGTGAGTATGAAGGTCTATCATGATACGGTTTAAAAGAATACAGGAATTTCCGGATAAAAGTAAACCCGGCCTGTGCCGGCGGTTGTCGAAAAACTGCCTGTAGAGCTATACTAAAACACTATGCCATTATTCGGAGAATTATTCTTAAGCGAAATATTGCGCAAGCCGGTCTTCGACCCCAGGGGCGATATTACCGGGAAGGTGAGGGATGTCGTTGTTGTCAAGGGGGACCCCCTTCCCAAGTTGTCATCCGTGGTTGTTGAGCGGAACCGCAAGTCGTTTGCCATAAAATGGGAATCCATAAACCTCTTCAACAAGAGGCTGATTTCCACGTATCTTAACGCAGACGCACTCTCAGCTTATGACTTCAGCGACGACGACCTGCTGGTTGTGAGGGACATCCTGGACAAGCAGATTGTGGATGCCAATGGCGCAAAGGTCGTCAGGGTCAACGACATCAAGCTGGAAGGCTATGAGGACGAGGCCGTGCTTATAGCCGTGGATGTCGGTATGAGGGGGATAATGAGGAGGCTGGGCATTGAGCGGGGCAGTGAGGAATTCATGCGGCTGTTCAAGACCCACCTGCCATACAATCTCATAAGCTGGAATTACATACAGCCGCTGAAGCCCAAACTCAACGCAATAACCCTCACGGTCCCCCGTCAGATGGTGTCGGAGCTGCATCCCGCCGACATCGCGGAAATCATAAGCCAGGTGCCGAGGGAAGAGGGCGCGCATTTCTTCAAGGGCCTGGATATAGAGACTGCCGCAGAGGCCCTCTCGGAGTTAGAGCCCGAGAGGCAGGCGGAAATCATAGACACCATGCGGGCCGAGACAGCAGCCGACATAATTGAAGAGATGCCCCCTGACGAAGCCGCTGACCTTATCAGCAGTCTTTCGGCTGAAAAGGCCAAGGAGATACTGGAGCATATTGAGAGGGAAGAGGCCGAAGACATACATGAACTCCTGGGCCACGAGGGGGACACGGCCGGCGGACTCATGACAAATGTCTTCATAGCCTACCCTCCGGACATTACTGTCAAGGAAGCCATGGAGCGTTTCAGGAAGGACGCCGAGGATATAGAAACGGTTTACTACATATACGTTGTTGACGATCTGGAAAAATTGTTGGGAGTGACCTCGCTCAGGGAACTTCTTTTGGCCGAGCAGGAGGAACGTCTGGCCGGCATAATGGAGACAAAGGTCAAGAGCGTGACCCCTGAGGCTGATGAACTGGTGGTCGCGGAAATTATATCCAAGTACAACATAGTGGCGCTTCCGGTCATTGACAACGAAGGGGTGCTCCTTGGGGTCGTGGCAGTGGATGACGTCATAGACCGTATACTGCCTCCTGCGGCCAAGCGGCAGAGGCGAAGGGTATGAGCAGGTGGAAAAAGTTCCTGCTTTTTTTCTCGGTCATGGGGCCGGGCATCATCACCGCCAATATAGATAATGACGCCGGCGGTATAACAACATATTCCGTGGCCGGCGCACGGTTCGGCTATGGACTGCTGTGGACGCTGATTCCAACTACCGTGGCCCTTGTGGTCATTCAGGAGATGGTGGCGCGCATGGGCGTTGTAACCGGCAAGGGCCTCTCCGACCTGATCCGTGAACGCTACGGGGTCAGGACCACTTTTTATCTGATGCTGGGTCTCCTCATCGCCAATTTCGGCACTACTGTGGCGGATTTTGCAGGATGGGCCGCAAGCATGGAGATACTGGGGTTCAGCAAGTATGTGATGCTGCCCATAGGCGCGATTTCCATCTGGATCCTCGTTACCAGGGGCAGCTACAGGTCTGTCGAAAAGGTGCTGCTCCTGGCGTGCCTGATCTATATCGGCTATGTAATATCCGGGGTAATGGCCAGGCCTGACTGGGCTGTTGTCATGAAAAACACGGTAGTGCCCGATATAACGTGGAACTCCGAATATATAATGTTGAGCATCGCCATAATCGGCACGACCATAACCCCCTGGATGCAGTTCTATCTTCAGTCCTCTATTGCCGAAAAGGGCATAAATAAGGAGGACTACAAGGCGTCGAGACTGGATGTGGTGGTCGGGTGTTTTATCACCGACATAGTGAGTTTCTTTATCATAGTTACATGCGGCGCGCTGCTTTTCCCTCATGGTATAAGGATAAACGAGGCCTCCGAGGCCTCCCTTGCCCTTAAACCGCTTGCCGGCGATTATGCCTCTCTCATATTCGGGATCAGCCTCGCCAACGCCTCTTTGCTGGGCGCGATTATTGTGCCGCTTGCTACTGCTTATTATATTTGCGAGGCCATGGGGTGGGAGGCGGGCATAAACAAGAGCTTCAGTGAAGCGCCTCAATTCATGTGGATTTACACGCTTATGATAGTTTTTTCATCCCTGTTGATCCTCATGCCGGGGGCGCCGCTGGTTTCAATTATGGTGACGTCTTCGGTCATAAATGGTCTCGTCCTTCCCTTTGTGCTGGTCTATGCCATCGCGCTTGTAAACGACAAAAAGCTCATGGGTGAGCACACAAACCCCAGTGTGTACAACTACGTTGCATGGGCGACCATAGCCGTGGTTATTGTATTGACTGCAGTTCTCATAGTCAGCACTATTGTGCCTCTGAGCTGACTTGTCTATAGTGTTCCGGCAGCAATCCCTTCTATATGAGGTCTTCTTTGGTTCGCATACAACCTGTCATGGGATGAAAAACTAGGGTATGTATTTAAAGATCAGAAGGGAGGAGTCCAGGCGCAGATTGGGACGTTTATACAAGATGGCAAGAGTATTGTCCATAAAGATGTAGATGTGAGTGAAAAGGGTAGAGGGACTTCGGTAAGTGGCACACCGGGGGTCACTACATACGAGAAGGACGCTGACCTCATGGCTACACTCAAAGGCGACCCGAGTATTGGTAAGACCTTAAATTCGCCCGACCCGACCCAGAAATATCTCAACAGGATGGAATATGCAAAGAGCATATCAGAAAAATATAACGCTATGGCAGCCGAAAAAGGTTTGAAATTCGATGAAGCCAGCGCTCATGGCAGCTTTGGTCTTGAGGCTTTTGGTCTTGGGGCTTCGGCTCAGGTCAAAACTGGGAGTAGACATCAACAAGAAACAAACGTCATAATGGGGGCCGTTTTACGCAATATTGACAGCGCCGAGCGCGACGCTATTCAAAAAGGTATGACTGGTTCCCAAGCTGATACCGCGATAACCAAGAGAATGTCTGATATGGCTAAAGCCGTGGATGCTACAGTGAGGTATGTGAAGCCTGTAGCTGGCAGTTATATAGAAAAACAGGTGAATGATATGAATAAGGCTGGTGGAAAGCAGCAGAAAGCGACTAATCTCTAAACTTCATCACCTATAGGATTATTTGAGTCAAGAGCAACAGTGGAAGTCATTTCTGGAGCCTTAAAGTACCTCTTATCATTGAAATCAATTCCTGTCTTTTCGCCGATAAGCTTAAGTAGAAGCCCGAGTCCTATTACACCGCCACCTATAATCCAGATTATATCCATACATTATATATAAGCTTTTGGGCGGGATTTGTCAAGAGCTGTATCGTAGGCCCGCTAAGAAGATTGACTAATTTTATCGAATAGTATAAATTAACCTTGTAAGCTAAATTAACCCTATATCATTAGGAGGCCTAAATATGCAAAAGCAGCCATTCACAAACCCTTTTAAGCCAGGTGCAGGTCATATGCCTCCTTATCTTGCTGGCCGCGAAAAAGAAACCAAAGAATTCCTTCAGCTTCTGGAACAGGCTATAATTCTTGATAATATGGTACTTACCGGTTTAAGAGGTGTGGGCAAGACTGTTCTTCTGGATAAATTCAAGCCTTTAGCCATAGAGAAGAAGTGGTTATGGGTTGGCACGGATTTATCTGAGTCGGCAAGCGTTACTGAAGAGACTATCGCCTTACGGCTTATTACGGACCTTTCTGTTGTGACTTCGAACATTACCATCAAGAGGGAAGAAAAAACGACCATTGGATTTACGCCAGAAAAATCTTTTATTGACCATAAGCTTACGTATAACACCCTGATAGATATTTTTAAATCAATTCCCGGTTTGGTGTCGGACAAATTAAAAGGAATTTTCGAACTTGTTTGGAGATCTCTTGGACCTTTTAATATCCGAGGAATAATTTTTGCTTATGATGAAGCTCAGACAATGACTGACCATGCGGAGAAGGAGCAGTATCCGCTATCTCTTCTATTGGATGTGTTTCAATCGATACAGAAGAAGAATATTCCGTTTATGTTGATATTAACTGGCTTGCCAACATTATTCCCCAAGTTGGTGGAGGCGCGGACTTTTTCGGAAAGGATGTTCAGAGTTATTTTCCTCGACAAGTTAAGTAATATAGAAAGCAGGGATGCCATCATCAAGCCTATCGAAGACGCTAAATGCCCTATTAAATTCAACAAAGAATCGATCGAGCTTGTTACTCATGAGTCGGGCGGATACCCGTATTTTATCCAGTTTATATGCAGAGAGGTATACGATGTTTTTTTACAGAAAGTTTCAGACGGAAGTCATCCTTTAGTTCCGATAGAAGAAATAATAATGAAACTCGACAAAGACTTTTTTTCCGGGAGGTGGGCAAAGGCTACCGACAGGCAAAGAGAATTACTTGCGGTGATAGCCAGTTTAAGTAATTGTCAGGAGGAGTTTACCGTTCAGGAAATAGTCGGAGAATCGAAGAAACATCTATTAAGCTCTTTCAGCAGCAGTCATGCGAATCAAATGCTGTTGTCATTAACAAATGCAGGTCTTATCTACAAAAACAGACACGGTAAATATTCATTTGCAGTACCACTTATGGACAGGTTTATATTGAGACAAAATATAGAGGGTTTTTTGACATCCTCCCAAGGTTAAATCACATAGGATATTGGTATCAGAATATTGCCTCTCCCCCATGCCTAAAGGCATGGGGGAGAGGCAATCTGTCCGAATGTAGTAGACGTGCTATTTCAGTTTCGCAATAAACTGGCGGGCGGTGGTAAAGATAGCCTTCACCGCCCCGGTTGTGTGCAGGTTGCCCCTGTAATAACCTGCAATGTGAAGCTCGTCATAGAGTGCATCGAACTCTTTCAAAAGCTTGCCGTTATGAACAGACACGTATTTCTGTAAGGCCTTGCGGAACTCCTCGACCTTCCTGGGCATATCTTTCCTTGAGAAGCCGTGTCTATGGCTAAGATGCTCTTCTATGGCCTTCAAGACGCCGAGATAAGCAACTCCGCAAGCCGATTTCACATACTTCTCATCCGTGTAGATGTTACCCTCTATGGGCGATTTGCCTAAAATCTCTTTGGCATTCTCCATATATCTGATCGGCTCTTTCATGGTTTTATTATACCACATCATGCAGCAGCAATAAATATCTCCCCATGGAATCACCGCCCTGAAGAAACGGGGTTTTACGCCGCTCACCGCATAAAGCAGTATTAGGGACTTCCGACAGCCCGGTAATATTCTATATGGCTACCAAAACCTATATTCTTGACACCAACGTTCTCATCCACGACCCTGAAAGTATTTTCAAGTTTCAGGACAATATCGTTATCTTGCCTTTCACTGTTATAGACGAACTCGACGGTCTCAAAAAGGGGGCTGAGTCGCAATCCCTTCTATCTGAGGTCTTCTTTGGTTCACATGGAATGCCTCGAAGTCCGCAACTGCCTGTATGGTCGCAATCCCTTCTATCTGAGGTCTTCTTTGGTTCTAATCATCATTTCAAGATCGCTTAATCAAATCAAGGTCGCAATCCCTTCTATCTGAGGTCTTCTTTGGTTCTAAATGGCAAAGGTCGTAAGGCAAAGTTACGGGCGGAGTCGCAATCCCTTCTATCTGAGGTCTTCTTTGGTTCCGATATGACGGTTGAACAGGCTGTTATAGAGGGTCGCAATCCCTTCTATCTGAGGTCTTCTTTGGTTCGAAAAGGCAAAGACGAAGCGTCGGGAGATTGAAGGTCGCAATCCCTTCTATCTGAGGTCTTCTTTGGTTCGGCCAGTGATGGTAGTAAGGGTTCGTGAAATGGGTCGCAATCCCTTCTATCTGAGGTCTTCTTTGGTTCAGAAATAAATTATGAGCATGGAAAAAATAATAGCTTTGTCGCAATCCCTTCTATCTGAGGTCTTCTTTGGTTCTATAAAACACCTGCCTTACCCGAGTTCAATTTGGTCGCAATCCCTTCTATCTGAGGTCTTCTTTGGTTCCGCACCTCCTGAAAAGCCATTTTTCATCAATATGATACACAGACGGTTGTGCAGCTTTCAGAGGTTGTCGGTATCTACCTGTGAAATATTTCAGAAACGTTTTCGCATTGTCAAAGAACATTCTACTTTCTACCATATTATGCCGATTCATGCAACCTGTACTTCCCAAGACCAAAACTCGTCCCCTTGCCAACATGCAAAACCTCCCCGGCCCGGATAAAAGACATAAATCCGGCCAGATCACCTTCATACGTAATATTCCCCACAAGCCCCCCCATCTTCATCTTCGTGCCCTGCCTTGCCGAGTATCTCTCCCAATCATGCCATCTGAGAGCTTCTTCCCTGACAGCTATCCCACTGCTTGCGGCTATCAGCTCTCTATGGTCCCACGACGGAGCCGACTGTTCACAATGAAAATAGTGGAGCAGGTTGAGCCTCCTGAGCAGGCTCCGAATCAAGATATGAAACTCCAAAGTGCCTGTCAATTCCCGCTGGTACTTGATCCTGGTCGGCGTGATAAATTCCAGGGTCGCAGCCATCGTCTCTCCATGCTGCAAAGGGTGTGCGGGCTTAATTGATAGGGCTGCCGGCTTTACCGCAACAATGGTCTTCGCTTCACCGGTATATACAGTCTGATCGCCCACCTGTATGGAGACCAGCTCATATGCGCCCCGCCCTTTTCCGAGGCCGCTTTTGCCAAGTTCGTCAAAGGTGTAAATGAAATACGGCAGATACTCCACCGCCCTTCCAATCAGGACAAGGCCAAAGGAAAGCCGGTCTCCCGGCAAGTAAGTTGTATTTTGCTCTTCCGGCGGCTCAATCACAAAAGGGTGCGGTACCTTTTCGTATTTGTTCATGCCCATCATATCCGTATCCTGGGCAGGCGGAGTCTCAAAGACATAGGCATAAAGACATTTGGCCCGCAACAGGCAATCCGTGCAGTCCGCCCGCTTCAGGGCGCATACTACACGCCTGAAGGCCGCTCCGAAGGCGCCCCTGAAAGTAGAGCCCTTGTACGAAGGCAGGTGTAAGGTGTCCTTCGCACTGATGACAAAGGTATAGGTCCGGTAAGGAATTATCATTGCAGAAATATGTCCACCCCCTTGGGCATCCTGTCTCCGCAGCCCATCACCGTCACCTTGAGGTCAGAGGGCAGCGGATATATCCTCACGTCGTCAACTTTGGCGTCAATTATGTCTTCTGCGCGGGCCTTCAGCTTTGCAAGCTCCTCCCAGGTCAGGCGGCAGTAAAAGACCGAATACTGGGTATGTATCCCCAGCTTCCTGATAAACCGGTACAATCTCGAAAGCCGCCCGGGGTCGCAGATATCATAGCACACGAGATAATTTGCCTTCATATTTCAGCTCTCTCATAAGTTCAAAAAGTTCATCAATCAAATGCTCCGCCATGACAAGATTAGCCCTCTTGCGGTTTTCAAACCGGTGGATTATATCTTTCATGCCGTCCCTTGAGACCTCCCAGCCCCTTTTCCCCTTGAGCATCCACTCGCCCGGACTCCTCTGTAAAAACCTCACTGTCTGAATGTCGACCTCTCCTTCCATCGCATGACAGAGGTCAAGGGCAAGACCGAAATTCCGCCGCCGGTGCAGCACACCCATGTGAGGGTCCAGACCCGCCGCCATAAGTCCGGAGATAAGCATTTCCCTGAAGAAATTGCCTATCAAGGTCTCGATTGTCAGCCGTTTGTCCTCATCGGCCGGCTTGTACTGTCGCACAAAGTTCCGATAGTCCGCCTCTTTAAATCCCTGTGCAAGATAGAGCCCCGCTATGTTTTTTGAAAGTCTTTTTACGGTATTTAACTGTATCCGCTTCCTCTCCGACAAGAGCCATTGCTCAAATCGGAGAATCCCCTCATCACGCGTGAAAAAGATTTGTTGTTCTTCATATCGCACAGGCAATTGATGATTGTACGGCATGGTTACGGCTGTCTCTTGTCCCCGTTTATTCATGCAGGTCACCGGGATATTGTTGTCTGTGAAAAGCGTTAGCACTCCGGTATCTATCCTGACTGTCCCTATGATGATAACCATATCCACAAGGCGGGCAGGCACCCGTCGGCCAGCCAGACCCCTTTGTTTTATCCAGAGCGAAGGCCCGTCTCTTACAACTTCAAGGTCCCGGGCTTCATGCAGATACAAGGTTTTGTTCATCCATTATCCTCCCTGCCAGTGCGCGCACATTTGCGGTAAAGAGCGGTCTCATCTCCCGCGCCCATTCCTCATAAAGCGGATAGAAGCGTTTTCGCCCTTCTTTTTTGAGGTAACATCCCGGCCGGGCGTCGTCAGCGACGAAGTCCCTGTCGGTGAATTCACGGTCGCGAAACAGCCTCCACACTAAGCGGTCAATCTCCGGCCTGAAAGGTTCCACAAGGTCGCAGGCCAGCGATTCCCTGCCGTAATCAAAGCAATGATAAAAGCCTATCGTAGGATCAAGACCTATGACCTCGATCTCCCGCACCATTTCAAAATGAAGCATTGTATAACAGAGTGAAAGCATGGCGTTTGCCGGGTCCTCCGGCGGCCTCCGGTTTCTCCCGGTAAAGTTCAGCGACGGCGGAAAGAGTGATATGTAGGCCCGGAAATAGGCGGCTGAGGCCGCCCCTTCAAGCCCCCGAAGGGTTTCCATTGTAACCTCAGCGGACTTCAGCCCGCTCTTTATAGTTTCCAGAGACCGCAGGGCATTTGTCAGGGGGAAGCGCAGGTCGGCCCTTCGGTCAAGCGCCTCTTTTAAAAGTCCTTCCTGAGCGGTTGTTTTGGCCACGGTCAGTTCGGCCGCAAAGACCCGGGCAAACTCCGTTGAGGCCTTTTCATACTGCCTCAGTCGGAGCAGGCCGTTGTTGTGTAGGCTGCCGTGGAGCATACCGCGAAAGCGGTTTCCTTTGCCCGACAAAAAGACCACGCTGATGTTTTCCTCAGCGCAGCGGTGCAACACGGCTGCATCCAGTGTGATGTTACCCACGACCACAACCCTCTTTAGTGGGCCAAGCGGCGCCAGGCCCTCACGCGCTCCGGCAGCGTAAAAAGCAAGAGTATTGCCGTCGAGCTTTACGTGCAGTTCCTTGCGGTCAATATAAAGCGTTCCCATATGTCACCCCACGTAGAAATAGATCGGGTCTTTCGGCTGCACACCTATGCCCAGGGCATGGGTCCTGCTCCTGCCGTCCATGGTGAAGACATGCACCCGGTCCTCATCGGACTTGATAAGCTCGGCGCACCTTTTAAGTACATGACGCAGTTCGCCGTCCGTCAGGAAGCATTCATATACGGACTTCTGGCCGCCGGTGCTGTAGCCCTTCAGAAAATATCGCATGCGGCTGAGCCGTTTGTCGTCCCTCACATCATATGCGACAAGATAGAGCGTTCTGTCCATACGTTCAGGATAACCGAATAACAGACACGAGTCACGAAAAGAAATATTTCGGAAATGTTTCAGGATTGGAGAGAGGGCGGCGGCGGAAAACTACAGAGTGCCTTTCACTATGCGCATTGCAATTTCGTTCAGATAGCGCTTTATTTCTTCGGAGGCAATCGGCGTTGTCCACCTGACCTCCGTGTCGAGGAGTTCATAATCATATTCAGCAAGGGTCTTTGCCACCAGTAGAGGAGCAATACCGGCCGCTTTGCTGTGCGCGTCAAGTAACGCCTGCTTGAGGCTTAATCCGTCTTTAAGCAGGAAGAAAATGTCAGCCATGTCTTTCGGCATGTTGCGGTCAACAATAGCGGTAACTTTGTTAGCAAGGATGTTCTCTTTTGAGTCAATTACGCCGAGAACCGGGTGTGTTATCTTTTCTCCAATATGGGACGGTACATCGTTGACAAGCTCTATCTTAAGTTGTCTGTCGGCTACAACGATGCGGTAAAATCTTTCATATGACATTACCACCTTTGTATCACTAAAAATCGCTGAAAGATTTTCAACACATCTTTCAGCGATGACGGAAAAATCAGGGTGGTCATTCAAAAAGTAATCGAGGTCGTCTGAAAAACGATGATTGTAATATCCCCTTGAAAGTGTCGTGCCGCCGGTAAGGTAAAAGGGTGAGCCTTCAAAAGCCCTTACAGCTTTGTCCTGAAGGGGATACAAGACGTTATTGTAAAACTCTGCATGCAAAGTCCATACCCTCCTTTAGGGGTTTAAAACGGGTCTTCTTCTTTGCGCTTTCAGACCAGTAACTGCATAGGTGCCGGGGCTCAATTATCTCAACAATGTCAAACCAGTTGACGCTCTCAAGCAGACGCGCCACGCAGAAAGCCTGGTCAGGCCATTTTTTGACCAGCCTGCCTTCCAAAATTGCGAGGAAATCCTCCGGCGTCAGGGTCAAGTCCCATAGACACTGCCTGAGAATGCTGCGCTGTTCATCCGTAAGTTGCCGTTCTTCCATAGTCGTATTATAGCCTAATTCGGGTCATGGTCAAAGATAACCACATCGCCGGTAACCGGACTCCGGTAGATGAGCTTCCGCGCTTTGCCATGCAGGGCATGGGCTATTTTAAGATAGAGCCAGACCGGGCCTGCGCCGGTAAGAATTACGTCATTCCCCTCTCCGGCCATCTCCTGGACCTTCTGCACATAAGAGTCGAGGTCGGAGAGTTTGGCGGTGTCGGTGGAGGAGTAAAGGGATTCGAGGTTGATTTCTATCATCAGGTTAGTCCTTTGTATGAAGTTCTTTTTTCAATTTAGCCACAATGCCGTCAAGATAAATATAATCAATGCCGTTCTGATAGGCGGTATCTTCCTGTTCTATTATCTTGCCTGCTATATATGCTGGATATTGCTTTTTTCCGTCGACGCTGACCGTGACCATCTCTGTGAGTAATGGTCCTATGATCACCGTCTTCCCGAAGGGGCCACTTTTTTTATATGCCGAACCTTCTTTGCTTTTAGCAATATCGCCGGTAAACTCATATGTTTTTAACTCCAGAATAATAAGTCTCCCGGACTTTGCAGTTATAACGATATCCAACTCTGAATCATGCTTTGCGTATTGATCATCAGCCCGTCTTGTTTTAACATTGCAATGCACATCAGTTATTGAGCCTTTTATTTGTTTGTTATTACTGATTGCATCAACAACTGAAGCAGCAACCATCCATTCAAACAAAAAACCATTTCTTCCAATTGAGGAAAAACTTTTTATGTCTTCTTTATAAAATATTTTACCGTCTGACGTCTCGACAACACCGCCAATAGATTTAACTTCTGAAATAAGCTGTTTAATATCCTGCAACTTTGGAATGCCGACAACAAAAAGGTTATGCCTGAAGCTGGAGAGTCTTTCTATAGCCATATCAAGAGCACGATTCTTTATAGAATCCCAGTAACTATTGTAAATATCAACTGGGTTGCCGATTATTTTAATTTTTCTTGCCAGTTCCTTAATTTCTGTTATATCTTTACCCGTATTAATTTTATCGATAATGCTTGTTAAATTCTTCTCAAGACCTTCATAGCCTGTTTTTTTGATTCCTAAATCTTTAAGACATGGTTTCACATCGTTCAATATTTCTTTTCTTATGTACTCCCTCAAATCTTTAACAGTCCGTGGCAGCTCATCAGGAGGAGACATTGTACGGAAGAAAGCCTCTCGGAAATATTCATTTTTTGAATAGCATTTGAGTGCTTTTCTACCAACTTTAAGCTTTTCCAAGGTCTCAGGAGAAGCCTCAGGATACAGTTCAGTCTTTTCAATAGGCTCTGAGCTATAAAGCATAAGGATTTCTACCATAGTTAAGCCAGTATCAATTCTTTCGCTCTTGCAGTCTAAATCCTTCCCGTAATACCAGATTGCAGGATCATTACCTTCTACATAAAGGATCCTATCGTCAGAAAAAGCAGCATCTATCCTTTTTTGAAAGGCATTATGAAATGCAATTGATGGTATTTTTTGCCCTCCTGAAATATTCCAGACGACCCTCTCGTATTGTTTGCTCACCATTGTCAACTTCTCAGACATTGCCTGGGGATTCTTCTCTTCATTCCCGCTTATATTTTCCGTAGATGCATTAATGCCTCTCTTGGTCATTAAATTAATCAGCCTTTTTGTCCATCCACGTTTTTCAGCATGCTCTGTTGAAATGAGAACAGCACACTTAATTCCAAACTGTATGGCTGGAATGATATTAATTGTCTGATTTCCTGTAGAGTTACAGAACATGACATATTCAGAGAATTGGATATGGTTCATTATTCTATCCTTTCTTGACTATCACATCTATTTTGCATATAATAAAAGCATACATTGGAGGTGCAATATATGCGTGCTACATTAAACATACCTGACGACCTCATTTCCGAGGTACAGAAACTTTCCGGCGAAAAGTCCAAGACCAAGGCCATTGTCACCGCCATGGAAGAATTTGTGCGAGACAAAAAAATCAAAAAGCTCCTTTCCCTGAGAGGCAAAATTCAGATTGATTACGATTGGGAAAAAGAGGAGGATTTGGAAATAAAGGCGCAAACCGAACGGGAGAATCTCATTGGAAGATAACAGCGGCATTCTTGCGGACACAAGCGTTTGGATAGAGTTTTTCAGGCGTGAATCAGAAACCGGAGCATATCTTTTATCATTGCTTACTGAAAAACCGGTATGGGTATGCGGTATTGTAATGTTTGAACTTCTGCAGGGGGTTAAATCCGAAGCTGAGAAATCGGAAATACAGAGCGCCCTTGAAGGTTTGCCGTATGCTGAAATGGCACCGCTTCTATGGGAAAAAGCAGCCGAGCTGTCCCGAGCGCTTAAAAAGAGCGGCCTGAATATTCCCCTATCCGATATTTTTATCGCATCCGTTGCCATTGAATATAACCTCTCCATCTTTACCCTCGATAAACATTTTGAGCAGATACCGGCAGTAAAGCTTTACATTCCGTCATAATTTCATTGTTTTGACACCAGGCATACATGAACGTGGCTCATAGTTTCATCTCCCTGCTAATAGTTGCCGTCCGGACTTGTTTTCTTTATTAATGTATTCTCATTTTCCAACAACTTACTATTCACAAATGCCGGATGACAAGTCTTCATTAATATTGTACAATAAAGTACAAATATGACCTATTAAGGATGGACACATGAAGACAATTATCCCCATATCCAAGGCGCGTCAGAAACTGCCCTCCATTATAAAATCCCTCAAAAAATCCCCTGATATAATCTATCAGGTGACGGTCCATGGCGAGGTCGTTGCAGAGATTAAGAGTCCGGCCGTAATAAATGCAGGTGACGCCGCGGCCAGACTCCTTACACTCAGAAGACGCGTCAAGAAGGGTGCAGGCCCGACGGTGGCCGTCTCTGAAAATATCAAGGACCATCTGTACGGCGCAGAGGACCGCGCTTGATGTTTCCCGACCGCAAGGCCTTTTGCGACACTTCATTTTTCTTTGCATCTCTTTGCCCCGAGGACTCCAATTTTGAACGAGCAGGCGAACTGCTCGACTTTTGCTCCGACAATACCGTTACGCTTTACACCACATGGGACATTATCAGTGAAACCGTCACACTCCTTCGTTACAGGGCAAACTTCAAAATTGCCGTTGAATTCCTTGATACGGTCATGCCGTCTCTTCATATCGTTCATTACGACGATTCCGTCAGGACTGCAGCCGCGGAGGTGTTCAAAAAACTCTCTAAAGACAAGAAGCTTTCCCTGTGCGATGCCGTTTCCTATGTCGTTATATCCCATATGCTCGACAATATCCCCTGCCTTACCTTTGACAAGGATTTCAGGACCCTTGGCCTGACGGTTTATCCGTGAAATAACACTCTACACCATCAATGCTCGCACACCATTGCCGGCGCTTTTTCGGTCGCCTCTATGACTGTCTTGTATTTCCTTATCTTCACAGGCAAATCATTAATTGCTGCAACATATTCAGAACCGTGGTTAGTGAGAACAATTACCATTTTACCGTTGTCGTCGAGAGCGACCCATCCCTCGGCATCAAGCTCCCATCCGCTCCACAAGATCGGAAATTCATATATCTTTTTCATGTTTTATCCTCCTCAACAATTTCAAACACCAGGCAGATAAAGGGAATGCAGATAATTGTTCACTTTTGTCTTAAATCTCTCAAACACGGCTTCACTGTTTGCTGTGCCGTCCTTCATACGCTCCCAGTCCAACTGAAAACCATATCCATGATAAACAACGTGTCTGAATTTACGATAAGGCGAAATTGCCGTCGCCAGTTCTTCATCAAATAAGGCAGGCAGAGGATCGACAGCAGGCGAGCAGAATTTTTTGAACAGGTCAATATGCCACGCATCACCGGTCGGCAAGGGAATATCATTAAAGCGACTGATTCGCTTAAGAATATTCTCTATCCCGCCATAAAACTGAGCCATGAAAGCCGCGGCAGCGGTCCTTTCGCGTACAGTAGGTTCTCTCCCGTTGATATCCTTACTCAGCAATGCAAGCTCTCGAAGAACGGTTTCTATCAATTCCAGGTCAATACTGATTTCTTTTTTCAGTTCGTCCGTTGTCATAGCAGAACTTTACCTTTTGTTTTGATGTGTTCAGTGAAACGGGAAGGGGGATTTAGCGGCACAATGTCTAAAGATGTGCCCAATTCATTTTCCAGCCTCGCCGCAAGCTCATATAGTTTCCAGCCTTGAATTCCATCGCAAGCTATATCAATATCATTAGCCTTGTCCGGCGTTTCCGCTGAACTGCCGAAAAGAATCAGCCGCGTTGCGCCGTATAATTTTGCAAGCACAATAATTCTTTCAATTTGTGCATTAGAAACTGCCATTTATAGGCCTCCCTATTATCATTTTATGGCTTATTCATTTTAACAGAACATCTTAATATTGTTGCAAATTCGGATTTGCTGATTTTCCCCTCCGCCAAACTTATCATGGCATCATATAATTCCCATTCCCGGGCGGATATGCTTATTCCGTTAAGCTCAAGAAAAACAAGCGCGGACGCAAGGGCTGTTCTTTTATTGCCGTCAACAAAAGGATGATTTTGATACAAGATTCATGTCTCTGACCCCTTCACAGCCGCCATACCGCCGTATCTGGTCGGTATGAATCTCTATAACCTCGGCAAGAGTCAAAAAAACAATAGCGCCCATCTATTCAGCAAGCTTTTTCAGGACGCTTCCGTGGTTCCTGTTGACCTTTTCAAGCGCCGCCCTGAATTTCTTCTCTCTTTTAACGCTCTCGACAGGTGAAATTATTAAACTCTTTCCGTCTGTTGAAACCTCCAGCGGAGTATTCATGTCAACATTAAGAAGGTCCATTATAGGCTTATCTATTACCAAAGCCGCGCTGTTGCCGTGAGAAACCAGTTTCTTTATCATAACCGCCTCCTGTTAATACAATGTACTGACATTGTATCACCAATACCGGAGAGTGTCAAACCGGCGACTTCCAGCCATATATATCCTGCGCCTGCAAGCCCAGTTTCATGAAATGCCGATTATCTTAAACCCATTCCCTGTTTTCTCAACAGTAACCTTTGCGGTTACTGATTTTTTCTTTGTGAATAAGGTTTCATGATGTTGTTCCGGGACGATGTTTCTGTCAGTAACTTTTAATTCAGCCTTTTGGTTGTCTTTAGTCGATTTTAAAATTTGGTTCCCAGGACTCCATGTCAGGAAGGCATTTTCCCATATCAGCGTCTCCGGTGCAGTTGACAGTTGCTGCGTTACCGCCAGTCTTTGCACAGCAGTTTGAGTTCCGGCTGTCTTTTGACCATCAACCTTGAAATATCCGTACCCCACATTCGTCTTGCCGCCTGCT
>Ga0315281_10003465_pt1 | contig 23079 bp, 25 predicted proteins | sample YL17G07_0_MG_FD_204540 | JGI IMG/M metagenome (GOLD analysis project Ga0315281, IMG submission 204540) | Sediment microbial communities from Yellowstone Lake, YNP, Wyoming, USA - YL17G07_0 | ecosystem: Environmental > Aquatic > Freshwater > Lake > Sediment | place: USA: Wyoming | collected... | reverse complement strand
CCTTGCCATGTGGCATTTTGATCCAAAAACGCCTTATTGCGTTCTCGACGTAATAAGGCGGATGCCACACTCTCCTGCCTATTTATTCAACACAGTTCCGTTCAACGAAAGGTTTAAGACCGAAAAAACCGTAATGGGGCCACAAGGTGAATGTATGGCTGTGGGGTTTGTCCTGATTAGCACCGCACCCGCCAAGGAGCACGAGGTCTACAACGAACTGCTGAAGGTGAAGGAGGTTGTCGAGCTTCACCCGCTGTTCGGAGAGTACGATCTCATCGCGAAGATTGAGGCAGAGGACTTCAATCTCCTGGGGCAGGTCGTTGTGGACAAGATCCGGTCGATCCCCGGAGTCATAGATACGAAGACATTGACTGGTATCAAGTTCTGAGGAAAAAAATGAGACACGGGTGATAAAAAATGGAATGGGAAAGTTTCCTGACGGTGCTCTTGTTGACCTTCGGCGTATTCATGGTTCTGGCCGGGGCCTTTACTGCCTACTTCGGAAGCGGTAAGAGCAGGACGATAGGCGTGGTGTTGCTTATCATCGGTCTCGTGGTTGGAATCCTTTGGGTGTACCTGGCCGGATTCACGGACTCGATCGAAGTCTCGGTTGTCGACGTGGTCTGGACAGCATTCATAAACATACTGGCGGCGGTCATTGGAGCTCTCATCGCCGTGGGCGCGTTCCTGCTGGCGATAATGAAGTCCTGATCGTAAATCCCTTCCATTTTCTTCTTCTGCGAAATTCTTTTATCCTGACAACATGGTCAGTGGCATCATGCCTGACGTCCTTGTCATCCTGGGGAGCAAGAGCGATGCCCCAGTGGGCGAAAAGGCGGTTCAATTGCTGCGCCGGTTCGGTGTCACAGCCGAGATGACGGTCGCCTCCGCGCACAGGACCCCAGACCGTGTGAAGAGCCTCGTCCTGGGGAGCAATGCGAAGATTTTCATCGCCGTTGCTGGCCTGTCCGCCGCCCTGCCGGGGTCGATCGCGTCGATCACGACAAAACCCGTGATCGGCGTCCCGGTGAGCGGCAAGGTGAACATCGATTCTATCCTTTCCATCGTCCAGATGCCGCCGGGCATACCCGTCGCGGCGGTGGGCCTTGACGGGGGCGACAACGCCGCCTTGCTCGCCCTCGAGATGTTCGGGATAGGGGACGAGAGGATCCGCGGCGAGCTTGTGAAGTACAGGATGGAGATAGCGGACCAGGTGGAGCGCGATTCTGAAGAGGTGCACAAGTAATGTTCGACGCTGGAGCGTTCGTGAAGGAGGCAGAGGCGGAGCTCAAGAATTCGATACCGGGAAGGGCCATAATCGCCTGCTCGGGCGGCGTGGACAGCACGACTGCCGCAGTTCTGGTTAGCAGGGTGATCGGGGACAGGCTTCTTGCGGTCTATGTCGACACGGGCCTCATGAGGAAAGGCGAGACCGAAGTGGTCTCGGAGACGTTGAGAACGCTCGGCGTTAACTTCAGGGTGATAGATGCCTCGGACGAGTTCTTCGAGGCACTGAAGGGCATCGTGGAACCCGAGAGGAAAAGGAAGATCATCGGGGAGAAGTTCATCAGGATCTTCGAAAGGGCCGCGAGGGAATTCAATGCGGAGTACCTCGTTCAGGGGACGATAGCTCCCGACTGGATCGAGAGCGGGGACAAGTTGAGGGACACGATTAAGAGCCATCATAACGTCGGCGGTCTGCCGAGCGATATGAAGCTGAAGCTCGTCGAACCGATGCGCGACCTGTACAAGGACGAGGTCAGGAAGGTCGCTAGGTACCTTGGGGTCGAGGTTTCGGAGCGTCAGCCGTTCCCTGGCCCCGCCTTCGCAATAAGGATAATGGGAGAGGTCATTCCGGAGTCTGTGGAGATCGTCAGGACCGCCTGCGCCATCGTGGAGGAGGAGCTGGAGAAGGCGTCCGACCGGGGCAAGATGGAGAGGCCGTGGCAGTACTTCGCCGTCCTGCTGCCGGTCAAGTCTGTCGGAGTGCACGGCGACAGGAGAGCCTACGGACGGACGATCGCGATCAGGGCGGTCGACTCGATCGACGGGATGAGCGCCGCTTATTCGAAGATACCGCATGAGGTCTTGGAGACAATCTCGGTCAGGATAACGAACGAGATGAAGGACAAGGTGAACCGGGTGGTCTACGATATCACCAACAAGCCGCCGGCGACGATAGAGTGGGAGTAGGGGCGATTAGTCCCTGTGGCCGTCAAGTACCGAGTCTATCTCCGACCAGTCCGCTATCTTCGCGTCCGGGATGATGCCGTCGTCGTGCTGGTAGTACTTCGACTTCTTCAGAACGGCTAGCATGCCGACGCCCAGCGCACCTTTGATATCCGCCTGGAGCGAATTCCCGACGAACGCCGAATCCTCCGGCTTGACGCCGAGGTTCCACAGCGCGATCTTGAAAATCTTCGGGTTCGGCTTCCTTAGTCCAACGTCCGTGGAGAACACCATGTCGTCGAAGTATCCGTCGAGCTGGAAGTGTTCCATGTCTTTGAGCGGGTATTCGGACGGCAGCCCCCAGGCAACGTCGGAGACAAGACCTACGAGCAGGCCGCGTTCCCTCACCCTCTCCAGCATCTCGACCGCACCCTGGATCAGTTCTCTCGTCTCGAGAAGGGTCTGATAGAATGCGTTCAGTGAGTCGATCATCAGATCCTGACCGGAATCACACCCGAATCTGCGGAAACAGGTCTCAAGCGTCTCGGAAAGGGGGACCTCGATCATCTCAGTGATCTTCCGCTCCCTGGCTTCCTCGAGCAAGCGGGACAAATAGGCAGTGAATTCCGTTTCGTCGGGAGCCGGATTGCAAGTGTCCGCCGCGACATGATACACCCGACCCACGGCCTTCGCTTCGGGTCCCTTCCACTCATGGTAGTAGTCTATCAGAGTGTGACCCAGATCGAACAGTACTGCCTTCATCCTAGATTTCGGATGATCACGGTTGGCTTAAGTCTTGCTGTCGGATTCCCGGAGGATCACTATCAAAGGAACTGGCTTAGGTTTCAGAGCCAGGGCCCCGCCTTTCGCAACCCTTTAAATAAGCACCTTCCATTTATCGACGCAATGAAGGTCTACGTCATCGACAACGGGGGTCAATGGACGCATCGGGAATGGAGGGTACTTAAGTACCTTGAGGTCGACACGAAGGTCGTCCCGAACACCACCTCGTTCGACGAGCTGGGCGAAGTGGATGCGCTCGTTCTGTCAGGAGGAGCGCCCCGCGTGGCACTCGACGTCGACAGGATGGGCAGGAACGGGGAGTACCTCGACAGGGCGGACTTTCCAATCTTGGGGATCTGTGCCGGGATGCAATTCACCTGCACCAGATTTGGCGGCAAGACGGAGCCGGCGAAGGTCCCCGAGTTCGGCAAAACCCAGCTCTTCGTGGACGAGGAGGACGACCTGTTCCGCGGTCTGCCAAGACGATTCTCCGTCTGGGAATCGCACAACGATGAAGTGACGGTCGTGCCCGAGTCATTCCAAATCCTCGCTCACTCCGAGAACTGTCCGTACGAGGCCGTCAAGATGAAGACCAGGCCAATCTACGGGCTGCAGTTCCATCCCGAGGTTGAGAACACCGAGCACGGATACGAGATCTTCAAGAACTTCTTGAGGGTAGTCGAGGAATGGCGCCGCTGAGTCCGGAGGAAAAAGGAGTCATCGAGGAGGCTCTCTCGCAGACTAGGAAGACGATGACCTTTGAGCAGACCTTGGGCAAGACGATGCGCAAGCGCGGCATGGATTTCGACGCTTACGTCAGGCTGATGAGCGAGATCCGCGACATCGCGAGGAAGCGCAAGGTCTCGGTTGAGGAGGCTGCGGAGTCGCTCGCCAGTGGTCTAGAGCAGGAATAGAAGCACCATACCGATCAGCAGAATGGCGAGGACTATCGCCGTGACCGCCATCCTCCAATCCGATCCGAAGATTATGGGAACAGGGCCTATGAGCACGACGCCACCGCCCCTCACCTCTGGCTTGCGCCATTCCTCGACTTCCGCCTCGTCGGGAGACCGGGTCTCAGTCTGAACTCTTGTGGCACCGGCTGTCATTGACACGAAGAACGAGAGGAACAGCGCAATAATCCCGATGAACAGCAGTGCTATACCGACCGCGGGGAGCAGGCCTTCCGCATAGAAGACTGGGAAGATGATGAACAGCACGACCCGCATCTGACCTAGAGCTATCGATGCGACGGAGATGACGATGCCGATTATGATCGTCAGCAATGCAGCCAGTTTCAGGAGTCTTGCTGGCGCCATCACTTCCGTCCTAGCAATACGTGAGTAATCAATCTTTCCTTCGACCACGCGATGCAGGCGCGTTCCAACCATCAAGATGATGAAAAATGAAGAGAACAATATTGGAAAGGGAGCGGGCCGGAACGGCCCGGCTCTTTGTATACGACACCTGTTCGGTCTACTTCTCGGAGTGGAGGTTCCATGCGGCAACGAAGGACAATCCGTTCTTCGTCAGCGCCTTCGCCGTTAGGTTAATCGACTCGTGCTTGTCCATGTAGTTCTGTTCGAGATACCCCATGTCCCCGGCTGCGAGGACCTCCTCCTTGTCCCTGAAGTAGTCCAGGATGTCGGACGGGTGCTTGCGCTTCTCCTCCACCTCGACCTCTCCCCCCTCGTGCTTCGCGGCGATGTTCTTGACATGATCCGAGACCTTCAAGAGGTCGTCGCGGCGGTTGTATGGCTGCCTCACGATGCTCTTCCAGGTCTCGGTGATGTGGTGCTCTATGCGCACGTTGTCCTCCAGACCGAACCGCTTTCGGATGTAAGCCCCCCTCTCGATGGTCTTCACGTCCACCGAGTTGCTGAGGTTGAATCCTATGAGCGGCACCGAGCCGTCCTTCCTCGAGAACAATCTGGCGGCCATCAGCGTCCACAGTATTGAGTACGGGTTGTCGTTGCCCATGAACACCGATATCTTGAATTCCATGTCGATCCCGAGTTTATAGATGATGTATCCGAGCAGGACTGTCCCGGGGTTGATGTTGAGAACCTGCTGGACACCGTACTCGGTGTAGTAGTAGAGGAACTCGTCGATGTACTTCAGAGCATGATCGTTCGGCTGACCGACGCCGCCGAAGTAGCCAGTGATCGTCGCAGGACCGCCGAGGTGAACGTTCGACCCATCCGTCCCCTTGGTGTCCAGGGTCTCGACGTATGTCGCGCCGACAATCTGCATGGCTGCGGCGACCGCGAGGATGTCTCCCTGGTCCTTCTCCTGCTCCTTCATCTTGCGGACACGGATGTATCGGCCCGGCATTATCTCCTTGTTCTTGATCGACTGCTTAGCTTCTGTGATCAGCCAGGGGAAATACTGAAACGCGCTTATCTCAAGAGTGATGGCGTGCTTCTTGTCGAACTTCATTTTGTCTGCTTTCTTTCCCAAGACTTGGCGTCTGAATTCAGGGATTGATACAAAGGACCCCTTGTCCCTCTGAGCTTCGAGCCACTCCAAGTCCTTCAAGTATGGGGAGCGGATCTTGCGCAATCGCTTCGTGAGGTTCGGAAGCTGTCTTGCTTCGCGTGCCTTTGCATTGATTTCTTCAGGTGTGCCGTATTTGTCCACTACCCGAAGGATGTCATTGACCACCGGATTCTTTGGATCAAGAAGAAAATCATTGACCTCTTTCAAAGCGGCCGCGCGGATTTTCAGCTGCTCTCTCAACTCGCTATTCATGGGCACTGTCTCCTAAGCTGGAACGGTGCGGATTGTGTACCGTTCGCGCCGGGCTAACCGGGGTGCAGAATATAAAGCACTTTCTTTCCCGCTGGGGTAATCCACGAGCCGAGCAAATGCTTTTTAAGAGAAAAGTCCGATTATGTGTCCGGTGCGCTCTTGACCTCTCTGACCGGTGTCATAACGGAGATTCTTAAGGCCAGGGATTTTGTGGCGTCCGAGCGGGATGGATATTTGGTCGGGACGAAGGGCGAGAACGAGGTCGTCTTCTGCCTGATCTCACAGGAGGACGACAAATCCATCAAGGCTTTTCTTGACCAGTTCAAGGACTTCAAGGGCAGGAAGGTCATCGCGACGCTGAAAGGCTTGCCGGATTCCTCTGCGGAAGCTCTGGATGCAGGCGTCTTCGTGTGGGACAGGGAGGCGATTGAGCGCGAGATAGGCAGGACCAGGATCGAGAAGATCGTCGGCGAGCGGGACCATGGTCTGGTGGACGAACTCTTGGCCGACGATTACCCGAAGATGGTCTCGCCAGAGGAACTCGAGAAGGTCCAGACCGCTGAGGTAGGGGAGCGCATAGTCAAGCCGACGATCAACATAAATGATGTCAGGGAGATCTCCAGGCAGACCGTGGGCGGTTTCAGGTACAGATTGGAGCTCGTTCCGTATTATGTCTACAATTATTCCTGCGAGCTGTACGTGGAGGACAGGAAGCTCGGAAGTGAGAGCGGCCAGCTATCCGTGAACGCCTTGACGAAGAAGGTGGAGAAGTGGAACGATAAGGTCGAGATCGTTTACTCACTGGAGCAGAGCTACAGGCGCCTCGAGCCGATGCTGGACGCGGAAGAGGCTAAAGGACTGGTCAAGGATGAGGTGGTCCGGATGTACTCCTATGAAAGGGAGATCATCAAGGACAGCGGACAGGTGACGGTCGTCGAGAAGAAGAGGGTCTCGCCACGGGCCGAGGACGTCAACCTGGAAGGGCAGGGCATCTTCTACTCTCCGATCTGGTGCGTCGAAGGCATACACGGCGTCATGATCGTCAACGCCGGGACGGGAAAGATCATCAGCGAGGACTACTACCGATTGTGAGCGAATTACTCTGGCAAACCGTCTCCGTTCTTATCCCTCATTATTTACTTCTGTCAGAATCGAGGGCACCGAGTCTATCGAGTATGTTGTCCCAGTGGGAGCCCTTCCAGTAGATCTTCCCGCACTTCGTGCACCGGTAGAATTCGTTATTGTTCTCAAGCGCTCCGACCGGGACCCTGTCCTTGACCTCGCTCGGCTGAACGACCTCGAGGTCGCCGTTGCATACGGTGCAGCGGGTCAGGGTCTCGTCCAATCTGAGATCGAATGCATCGAAGACCTGGCGCAACTGCTCCGAGAGGTCGTCGCTCTCGATGTACAGACCTCTTCCTTTTGTCCTTCGGACCAGGTCCCTGTCCCTCGTGAGCAGTATCCTTTCCTCCGCATTCGCAAGTCGGAGGATGTCTGCGTCCTCCATGTCCTTCTCATAAGTGGTGTCGTAGCCCATTATGCGAAGCCAGCGGGATAGCGATCCTAGCATCTCGTCCGCGGCGAACTTCGGCCTTCTGTCAATCATCCCTAACGACCTCGTAGCTCAGCAAGACTCCGCTTCCGAACCTGGTGACCCCGACCAGCTCGAGGGGGACCGTCTCATCATCCGGGAATCCCTCGCCGTCGACCGGCGTGGGAGAGGTCCTTCCGCCGATTATCATGTTACCGACGAAGACGCAATAGCGATCGACGAAGCCGCCGGAAAAAAATGACCAGATGACCTCTCCTCCTCCTTCGACGAGGAGGCTCCTCACGCCTCGCCTGTGGAGCTCGGTCAGCAAGATGTGAAGGTCCACGCGCCCACTCCCGCAGCGGAACGCCTCCGCTCTCTTCCAGGTCTTCGAACACTCCTCTGCGGTGACTATTAGGGTCGGTGCTCTGCCGTCAAGCACCCTAGCGCTCTCTGGCGTCCTGCCCTTGGAATCCAGGACCACCCTACGCGGGGTCTTTCCAGATCCGGCGCCCTTCACGGTGAGGTGCGGGTCGTCAGCGAGTATCGTTCCCACGCCGACAAGGATGGCGTCCGAGGACGCGCGCAGCGCCTGGACCCTTTCCAGGTCCTCCTGAGAGGATATCCTGACCTGTCTCCTGCTCCGGCCTGCTATCTTGCCGTCCGGTGTCATTGCACAGTTGACGATGACAAAGGGCCTCATCGTGGCCAAGCATACTCGTGAAAGCACAATAATACTTCCGCAGACTGAACCCGAACGCCGGCGATTCCCAATCGTTAATTAGCCCTGAGCAGATACGAATCCCGATGGAAGAAATCGACATAATCGAGAGGAAGAGGAGGGACATCCAGGACGCCTATGTGATCGACGGTTTCCCGAGCGTGGGTCTGGTAGGGTCGATCTCGGCGAACTATCTCGTCAGCTTCCTCGGGCTGGAAGAGATAGCGGTGGTGGATTCGGTCAGTTTCCCGGCCATGTCTCTGGTCAGGAGCGGGAGGCCTCACAGCCCCGTGAGGATCTATGCGGGTCAGAAGGGGGAGGACAAGGTCGTTGCCTTCGTCTCAGAGTTCCCCCCGCCGTCCAACCTGGCCAAGCCCTTGGCAAAGACGATGATGGATTGGATAGAGGACAACAGGTGCCAGATGCTGATATCGCCCGAGGGGTTGGTCATGGAGACCGGGGAGTCACCTCAAGGGGTCGGTCAGGCGCCCCCGGAGAACAGGGTCTATGGCATCGGCTCGACTCCGAACGCAATGGACATACTGAAGAAAAACGAAATACCGTTGTTCGACAACGGAGTCATCGTCGGTCTGGCCGGCGTACTGCTGAATGAAGCGGTGAACCGGAATTATGACGTGGTGATACTCCTCTCGGAGGCGCACGCCGAGTATCCGGACGCGAGGGCCGCTGCGGCGGTGACAGCTGCTGTCGACAAGATTCTATTGCACATAGAACTCGATACGAAACCACTTCTTGCCGAGGCAGCGGGAATTGAGGAAAGGCTCAAAGAGATCTACAAGAAGGCCGGCAAGAAGGACGAACTGACGAAGATGCGTTCGATCATGTACGGTTAGGGAACGACGACGATCTCGTACCCGCCGTCGACGCTCTTCACATCGAACGTCGGGTCGAGGAAATTGCCTATCAACCACATCTGGGTCTTCAAGTGCCTGGTCATCTCCCTTACCCTGAACACCGACCTGCCCTTAGCCAGCACCATGTAAGGGACAAGCTGGTCCGCGGAGTGGACGTCTAGCGTCCCGACTCCGGTCATCTCCCTCCTGAGCGCCTCGGCGGCATCAGTCCCGACCTTCTCCGCAGGGACGCCCCTCTCACCGAGCGCGTCGGCTCCGAGAACGGTCTTCTCATATTCCGCGAACAAGCATATGCCCGCTCCTGTGGATCTGCCGCTGGACACATCGGTTCTTACACTCATCCCGCCTTTGTCCAGGAATGCCTTCTTCCCTGAGTGCGAGATCCGTTTGCAGACGTGCTCGGGCAGGTTCTGGGAGAAGCACACGCCCCGCAGCTCCTTCAATGCGCCCCTTTCTCGGAGCTCGAGCGGGGAGATCCCCGTCGAGGGCTCTATTTCGACAGTGACCTTACCTCCACCTTCTGGATAGAACCCCCTCGCATCGATTCGCATATGGATTTCGACTCCCATTTTCTTCAAGATTGGGAAGAGCACGTTGATGTAGTAGTCCACCGGGGGTGACAATCTGACGTTAGTGCCTCCAGTAATCTCCAACACCGTATTCTTCTCTGATTTCAGCGCCGGGAGGATGCATGCCTGCAGCACCAAGGAGACGCTCCCAGCGCTTCCAACATCAAACCTTCTCCGCCCCCCGATAATGGCTCCCGGCGAAAAAACGAGTTCTCTGTTGCCGATGGAATCGCCCCTCACTCTCGCTTCGCAAAGCGCGGCAACCCCTCTCACGGCTGCTAAATGCTGATGGGCAAGTCCAGCCTTCGGTCGCTTAGCTCGAATGTTAAATACTCTGACCTCCCTGCCGGTCAGGGCTGAGAGTGCAACACTGCATCGGAGCAGTTGTCCTCCCCCCTCCCCCTCAGACCCGTCGATTTCTATCAACAACATCCCTCAGTGGTGATTCAGACGTGGTCGATAAGGGCCTTACACTCATTCATCTTTTTGTCTTGGAGGCGCTCGTCCTCTGCCCTTCGTTGAGGTCATGGACGGAAAGCGAAATCTGTAGAGTGAATGGCTGATGCAAATCTGTTTTACAGGGTCCAAAAAGAGAATCTGGTAAGGGACAAGATCTTCTCGGGGAGGGACATGTCTTACTTCTCTAGTATTCAAGTCAAATAGGACATGACGTTGCGTGTGCATGGTGCTTGGGAAGAATGGAGTGAAGGTGCATGGGACCATCGAAGGCGGGGGCTTATTGTGCTTTCTTACGAACTCGCAGCTGTGACATGCTTGAGAGCCAGAGGTATTGGCGGTAATTAGACAAGCCTGGTAATTCTGAAGACTCATCACTGGTCGTGATGACCATTCAGTGGTCACTTTGATTATGCGGAAGAACCACTTCTCCGTGGAAGGACGAAACGCTTTATTGATTCCATTACGATGAATGTGATGGCCGTTCCGCTGATTATCCAGGCGACGTCGATGATTGTTGGAATTGTGAGGTGTAGCGCATCTCTCGCAGGAGAAATCGCGAGTAGAACGATCAGTAGGATGATTTCCCAGACGATCGCCAGGAGCAGCCATTTGTGAGGCTTCGCTCTATCTATCGTGAACTGGAGCGAACGGCAATTCAGCGCGACCGCAAGTTCGATGAATACAAGTGTGAGGAACAATCTCGTCCTAGCTGCATCAACTCCCTCTGGCAATGCAGTGACGAAGGCAGCGAGGAGTATCGGTGTCTGCACTAGTATAGCCGTGACGAGAAACGATTTCACGTCTCTTGTGAAGACCGACTCGTTCTTCTTGCGAGGAGGACGCTGCATAATGTCGGGGTCAGGCGGGCTGAAGGAGAGAGCTAGCGCGGGCAACCCATCTGTGGCAAGGTTGATATATAGAATATGAATCGGGAGAAGTGGAAGAGCGTCTTCCCCTTCATACCCCAGCAGGCGCATCACGAATAGTGCTCCAATGCTAATGACGGCGATTTCGATGAGGTTCGCCTGAAGAAGGTATGTCAGATACTTCTTGATGTTGTCGTAGATCCAACGACCGCGCTCCACGGCCTTGACTATGGTGGCGAAGTTGTCATCAGCCAACACCATGGCGGAAGCTTCCTTTGTGACATCAGTTCCCGTTATGCCCATCGCGATTCCTATGTCTGCGCTTTTCAAGGCGGGAGCATCGTTTACTCCGTCTCCCGTCATCGCCACAACGCGACCCTGTCTTTGCCAAGCGTTCACTATCCTAAGTTTGTGAGAGGGTGATACCCGAGCATAAACAGTCACTCTATCGACGATTCCCACAAATTCCTCGTCGCCGAGACGCTCAAGCTCCTCACCTGTTAGAATGAGATCGCCCGAATTGAATATTCCGAGTTCCTTCGCAATCGCCATTGCAGTCAGTTTGTGGTCGCCCGTAATCATTACCGTTTTCATTCCGACTTCCCTGGCCACTCGGATTGCCTCTATTGCTTCCGGCCTGGGCGGGTCGATCATCCCTATGAGCCCCAGGAACACAAAACCTTTCTCGACGTTTGATTTGTCCGAGAACGATGTGTTCGATGGCAGGTCTCTGTCGGCTATCGCAAGAACGCGGAGGCCGTTGCTCGCCATTTCGTCGTTTATCTCCATGATACGTTTTCTTCTCTCGTCTGATAGTTCCACGCTCATACCATTATCGAAGACGTGAGTGCAGGATTTGATCACCATCTCCATCGCACCTTTCATGCTCGCGATGAGAGAGCCATTCGGACCAGAATTGATGACAGTCATCACTTTTCGTTCTGAGCTAAAAGGCAGTTCGGCTTTGCGCGGATAGGCGGCTCCAATATCCATCGGGCTCAGACCGAGCTTCTCTGCAAATACCAGTAATGAGCCTTCCGTTGGATCACCGACGATCTTTCTCTTGCCCTCTACGACGTCAATACGAGCGTCATTGCACGAGACCGCGGCAGAAGCGACCCTAAGCATTGATTTCTTCTCTGCCTCCTGAATCGGTCTTCCGTTTAGAGAGACTTGACCAATTGCTTCGTACCCAGCACCGGATACGTCGAAGAATCTCCCGTCGAAATACACCTTTCGAACCGTCATCTCTCCTTTGGTGAGTGTGCCGGTCTTATCGGAGCATATGATTTGCGTACATCCTAGCGTCTCAACTGCATGCATCTTCCTGATGAGTGCGTTTTGTTTGGCGAGTATCCGCATTCCGATTGCGAGGTTCGCTGTAACGACAGCAGGCAGAGCTTCTGGCACTGCAGCGACTGCGAGGGCTATGCCAAAAAGAAGAACCTTGACTATCAGGTCAGGATCGAAATGACCTGCAATCAGATATTCTTCAACAAGTTCCACTGTAACCACAATGAAAATGATGGCGAGGACTAGAAAGCCGATTTTCTTGCCGATTTCGTTCATTCTACGTTCGAGAGGCGTCTTCTCGCTGACCACGGTTTTCAACGTCTGCGCTATTTTTCCGAACTCGGTTTTCATCCCTGTGGTGACTACAATCGCCCTCCCTCTCCCGTATACGATTGTCGTCCCGGCGAAGACCATATTCGTACGGTCCGCCGTCTGGGTGTTTTCCGGTAGGGTTGCCAGCGTTTTCGTAACTGGAATAGACTCACCAGTGAGAGGGGCCTCATCGATCCGGAGATCGATTGAATCGACCAATCGCATGTCGGCTGGGACTCGATTTCCGGCGCCTAGAATCACCAAGTCGCCAGGAACAAGATCGCTGACGGCAATCTCGGATTCGGATCCTTCTCTCCTGACGATGCACGTCAGGCTGAGCATCTTCTTGAGCGCGTCCAGTGTCCTCTCCGCACGATACTCCTGGAAGAAGCCGAGGAGGACCACAAAGACGATGATGACAATGATAACGATCGCATCTATTGCCTCCCCCATGCTGGCAGACAACGCTGTCGCTATCAACAGAATTATGATGAGAATATTCATAAACTGCTTGATCAAGACCCTCAAGGCAGAGGCCTTCTCCTTTTCAGCCAGGACATTGCGACCGTATTTCTCGAGCCTCGCATGTGCCTCAGACCAGATGAGGCCCGCGTCTATATCGGTCTCCAATGCCTTACCGATGTCTTTGGCGTCGATTGAATGCCAGGGTCTGTCATCATCCATCTTCTTGTCCTCAGAAGTGTCGTCCACGATATTCATCATGTGCTAAGTAATTAACTGACCTCAGGAGAATACAATTCATTCTGCCCTTCAGTTCTACGAACTTGCGTCGATGGACGGTCGGCGACCTTGTTCTGGAACGCGGGGAAGAACCAGAAAAGCTTTTGTATCGTCTGTTAATTATAGTCAGCAAGGGATGCACTGGGCCTGTTCCTGCTTCGGATGGGATGGTATGGGAGCGTCAATCAAATGCGATAGGCCTTCGATTGGGGTGATCTTACCCAGAGGGCACGTCGGGCCGGATCGGCTTGCTGGTAGCACCTGAATATGCAGCAAGCGTTTCGATATCGATCAAAGGCGCAAACATGACCAGTCCTGTGATGATGGTCGGAAGCAGACCTACCTTAGGAGACTGAGATCAGAGAATGGTAACGACGGAGAGCGTCATGTTTGAGGTAGGAGCTGTAATGCTCATCGCCTTCATAGGGGCGGCGCTGGCCTCGAAGGCGAAGCAAAGCGTCATCCTCGGCTACATCCTCGCCGGGATCCTGATCGGCCCGAACATGCATCTCGCCATCGGATCGCTCTCTTATGATGGGGTCATACAAGATACAAGTTTCATTGAATATCTCTCATATCTCGGCCTCATCCTTCTGATGTTCTTCGTCGGGCTCGAGTTCTCTGTCAGCAAGCTCAAGAAGACGAAGGCCCCGGCAACGGTACTTGCAATGATGAATATCGGAATCGGCATGTTGACAGGGATTCTCCTGGGGACGGCGCTAGGGTGGTCACTGATCGACACGGTCTTCCTTGCCGGCGTGATCGCCATGAGCAGCACCGCCGTCACCGCAAAGTCGCTCATCGAACTGAAGCGTCTGGCGAACCCAGAGACCGAGTTTCTGCTTGGGATGGCCATAGTTGAGAGTTTCCTTTCTATGATCCTCCTAACCGTCATTGGCGGGATGATGGTGAGGGGGGCATCCTCCTCCGTCAGTCTGATCAAGCTCGCCGTGGGTATAGTCGCATTCTATGCCTTCTTCGTGTTCCTTGCGGTATTTGTCATACCGAGGACAGTCTCGCACCTTCGAAAGATAAAGAGCGATGAAATGTTCATCCTGTTCGCCCTCGGTCTCGTGTTCCTCTCGGCCGCACTGGCTGAGGCGTGTGGGGTGCCGGCGATCATCGGTGCGTTCTTCATCGGCATGGTGTTCGCAGAGACTAAGGTCTCTGAGAGGTTCGAGGAGAAGATCGTCCCATTCAGGGACGCGTTCGTTGCGATATTCTTCGTCTCCTTCGGCATGCTTATAGACCCGGCGATGTTCACGCAGGTGTGGTGGATTGTCGCAATTGCGGTGCCGTTGGTCATTCTGAATGACCTCATAATAACGGCTATACTGGCTTACTTCCTCGGCTTCTCCGCGAAGGCTTCGACGTCGATGAGCTCGGCGCTCTGCGGGCGCGGGGCGGAATCGGTCATGTACGCCACCGTGGGGAGCAGATCCGTCGGGGCTACGAAGGGGGCAGAGCTGTATCCTTTCGCTGGGGCGTTCTGCTTCATCATGAGCGCGATTACCCCGTTCCTGATGAAGAAGAGCAACGTGGTAGCGGAAAGGGGAAGCAGGGTCGTTCCGAAATCGATCAAGTTCAGCGGGGCCGTGATCTCAAGAACGCTCGGAAAACTCGTCATGCCTTCGTCCTTCCACCTCTATGAGCCGACGAGGAAGATCGGCATCTCGCTTATTGTATATTTCATCGTATTGACCTCGGTCATCGTGACATCGGGTCTTGCCCATTTGATTGCATTCGCCGTCGCTGTCGCCGTGACCGCAGCCGTATGGCGCGTTCTTGGGTCCGAACTGCATTCAATCGTGAGGAACACGAACTACTCGAACCTCGGCGCCCAGGTCAAACGCCACAATGAGACGGAGAGATTCGTCTCTCTGTTCGTCTTCATCAATCTCTTGGCGATCGTGCTGGTTTCCTTCCTGTTCTCGTATTACTGGCAATCCGTTCTGATAGTTCTATTGGTCTATTTCGTAGGAGTGCTGATGCTCATGAGAAAGAACTACAGGGATAATTTCGGCTCATTCCCGATCGCGGCGGGTTACTTCTCCGACGGTGTCTCAAGTCCCGAGCGGACGTTCGATGTCCCTGTCGTATCGGACCGCGTCGTCAAGAAGAACCGATGGAAATGGCTGTGAAGCCAGCACTCGCGGTCCGGATTATCGTCGAGAGCCTCGACGGCAAACGTTATTGAGCATGACAGGCAATAGAATCATGACGGAAGGGGGTGAGAGGCGTGATCAAGAAGGTGAATTATATCACGTTCCCTGTCTCAGACCTGGAGTCAGCGATTGCCTTCTATGAGAAAGTTCTCGGACTCAAGAAAACTGGTGAATGGTCCAACTACGCGGTCTTCGACGTCGGGGGCGTTGAGTTCGGCTTGGAGCCCGGCGGAAAGCAAAGCATATTCCTGCAAGTTGACGATGTGGACAGGCAATACCAGGACCTGGTCAGCAGGAACGTCGAGTTCCTTACCAAGCCCGAGGACCAGTCTTGGGGCGGTCGGGCAGCTACTTTCGCAGACCCGGACGGGAACATGTTCACGCTCGTGCAGTTCAAGGGATGAGAAATGCGTATTCACGAAATCTCGCTGGAAGAGGTGTAGCTAAGAAGTAGAGCTTCAATCATCTAATCTGAGAGTGGTGAGGTTGATTGGGATCCATCGAAAAGCATCGCGAATTCCTCAAGCATACAATACCGTCTGAGTTGGAAAGAGTGAGATCGGACCAACAGAAAGGGGTTCCGCCTCCGCCTCTTCAAAAGCGGTGTCCAGAGAATTCTGAACTGATCGATCTGGTCCCACCCGATGATCTGTCCGCGGGCAGCATGCCTCTGATCGATGTCATCAAGAAACGAAGGAGTCATAGGCAATATTCTAGGGAACCACTGACAATGGAGGAACTCTCATTCCTGCTCTGGGCGACTCAGGGAGTAAGGAGTGTGTCCAAAGGAAACGTCCATACGTTGCGGATGGTCCCGTCCGCCGGAGCGCGCCACCCCTTCGAGACGTATGTCTTCGCCTACCGTGTGGTGGGGCTTCGACCGGGGCTCTACAGGTATCTTCCTTTGTATCACAAGTTGTGTTTCCTGTCTGAGTCCGATGCGGAATTCCATAGAAGGCTCATCGATGCAACATTGGGGCAGAGCTTCGTTGGCGAGGGTGCCGTCGTCTTCATTTGGACCGTGGTCCCGTATCGATCCGAATGGCGTTACCTCATTCGAGCACACAAAGTCTCCGCATTGGATGCGGGTCATGTTTGTCAGAATCTCTATCTTGCATCCGAGGCCATCGGGGCCGGCACTTGCGCAATTGCGGCTTATGATCAGGAGAAGATGGATGCCTTGTTGGGAGTGGATGGAAATGAGGAATTTACAATCTACCTTGCCCCCGTCGGAAAAGTCAAACAGGGGGAGAAAAGGACGACGATTCGTGACGGTCTGGATAGACATATGAGTGCGGCTGCCGGGATTCGAACCCGAGTTTGAAGCTTGGGAAGCTTCAGTCCTAACCACTAGACTACAGCCGCTTCCGCACTAAATCCGCAATCGGCGTTTTAAACCTTTTCGACTGGAAAAACAAAAACCAGAGAATACGAAGAGGTCTTCAGCATGACTGGTCACCTAGGAAATCACCAGACTGTTTCATCATCCGACCGTTTCCAGCTGGCTGATGATGTTCCAGATGAGTGTTCGGCCGTGCAGTGGGATGTTCGGGTCGTTCGCCAGCTCATCCAGTATGAAAATGGCGCTCGCGGCCCTGACGTCAAAGGCCTCGCTCTGGTGGAGCAGCCGCTCCTTGGCGTCGGTCGCACCCCTTCTGATGTTCCTCGGCACCGACGTGTCCTCGGCGAGCTGGTCGAGCACCTCGATGATCTGCTTGAGTTTGACGTTGCCTTCCATCTTACCACCTCTCCTCATGTGATCAGTAGGGTGCTTGGTGCCCCCTCATTCCTCCTCAGCGATCTTCTCGGCGACCGGCTCCACTTTCAGCTCCCCTCTCTCCTTGAAGGTCATCACGACCATCAATGTTTTGATGTCCTTTACTCCTTGAATGTTCGCGACTTTCTCGACCAGGAACCTCTTCAACTGATTGTAGTTCTGGAACTTTACCTTGCTGACAACGTCCGTGTCCCCAGTAACCAGGAAGACGTCTTCGACGACCTCGTACTCCGATATCCTTTCGGCCACCGATTCAGCATCCTTAGTGTCTATCTTGAGCGTGATGAGCGCGGTGACCTGGTCATCTCCATAGTAGTGGACCATCACGGTCTCGTACTCTGACTTATCCTTTTCTTGCATGCGAAACCCCCCAGATCATGTTATCCAAGTCGGAACGGATCCAATCGTCGGGAGGCCCTGCTTCCTTAGAATTTTGGCAGCAAAGTCAATCCAGGTGTGGAAAATGGCTCACGCCGCTGTCTCGAATTCCTCTTGCAGATCGATAATGACCTGTTCAAGGACCTCTTCTAGGCTTGAGCTCCTGTACTCCCTCACTCCGCCGAGATCGCTCTGAACTCTTGCCACGTAGGTCGAGTTGCTCTTCAGGAATTCGACATTGCACAGGGTCTCTTCCATTTTTCACACACCTCGAGCCAACATCCCGCGAGTGTTGACACCACTCGGCGAATACATGGTTTGGTATTTAATGATTTTCGTATGTGTGCGGCTCAGATCGCAGGATGCTGGCTAGATATTCGCGCGACACCAGATGTTCGACCTGTTGGGTTCCAGGGGGCGCCGACGGGATCCCTGCCAGTTTCAATTCACGTTCCCTACTTCAGCATCTCTCTGGCTATGACGATCTTCTGCACCTCGCTCGTCCCCTCGTATATCTCCGTGATCTTCGCGTCCCTGAACAGCCTCTCGACGTTCGAGCCCTTCATGTAGCCGTGTCCGCCGCGCACCTGAACGGCCTCCCTGGTCACTCTCATCGCCACGTCCGAGGCGAAGAGCTTCGCCATCGAGGCGTCCGCCGTGAACCTCTCTCCCTTGTCCTTCTTCCAGGCGGCCCTGTACGTCAGGAACCGGGCCGCATTCGTCAGGGTGGCCATCTCGGCGATCTTCCACTGGATCGCCTGGAACTCACCGATCGGCTTCCCGAACTGTTGCCTTTCCTTCGCGTATTTCACCGAGTCTTCCAACGCGGACTGGGCGATACCTACCGCCTGGGCTGCGATCCCGATGCGGCCGCAGTCTATTGCTGACATCGCGATCTTGAACCCTTCCCCTTCCTTCCCGAGCATGTTCTCCGCAGGAACGGCAAGGTTTTCGAAGAATATCTGGGCCTGCTGCGAGCCCCTTATCCCCATCTTATCTTCGATCTTCCCCACCACATAGCCCTTGGATGAGGTATCGACGATGAACGAGGTGATGCCTTTGACACCCTTCTCCCTATCGGTCATGGCGAATATGAGGGCGGTCTTGCTCTTTCCCGCGTTCGTGATGAATATCTTCGTCCCGTTCAGTATGTAGAAGTCCCCCTCCTTCTTCGCTGTCGTCTGCATCGAAGCGGCATCCGTTCCAGCGGTCGGCTCCGTCACGGCAAAGCTCCCTATCTTGGTGCCGTTGGCGAGCGGCACGAGGAACTTCTTCTTCTGCGCCTCATTCCCGAACTTTTCCAGAGAGTAGCACACCAGCGAGTTGTTTACAGACACAGCTGCAGACACCGAGGCGGAAGCCCTGGAAAGCTCCTCAATGACCATCGCATAGGTCACGGTATCGAGCCCCATCCCACCAAGCTCCTTCGAGACGATCATCCCGTTCAGACCCATGCTGCCGATCTTGTGGATCACATCATCGGGGAATATCCCCTTGAGGTCGATCTCAGCGGCTATCGGCTCGATCTCTTCCTTTGAGAACTTCTTCACGTTCTCTAACAGGGTCCTCTGTTCATCTGTGATTCCGAAGTCCATTAACCCTCCCCCTTCGGGGCCGTATATCGCTGCGGGATGTAATAAAAAATACCTTCAATTGAAGGATCCTCGCCTCCAATTCCCACGCGCGCTACTTTCGTTCTTTTTCCTTCAGCGCCTTCTCCATATAGAACGCGCCCTTTTCTGGCCCATAATAGTCGGGCAACTCGTACATGACCGCGAATCCGTGCCTGAGGTATAGGTTGATGGCAGGAACGTTCGCCTGCGCGACCTCGAGGACGAGTCTCTCTGCCGACGCGGCACTTGCGCATTCCTCGATCCCTGCAAGAAGTTCCTCAGCGATCCCGCGCCTTCTGAAATCCGGCAGCACGGCTATGGAGACGATCCTCGCAGAGTCACAACCCCTCCTGCAGAAGACGGTCGCGTATCCGACGACCAAATCGTTTTCCTCGGCCACAATCGTCATGAAGTCCTCGCCCGTCAGGAGCAACTTCAGCACCTCCTTCTGGTATCTCTCCCTATCGAAGGATCCCTTCTCGATAATCTCGATGTTCTCCAGGTCCGAGGCGGACGCCGTTCTCAGCTTCACGACTAGCGAATCGCTCAGCGGCGATAAATCGTTGTTGCGGTACGCATCGGTTGGGCGGTAAGGACTTCCAGATGCGGTCTCCTCGATAAACCGAAAGGAAAAGATAGTTGAATGCAGTTCGTTGCACCTGATGAGGTCTCCAGTGCGAACAAAGGAGATATTCACCTCTCTCCCGATCGGGGAGGAAGTGACCGTTAGGGGTTGGGTCTACCGGACACGGAGCAGCGGTTCGATCGTGTTCTCCGTAATACGCGACTCGTCCGGCATAGTCCAGGTGACGGTCAAGAAGGGAAACCTCCCCGACGCGGACTTCGAGAGCGCGGTCGCTGCATCCATCGAATCCTCTGTCATTGTCACTGGCATGGTGCACGAGGACAAGCGCGCGCCGGGCGGATACGAGATACGCGCGAGCGGCTTCAGGGTCGTCGGGCCCGCGGCCCCTTTCCCGATCACCGAGTATCAGAGCGAGGAGCTCCTCCTCGACAACAGGCACCTCTGGATCAGGTCCCGCGAACAGAACTCGGTGATGAAGATAAAGGCGACCGCCATGGAAGGGGCGAGAGACTGGCTGAAGAACAAAGACTTCATCGAGGTGACACCGCCGATCTTCACCACCAACGCGTGCGAGGGCGGCGTGACGCTTTTCAAGTTGGACTACTTCGGCAGGGAAGCATATCTGAGCCAGAGCGCTCAGATGTACCTCGAGGCGCTCATCTTCGCACTGGAGAGGGTCTATTCCCTGACGCCGTCCTTCAGGGCCGAGAAGTCCAGAACGCAGAGGCACCTGACCGAGTACTGGCATCTGGAGCTTGAGGAGGCCTGGGTGGAGAACGAGGGCAACATGGAGCTCCAGGAACAGCTCGTGACGGCGATGGTGGAGAGGGTCCTCAGCGACAGGAAGGAGGAGCTGGAGCTTCTGAGGAGGAACATCGAGCCCCTGAGGTCCGTGGCCCCTCCGTTCAAGCGGTTGAAGTACTCCCAGGTAATAGACCAGCTCAAGTCCGAGGGTTTCGAGGTCGAGTATGGTTGCGATCTCGGCGCGCCGGAAGAGAGGGCAATGACCGCGAGCGAGACCGCCCCGGTTTTCGTCACGAACTATCCGAAGGAGTGCAAGGCGTTCTACATGAAGGAGGACCCAGAGGACCCCAAGACATACAAGTGCGCCGATCTCCTTGCCCCGGAAGGCTACGGCGAGATCATCGGGGGCAGCGAGAGGGAGACGGACCTGAACAAGCTCGTTGAGAGACTGGAGGCCCAAGGCATCCCGATGGAGCCATACCAATGGTATCTGGATCTGCGCAGGTACGGATCCGTTCCGCACTCGGGCTTCGGGCTCGGTCTCGAAAGGGTCGTGAGGTGGATCTGCGGGTTCGAGCACATAAGGGATGTCATTCCGTTCCCGCGTACTGTCGCCAGAACCTATCCCTGAGAGGCCTTCTTCGCTAGGTGTACGAGCATTTCGCATGTCTTTTCCAGTTTCTTTATCTCGACGCATTCGTCCATGACGTGGGCCATCTTAGGCTCTCCGGGACCGTAGATGTAGATCGAGCTGTTCGCCTTCGCGTACCTCGGAGCTTCGGTCGCGTAAGGAACGCTAATGACCTTGGTGCCCAGAAAGCGCTTGATTTCGTCGACAACCCAGGATTTCGGGTCTGCCTCGAAAGCATCGAGTCCGTAGATGACCTCGATCTCGTATCCCTTTCCTCCAAGCCTCTTGTGCAGGAGATTGGCAATGTCATCGGGGGTCTGGGGCGCAGGAAACCTTATATCGATCTCCGTTTCGCACCTGTCCGGCACGACATTGTTCTTCGTCCCGCCCTTTATCGTGGCAAAGCACATCGTGAGGCCGTCGGTGGGACCTCGCGGTATCTTGGCCAGGTTTGACAGTCTTCCGAGAAGAGAGTGCATCTTCAGAATAGCATTCTCCCCGAGCCAGCTCTGGCTTGAGTGGGCGGCCTTCCCGTGTGTGATCAGTCTGAAGCGATAGACTCCTTTCTCCTTGCAGGCGACGTTCAGTCCCGTTGGCTCGCAGATGATGATCGCGGGCGCCTTCTTCAGCGCGTCTATCTTGCTGAGCTCGAGAGCACCCAACATCTTCTCCTCTTCGTCCGTCGTGAGCATGATCGAACATGGGACGCCGTCTTCGGTCAAGGTCTCTGCCGCGTGGAGCATCGAAGCGACCGCGCCTTTCATGTCCGCCGTGCCTCGACCATATATTCTCCCCTTCGCGATTTCTCCTTGTTTTCTTTTCCACCCGTTCCCGATTGGAACGGTGTCGAGATGACCTGAGAATATGACACCCCCCGGGCCATTTGCGGCAAATATCGCGGGGGTGTCCTCATTCCCAACGATCTTGACCTCCATTCCGCATTCGCGCAGTTTCCCGACAACGTATCGGACGATATCGGATTTGTCTGCCCGGTTGTCGCTGTCGATCTGTAAGAGCTCCAGGAGAGTCCCGGTCGTCTTCTTGACCACTCGGGCTTGAGACGACTGTCGCATCATCTTCATCCTCACTTCCTGAGGAACGGCGGTTTGACTATTCTCGCTGGCACGCTCATGTCCCGTATCTGTATCCGAACATCCGTACCTGTCATGTTGTGCGGAGGGTTGACGTATCCCAGACCTATGCCCTTCTTCAGCGAAGGGGACATCGTTCCGCTGGTGATTCTGCCAATTACCTTTTCGTTCTTCGTGATCGGATAACCGTGGCGGGGAATCCCCCTTTCGAGGACCTCGATTCCCACCAGTCTCTGGTAGTCGTATTCCCGCTTCTGATCGAGGAGGGCCGAGCGCCCGATGAAGTCATGGACCCACTTTATCACCCAGTCTGGGCCGGTCTCCAGCGATGTCTGTGTACCGTCGAAGTCGGTGCCTGATAGCAGGTAACCCATATCGAGGCGGAGAGTGTCCCTGGCCCCAAGCCCTGCCGGAAGAAGGCCGTGCTCCTTTCCTATGAACAGGAGTATGCTCCAAAGGACCTTTGCGGACGCGTTCTCCGACAGTATCTCGAAACCGTCCTCGCCGGTGTATCCAGTACGGGAGATGTAGCACTTCTCCGCGAATTCGACATGGGTCTTTGCGGACTTGATCGGTTTCTGCTTCACCTCGAAAGAGAAGACCTCTGTAACGAAGCCCTGCGGCCTGAAGTCCTGAGGTATGACCGGGATCGGGTTGCCTTCGACGGATAGGTCGACGAAATCCCCGGTGAACCTCTTCATCGTGGAGAGGTCGTAAGTGGTCATCTTCTGAAGGATCTCCTGCGCCTTCGGCCCTTGAAGAGCGATGCAGGCGAGGCGGTCGCTCGCGTCGACGATCTCCTGCTTGGTGGCATGCCTGCGCACCCACGAGACGATTTTGGGGGTCGTGGCGGCATTCGGCACCATAAGGTACTCGCCGTCCCGAACGCGGGTCACTATCGTGTCGTCCATGATCCTGCCTTTCTCGTCAAGGATGTGGGCATACATGGCCTGGCCGACGGGCATCCCCTTCACGTCGTTCGTCAGGAGTTTCCTGAGCAGGTCCTCTGCCCCTTCTCCCCGGA
>Ga0315281_10003464_pt1 | contig 23079 bp, 23 predicted proteins | sample YL17G07_0_MG_FD_204540 | JGI IMG/M metagenome (GOLD analysis project Ga0315281, IMG submission 204540) | Sediment microbial communities from Yellowstone Lake, YNP, Wyoming, USA - YL17G07_0 | ecosystem: Environmental > Aquatic > Freshwater > Lake > Sediment | place: USA: Wyoming | collected... | reverse complement strand
CGTGGGGCGCCCGCCCCGGCACGCCGCCGGAGGCCGCACCGGCGCAGGTGACCACCCGTCGGCAATTCCGCCCTGAGATGAGTGTGCGGGCGGGCGGGGCAAGCCCCGCCCCTACACGGTGCAGGTTTGCCGACCCGCTGACCCGCTATACTGCGTGCGCCCCTTACGCGCCGCTGTGCCGGCGCGATTCACTTCTACACTGGAGCTGCTTACTGGAGTCCGCCGACCTCGCTCAACGCATCGCCGACCTGCTGTCTGACCGGCAGGCGGAGGACATCGTGCTGATGGACATCAGCAAGGTGTCGACATTCACCGACTACTTCGTCATCGGCACCGCGAACAACCCGCGCCAGATGAACGCGCTCATCGACTCGCTGAACGTGGACCTGCGACCCGACGCTCGCCCGGCGCGCATCGAGGGGACGCCGGATTCGGGCTGGGTGCTGATCGACTTCGGCAACGCGGTCGTGCACCTCTTCTCGCCGGAGGAGCGCGACTACTACCAGCTCGAGGAGCTGTGGGGGCAGGGCGTGTCGGTCGTCCACCTGCAGTAGGCGCGCTTCGCGAGAGCAGAGGCGGAACAGCAAACAGCAAACAGCAAATCGTGACGCGGCCAACAGCCAACAGCCACGACTACCGCGGCTGTAGCTTGTTGGCGATCTGCTCGTAGCGCGCGCCGACGTCCTCGATCTCGATCGTGCGGGTGCGGGCGGTGGCGTAGGCCAGGCGGATGAGCAGGTACTCGTCCGGTAGCTCGCCGCCGGCGCGCTCGGGCCACTCGATGACGAGCACGCCGCTGGACGCCAGCTCGTCGAGCGCCAGCTCCGCCACCTGAGCGGGGTCTTCGAGGCGGTAGAGGTCGGCGTGGTAGAGGCGGAGCGGCGCGCCCTCGTACTCGTTCATGATCACGAACGACGAACTCTTGATCGGGTCCGTCACGCCCATGCCGCGGCCGATGCCCTGTGCCAGCACCGTCTTGCCCGTGCCCAGTTCGCCCGACAGCAGCACGACGTCGCCCGCGCGCAGCATGCGGCCGATGCGCTCGCCGAGCTTGCGCGTGGCGCCGGGTGTCGCGCTGGCGCGGATGATGCTCACGGGCGCCGCTCCCGTGCGAGATGGTCCCAGCCCGCCGTGACGGGCACCTCGCGCCCCTGCTCATCCCGTGCGTGGACCATGCCCGCGCCCTCGATGATCCGCCCGACGATCGTCAGCGGCGAGCCGAGCGCGGCCTCCGCGGCGCGGATCGCGCCTTCGTTGGCGACCAGGATCAGCTCGTAGTCCTCGCCACCGCCCGCCGCAATGCTCTGCGCGTCGGCCGGGTAGCGCGCCACGAGCGCGGGATCGAGCGGCACGCGCGGCAGCCACAGCTCCGCACCGACGCCGCTGGCCCTGCACACGTGGCCGAGATCCTGCGCGAGGCCGTCGCTGATGTCGATGCCGCAGCGCACGCCCGCCGCGATCGCCGCGCGCCCCGCATCGACGCGCGGCCGCGGGCGCATGTGCCGCTCGATCAGCGCCGCGGACTCCGGCGCGGGCTCGGCGTCTTCGAGCAGCGCGCGCAGGCCGCCCGCCGAGCCGCCGAGCGCACCCGTCACGGCGATGGCGTCGCCGGGGCGCGCGCCGTCGCGGCGCAGGAGCGCGGGGGAGCCATCGGCGCCCAGCGCCGCGTCGCCGGTGAGGGCGACGGTGATGACGAACACCGGCGCCGCGACGATATCGCCGCCGGCGATCGTCACGCCGTACGCCTCCGCACAGGCGGCGAGGCCGGCGTAGAGCGCATCGATGTCCTCCACCTGCGCGTCTGGCGGCAGGCAGAGCGTCACCAGGGCGAAGGCCGGCGTGCCGCCCATCGCGGCGATGTCGCTGATGTTGACGGCGAGCGCCTTCCAGCCGACATCGCGCCAGGCGACGCGGCCGGGCAGGAAGTGGACGCCGGCGACCATCGTGTCGGTGGTGGCCAGCGCGCAGCCGCCACCGGAGCGCCAGGCCGCCGCGTCGTCGCCGATGCCGACGAGCAGCCGCGCATCGGCCGCCGGCGGCAGCGCGGCGCGAAGGCGCTCGATCAGGCCGAATTCCCCGAGTTCGGATGCGTCCATACGGGAAGGGTACCGAGTTCTCGGAGGTCGGCGTGGGGTACGATGGCATATGCGGATCGTGGTCGTTTCCGACGTACACAGCAACACCGAGGCGCTGGCGGCAGTCTTCCGCCACGCGGAGGCCGGCGGCGCCGTGGATGCGGTCTGGTCGCTGGGCGACATGGTGGGCTACGGGCCGGAGCCGGCACAGGTGCTCGCCATGCTGCGCGAGCGGCAGCTGACGCCCGTCGCGGGCAACCACGACCTCGCGGCAGCGGCCGGCATCGGCATCGACGAGTTCAACTCGTTCGCGGCGCACGCCGCGCTCTGGAGCGGCGATCAACTGTCGGAGGCGGAGCGGCAGTGGCTGCTCGCCCTGCCGCAGACCCGGGTCGCCGGCGAGTTCACGCTGGTGCACGGCACGCTGCGCGACCCTGTGTGGGAGTACCTGCTCTCGGCCGAACAGGCGCTGGTGCAGTTCGAGCTGCAGGCGACGCGCTACAGCCTGGTCGGGCACTCGCACCTGCCGCTCTGGTTCGACGACGTGCCGGGGGCGATGCCGCGGCTGCGCATGGCGCGCGACGGCGAGCGCGTGGCGCTGGGCGAGACGCGGCTGATCCTCAATCCCGGCAGCGTCGGGCAGCCGCGCGACGGTGATCCCCGCGCGTCGTATCTGCTGTACGATGACGGCGCCGCAACGGCCACGTGGCATCGCGTCGAATACGACATCGCGGCGACGCAGGCGAAGATGCGCGCGGCGCACCTGCCGCAGTGGCTGTCGGAGCGGCTGTCGATCGGAAAGTGACCCTGGCTATCGAGATGGTGGTTCGCAGATGAGCTGGACCGTGGCGGGGCAGGAGAGCGCGGTTGCCATACTGACGCGCGCGGTCGAGCAGGAGCGCGTGGCGCACGCGTACCTGTTCACCGGGCCGACGCACGTGGGCAAGACGCTGGCCGCGCTGCAGTTCGCGCAGCTGCTGAACTGCACGGGCGAGGCGCCGCCGTGCGGGCGCTGCCGCCAGTGCGAGAAGGTGGCGTCGATGACGCACGCCGACGTCGAGATCGTGCGGATCGGCAGTCCTCTTTGCGATCCGCGACCGGGTGAACCGCCACACGATCATTCCAAAGACGACTCGCGCGACATCCGCATCTGCCAGATCCGGCGGCTGCAGCGCGTGGTGAGCCGGGCGGCGTACGAGGGCCGCTACCGCGTCCTGATCATCGAGCCCGCCGAGGCAATGAACGAGGCGACGGCGAACGCGCTGCTGAAGACGCTGGAGGAGCCGCCGGACCACGTCGTGCTGATCCTGATCACCGACCGCGAGGAGATGCTGCTGCCGACGATCCGGTCGCGGGCGCGGCGGATCGGCTTCGCCGGCCAGCCGCCGGCGCTGATCGAGCGGACGCTGCGGACGCGCTGGGACGTCGACCCGCAGCGCGCCGCTGAGCTGGCGCGGCTGTCGGGCGGGCGGCTGGGCTGGGCGGTGCTGGCGATGCACGACGAGAGCGTGCTGGAGCAGCGGCGCGAGGCGCTCGACCGCGCGCAGGCGCTGGCCTCGGCGCCGCTGGCCGAGCGCTTCGCCTGGGCGGCGGAGACCGGCGGGCGCTACACGAAGGACCGCGCCGGCGTCCAGGCGACGCTGGAGGTCTGGCAGGCCTGGTGGCGCGACATCCTGCTGATGGCGGCGGGACGCGAGAACCAGGCCGTGCACCGTGACCGATTGGACACCCTGCGCCCCCTCGCGGCACAATGCGACGTGCCGGCGGCTGTGCGGGCGCTTCGCGGCATCGCCGACGCGCGCCAGCAGCTGGTCGAGAACGCCAGCCCCGTGCTGGCGCTGGAGATGATGACGCTGGCCATGCCCGTCCTGCGGCCGAACGCGGTGACCAGCCGCCTGGCCGCGCGATAGCAAGAACGAAAGGACGCGGGGCGCCGCGCGCGCCTCGCCCGTGAGCATATGAGCGACCACCAGCGGACGCCGGTCGGCGTGCGCTTCAAGGAAGCCGGCAAGGTCTACTACTTCGACTGCGGCAGCGAACACCTGGACGTGGGCAACTACGTCGTGGTCGAGACATCGCACGGGCTGGAAGTCGGGCGCGTCGTCATCGCGCCGAACCAGGTGCTGGCCAGCGAGATCAAGGAGTCGCTGAAGCCGATCGTCCGCGTCGCCACGCGCGAGGACCTGGAGAAGCGGCAGCAGCTCAAGGACACCGCGGCGGAGCAGTTGCGCGAGGCGAAGCACCGCGTCGCGGACCAGAACATCGACATGCAGATCGTGTCGGGCGAGTACGACCTGGGCGGCTCGCAGCTGACGTTCTACTACACGGCGGCGGACCGGGTCGACTTCCGCGGCGTCGTGCGCGACCTCTCGTCGGACTTCGGCGTGAAGGTGCAGATGCTGCAGATCGGCGAGCGCGACCGGGCGAAGCTGCTGGACGGCTACGACGTGTGCGGCCAGCGCCTCTGCTGTTCGTCGTGGCAGACGGCGTTCCCCTCCGTCTCGATCAAGATGGCGAAGGAGCAGGACCTGCCGCTGAACCCGCAGAAGATCTCGGGCGTCTGCGGCCGGCTGTACTGCTGCCTGACCTTCGAGTACGACGTCTATCGCGAGCTGCGCGGGACGATGCCCAAGGTCGGCAGCATGGTCTCGACGCCCGTGGGCGAGGCGAAGGTGAACAGCGTCAACGTGCTGAAGAAGACGGTGCGCCTCTGGCTGACTGACCAGAAGCAGGTCATGGAGATGCCCGTCGTCGACCTGCAGATGCAGTACGGCGTGACCGTGCGGCCCGTCGAGCTGGTGCGCGAGATCGAGGCGCCGCTGCGCGCCGAGGCGCCGGTCGCGCCGGAAGCAGCGCCGGCGCTGGGGATGGCCGAGGGCGCTATCGAGGCTGGTGCAGGTGGCGAGGCAGAAGCGCCGGGCGAGGCAACAGCAGGCGCGGACGGCGCGGCGAAGCGCCGCCGCCGCGGCCGCCGCGGCGGCCGCCAGCGCAGGCGCGAGGGCGGCGCCGATGCCGGTGCGCCCGGCGAGGAGCGTCCGGAGGGCGGACCGCCCGGGCCGCCACCAGGGCCGCCCGCGGGGGCGTAGCCGCCGTTCGGCGGACGCCGCGCACTCGATCGACAAGCACAAGCAGAAGGCCGGAAGATTGCTCTTCCGGCCTTCGCGTTTGCCCGTTGCCGTCCGCTACGGCAATCCGACGAAGTTCGGGTTGTCCTCTACGTAGCGGCCGGGGCCGTACGGCGGCAGCGAGTACACCCAGAGGTGCAGCAACCAGCCAACCTTCGTCTGGTACGAGCCGCCGCGGGCGGTACACGTCGCCTGGTCGTCAAGGGTCACAATGCCGCCCGGGTAGAAGCAGAGGAAGTCGTGGTAGTGCCAGGCGTCGTCCGTACCGGCGAAGCCATCCGGGACGAGTGGGTTGAGCGACGTAGGCATGTCGTAGAGCGCGCCGCCGAGCCGCCAGCCGCCCGGCGTCGAGGAATCCGGCTCGTACAGCAGCCCTTCGGGTACAGCCGGGTCGAACGTCGTATCGAGCAACGACGCCTTCACGAGGTGGCGGCCCTGCTGGGGGATGAACTGCGTCACCTGCACGTAGCCGTCGGCGAAGGCCTGGTTGATGTTCTGGTACTTCTCGATGGCCACCGTTGCCGTGCGCGCCTGCTGGTCCTCGAGCGGGCACTGAAGCCCGTGCGTCTGGCGCTGAGCGACGATCAGCAGGTCTATGATGTTGATGGCGCGGTCGGCGTTCGGGTCCTTGATGCGGACGTAGCCGACCTGGCCGAATCGCTTGCCCTGAACCTTGGCAACCATCAGCAGATCGTTGACGTCAACCCTCGTGTCACCGTTCACGTCGGGACAGAAGTATTGGCTGGGGTTCTGCGGTCCGCTCGTGATCGTCACGCGCACGGCGTCGGCGCTGGTGAGGTTGTCGTTATCGGTGACGGTCAGCGTGACGGAGTGGATTCCCTGCGTGAACTCGGCGGCCACCTGGGGCGTCGGGCCGGTGGCGATCACGACGCCACCTTCATCCCACGTGTAGTTGGCGATGAAGCCGTCCGGGTCAAACGACCTGGTCGCATCCAGCGTCACGTGTCCGTGGTTCAGGTGGGACACCGGTGACGAGAGGTCCGGGCCGGCGTTGGCGACCGGCGGCACGGTGCCGCCGCCGACAACATAGTTATACGCGGCCGGCAGCGTCGCGGTGCCGATCGAGTTGGTGACGACGACGTTCTTGAGGCCGGCGGTGTTCGGCGGCGTCAGGCCGGTAATCGTCGTGGAATTCTGCACCTGCACGCTCGCCAGCAGCTGGCCGCCGATCGTGACTGTGCTGTCGGCGGCGGTGGTGAAGTTCGTGCCGGTGATGGTGACTGCCTGGCCGCCACCCAGCGGCCCGCCTGCAGGCGTGATGGCGGTGACCGAGATCGACGTGACCGGCGACTCGTTCGGTTTGAGGAAGGTGATGCTGCTGGAGCCGTACTCGGCGACGTAGATCGTGCCGTCCGCGGCGGCGGCAACGGAGAGGGCGTTCGTCAGGCCGACGGCAAGCGTCGTGTCAGAAACGACAGAGCGGCCGTCGGGAGAGAGCTTCACGCGGTGAAGCTGGCTGTCGACCCAGGCGGCGTAGAGCAGGTCGCCCTGCATCTGCCCGCCAAACTTGGCGGACTTGTACTCCGTGATGCCATTCGAGGACGCCGGCAGGTTCGCTTCAATGGGCGCCGTGTAGTCTGCGGTGCTCGCTTCGATGCCGAAGTGGTACAAGCACTGACGCGGATCGGCGGCGCCGCGGTTGCGGTTGGCGTGCCCGTAGTATTTGCCGGCTTCGACGAGGTCCAACTCATCGAGCCCGGCGGCGTCGCCCACGGACGGATTGCTGCAGGTGGTGGAGGGGCCGCCGTAGCCAGCGTTTGGGCCGTTGTCGGTGGCGTAGAGCTTACCGTTGCTGTGCCAGACCAGCCCGTACGGGTTGCGCAGGCCGGACGCGTAGACCTGCACGCCCAGCGCGCCGCCGCCCCCGGTCTGGACGATGTTCGGGTTGGTCGCGTCGGCCGGGCTGTACGTGACGTTGCCGTTGAAGCCCGGCGCCTTGATGTCGGCGACCAGCATCGCGCCCGAGAGCGGCGTGTCGGGGTAGAGGAACAGCGGGAAGCCGGGGAGGGGCGCGGGGTTGACGATGCCGGCGTTGGTGCTGGCGCCCTGCTCGATGTAGAGCTTGCCGTCGGGCCCGAAGGCGAGGCCGTTCGCCTCATGTGCGGATTTGCTGATCGGCAGCCCGGTGATGATGTCGGTGCGCGTCCCGTAGGTCGGGCCGCTGATGCGCGTGACCTTGCCCGGGAAGGTGCTGGGGTTCGTGGCGTCCGGCGGCAGGCCGGCCACGGTGTTCGTGACGTAGACGGTCGGAGGTATCGACGTGTCGGTGGGGTCGAAAGCGATGCCGTACACCTCTTGCAGCGCGGTGCCGCTGGCCACGAGCTGGGTCGCGGTCACCTGCTTGGTGTTCGGGTCGAGCGTGAAGGCCCGGACCGAGCCGTCGCCGTTGGCCACGTAGAGGCGGCCGTCGGGCCCCATCTGGACCACCGTGGGATGGTCGATGACGGGGGTCGCGATCACCGTGCCGCGCGTGAAGTTGATCGGCTGCACGCCGTACGTCACCTGTGCGCTCCTGATGGAGAGCAGCAGGACGGCGAGCGCGGCAGCCGGAAGGATAAGGCGTCGAAGCACGGGAGCCTCCATTCATGCACGTGAGACTTCGGCGAGGGGTCGGTGCGCATCGTAACACGGTGGAATCCGGCGAGTCTACGTTGGTAAACGTAAAAAGAGTGTTTGTCAGCGGGTCAGCTCGTCAGCGGGTCAGCTCGTCAGCGGGTCAGCGGGTCAGCGGGTCAGCCGTCTTGCCCACGTCGCGCAACCGCGTAGGGGCAAGGGCAAGCCCCGCCCGCCCCGCACACGTACAGGCGTCCGTTGCGGCACGAGGCGGGCGCCCAAGGGACGCCCCTACGCCGACGTGCCCGCGCTGGCCTGACAAGCTGACGTGCTGACGTGCTGCAAGAAAAGCAGCGGCCGTCTCCGGCCGATGGGGGTGGTCCGGAAACAGGCCGCTGCTCATAGGCTTAACAGCGCGAGCGCCACGCTAGTGACGGGCTCGCCCGCCAATTTCCGCCGTCACGCCGCGGCTGCCGCGCGCCGCCCGGCGCCCCGCGCTATCCCGCGGCGGCCATTGGCTATAACCTGCCGTGGCGAGAGGAGCAGGCGATGCGCCCAACGATCGGCATCATCGGCGGCGGCGTCATGGGGACGACGCACGGCAAGACCATTCACTTCTGCCTGAAGTCGGGGCTGGTCGACGGCGAGCTGGTCGGCATCGCCGAGGCCGACCCGGGGCGGCTGGCCGCGTTCGCGCAGGCGTCCGGCGCCCGGCTGGCGACGCAGGACGCGGACGAGCTGATCGCCTCCCCCGAGATCAACACCGTCTACATCTGCACGCCGACCTTCAACCACGTCGAGCTGGCGCAGAAGGTGCTGGCGCGCGGCAAGGCGCTCTTCTGCGAGAAGCCGCTGGCGTTCAACGCGCGCGACGCCATCATCATGCGGGACGCGGCGAAGCGCGCCGGCGTCACGCACCAGGTCGGGCTGGTGATGCGCTTCGCACCGGTGGTCTCCGTGACGCGCGACCTGATCCGCGACCCGGCGTCCGGCCGCGCCATGACCTGCTCGATGATCGACGACCAGTTCTTCCCGATCCAGGGGCATTACGCCAGCACGTGGCGCGGCGACGTGACGAAGGTCGGCGCTGGCACGCTGCTGGAGCACGCCATCCACGATGTCGACATCCTGATCTCGTACTTCGGGCGGGTCACGCGCGTCTTTGGCGTCACCCGCTTCTTCTTCGAGAAGGAGGGCGTGGAGGACGTCAGCAGCGCCATCCTCGAATTCGAGAGCGGCGCCATCGTCAACCACACGTCGATCTGGCACAACCTGCTGCACCGTGGCTCCAGCCGCCGCATGCACGTCGTGTGCGAGAACGCGCAGTACAGCTGGGAGGACGACGACTACGCCGGCGCGATCCGCTGCGAGACGAACACGACCGGCGGCCGCACCGACATCTCGTCGGCCGAGGTGGTCGCGCGGTTCATCGACAGCGCGCAGATCACCGACCCGCGGCTGAAGGATGCGGTGATCCCGCACAACCTGGGACAGGCCTACCTGCTGGAGGACTACACGTTCCTCAAGGCCGTGAGCGAAGACCGCCAGAGCTGGCTCGATTTCGATGTCGCCGTGTACGCGCACCAAGTCGTCGACGCGATCTACGAGTCGGCGAGCACCGGCCAGCCGGTCGCCCTGGCCTGAACGAGCCGCTGCCCGATCTACCACGGGGGTAACACCATGTCTGACTACGACCTGATCATCCGCAACGGGCGCATCATCGACGGCACCGGCGCACCCGCGCGCGACGGCGACCTCGCCATCAGCGGCGAGCGGATCGAGGCCGTCGGCGCGGTGTCCGGCAGCGCGCGGCGCGAGATCGATGCGCACGGGCTGGCGGTGACGCCGGGCTTCATCGACGTCCACACGCACGACGACGCGGCGGTGATCCGCGACCCGCGCGTCGACTTCAAGATCATGCAGGGCGTGACGACCGACGTCGCCGGCAATTGCGGCGCCGGCGTAGCGCCCGCGAACGACGACTTCCGCTTCTACTACGAGAAGGGCTTCGCGCCGATCCTGGGCGAGTGCGCCCTGCCGTGGTCCACCACGGCGGAGTTCTTCGAGGCCGTCGATGCGGCGCACCCGGCGTGCAACGTCGCCGCCTACGTGCCGCACGGCGTCGTGCGCTTCAACGTCGTCGGCCTGAAGAAGGAGCCGCCATCCGAGGCCGAGCTGGCGCGGATGAAGGAGCTGGTCGACGAAGGGATGCGCGCGGGCGCCATCGGCATGTCCAGCGGGCTGGTGTACCTGCCCGGCAGCAACGCCCGCACGGAGGAACTGATCGAGCTGGCGAAGGTCGTGGCCCCGTACGGCGGCATTTACACCAGCCACATCCGCAACGAGGGCGACGGGCTGCTCGAAGCCGTCGCCGAGGCGATCCGCATCGGCGAGGAGTCGGGCTGCCCGGTGCAGCTTTCCCACCACAAGGCCGGCGGCCCGACAGCGTACGGGCTGACGAAGCAGTCGCTGCCGTTCATCGCAGCGGCGCGAGCGCGCGGCGTCGACGTCACCATCGATGCCTACCCCTACGTCGCGTCGTCGTCGTCGCTCGCGGCGATGTTCCGCATCGGCCAGGGGCGTGCGTTCGACGTGGTGCCGGCGATCATCGCCAGCGTCAAGTACGAGCACGAGAAGTACGAAGGGAAATACATCTCGCAGATCGCCGAGGAGCTGGACCTGCCGATCAGCGACGCGATCCGCAAGATCCTGCACGACGAGGAGAACTCCCCGAGCGTGATCATGTTCGTCATGGACGAGGACGACGTGCGGCGCGTGATGGCCGACGACCACTGCATGGTGGGATCCGACGGGCTGCCGTCGGAGGGCAAGCCGCACCCGCGCCTCTACGGCACCATGGCGCGGGCGATCCAGAGCTACGTCCGCGAGCAGCCGGTGATGACGCTGGAGGAGGCGGTGCGCAAGATGACCTCGCTGCCGGCGCGCAAGCACCTGCTGGCGGACCGCGGCGTTCTGGCGGCGGGCGCCTTCGCCGACATCGTGATCTTCGACCCGGAGACGATCGCCGACGTGGCCACGTACCAGGAGCCGCGCCAGTACCCCACCGGCATCGAGTACGTCATCGTCAACGGCGCCGTCGCCGCCGAGGGCGGCAAGCAGACCGCCGCGCGCGCCGGGCGGATGCTCCGCCGGGCGTAGTTGGTACGCACGCTAACAGACAAAGCGTGAGGATGCCGCGATGGATATTCCGATGATCGACGAGCAGGTCCGGCGCGACGTGGGCGCGGCGGCCGAGACGACCCCCTTCGGCAGCGTCCACTGGGCCGTGCGCGCGGGCGACCCGCCCGGCGCGGAGATGACGGCCGCGCTGGCGATCTTCGAGGCCGGCGCGGGCAACGCCGACCACATTCACCCGAACTGCGAGGAGATCGTCTACGTGCTGGAGGGCGAGGTGGACCACACGCTCGGCGACCAGCGCACCACGCTCCGCGCCGGCGACCTGATCGTCGTGCCGCGCAACGTGCCGCACCAGCTCATCAACGCCAGCGACGCGCCGGTGCGCACCTTCATCGTCTTCTCGTCGCCCGACCGGCAATTCGTGCCGACGGCGGAGCTGGAAGGCTAGCGTCCCTGCACAGAGGTTCCGACCAGTTAGGGGATTTCACCGCGGAGGCGCAGAGGACGCTGAGATCCAGGGCGGGCAGGCGGGAAACGCATCGTGAACGCTGACAACGTGAACTCTGCACGCTCCGCGCCTCCGCGGCGAACCGTCACAGTCCCTCTGAAGACGTGCTAATCCGCCTTCGGGTGCACGACCAGCACGGGCGCCACGCCCGAGCGCACCACCTGCTCCGTCGTCGAGCCGAAGATTACGTGCAGCAGCGCGGCCCGGCTGTGCGTGGCCATCACGATGACGTCGGCGCCGGTATGGCGCGCGCACTCGACGATCGCCGCCGCGGGCTCGTCCGAGACGACGGTCTCGATCTTCATGACGGCGTCCGCCGGCAGCCGCTTCGCGATGCCGCTGAGGTACGCGTGAAGGTCGGCCATGCGGCGCTCCACCGCCTGCTCCTTGTTCTCCGCCCACTGCGGGTCGCCGTGCTCGACGACGATCGGCATCGTGCCGAGCGTCTCGCCCATGGCGTCGGGGCGGGAGCTCGTCATGTGCTGCTGGAGGCGCCCGTGCGGCGTGTCGCTCACGCGGAACAGGATGAACTCCGCGCCGGGGATCCGCGCCATCAGTTCCAGTTGCGTGATGATCGACTCCGAGAACTTCGACCCGTCGAACGTGGCCAGGATCTTCATGCATCCTCCGTCGCCCGAAAGACATCCGCGCGTGCCTACATCTTGCCCCTCGCCGGGCTGGGGCGGAAGAGTATCCGCCCGCCGGATTCGCGCTCTGTTATTATCAGCCAGATGCGATTCGAGACGCTCGCCGTCGCCCGCAGCGGGCCGGTCGCCGAGATCCGGCTGAATCGAGCCGCCCGCGGCAATCCCATCGATGCGCCCTTCCTCGCCGAGCTGGCGGAGGCCACGGCGGCGATCCACGATGACCCCACCATCCTGGCAGTGCTGCTGACCGCTGAGGGCGCCTGCTTCTCATCCGGCCGCGAGGCAGCCGGCGAGGGCCCCGCCGGCGCGGAGGCATCGCTGCCGTTCCGCTGCCTCGAGCTGATGGCGCAGCCGGTTATCGCCGTCATCGAGGGCGACGCGACCGGCGCCGGGCTGGAACTGGCGCTGGCGTGCGACCTCCGCATCGCCTCCGAGGGCGCCCTGCTGGCGCTGCCCGGCGTGGCGCTTGGCCAGATGCCATCGGCCGGCGCGACGCAGCGGCTGCCGCGGCTGGTGGGGCGCGCGAAGGCCGCCGAGATGATCCTGCTCGGGGTGCCGCTGAGCGGCGCCGTCGCCGTCGCCTGGGGGCTCGTCAACCATATCGCCGTGCGCGGCGAGGTGCGGGCCGTCGCCGAGCGGCTGGCAGCCACGATCGCCTCGCGGGGGCCGCTGGCGGTGCGCTACGCGAAGGAGGCGATGCTCCGCGGCCTCGACATGCCGCTCGACCAGGCGCTGCGCTACGAGACCGACCTGACGGTGATCCTGCAGACGACGGCCGACCGCGCCGAGGGCGTGCGGGCGTTCGTCGAGAAGCGGCCGCCGAAGTTCGAGGGGCGGTGACGAATGGCAACCGATAGCGGCGAGCCGCCACGCGGACCGCGCCCGAGCCTGGGCGCGGTGCTGGCGAACTGGCGCACCTACGACGCGTCCTTCGCGGCGAAGCTGCGGATGGCGCTGGTGAACAACGTCACGAAGCTGAGGACCCGGAAAGACTGCTGCGGCAACCTCGGCCAGCCGGGCTGTTGAGTGGCCGCACCGGAGTCCGGTCCGGACTCGTAAGGTCGCCAGCCTAACCATCACCCCACGCGGGCGTGCCGCGCGCACCGTTGCCGCACCGCCTACACCGCGGCGGCGCGACGCCGGCGCGCGGCTTCCGGCGGATGCGCCAGCATGCTCGCACCGAGCCACTCCGGGAACTTGCGGCACAGACCACGCTCCCCGGTGAGGGTGACGCCGAACGAGCGTACCGCCTCCTGAAACGTGATATCGCGCATCCAGACCGCGGTCATGACGTGCAGCGGCGCCTCCACCAGCACATCAACACTGAACCCCGGGTCTTCGAGGCAGAGGTCGATCACGCCGTCGCGCGAAACGAGCCACCACTCGCGTTTGCCGGCCGGAGCGCCAGCGAACCGAAACTGCACGACGATCGGCCGGCCCGGAAAGTGCGAAGCATCGACCGTCCGCCGGATGTCCCACATGAGTAAGCCCGCATCGAGGTCGTCATGGCTGAGGCGGCGGCGGACCCACTTCGAGCCCCACTTCGCCATCAGCTCGATCATCGGCCCAAGCTCCGCGCCCGCGTCCGTCAACTCATATCCGAGGCCGCGTTTGTCCTGCACGCGGGCTACGACGCCGGCCGCTTCGAGCTGTTTCAACCTGCGCGAGAGCAGAGTTGGCGACATGAGCGGGACGCCGCGCCGCAGGTCGTTGAAGCGACGGCTACCGGCGGTGAGCTCGCGGATGACGACGAGGCTCCACCGCTCGCAGAGGATCTCCGCTGCTTTGGCCATGGGGCAGAATTGACCGTATCCGGGCACGAGCGCAGGATACCCCAGAGCCCGGTACAGATCACGTACTTGCGCGATGGGCTCTCCCGTGGGATGTTGCCGCCATAACATTCAAGCGCTCCAACCCGTCACAGAGGAGGTCCACATGAGCGAGGCGCAAGCGTCGACGGCAACCTTGTACGAGAGGCTGGGCGGGCCGGCAGGGATCACGGCCATCGCCTCCGACCTGGTGGACGCCCACATCGCCAACCCGCTCATCGGGCAGCGGTTCCAGAAGATCGACAGGGAGATGGCTAAGCGGCACGCGTTCGAGTTCTTCTGCATGGGCAGCGGCGGACCCGAATCGTACACCGGCCGCGACCTGCGTGAGGTGCACACCGGCATGAACGCCAGCGAGCAGGAGTTCCTGGCCGCCGTCGACGACCTGATGATGGTGCTGGACCGCAACGGCATCGGCGAGCGCGAGAAGCAGGAAGTCCTGTACATCTTCTACTCGCTGAAGGGTGATGTGCTGCGAATCTGAGGCTCCACGACTGGCAACCGCCGGAAATTCCCGAAAAATCGCCCGTCCGCCCGTCACTTCCGGGCGCGGGACGCCGTTAGGCTCGGTGAACAGTGACGCCTCCGGGCCACCCCCATTGACCGGAGCTGGCGCTGTTCAAGAGACACTCCGAGCAGGCGCCGGTCGCGTCCCACCCCCATCGGACGCGGCCGGCGTTTCGTTCGCCCCCCTCACAACCCCCCGGCATCGATCCGGTCCACCACCTCAAGCACGCCCGTCAGCGAGCGCACGACGGGCGCGTCGATGGCCGGCGCCTTGCCCTCGCGGTCGATGAGGATCGGGTGCAGGCCCGCCGCGCGCGAGCCCAGCACGTCGGCCAGGTACGAGTCGCCCACGTACACCGTGTCGGCGGCCCGCACGCCCGCGCGCTCCAGCGCGTAGAGGAAGATCTCCCGGTGCGGCTTCGACGAGCCGACCACGGCCGACGCCACGACGAAGTCCAGCAGCAGCGTGATCTCGTGCGCGTGCAGGATCGGCAGCAGGTCGCTGCCCCAGTCGGAGACGACGCCCTGGATGAGGCCACGGCTGCGTCCGGCCTGCAGCGCCGCGATCGTCTCGGGGAACGGCTGCCATTGGGCGGGCTCCTTGTACCAGTCGTACAGCGCTCCGCCGGCTGACGCGATCTCCTCGCGCGGCAGGTCGCGCGCCACGTCGCGCAGGGCGTGGGCGTAGTACTCGGTCCAGAACGTGCGTGCCGCCCTGTCCGATGCGTACGAGCCGAGACCGTCCTCGCCGAGGCGCGAGTAGAAGAAGGCGCCCACATCGGGGAATTCGGTGCGGTGCCGCTCCTCGATGGCGATGCCGAGCTGGTGGGCCAGGAAGTCCCACACCTCGTCGATCTCCGCCCGGGGGCGGACGAGCGTGTGGCCGGCATCGTAGAAGATCGCCTTGATCATGGGGGCAGGTTATCGCTTGCCGGGGGCGGGTCGTAGGGACTTCGCCTACGGCCCGCGCGGCTGGATGGGCGACCCGCCGCGGCCGATAACTACGGTATGGAGCAGACAGAGCACTTCCGCATGTTCTTCTGGCAGAAGTTCATCCCGCTGCTGGCGCTGCCAGTGCTGGCCGCGCCACTCGCCGTCTCGCCGCTGACCGACGGCTGGGCGCTGACGACATGGGCCGTCGCAGGCGCGCTCGTGGCCGCGGGCGTCGGCGTGTATCTGGTGAACGTGTGGCGCAAGTCGGACGTCGTGCTCGATGACGGCGGCATGACGCTGTACATCGACAACAGGCGCGAGGTCTGGCCCTACGGGAAGCTGATCGGCGTCAAGCAGGTGGGGCAGTACCGCGTCCGCATGTGCTACGACGTCGACCGCGACGACGGCCAGCACCTGCACATCTCCGTCGATTTCTGGGACAGCGACGGCTTTACCGATGCGCTGCTCGACCGCTACGCCGAGTCGCAGGGCCACGAGCTGGACGACAGCCTGCTGCACGCGGCGTAGGGGTCGTCAGTTTAGAGTTCACAGTTCACAGTTCACAGTTGTCAGTCGTCAGTTGTCAGTTGTCAGTCGTCGGTCGCGGGCGCGGGCGCTCGCAGGGTCTGGCACAAGTCGACGGTCAACGCGTAGAGGCAGGGCTTGCCCTGCCCGCCAGCGCCGTATGTGCGTCGGACGGACTAACGAAATCCCGCCGCTGGCGATAAACTGCACCCACCCCGCGACGAAGCTCACCCAGAGGTGCCGTATGACCGCCACCGCATCGGAGATCGAGCACAAGGCCCGCGCGGCGAAGCTGGCGGCGCGCAAGCTCTCCACGCTCTCCACGCAGGTCAAGAACGCCGCCCTCACCGCGCTGGCGGACGCTCTGCTGGCGCACGCGGACGAGATCATCGCCGCGAACGCGCAGGACCTCGACCGGGCGCGCGCCGACGGGCTGTCCGCCGCGGTCATCGACCGCCTGACCCTCACCGCCGACCGCCTCGCCGCCATCGCGAAGGACGTGCGCATGGTCGCGTCGCTGCCAGACCCCGTGGGCGAGTCGCTGGAGATGCGCACGCTGCCCAACGGTCTGATGGTCGGCAAGATGCGCGTGCCGTTCGGCGTCATCGGCGCCATCTACGAGAATCGCCCCAACGTCACGGTCGATATCGCCTCGCTCTGCCTGAAGGCGGGCAGCGCCACGATCCTGCGCGGCGGCAAGGAAGCGCTGCAGTCGAACATCACCCTCGGGCGCGTCATCGATGATGCGCTGCGCTCTGCCGGCGTGCCCGACGGCGCCGTGCAGATCATCGAATCGAGCGACCGGGCGATCGTCGCCGAGATGCTGCAGCTCAAGCAGTACATCGACCTGATGGTGCCGCGCGGCGGGGAGGAGCTGATCCGCTTCGTCGAAGCGAACGCGACGATGCCGGTGCTGATCGGCGGCATCGGCGTCTGCCACACGTATGTCGACAGCGACGCCGACCTGGCGAAGGCGCGCGACATCGTCGTCAACGCGAAGACGCGCCGCTACAGCATCTGCAACGCGCTCGACACGCTCATCGTGCACGCGGACGTCGCGGAGCGCTTCCTGCCGGATGTGGCAGCCGCGCTGGCCGAGAAGGGCGTCGAGCTGCGCTGCGACGAACGCGCCTACGCTGCACTCGACGGCCGCCCCGGCGTCGTCCGCGCGACCGACGCCGATTTCGGCAAGGAGTTCCTGGCGCTGGTGGCGTCGGTGAAGGTGGTCGATTCGTACGACGACGCCGTCGACTTCATCTACCGCTACAGCAGCGGCCACTCCGACGCGATCGTCACGGAGAACTACACGACGGCGATGCGCTTCCTGCGCGAGGTGGACACGGCGGTCTGCTACGTCAACGCCAGCACCCAGTTCACCGACGGCGGCCAGTTCGGCATGGGCGCCGAGATCATCGACGCCACGCAGAAGTTCCACGCCCGCGGCCCCGTCGGCCTGCGCGAGATCTGCACCTACAAGTGGGTCGTCTTCGGCACCGGCCAGATCCGCCCGGCCTGACCGGCGGAAGTGGGAAGTCGGATCTGGCCGTAGGGGCGTCCCTTGGGGCGCCCGCCACGCGAGCGATCTGCGCTGAACGCGTGCGGAGGATCGGGACCGACGATTTCGTTACCGCACGGTTGCCTTGGCGGGCAGGGCAAGCCCTGCCCCTACACGCGAAGAAGTGCACGTACGACGAGGCCCGTGTAGGGGCGTCCCTTGGGGCGCCCGCCGCGCGAGCGATCTGCGCTGAACGCGTGCAGAGGATCGGGGCCGACGATTTCGTTACCGCACGATCGCCTTGGCGGGCAGGGCAAGCCCTGCCCCTACTCGACTGACAACTGAGGACTACCGCCGCGGCGTGCGGACGCGCAGCACCTTCACGCCGCCGTCGTCGTAGAGCATCGGCACGGACTCGGTGACGTCGAGCTGGGCTGCGTGGAGCAGGTCCTCCTCGAAGCCGATGGCGCGGAGCGCGCGGGCGTGCGACGACTCGCGGAACATGCGCATCGCGTCGCCGCGGTACCAGCGCCAGAGGTGCATCGCGGCGTAGGCCTCGTCCGTCATCGAGAGCGAGGCGTCGGCTTCGCACGCCGCCTCGACGATGGCACCCGCCGCCGTCGTGTCCTCCAGGCTGAAGGCCGTGCCCCGCTCGACGCCCGCGCACAGCACCGTAATGTCCAGCTTGCGTTGCCTCGCCTCCTCGACGCTGCGGCGGGCGGCGGCCGCGCGGTTGAGCAGCGACGCCGCGAGCACAACGGGCGCCTCCGCTGCGGCGTGCAGCGCGCGCGTGCCGTTGGTGGTGAAGAGCACGGCGGACTTCCCCTTGAAGGACAGGCCGGCGAACTCCGCCGGCGAGTTGCCGTAGTCGAAGCCCTCCGGCGGCACGGCGTCGACCTCGCCGCAGAGCAGCGCGAAATTGTTGAGCGCGAGCGTGCGCGCTTGCTTGAGGTTGTCGCTGACGATCGCGCGCAGCAGGCCGCCGTCGAACATCGTCACGATCGACGTCGTCGCGCGAAGCACATCGACGACCACGATGGCGCAGCGCCGGGGATCGCGCAGCAGGCGCGGCGTCATCGCGACGGTGATCTTCATGAGGTGAGCGTACGCCCGCCGCGGCCGCGCGTCGAGCGCGCGCGTCAACGCGCGTCAACTTGACGGAGCCGCAGTTTGTGAGTGATCAGTGGCACATGAGTGGAAACGAAAAGAGGCCGCGCTTGCGGCCTCCAGATCTTCGTAGCTAGTGCTTGACGCGGCTACGCGGCGGCGCCGCCCAGGCACGGCTCGTCGTCGTTCGTGCTGTCAACTTCGTCGACGGCGCCAACGTCATCGCCGGCCGCGATGTCGTCCGTCGTGACCTCGTCGGTCGCCATCACGCCGGGGGCGTTGGCGCTGTACATCCACGCGATGGGGCCGGCGGCGACGAAGGTGAGGAAGCCGGCGACGCGGGCGGCTGTGCCCTCGGCCATCTCGCTCACCGGCGCCTGCGCGGGCACGCCGAAGGGGTTGAGGAAGCTGCTCCACTGGTTCTGGAAGTAGCGGCTCCACAGGTCTGCGTTCAGGACGGTCGCTTCTTGCGTGCTCATGGCGTTCTCCAGTTGTCGGGCTGCCGTCGCTTCGTCGCCATCATAGCGACGCGCGGCGGCCGCTGCGTTAAGCGCCGGTTAAGGCTATATGAACAGGTCTGATCGGGAGTTAGTCAGCTCAGGCACCGATAAAAGTATCGGCCGAGCTTCCGAATCCCGAATAGCCTATCGGGCCCAGCGCTCTAAGACAATGATGGGCAGCGGATTGACGCTCGTATATGGGGATTCTCCCGTATGGGACCGAGGGGAAGCACGGGGCCGAGCGCGTTCCCGGTGCCCATCCCGCCGCTACAACTCAGGCGTCACGGACTTGAAGTAGTCGTCGATGGTGCGGCCCGGCTCGTCCGTGAAGCGCTCCGGGAGCGTGGCGAGGGTCTGGATGCGTTCGAGCCGGAAGTTGCGGAAGCTGTCGCGCAGCTCGCACCAGGCGGTGAGCGACCAGCCGTTGCCCCAGAAGAACAGGCCCAGCGGCCGCAGCGTGCGCTCCGTCGCGGCGCCGCCGCCGTCGGTGTAGGCGATGTGGATCTTGCGGCGGCTATCGATAGCGGCGCGGATCTGGGCGAGGGCGGCCACGACCTGCGGCGGCACGTGGAAGCCCGGCGCGTACAGCGGCGTGCCCGCGAGGCGCGCCTTGAGCCGGTCCGGCAGCACCGCCTCGACGCGGGCCAGCGCTTCGGCCGCCGCCTTCGCAAGCCCGGCATCGCCCCAGCTCGTGACCACGCGCGCGCCCAGCACCATCGCCTCGATCTCGGCGTCGCTGAACATCAGCGGCGGCAGGTCGAAGCCGCGGCGGAGGATGTAGCCGACGCCGGCCTCGCCCTCGATCGGCACGCCGGAGAGCATCAGGTCGCGGATGTCGCGGTACACCGTGCGCTCCGAGACTTCGAGTTCCCGGGCCAGCCACGCGGCCGTCGCGACGTTGCGGCGCCGCAGCAGCTGGATCACCTGGAAGAGCCGGTCGGCACGCCGCATGGGCCTCCGTCCTCGCTACCGGGACTCCCTCGCGACGAGCCCGAGGGAGTCCCGGTAAGGGTATCAGCGGGCGGGCCGCGCTACGGGTGCTTGAACTCGATGAGCTGGCAGAAGTTGCCGTCCGGGTCGAGGAACGTCGAGATCGTGCCGCCCCACTCCTCCTTGCCCTCCTTGCGGATGAACTTCGCGCCGGCCGCCTCGATCCGCTTCTGCTCAGAGGCGAGGTCCTCGACGAAGAAGTTGATCAGCACACGCTGCGGCTCCTTCGCCGCCCCCTTCGTGTCGCTGTGGCCATCGATGAAGATCGTGCCGCCGCCGGCCGCGAGCGCGCCGTCGCCCATCCCCTGCTGGGGCGGCAGCGCCACCACGTCCCGGTAGAACTGCATGAGCCTGTCCGGCTGGTCGCTGGTGAGGTTGATGGCGAAGTGGCCTACCTGCATGTTGCTGCTCCTTATCTGAACTCGTGACGAGATGACTTCCGCGGATTCAGCCATCGTACGCCACCGGTACTGACAGCATCATGTCAGGAGTCCACCCCAACCTGCCATGGTTCCTGCCAGCAATGTGTCAGGAGGCATGCACCGCGCGTCCGCGAAGCAGCCTCTCCCGGCGATTCCGCCTCCCGCGGCGAGGCGGGCTCCCGTACAATCCACGGCATGAGCGAGATCTGCAGCATCGAGCGGCTCGGCCGCGCCGGCGTCATCCGGATGCTCCGCACCGACAAGCACAACGCATTCAACCGCGAGCTGGACGCGGCGGTCAGCGCGGCGCTGGGCGAGCTGGACGCCGACCCGGCGATCAGCGTCGCCGTGCTCGCGGGCTCCGGCACGGCGTTCAGCGCCGGCGCCGACATGAACGAGGCGGTGGAGGCGATCGCCGGCAAGGGACGGAGCGAGGGCATGGCCTCGACGTACGCTGCCGTCGCGTCGTTCCGCAAGCCGCTGATCGCCTGCATCAACGGCATCTGCTACGGGGGCGGGGCGCTGGTCGCCGTGATGTGCGACATCCGCATCGCGTCGGACCGGGCGGCGTTCCGCTTTCCGGGCGCGGCGTACGGGCTGGTGGTCGCAGGCGCGCAACTGCCGCGCATCGTCGGGCCGGCGCACGCGAAGGAGCTGCTGTTCACGGGCCGGGTGGTGCGCGCCGAGGAGGCGCTGCGCATCGGCCTCGTCAACCACGTCGTGCCGTTCGACGAGGTGGAGGCGTCGTCGATCGAGCTGGCGCGCGAGATCGCTGCGAACTCGGCGCCGGCGCTGATCGCCACGAAGGACGTCGTCGACCGCGCGACGGAAGTCGATGCGGCGCTGGCGGCTGAGGGCGCCTGGAACCACGATCTGCGCACGACGCCCGAGCACCACGAGCGGTTCCGCGCCGCGGCGGACCGCGTGGCGAAGCGCGGCGAGTGAGGACGGCGCTGACATGAGCGGACAGGCGTACGACTGGGAGCAGGCGATCTCGGCGCGCGGCAGGGCGGCGGCCTGGTCGCCATGGTGGCAGGGCGAGCTGCCGCCGCCGCCCGTGAAGCCGATCATGCTGACGGGCGGCGTGCCGGACCCGTCGTCGCTGCCGATCGACGACCTCATCGCCTGCAACGAGAAGGTGCTGCGCGAGCAGGGCACCTACGCGCTGATGTACGGCGGCCCGCAGGGGTACGCCGGCCTGGCGGAGTGGCTCGCGAAGCGCGCGCACGCGCAGGAGGGGCTGGAACTCGGCGCGGAGAACTTCGTCATCACGTGCGGCTCGGCGGGCGGGCTGGAGAACATCTGCGAGACGTTCCTGGACCCGGGCGACGTAGCGATCATCGAACGCCCGACGTTCGCCGGCAGCCTGCGCACGATCATCTCGTGCCTGCCGGAGATCGCGGGCGTCCCCGTCGACGACGATGGCCTGCGGCCGGAGGCGCTCTCGGAGACCCTGGCCGGCATCCGCGCCGCGGGCAAGCGCGCGAAGATCCTCTACACGATCTCGAACTTCCACAATCCGGCCGGCTCGACGCTGACCATCGAGCGCCGCAAGCAGATCGTCGATCTGTGCCGCGACGCTGGGGTGCTGATCATCCAGGACGACGCTTACGGCGCGATCAGCTTCGACGCGGAGCCGCACCCGACGATGTTCTCGCTCGCGGGCGGCACGGGGGCGCTGCTGCTGGGCACCTTCAGCAAGACGCTGGCGACGGGGCTGCGCATCGGCTGGATCATGGGCGAGAAGCCGGTCATCGACGCGATCACGCGGATGCGGTTCGACATGGGCGTGTCGCCGTGGACGACGCGCGTGATCACCGAATTCTGCGAATCCGGGCGTTTCGACGCGCACCTCGCGCAGGTGATCGAGATCTACCGGCGCAAGCGCGACGCCATGCTCGCCGCGCTGGACGAGCGGTGCGCGCGGTATGCGCGCTGGAGCGTGCCGAAGGGCGGCTTCTTCCTCTGGCTCCAGCTTGCGGAAGGCGTGGACCCGGAGCGCCTGCGCTACACGGCGAACGAGGAGGCCGTGGGGTACGTGGCGGGCTCCGCGTTCTTCGATGACCGTGGCGGCGCCGACCGCGTGCGCCTCTGCTACAGCAACGTGGATGAGAGCGACATCCGGGAGGCGATCATGCGCTTCGGGCGGGCGCTGGAGCGCGCGTCTGTCTCCGCATAGTACCTTTGCAGAAGCTCTGAATTTCACGGCGGAGGCGCAGAGGGCGCCGAGATCCAGGGTAGGCAGACCGGAAACGCATCATGCGCAACCCTCCCCGTGAACTCTGCGCGCTCCGCGCCTCTGCGGTGCACAGGTCACATTCTCCGTGCAGGGTACTGGCCGGCGGCTCCGGGCCGCCCGGCTCGCTATCCTTGGTGCGTGAGATACGCCCGGTCCGGACTCGTGCTGATGCTGCTCGTCTCGTCCATCGGGGCGGGCGCCCTGGCGTGCGGTCGTGGCGGCGCGTCCGCGTCCGACGCCGAGGCGCGGCTGAAGAAGGCTGTGCTCGCGGCCGACGACATCGGCGACGGGTACACGCTGGAACTTGCCCGCGTGCAGTCGGACGGCGACGCAGCCGCCTCGCGGCCCGACACCGAGAACGCGCGCCGGCAGCAGGCCGGCTGGGGGCAGGTGTTGGCCTACAACGTGGAGTTCAGCCCGCCGGCGGCAACCGACCTCGTGTTCACGTCGGCCGTCGCCCGGCTG